>Ga0307509_10010080_pt1 | contig 11651 bp, 11 predicted proteins | sample 10_EM_MG_FD_202245 | JGI IMG/M metagenome (GOLD analysis project Ga0307509, IMG submission 202245) | Populus trichocarpa ectomycorrhiza microbial communities from riparian zone in the Pacific Northwest, United States - 10_EM | ecosystem: Host-associated > Plants > Roots > Unclassified | place... | reverse complement strand
AAGTTTACGCTGTTCGCGTTTATAAATCATCAGAGTGCAGCTGATTGTTTCTGAAATCGATTCTAGGTCAAGGCACGAGTCGACCGGAATGGAATCGTTGCCTCGCAGGACGTCAGATCTTCAGCACTCATCCCCAGTGAGAATCCGCACGCTGCTCAAAGTGGTTGAAATCAAGGTGGGGAGGCTCACGGCAGCAGAATGGGACTTAAACAGACGCAAATCTGTCAAAATCTGCATGCCGTCTGTCTCGGGTCTTGTTGCTCCAATCTGGTCTCGTCTTATGTACAGCTGAATTCATATCAATAAGCCGCATTTCTTTTTTTACACAGTCATTTCACGGAGACATAAAATTGAGCCAGGCACTAGAAGTAGCGAGCCGGTCGAGGTCATTGACACATCCCTCCAAATGGCATCATTCCAGACTCTCGACCAGGAAATTGAAAGTCCATGTGACGGAAGCACCCGAAATGGACCCTTAATTTCCTATTTAGGGTACCTTGAAAGAAAAGTTGTCGAGAAACATTAGTATTCATCAGCACCCCCCGACATTCTCGACATCGTCACCAATTATCAGTTCAGTGTCTTCCGAGTCTTATCTCTCTGCTGCTGATATGCCTGGTGTTCTTCCTACGAGTTCTCCCGCGGGGGCTGGTGATATAACCTAGGTCTATTGACCTCGACAATATACCTGGTCGCTTCCCTTTCTCGCTCGTGCTATGTTTATCGAGCTTGGTGGGAACCTGAAGGCCATCGACGCACATGGCGGCGAATTTTGAATCTTCTGCCTCGTCGTCAAATGTTGAAACTACCTGCTCCGATGAGAGACTGCCACGACAATGGCACGGGCCCATCCTCACAAGGGCCGCAATTTCACCATGACCATCATCACGATGCCCATCCCTACTATTCCTCCACTAACCTGTGGGCCGTCGCACAGCGTGCACCGTAATATTCGGGGTATTTCGCATATTTCAACGCATCACATATGCTCACCAGGCTGCTCGCTCTCGCTCCTCACCACCACGTCGATGTCATGATGTCAATGTATTACTGGGTTGATTCTTGTCTGATGGTAATAGCCAGCCAAATTTAGGCTGCGTTGCACACATATTCCCAATGACAATTCGGCATGTATCAAGTACAAAGGACATGTATTCAAGGTTTTTCCTTTATGTTTCGTCAAGTGCTTGCTCACCACGCATACTGTACAAACAAGACAAGGGTCCACTAGTCGTTGGCGCATCTAGGGGATTGCATATTCTAGACAGGTCTGCCAACATTTTCTCTGGGAATGGATTTAGACGCGCGAACTGGTTTACGGGCACACATGAAGGTACTCACGGAAATTGGCCTAGAACATTTCCAGGAGGTGTGTAGCGACAGACAACAAAATGGGAGGAAGCTGAAAATATAGAACCAGCGGGACAATTTGCTAAGGCGCAAGTGACCTCCGTTGTGCTCTTCCAGACCACCTACAGGGACGAGAGTCAATTCCAACCCAAAATAAACCTATGTCAAAATGTAGAAGACTAACTTGGGTAAAGTGGCCAGTCGCAGAGGAGAACCCAGGGTTATTATCTGTTTTCAAATCAGAAAAATATGCGAGCTAATTGGAATTGTCGCTTTTCAACTCACAGTCATATTGGGCTAATTTTTTACGTCATTAGTTGGCCGTTGAATTGCAACTTAGAGAAGACCACTTACATGATTCATCCATCCAGGACTTCACAGCATTGGCAATTCCTACATTACCCGTCCCTGCGTACTGTCTGACCGTCAACGGCTTGCAAATCTCCGAAGAGAGCAAATGAACTCACCAAATTCTCTCCATATTGACCATTACCATTACTTACAAAACAAGTCAGCATGTAGCTTCATGCAAGAAAAAAAAACGGTTCGTACCTATGAGCAAATTTGCAGTTCTGCGCGTAGGACAAGGTACTGGAGTATAGCCCAGAGTTCCAAATCACAGGCGTAGCACCATATTGAGCACGGTTTTGGTTATGCAAACTGACAACTTGGTCAGACCACGCATCTGTGGTGACGAGCGTGAATATCTAGAATGTGTGTATCCTTATTGAAATGCCGTACCGCGCTTCGCAAGAGGGGCTGAACCCAACACAGCGGCGACGCAGACGACGAGAGAGAAGAGTACGATGCGAATCACTGTGGAGGCGACCATTCTTGGGATTCCGGGGAGGAAGCTGGAGTTGAAACCATCTGTGCCTCGCCTTTTAACTCTGACCACTTGACCAAGCTCGGAAGCCCCTCGCAGCCTCGCTTCCAGAACGAATATTAATCCAGTGATGTGCGTCGTGTTACCAGTCGGATGTCCGACGAGTGCGTAGCATGGTGTTACTTGGCAGGTCCCGACTTTATGCTGTCCGACAGAGGTTCGATTCCCAGTGCGGATATTTTTGGGCCCACTGATGTTCGATCCGAATGCGGACAGAATAGCCAAAAATGGGCAAACACCTGGGTCGGATCCATATGCGGACATTTGTGGGCCAAGTCGCTCTTTGGCCACAAGACCAAAGCTGAAGAAATTTTGCTTTGACGGTTGGCCTGGGCACGGTCACCGACCATCGATCATCGCTGAATCACAACGCTCTCCGCCCATAAGTATGCCAAATGGGCAGGCTACAGCCTACGATCTTACGGAGTTCACCGTTAGATCCTCGGCGTCTAACTTAAGGACTTTGCTTGTACAGTTCGTACATATCTTTGGCTTTCTTTTTCTTTTGGGATCACCTCTCCCTTTGCAACATTTACTGCGCCACCTTAGGCTGCGAGCACCATTCCTTTATCATGATAATCTTTATTTTGAATTGGATGCTTTCCAGGGTCAGTGTTGGGCCTTGAAATGGCCTCGACGATCGCAATATCGCATTTATCACCCCGGTTGTTCCTCAGCTCCTGAAATTAAAGAATGGTATAGAGTATGCGGTATATATTTTTTTGGACCCGAAAGCTACAACATGTCCTTATATTCTTCACCCATCCTTCTTCAATTCCGCCAATATATATCAGGACGCCCGCTACATGGGCCTCAAAACTCTCTAGCAAAACATAAATGTTGAAAAAAAAAATTACCCATGTTGGGTTTGGCCCACCTATGTGAGGACTGCCAATGCAGTCGTTGGGGTCAGATTCCGCCCATTTCCGACGCGGGATACTTTAATTAAATGAAGCAGCTTCTTGCATCGACGATTACATCCAGTGATGTGCGTCGAAGATCGATCTACCGCGACAGTTTCCTCCTTGTCACCTGAGTTGATCAAATGCTAGCCCCTGTGCCACAACGGGAAACAGGTGCTATGTATGTCCGACGCCGTCGGAAAAGATTTTTGAGCGACATGGGGTTTGAATGAGCAGACGCCGACGCTAGCTTGAGTGCTGCGCTAATTCAGCGCTGACAATGAGATGAGGAGAACTAATTCCATTAGACATTGGTTGTCGAGGGCGTCGTATTTCCTCGATAGCTAGTCTTGAATTATGGCTAAGCTCTACTACCAACTCCTTGAGATCAATAGTTTCGAAATGTGCCGTTTCATGATGTCGGAGAAAAAAAAATAATGGTTGAGCGCTCAGCACCCAAGCCTCACCAATCCCAAGCATCGTGTAGATAAAAAAACACATACTGCCGCTTGCAAAACGAGAGACAATCTAGATCTATGGTTCCCCTTTGCTGGACAGTAGTTGACTCGTGCTATTTTTGGAGAACATTCTAGAGCGCTCTACCTACAGGTTGAAACTTGAGGCGACTCCGATGATGTTGGAATGGGATTCGACAGGTCATTAGCGCCAAGAAAAATAATTATGCGAAAAGTCACCCCACATTTCGCCTTTCCTACCAAAATACTAAAGAGTTATCGTTTTGTAGTAACATTTGTCACTCAAAACCTGTAGGGTGACACTCGTGCAGGAAAGTGTGTCAGGGACATCCAATGGCAAATCTTCCTTATCCTAGTTCGGAGTGTCAGGTCCTTTCAAAATACTCGGCTCTGGCACTTGGATTCAAGCATGAAAGGCAGAAGAGGATTTGACAAAATCGAGTACCTTGTGATACAGTAGGTTGTACTTTTGGTTGTAATGATGTGATCTTGAAGTTGGAGCACAGCTGATCACAGACGCATTGAGTTGGATAGGATTGCCAGAATAAAACACAAAGAGCCCAGAAAATCGAGCACTGTGAGCAGCGACGACGGATTTTCTGAATTCGAATTACCAGGGCCCTGGGCACCTTCCTACTCATGACGTTGCTCTCACAGCCTCGCCGGCTAGTCTCCAGAGCTGTAGTCTGCTCTTGGCATTCCATTGGAGGTCTGAAACGGCGGCTAGTAGTCTTTTGGGAAGACAGAAGGAGTGTTTCAATTGAAATGCATATCACCCCGTGACTCTGCGAGGATACGGAGAACAAACCTGGAATTATCAAATCCACAAAAATATGGCTAAGCCATTGAGATTTCGCCGAAGTGCTTCAACCTTTTAAACTCGCCTAATGGCGCTTTAACAATGGAAATAGTTCCACGATGAGGCAGTTCGTACACTTTCCAGGTGGGAGTGGGGTTATAAACGTATACGCTAGACGTGATGCCGAAGGTCAAGGCACTCCTTTATGAAGGTACTCCCCAACGTGCCACACTGCTATATGACAGCAGTTGAACAAGTTACCGCCAAGTAGGGCGCTACATGAACGTGGTTGTGGGACGATGTTCGAGGGAAATGACACGATAAATAGCCATGAGAAGTAGCACATCGAGAGCGACGATAAAAACAAAAGTAGCCCTCCAAGGACATACGTTGACAGCAATCAATGAGACGAGAAAAGCAGCGGCGTTAGCCATAGAATGCGGTGATCGGGTTATAGGCAATGCTGGAAATACGGCAGGGGCGGGTATAGCAAGCCGACTGAAGTTACGAGCTGAGAGCGTCCAAGGGAAAAGCGTCCTGGTACTTGCAAAGAAATGAGGAGGACCAAGGATCGTGGATGACTACCAAAAGTACTTGGCATTTCCAATTGTACTCGAGTTTTTAATGAAGGTAGCTTCAACTTTGACAAGCATTGAACCTGTATATAATTCGGGTGTGTAATATTTTCGAAGACGGGCGTTAATGCGACGGAGGCTGTGTAACATAGCACGTGCTTGTTGGACGCCGGGCCATCTACTGCAGTCCGAGCTCAGCCTCAACCTGATTTTGTGAGATCAGCCACGTCGACCTTTCCTTTGTTTTCTCTCTCTTTGCCTTGACAGCTCATTATGTCTGCCAGGCGCCAGTCGTCAACTACTTCCCTTGCTAAATATCGGACACACTCGCCCATCCTCCAGAATCGATCTCTCGATTTCTGTAACTCGTTTTGGGGCTTCGGCGATGGCGGCGTGGATGTTTTATTTGCGCGAATGCGAGGTGCCGCACGGACGATGGAGGAACTGAAGGCATTCTGGAAAGAGAGGTATGAATCCGGCCTTATCTATTTGTCTTGTGCTTACGCACACCTGTCGACAGGGCGTCTATTGAAGAGGAATATGCAAAAAGGTTGGCTAAGCTAGCTAAAATGATCCTCGGACGAGATGAGATTGGGTACGTCTTTGCTTTATACCTTTCTCATTTGTGGACAATGCGCCACCTCGGCGAGGCGAGACTTCCATAAAAGGGTGCCCTGTCGCGCTTATTAGCATGGCTTCCTTGTCTTTCGGTCTCAATATCCTCTTTTTCAACTCGTATCTGATCCCATACCACAGAGACCTGCGGAAATCCCTGGACGCCATTCGAACTGAAACCGACCTTCAAGCCAGTTATCACCTGAATCTGGCTCAACAATTTCGGACAGAGTTCGAAGTACCGACAACAGCATTCCATGCGCGACAGCTTCATCACAAGAAGACCTATCAAGCTGGTATCGAGAAGGAGTTCAAGACAAAACAAACTCAGGAGTCGTACGTCAACAAGGCTCGCGAAAAATATGAACAGGACTGTGTACGGATCAATTCGTTTACGGCTCAAGCATCTTTAGTCCAAGGGAAGGACCTTGAAAAGATTAACCTCAAACTCGAACGTACCCAACAAACTGTGCAGACCAATGAACGCGAATTCTCAAATTTCTCAAAGGCCCTGCAGGAGACCGTTATGAAATGGGAGCAGGATTGGAAGTCGTTCTGTGATAGCTGTCAGGACTTGGAAGAGGAACGTATGGATTTCATGAAGGACAACCTTTGGAACTACGCCAACGCCGTCTCGACGGTCTGTGTGGCTGATGACGCGGTACGTTTCTTAATGCTCTCTATTCGACGCTGTTCTCATCGCCATCGGGACAGTCCTGCGAAGCGATCAGAGTTTCTCTTGAACAAATGGAGGCTGAAAAGGATATGGAAAACTTTGTTCGGGATTATGGCACAGGAAATCAAATTCCGGACCCTCCTGCATTCGTCAATTATCAAGCACCAGATGCCATCCCATCATCATCGGCTCGGCCTACTAGCCGCGTCGCTCAGTTTAATCGTTCTACATCCAGGGAGATTCCCTTACGACAATATTCGATGCCACCAGAGGAGGAACCCCCCATGGTCAACACCGCGGGTATTGGCGCAGGGGGAGGAGGGGCAGCATCTTCCAGGAGAAACGATCCATACGCAAGCGAAAGTGTTGCAGATATTTCTCGTCAACCAACGCGCAATTCTATTACGTCAAGTCAACCCCAAACAACTCCTTATATCAATGGTACCTCCCACCATCACCATCACGCCGGGCCAAGCCCTCCAACAAATACTGCTCCATCGCCCAAGCAAGCGATTCAAAGGCAATCAACGCTCTCATCACCTCTTGCGCAGGCGCAACAACAGCAACTCCAGAGGGTGCTGCAAGATCCATATGCAGAGCCTATAGACCCCAATGCAGAAACATACATCAAGGTCGGAAACAACGCCTATAAGGTCGATCTTTCGAACGACCCCCAGTCACAGCAGCATCCAGGACCTTCCTCTTCTATCCAAGCCACTAACAACCACCTCGCTGCTTCGCCAACGAAACAGAATGGCAGTGTCGATCCTTTGATGAAGCAATTGGAGGAGTTGCAAAACGCTGTTTCCACTTCTGGTAGTATAAGGCGAAATACTATTCACAAGCCGAAGCAATCATCTATCGTTGAACAACAGAAACCCGGGCACGTCTCCTCGTCGTCTGCTTCATCTCGAGCAGCAGCGACTGGAGCCGCCGCGTCCTCATCGCTGTCTCTTCCTGCCCAAGGTTCATCGCTCGCAGTGGTTGGTTCTTCGTCCGGACAGCAGCAACGGCGCTCTCCATCTCCTGCTCGGGATTACCGAAACTCTGCAGAGAACGTGGTAGGCACCCATCCCTCCGTCTCGCGGCCGACCTCACCGAACCCACCGACTGCGGCCTTCATGGTTCCTAACTCCGCACAGCCTTCTGGTGTGGAGGTCGTGCAGGAGGTGTTGGCGGACTATCATCAGTCATTGCCGGGCGAACGAAAGTCGATAAGTCGGAGCAATAGCACCACCAGAGGGCGTGCGCCAAGCGTAAGCCAAGTACCCAGTGCTGGTGCTGGTGGAACCCCATCCCCCGCAGGTCAAGTTCAAGGCCAAAACCTCGCCCGACCGCCCAGCCAGTTGGGTCATGCGGGTATTGGTGCACACGGATCGAGAAGTAATAGCCCTCAACCAACGTCGAGAGGGCCGAGTCCCACCCCGAGCCATGCGAGGAACAACTTTATTCAACCGCCCGTGCAGCTAGGCCAATCGCTTGCACGTACTCCGAGCCCGAATACAGTGGGTATCGCCCTCGATCCGAGTGGGAGGGTCTTGCATGATGAGATGGCGCACAGGTACCAACAGCACCAACAACAACCTCCTCAACAATATCACCAGCAACAGCAGCAGAGAACCGCGCCGCCATTGCAAACACAACATTCCATGTACAACCCGCCTCCACCACCGATGCAGCAACAGCAGATGGCTCCGCCACCCCCTCAACAGCCTGTTCAGCAGCAGCAGCAACCGCATAGAAGGAACAGTTATATCAGCCCAGTAACGTCCAATACTATCGCCCCGCCTATTGCACCCCAGACGTATGGCGTCTCGCCTCCGCCACCCGCTATGTACCAGACACCGTCGCCGCAGCCGAGCTATATCCAGCAACAACAGCAGCCGCGTTCTCAACCTGGTCCGGCATATAACCCCCCGCCACCTGTGCAATACCAACCACCACCTCAACAACAGCAACAGCCGCGATATAATGCACCCCCACAGCAACAAACTGTGCAGGTGGGGTATGGGAGTATGAATGGCCTGCAACGCAACCCCACATCGGCCACTTCTGTTTCAGGATCGTATTATGGGAATCATACACCTCCTCAACAGCAACAGATGCAACCTCTGCAGCAGCCACAACAGCAGATGTTAGCAGTTCAGCAGCAGCCACAACAGCAACAACAACAACGGATGGTTCAGCAGACGCAACAGACACAGCAGCAGCAGCAGCAACGAGGATATCAACAGCAGCAGCCCCAGATGTACCATGACCCTCCGCCAGTTCGGAGGTCACCGTCCCCTCAGCCGCCGCACCAATCTACGGATGATGGAAACATTGTGCTGTTCTATGGTTCGTAGACAACCTCTCTTTCAAATTCTGCACCCTATACTGATTACAATTACAATGCGCCCTTCTTTAGTGAAAGCGCTGTATGATTATACCGCTACGATCGAGGAAGAATTCGACTTCCAGGCTGGGGATATCATCGCTGTTACTGCCACACCGGAAGATGGGTGGTGGAGTGGCGAATTGCTAGATGAGGCTCGCAGGCAGAAGGGACGGAATGTATTCCCAAGCAATTTCGTTTGCTTGTTCTAAGTTCCGCTCGGAGATTCCTCCTCCGATGTTGGCCTGTCGTTTGCTGTTGGTACTCCATTCCTTTATTTCCTTGGACGTCCCAGGCTCTCCTTTTTCTCTCTCTCGATACCTTACGATTTACGACAGGTAACGCACTGCCATTTAGGTTTTTCTTGCTTTCATATCCATCCTTCTCTCCTGCACTCGTTCCCCCCACTCAAGGTCTGACCAATCCCACATTTAATGTGCCCCTTCCATTTGTCTTTTGGGTTCTCTTGTAAAACCCCGTGTAAGCTTTTACATTTGTAGTTTCCCCCATCCCATATTCCGCACGCCCAGATATTCTCACGACGCTCATTTATATTCCCTCCTGGTCTCCTCTCCGTCTCTTCTTATCATCTCTCTCCATCATCTCCATCTCATCTCGCTTCTCCGTATGGTCTTGTAATATATACATACCTCACTGAGCTGTGCTCCAATCCCCTGTTATATGTACACGCTCAATTTCCCTACTGCTTTGCGCTAATGCCGTGGTTTGTTGGCTTTCTTTTTAGCTTTCTGGGTTTTATAATTAGTGTAATAACCTCGAGTTGCTCTGTTTCTATGCAATTTTGTGATCTCTCCGATTCTCACGTATTTTGGAAGCTAGCAATGCCCTCGGATCACAAAGCCATTTGTGCATTCGTGAATTGGGAAGTGCGGTGAAAAAGTGCGGTGATCGTGTGCGGCGAGTTTTGCCGCCGCACACATAACGTGACGACACGACTGGTTTCCTTCCTCCCTATGTTCTCTCCCTGTGATACCCACATTCTCTGATATCCTCCTGTAATCGTATGTACCCGCCAATCAGTATGTCGAGGCTTCCTGCTATTGAACGAAAACGCATTGGTGGAAAGTTAGTAGTAGTATGCTGCTAATTGAGGTTCCTACAAAGGTGGGTACAATGGCAATGGCACACACGATGTCGGTAACCATGACTTGTTTCTTTCCTTATGCCACCCGGGTCCTACGCCCTCTATAATATGCTTGCATACATATATATCTGGGTGTGGACTTTATGGAGATACGCCTTATGATTGGAGGTTCCACAAAGGTGGGTAAGCCGCAAAGGCATGGATCCATATCAACATATAATCATGTTCTTAACAAGGCGAGTCAGAGTAACCACGCCATGTAAGGTACCAAAGAAGGGGGTGTCCTCTCAAAATCGCCACAGGGTTTATTCTCGCCCAACGGTTTGATATAAATCTACTAAAATAATAATAATGAAACTATTTTGCGAGACGCGTCCAATTCAAGTCATGGGACTTGGTGAAATTGGTCACGTTATTGCATGGGCCGCATACGATCGCCGCACACATTGCCGCATTTTTCAATTCCCAGATTCACTGGCCGCACTTTCCAATCCCCGGATTTCTTGGAACATTCAACAGCATTTTAAAACGCGAAAAAAGACGGCAGTCCCGGTCATTTTGCATAAGCGGCGCCGACGCCAGGATCAGGAGTAGGTGTTTAAATACAGGATCCTCCTCATCGCTTACCAAAACCCAACCAAAACCCCTCGCGCTCTCTGCCAACTGCCAGACTACGGGTCAGGTTGTCGTAGGGTTTTTTTGATATACGCCCTGCAGATAAAAGCAGCTGGACATCGGTGAGCCCTGGCCAGCACACGACATATTTACACCAGCCTCATTGTCTTTCGTGCTAGTCCGTTTTTGGCTTTCAAAGATCATTATCGCGCTCCAAGGTCCGCCGACCGTTCCAGAAAGAAACCTACCTTCTCTCAGGAGTATATTCATTGTAGGTCCAAGTTTATTATTAAAAACACGAGGAAGATGCTAACGATTTCAGGACATTGGCTTAGGCCGCTTCGCGTAAAACCTGGTGCCTTGACCCTCAAGAGCTTACCCCGCATCCATCGGCTACATAAGCCAGCCAGGATCTCTTGGAATCAGCTCAATCCATTGTTGTCAACCCCCACTTGATTCCTTCGACGAGCCCCTTCCCCGTGCACAACCCGAGCATCGGCCCGTCGACTGACGCCCCAGGATCTTACCTTGGCATCCACGACTATTATACTTATCGACAATAACGATCTGACGATGCGCGCCGTTTGCGACCTATATGAACACCCTGAGCTCTCAAACTCGGAGATTTGGGCCAAGGATGCGCATAATCGATCTGGGACAACTCGCGTGCTCATAGCGATGGGATTCTTCTCGATCTTAGTCCTCACCAGTCTCGCTGCGTGCCATATCTCGGGCATAGTGGATTTCCGCACTCACTCTTCAAGGTTAGTTTGATCGCTTTGACATGCCTACATATCTGTTCATTCTCCCTTTCATCGTTGTTGAACGGCGCCCGAGTGGCTATGTTCTACCCCGCATTGTTATCCATCTTCTTTATGTCCCTGCTATTCGCTTTGAACAACCCCGCTGACTTGAATGTCTTGAATAGTTTCCTTTACACAACGCTATAGCGTTACTAGGCTAGGACCGCAGATGTCCCTGGCCACGAGGACGCTCAGTCCAGACCATATTTTGCCCACCCTGCTCGCGATTACTCCGGGATTCCTGATTCAATTTGGGTCCTCATTGGCGTATATTACATAGGCACGGCGGATTTTAATTTGTTTGAAGAGTTTGCATCTCATCCGATCCATTCATATCCCATTTCTTGTGCCCCCCCTTTCCTGGGTTTCTTTAATCATTGCTTTCGTGACTTGCTTTTCTCACACGAAATTCATACGACCCGCATTTTATTTGTACTTTTTGTGTATCTTTCAGTATTTCACCTCTGTACAACAA
>Ga0307509_10010079_pt1 | contig 11653 bp, 21 predicted proteins | sample 10_EM_MG_FD_202245 | JGI IMG/M metagenome (GOLD analysis project Ga0307509, IMG submission 202245) | Populus trichocarpa ectomycorrhiza microbial communities from riparian zone in the Pacific Northwest, United States - 10_EM | ecosystem: Host-associated > Plants > Roots > Unclassified | place... | reverse complement strand
AAAACAATCAGCACCCGACGCTGAGATGCCGTGGTGGGCTGTGTCCAGAAGACCCGCGCCGTGGTTTGCTGCACGGAGCAACTTTTGGTGCTGAATCGGTTCTCCCTCGCGTGGCTCTCTTCACCCAATCGCGTCCAGGTGTGTTTGGATCTCCCTGGGATTCGCGTAAACAATGACATTCGCACCAAGGTTTCCAGCATTCCACCCGGGAACCGTGTTAGGCCATGGCGCGAACTCGCCGGAGTACCTGGTCTGTGACGTGTTCACATCACCGTTTCCCCTTGCATATCCTCCTCGTGGAATCCCTGGGTACGACTTCCCACCAATGCCCATCCGCACCACCGCCCCAGCGAAGGTTATTCTCCGTGCCCACCCGATCACTCGGTCTCGCAAGACCCGATCGCCTCGATAGGTCTTCGTCCGGGTTCAACGATCAACTCGCCGACGGGTTTTATGGGGAGGAGTGTCGGCGGTGTGTGCCGGGTTTTAAAAGGACGCATAGTGTAACTCGTTGATTATTTGAACGAGGTACGTCGACACGTTGTCTTTCCCCACTCCGTTCAAGTCAGCACAGGTTTTTGACGGTCTCGGTTCTTCCGGTGCTGCTTCCCAGAAGTGCCCATGCAAATCCAGAAGCCCACGTGGTACCAGAGGGAGTCTCCACATATTTTACACGCTCTCGCTTCGCCGAAATGCCGGTCCCGATCCGCTCAATTCAGGAGGTTACGGAGATATTTACGAGGGAACCCTCGTCGCCCCGATGGTTTGCGATACTGAGAAGTTTACACAGAATGCTACTGAAGTCCGTTCCTCCACCTTCGTCTCCGCTGTATTCCACTAACGAAATTTGCAGACGTTCCGCCAATGGACCGTAACGCGGCAATACATGGCACACCCCAAAGTCCTGCCTCTTCTGGGTGTCAAAGTCACACCCTTCCAGCTCATCTCGAGCTGGATATCTGACGGGGGTCTGCTGGAGTACATCGAGAACCACTCTGATGCAGACAGAGCTGGACTCGTGGGTCTCCCCGCTGTTTTATTGTCCCGCATTCACACCATCGTCAACTATCCAATATCTCTCATGTCCTACGCTACCCATGCTCCTGCAATGTTGCTCACGGGGACCTCAATGGAACACTTTATTGCCCCGAACCCCATTGCCCCGTTGTGTCGAACTCCAGTCAACCAAACATCCTCGTGGGTGAATCCGGTCATGCACGCATCACAGAATTCAGTCGCGCTACGGCTGATGGAAACCTGGATCCCATACGGGGTGCCTCGCATTAGCTTGACTACGCTATGCGGTGGACATGCCAGAGGCTTTGAACAGAGGGTCGAGTAGCGCGAAAGTGTCGTGGTTCGGGTATGTATGCCACAGATTATCCACTGCGCGCTTTGGCCTATTGTCGCTTCGTGTTAATACAGGTATTCACCTGCCGCGGGCGTGAACGCCATAGCGGAGGGCGGGCGCCGTGCACGGCCGACGGGTATGACATTCACAGAAAATCCGTGGAACCTGCTACTGGGACCATGGCCATCGCTTCCGCTCGGAAGTCTCAGATGCGTTGACTGCGCTTTGCGGTGCGTGAGTCTCAGTTTATTTTGAAGGATCGCCCTACCGAACCGTTTTCTCGCGTCCAGCAACTTTCCAACACGAGGACATTTGATCAACTTTACCATGGCCATGCGCGAGGGTGGGCGGACTCCAGGTTGACGAGACCGAAGGGCGACCCACCGAAGCGCCGAGGGATCGATCGATCATAGTTCCACACCACGAGGTTAGGAGCGGGGGAGACAAGCGCGGCACCGGACGACTTTGAGTTGCGGCGTTTCGGTGAACGAATCTCGCAGGGGAAAAGAGGGAGCGCATCTGGGAACAAGTTGAGCGGCCGATTGCTCGTTTTGCTCCTCTGTTATTGGGCTGGATTTGTGATGGGGCAGCTTTTCGGTGGTATAGACAGACCCGCCAGCATTCTAGTGGAACGTGGCTGTGGTGCGTATATATTCTGCAATGATTTTGGTGCTTATACATGGAGGACGGGCCATTCTGCGGTACGTTACATCTTGCGCGGCGTGGACTCCCGTTCGATGACCTCTTCCATCGAGTTCTACGGCCGAGGATTGATATCATAGAACTAAGGGGCCGCTTTCAAGTACCGTTAGGGTCAACGGATGGGGGAGGAAAAAGTAGAGCTCACTTAGGCTCGGCAACCGACACGGTCCTCCTTTGCGGCATGGTCACCAACGCAAACCCATTAAACGCGACCCAATCCGATCCCACCCTAACCACAACCCCGACACGCGTTAGCTTGCGAAAGAGAATCGTCGCGTTCTGTGTTCCCTGGATTACCACCAGCCGAAGCGCGTCAACATCCGGGCACGGTAGAGCGACCCTAGTTTTGGTATCAGCGGGCGAGAGGCAGATTCGTTAATCCGAAAACGTACAAGTCACGAACACCGGGTTTTGTCGAGCCTGGTCTGGAGAGTGGTGGGACCCGTTCGTTGTGGCCGGTGAAATGAAACCTCGGGCTGAACCTGTGAAGGAGAGATGTCGATGGTTGAGCCTCGTGCCCTGTCCGGGGCATCCAGGACGGTCAACGGGTGGGCGGTCGGTTGGCGTCATGACGGTTGAGGCAGAAGCGATGAGAAGATCAAGGCGTCACAACGGGAGCGCCGGAACTTCTCGTAGCCTCAAGGCCGAAACCGCGATGTCAAAACCTTATCTCCCACGAGAAACCGTCGACTACATCATCGACCTCCCGTGCGGCGAACCAAAGACGCTCAAGCAGTGTTGTCTTGTCTCTAAACCATGGGTTCCACGTACCCGAAAGCACCTGTTTGCTTATATCAGGTTCCGTTACGCAGATGACCTCGAGTCTTGGAAGAAGACGTTCCCAGACGTTGTGAACTCCCCCGCGTGTCACGCTCGCGAGCTGTTGGTCGGTTGCCCTTGGCTCGTCGTGGCGGCAGATGCGGGAGAGGGTGGTTGGATTCAGCCTTCTCTGGTGTAGAGAGTTTGGATGTCACGGTGGGCAACGACTATCGGTACCCCAGTGTCTCGGAAGTCTCTCTCGCCCCATTCCACAATTTCTCGCCCACACTCAAGTCGCTCGACGTGGGTCCCATCGCCTTCCCATGCCCACGGCTTTTCGACTTCGTTTGTTCATTCCCCCTTCTCGAGAACCTGGGCCTGGAGGGTCACAACGGGGCGTGGTTGGATGAAGAGGATCCCTATGAGCCACGGATCGTCATCCCTTCGACTTCACCCGTGCTCAGTGGCAACCTTGAGTTTCATGTACTCGCAGGGGCGGCAAAGATCGTGCGCCCACTGCTGGACCTACCAAATGGTCTTCACTTTCGATCCCCCGCGCTCTCGTGCGAGTTCATGGAAGACACTCAGTGGGTAACGGAGTTGGTGACACTGTGTTCTCATTCCCTCGAATCCCTCGATATTCTCCACACACCCCGTTGTGCGTTCATTTGTGCCTGGTCCACACCAATAACTTAAATTCTGTTACCAGTTGGACCGGGGCCAGGCTCGTTCGACCTCTCGAAAGCGACAAAACTCCGCGATGTGGCTTTCCGACCCAAATCAGAGGTGTTCAAATGGATCACCATGACACTTAAGACCTTCACACCCCACCATCGAGATCTCCGACAAATCTCCATTTATTTGTCTTGCACCTTTGCCTCCTACGATGTCGGCACTGACATCAGGAAAGTGAATGGAGAAGTGTTCTCTAGGCGATTGTCGGACCTTGACAACCTTCTCGTCCAGTTCTGGGAGTCACGTTCGATTCGCCCGAGGATAGGGTACTCGGGCTGGGGGAGGAGTGAAAGAAAAACGTGGATTACTCCATTGGGAGTTTGTTCCCGGAGATAACGAAGAGAGGGATAGTTGACTCGGTCTGACGCGGTACGGGCTGGAGTTGTTCGTTGTGGACCCTCTTTAACAAGCTGCCAACAGTGGTTGGACCTCCGGTCCACGTCTGGGGGTCACGTTCAATTCGCCCCCAAGACACGGGGGAGCGACGCGACCTGGAGGTTGTTTTGGGCGGTTAATGCTGGAGCTAGTGCAGACACGGTACCCGTCGTTACCTCTTACCATCAATTGGCACCGCAAGTTGTACGCCAGGGCGCAGCCCGACGGATCTTGTAAGGATCTTGTCGATGTTCCATGGGGTCGGAAGTCGTGGTCGCTTGGGCCTTGGGTCTTGTTCCAGATAATCGGGCTCTTATCTCCAAGAACTCGGTCAAAGTTGAGACTGGGCGGTCTTTTCGACGTCGACAATGTTCCCGTGAGGGTCGCTGAGTTTGGTCTGGGCGGTGGCGAACCCCTTTGGTGGGGTTGTACCGCGACGTTCGAAATCCAAGTCCACAAGGGGTACGTGGGGGGCAGGTTTCAGTTGCCGGGGTGGATATTTGTGCGCATGCAGTACCGCCAGGACATCGAACCAGCAATCTGGTTGGGGCAAGAAATGACCCAAGACTGGTGCCGGAGTGGATTGTTGGGAAACAGCGTGGCGGCCATGTCATTCCCATGGCCACTGGTTACTTATATGCCACGGTCAACGGTTCGCATATGCATGGGCTTAGAGAATCAGCCACGCTTGTTTGTTTCCTTGTTTCCTCGTTTTCCTTTTTTGTCTAGCACCATGCACACGGCCACCAATGTGGTATATAAAATACCCCAAACACATCGTTAGTTTTTCTTCCCCCGTCCCCCCTGCTACGCACACAGCTACAGAGATGGCTAGTTCTCAATACAGCGTACCGTCCCCGCGCCGTGTCGCGGAACCAGGGACTCGAGAGACCCAAATCGATGAGGTTCCACCTATCAAGCTGCTGGATGGGGAGGTTACGGTGAGAGGGGAGCTCGCTTTCGCAGGAGGAACGCATTGCGAACTTTGGCGAGGGCAATGGAAGAAAGGTGGCGGTATAGAGGAAACAGGGGAAACAGTAGGTTCGAGTCTCACTACTCTTATCCTGGCTGACTTGACTCTATAGGTCGCGGTGAAAGCGTTTAAAGCGGCGAGGCTATCAGAGAGAGCACTCAAGGTTTGATCTTTGCGGACCGCCTCTACGCGCGACTTCCGACTCATGTCCCTTTCCACGGTCATTAGGGACTGGAGGGTGAACTAGCCTGTTGGGCGCAGCTACGCCATCCGAATGTCCTGCCGTTTTATGGTGTGTGCATTTCCTCGGACTCTTCTTCTAAGGGGTTCCCATGGTTGATCATTCCATAGGGATAATCACAAACATCAAACCGCGTCTCCGCATGGTGAGTGCCCGGCCATCGCACCTGAGAAAACGCGAGGTCGATTCAAGCCCCCTAGGTATTTCCATGGGAGGAAAACAGAAGCCTGATCGCATACGTCAAGAAGAACCCTGAAGCGAACAAAAACTATCTGGTAGGCGACATCGCGAGGGATACGAGGGAATGGAAGTCTCACATGTGTCACGATTTAGTTGTGTGGCTCTGCGGCTGGCCTGATTTACCTCCATTCGCGGGGCATCGCCCATGGGAACGGTGAGTTCGACATATCATATTTCACGAATGCAGCACGATCTGACCCTCTTCCAACAGTTCACTGCGTGAGTCTTTCGTACCTTTCCCTCCCGTTAAAGTCCATCGACTGAAGACGCGTAGAGGAACGTACTTATCTCCCAGGAAGTGAGTTCATCGTTCGCGCGTCACGTCCAGCGAACTGTGGGCTGATCATGCGTCGGTAAGGGTGAACCCCGGATTTGCGATTATAGGATAGCAACAATCGTAGAGGAGGGCGGAGGCATGGACGCCATCGCAGGGTCCGGAAACTCGGATTATGTCAGGTATCCGGCCCCGGAACTCCTCGAAAGAATCGTCTCCGCAACAACAAATTCGGACACGTTCTCGTTCGCAATGATGGTCCTCGAGTGTATCACAGAGAAGGTGCCATTCTCCGGGATCTCTCGCGACGTCGCGGTCATTCACGCGAGGATCACCAAGAGAGAGAACCCGGCTCGGCCAGGTGGGCAGGACCCGAAGAAGCGCATCGACTCGGACGATTTGTGGAACCTTATGACGCGCTGTTGGTCTCGTGAACCTGACCACCGACCAGCGATGGCGGAGGTCCATAGTTTTTTCGTATCCATGTTTGATACCACGATGTAAAAGGAACAGGGATTTAATATAGCGTTGTGAAACCTCAAGAGGCATCTCAGGTGCTTCCCCGTGCCCGAAAATTGACCCCTGCGAAACGAAATGAGCCCTTGAGGCGGGAAAAGTGAAAAGTGATCGCGAAGCTCGCTGGTTGAGGGAAGTCTTGTCCTGGTCTTGTCCCGGTCCTGTTGCTGGCCGTTTGCCGTTTCCGATCCCGCCGCCCCTCCTTCACCCTTTTCGACCATCACGGACCACGTATCACGCGCCATACCCCCAGTTCAACAAATCCCCATTCAAGGGCTGCCTCGCCAGTGTCCCTCCTCTTCGGTTCTCCTACAAACCCGCTCACAATGAAGTATATTGTCCCTACAACCGAATTATCGCGCCCTACGAATGACTTGCCTGAAGACTTGCGCGGACGATGACGCCCGTTCAGGATTTCTTCGGCGAGCCCCAACGTGCTATCCAGGGTCCCGTTGCTATTGCGTTGGCTGAAGGCGTAGAGGATTTGGTGGGTCTGGCCACGGTCCCAGGTGGTAGATGCGGCGGTCATAGAGGTTGGCCGGCGCTCCCGGTCCGCCGCAATCCACTGATCCGCTTATCTGCCTCGTGGATCGGGTGAGACCCAAGGCTTTGATACCGATACACCATCTCACTCACCACGCGCTTCCCTGTCTCCCTCGAAGGATACTGCTCATGGCCTCAGCCAACCTCCCGGCCTTGCAGAAACTCCACCGCCTCGACAGGTCTTCATCCGAGTTCCACAGTCGGCTCAGCAAGGTACTTTATGGAGAGGAATATCAACAATGTATATCAAACCTTCAACGCGATGATTTGGCCTGGCTTATCGATTATCTGGACACGGTATGCCGCCACGTGATTCTTCCCAACCACCGCTCACGCCAGCGTAGGCTCTCGACGGTATCGAACCCTCAAGTGCCGCTTTCCGGAAATGTTTACGTGAACTCAGAAGCATATGCGGAACCCAGGGGATACTCCCGACCTCATACACACTTGCCCCCCAACTTCTAACCGTTGGTAGTGAGCCGTTCGTCTCAGGAGGTTATGGCGATGTGTACGAGGGGACCCTCGGTGGTTCAAGGGTTTGCATCAAACGCCTGCGATCGTATACTAAATACGGTCCACAGAAAGCTATGAAAGTGCGTTCTGCCGCCTCCCCTTCCTCTGTCTGCCGCCACTGATGAAACCCACAGAGGTTTTGCCAAGAGGCGGTGATGTGGAAACGTTTGACACACCCAAACATTTTACCCCTCTTGGGTATCACTACCACCCCCCTCCAGCTCATCTCGAACTGGATGATTGGCGGGGACCTGCCCGATTACATCAAAAAGCACTCCGATGCAGATCGACTTGGACTCGTTGGTGCTCCTCTGATTCACTCTTCCCGTGTTTACTCCCGTTACCAGCTATCTGATGCCGCTAATGGCCTCTGCTTCCTCCACTCTTGCAGTGTGATTCATGGGGACCTCAAGGGAGTGTGTAGCCATCCTGAACCCCGTTTCACCACTGTACTAATACCCACCCAGCCAAACATCCTCGTGGACAACTCCGGGAGTGCGCTCATCGCAGATTTCGGCCTTGCTATGGTTACTCAAAACCCGGATTCCATCCTGAGTATTTCGCATCAGCGCGGTCACACCCCGCAATGGACTGCACCGGAGATCTTGAACGATGGAATGCATAGCAAGGAAGCGGACATTTTTTCTTTTGCAATGGTGATGATTGAGGTGCGTTACCGGTGATCCACTGTGCGAAGAACTTTGCCTATCGCCGTTCCGTGGAAATGCAGGTATTCACTGGCGCGATTCCGTTTGGCGATAGTCCACCTTTCGTGGCGATGTTGGCCATATCGCAAGGGAGGCGTCCGCCACGGCCGACACATCCAACCTTTACAACCGAGTTGTGGACACTGATGGGACGCTGCTGGAACCAAGAACCTCGCTTGCGCCCAAAAGCTCCAGAAGTGTTGGGCGTTTTGCGTAGCGTGTAAGCCTTTATTTAGTTTCAAAAATTGCAGGTTCGTTGGTCAAACTTTTCTCTCACGTGTAGCTACCGCCCAGCGCGGAAGCGGTTGGCCGACTCCACCTATGCCGTCAGCCCTCCCATGCTTCCGGGGGATATTCAACTACTCGTGGACCAGATCCACAAACATTGCAGTAAAATATCCGTCGCCAAGGTCAATCCGCCTCCTCACCAATTCTATCGGTGCTGATTGTGCAGTTCGCGCCCCAAGCAGAAAGAATCTTTGCGGCTTGTGGATCTGTGCGATGATCTTACCAAGCGTCTCAGTCGTTCTCTCATCCCACAACAGTCTGACCGCGAAAAAACCAAAAGGCCTGCCTATTTCTTCTTGTTGATCTATGTCCCGCTGACACGAAATAACAGTGACCTGGCCGGTGTAGAGGAGCAGCTGGCAAGCTGGTCAAAATATAATTTCCTAAAGAGCTTGTGTAAGTTCAGATCATTCATAACCCATTCTCCGTGATTCATCGGTCCGCAAGTGAGAAAAACAAGTATCAAGTCGGGCATCACCGAGTGTGCCGAGAAGCTCGCTTCCGCTGTGAGTTGGGTTGAAATCCTCCTCAGGGTATCCGCCATAGGCTCACGTCACCGTGGTGGCTTCCCAAAGATCTCACGGTACCCGGTTATCCCGCCCACCCACGTTCCTTCACCCGGTAGCCAGAGGGAGGGAATGGGGGAATGGACCACTGGGGCTGTCACGGGAGCTGGTCGTAACGTGGGTACTTTCGTTGCATCCACTGAAAATGCAGATCATAACACCAGATGACCGATTCTTAGATGGTTCGATTCATCGAACCGTTACCGCCCCCTCCTTCCGTCCAACGTGAGTTGGGGGAGAATCAGCCAGTTGAAGTCAGTGAGCCACCGCCTGTCACGCGACTAGATGGAAAGGTTACGAGACAGGGGGAACTTTCTTTCGCCGGAGGAACATATTGCGAAGTTTGGGTGGGGTTATGGGATAAAGGCAGCGCAGATGAAGTCGGTATGGAGAAAGCAGACCCAGAGAAGGTGAGTTGAGTTGAGGTCGCGCTACTTCTATCTGCTGACATAGCCTCCCCAGGTGGCCATGAAAGCACTTCGAGCACCCAAGTCATCAGAGATGACACGCAAGGTTCGTCCTTCGTGGTCCACCTCCGCGTTGTTTGCTCATGTTTACTTCCACGGTCATCAGAGACTCGAACGTGAACTGCCGGGATGGGCAGAGTTGCATCATCAAAACATCCTGCCGTTGTATGGTGTGTGTTTCCCGGACCCTCCCCCTGGAAGATTCCAATGGCTGTATAGGGATAGTTACGGATCTCGGACCGCGCCTATACATGGTGGGTGGGATGTTGCATCCGAAAAACTCGAGGCCAATTCAAGTTCCTTAGGTGTCACCGTGGCAGGAAAATGGAAACCTGCTCGCCTACGTCAAAAAGACCAGTGGGGTGAATAAGAACTATCTGGTGGGCTGCATCGCGGGTCGTACCAGGAAACGTGCCTCACGTATCACGATTTAGTTGTGCGGCTCTGCGGCTGGTCTAAGTTACCTCCATTCGCGAGGCGTTGTCCATGGGAGTGGTGAGTCCGAAAGAGATCTGACGAGTGTGCATGATTTGACCCTCTCTCGCAGTCAAATGCGTGAGTCCCTTATACCCCTTCTTCGAGGGCCTACGGACTAAACGTGTGTAGAAAAACGTGCTCATCTCCCAGGAGGTAATGTCACATTCGCGTCCGGCGAACTATAGGCTGACCATGCGTTGGTAAGGGTGAACCACAGATGTGCGATTTCGGAATAGCGAAGATCGTAGAGGAGAGCACTGAAAGCACGATCTCAAAGACAGTGTCAGGAGATGTTGTCAGGTATGCAGCCCCCGAGCTCATCGAAAACAACAACGTCCACGCGACAAAGAATTCCGACGCGTACTCGTTCGCAATGCTGATTCTCGAATGCTTCACGGAGAAGATACCGTTCTCCGAGCACACTCGTGATGCTGCAGTAATTCATGCAAGGATCAGCAGGAGACAGATTCCGGCTCGACCGGATGGGCAAAGCCCGAAGAACCGTATCTCGGACGATTTATGGAACCTTATGAGGCGTTGTTGGGCTATTGTACCTGACGAGCGACCCACGATGGAAGCTATCCATAGTTTCTTCCTACTCAATGTTTGACGCCACTATGTAAAGAGACGAGGGCTTGGTTTAATATTACTTCGCGAGACGCCAGGGAGAGGGAATCTTGGAAGTGTCATTCACCCGGAGGATGTCGGTGAGAGCCGGAGCACGGTGACGAGAGCGGCGGCTGTCCCACACGAAGGTCAACTATTCCATGTAGAATCTCGTTCTGGTTGGATAGAACGATAGAACCTCGGACCCAAGTCACTGGCCATTTGCCGTACCACAGGATCCAGATCATCCCCTTTCGATCTAACTAGGCCTCGGGTTCTGAGTATCCCCGGGCCTGTGATGACCCCGGCCAGGTCGTAGGTATCCCCCTTGGCGATCACTATGATGAATCCGCGGTTGTCTATCAGAGGCTCTTGTTTTTATTTACTGCGGGTGCGTATATGCATGAAGTGGCGAATGGGGTGTGCAATCCGGGTAGGAAACCGCTCCCTATGACCTGAGCCGGTTTTTTGGTCAACGGAGTGTGAGGCTATCGGGTGTCTTCGGGAATTATCTACTAGTATAGCGCAGGGAGCTGATATATGAGTTAGGTACTGAGCGCTAGCATGAAAAGCGACGAACCTCTCGATCGATAAAAGTGGATTTTGAAGACTTACCGGCCCGTCCCGGTCCGTAACACGCGGTGATTTATACCACTTTCGTCGGTCCATCATGATACGCGCCTCGCGGTTCAGGTGCTTCCTACTTATCTGCCGCGTCTTCCTGCTCCGCGTTACCAGCGAACGATCCTCATCATGCCCTCACCCGACCCCCCCCGCTTTGCAAAAACTCGCTCGCCTTAACAGGTCTTCACCAAAGTTCCACAGTCGACTCAGCGACACGCTCTATGGGGAAGAGTATCAACGATGTGTGCCGAACCTTCGAGACGGTGATTTGGTGTGGCTCGTTGGTTATCTGGATAAGGTCTGCCACCACGAGCCTCTCTCTTTCCCCGCTCTCAAGCCATCATAGGCGCTCGGCTGTCTCGAACCTTCGAGCGTCGCTTCCCGGAAGTGTCTGCGCGAACTCAGAGCCATATGTGGCACCAGGGGCATACTCCCAACATCGTACACGCTTTCGCCTCGTCTTCTAAACATTAGTCCCGAGCCGTTCGCCTCCGGAGGTTATGGTGACGTGTACATGGGGTCCCTCAACGCTTCAAGGATTGGCATCAAACGCATCCGGGCGTACACAAGCGATGATCCACGTAGAGCTAAAAAAAAGTACGTTCTGCCGCCTTCGTTTCCCTTGCCCGTTGTCACTAACGAAATCCAGATCTTCTGCCAAGAGGCGGTAGTGTGGAAACGTTTCACACACCCGAA
>Ga0307509_10010078_pt1 | contig 11656 bp, 13 predicted proteins | sample 10_EM_MG_FD_202245 | JGI IMG/M metagenome (GOLD analysis project Ga0307509, IMG submission 202245) | Populus trichocarpa ectomycorrhiza microbial communities from riparian zone in the Pacific Northwest, United States - 10_EM | ecosystem: Host-associated > Plants > Roots > Unclassified | place... | reverse complement strand
GTAGATATAGGATCTTCACGCTACCATCTAAGTACTTTTCTACAATATAACTTTACCTTTACCTTTACCTTTACCTTTACTCTTTAGCGTAAGAGTAAGCACGATACGAAGAAGTTCCCTCTACACCTCTCCCCAATAAGATATTGGTGTGAGGCACGAAGACTATAGGATAGTCTAAGTGAGAAAACGAGATCATAAGTTAATCTCGGAAAGAAGAATACTCTTTCGTCTTTAAGAAGACGAAGAATAAGTAAGTCGTTTGCTACCTGTTGCATAATTAATCTCTACTAGAGTAGGATCGTTACAGGTATTGCGATTCTGAAGGCAAGGGAGATAATAGAATTGGCAGGGTCAAAGTGTGTTCGGAGTTTCAGCGGAAGTTGGAATTTGTTGCCAGATCCTTAGTGTTTGAACTAGATCTAGCCCACAACTACCCAGATATAGTATATAAATATTGTGTTGACTCCCGAGCTATTTGAACATCATCAAGCAACGGACAAGATATCTTATCAATATAAAATGTTTACGCTAGAAAATCTTTTATCACTCTACCTACCTCTCTTATACTCGTTGAGTCTTCCTAGACAATATCCCTTTACAATCACGATTATTGGCCTTAGTTATCTCACAAGTCTTTGAGATAGGCTCCTGCCTTACAGAAGAGATATGTTTCCAAAAATGGGAGCTCTAGTAACTTATTTAGAGAGGATCGGATGATCAACTTGGGAGACAAACAATTTTCCTGAGCCTCCTTATATATTCAAAGAGGAAGAGAACCAGCATGTTAGAAACTGGTTAACAGCATGGGAAGACTACATCAGCAAAAGCTTACCCTGGGTCAGATACACTGCCGTTGCATCCTAACACACCTGGCTTTGAATCTGCGTCCCCTGCTTCCTGTGCGTGCTGAGTTGCGTCCTGTGCGTGCTGATTTGCATCCTTTGCGTCCAATGCGTCCTGTGTATCCTGAGGTGCGTCCGCTGCATCCTGTGCGTCCTGAGTTGCCTGGCAATGCCTGCTCAAATTCCCTGCATCTGGAGCCAAACTAATACACCACATTCTGTTCTGACATATTAGACAAAGCAACTCTGCCTTCTGTTCATCCAGACTCGTCCCGCAACACCATTGCTTATCATGATTTACCACTGAGAGATGCTCGCTTCAGGGGTACCCCTGAGTATTCCTTGGCATGGTTCATCATAGTTTCTCGGCACTTAGCCTCATGCACTTAGCCTCACACACGACGCGACAAACTGTTCTCTCATCATCACACTCAACATCTATATTCCCAGCCATCCTGCATAATACTCCACTACAACTACAACTCCAATCCTAAACCTGATACCGGAAGGTTGCTGGGCTTGTCGCCAGCTACACGCCAGTATAGGGTACATCCCTGCCGCATCAATACTCATGAAATCACTATCTACTCTCGGGGGGGGGTCTTGGGAAGGCTGTGAGCGGATGCTGGCGATCCCAGAACTCGATGGCTGATCCCTCCAGAACCGCTCCGCCGATCTTGGATCTGTCACCTGCAGGTTGTTGGGCTTGACGCCAGCCTTCCGCCAGGATAGGTTACATCTCTGTCGCATTAATACTCCTGGAGATTGCCCACCTTTCTGATAGTGGTCTTTTATGTCTACTAATCCTGAACTCGATGGCTCATTCCTCCACGACCAGTTAGCCGATTAGAAATCCTTTACCTGGCCACTATTAGGCCCAACGGTGGCTACACGCCGGTATAAGGTACGTCTCTGGCGCATCCATACTCATGACATCGCTATCTACTCTGGGGGGGGTCCTGTGAAGGCTATGAGGAGATTCTGGCGATCCCAGAACTCGCTGGCATATTCCTCCACAACCGCAGGGCCAATTTTGAATCCGTCACTTGGGCGTCGTTGGGCTCGACATCAGCTACACGCCAGTATAGGCTACGTCCCAGTCGCATCAATACTCAGGGAGATCGCCCACCATACTGACTGTGGTCTTTAGGAATATTAACAGCGCTGCTATCCTAGACTCGATAGTGGATTCCTCTACATCCACTGTGCCGATTTTGAATCTGTCACTCGGACGTTGTTGGGCTCGACGCCAGCTACACGCAGGTATAACGTACACCTCGGGCACACCAGTATTCATGGAGCTCGCCCTCCTTCTGAGAGTGGCCTTTTGTCTCTACTAATCATGAACTCGATGGCGGATTCCTCCACCACCCCTTAACCGATTCTGGATCTGTCACCTGGACGTCGTTGGGCCAGACGCTAGCTACACGCCGGTATAAGGTATGTCTCAGGCGCATCAATACTCATGAAATCGATATCTCCTCTGGGGGGGGGTCCTACATGGCTGAGAGGGGATGCTGGCCAGCCCAGAGCTCGATGGCAGATCCCTCCACAACCGCTGGACAGATTTTGAATCTGTCACCTGGACATCGCTGGGCCCGACGCCAGCTACACGGCGGTATAAGGGACGTTCTGAGAGGGCAGTTGCCCATAGAGCTGTAAACCTTTGAGGGGATCGAAGAGACTGGTGTTAAGGGGTGGTTGAACGGGGGCGGTGGGTGCAATAAGCTCTATATTAGAAGAATAGAAGACTCTTAGTAGTAAATTTAATACTTTTTCATAGTGTGAAATATATGGTGACCCTGGTGACCAAGGTCAGAAACAGGTGAAGGGGGGACCCTTCGCTTATTTCATTTATTTCAGGAAGAGTAGGTACTGCATCTGGTTGGCTCCTGAGTGTTATGTGTGCCCCTGCTGTGTCCTGAGTGTTAGGTGTGCGCCCAGTGCGTTCTGAGGATTATGTCTGCGCCCGGTACATCCTGAGATTAGGCGCTGCATCATGGGGCGTCCTGAATCACGATTGACGTTTTGGGTGTCATATGCAGTAGACACACCTGACGCATGTGACGCAAGCTATGTTTTTTGCTGACGTACTTCATTCGCAACATGACTCAGTGGGTCAACCATGCTCAGTGCATTGTCTTTGGTCTTGGAAGGACAGGCAGTTTTAAAGTTCAACCATTTATGGAGAAATAGCGAAAGGTAATGGGTTGAATCAGGAGATATACTCACGACCCCTACGATTCCACCTGGGAACAATTCCGACAGGAAATTATCAGTTGGTATGTAGGAATTGAGCAAAAATGATAAGCCCTAGAAGAGATAGATAAGATTGTCGACAAAAACCGAATTGATACCTAACTACTCCTCCTTGAGAATCTCAAACTCAAAGTAGGACTTACCGGAATTGCTTAGAGATTTTGAGTTGTAAGCAATCTTCCGGGAGAGCTTCTGCGAAGGTTATCCTATTATAACTTTGCTAATGATGAGGTATGGTTGGAAATGCTTCAAAAGGTTGAAAGACAAGAGGAGGAATTACTTGAAAGAAGACGGTTGTCTAAGCCTTCAACTGCCCCACCTACCCCTATCCCTAAGTGGGGGGTAAAGGGAAAGATAAAGGATTCAATACAAAGTTTGAAAAGGCAAACCCTGAGAGTTATACGGATAAACAACGAAAGGAATTTCCCTCCCATTCGATAGTAGTTGGGACAACATCAGCAAAATCTGGAAATAACTCAAAGGATGAGCACACCGACTGGAAGAGTGCCCACAAAGGAATACTACAGGAGGTGGTAGATAAAAGAAAACAGGAGAACCGTTCCACTTGTTGCAAACTCGATGAGCATACATGGCAAAAATATTGAAAAGCAGCTGTTATAGCAACTACTATTAGACGAGACAACTTTCAGCGCAAAGTTCATCAAAGGCAACACACAAGTATTTTGGCTGTACACCAGCGATGCCCCTCCAATTTGCAATCAGCCTCATCTCCTTCGCAAACAAAACTAAACAAATACCGATTAAAACGAAACAACTACCAGCTCCACTTTGTGAACAGAACCGTCGAAGTCTTTTGCTGAAAGATCAACTGTCGTCAAGCCTATAAGTCCTTGTTAATTCTTCAATGATTAGCAGACAGACTAGAGCAGGATAGATTATATCCGTAAGAATGACAGAGACAATAACCCTTGCTTAGAAATTGTGATGCAATCAAACGAAGACTACCAAACAACCAAGGCAAGCACAAAGTCAGTGAAGCAAGCAAAATGAGAGAGATAAGATGTTTCTTTTATAAAAGAAACATCCTTTCCGACGGCTCAACCCTGGTTTTCAGGAACTGGTTGTTCACCGCTGTGGAGTAAGTGGACAATGATAAGCAGATTTTATTTTGGACTTCTTTGGTTGAAGGTTTCCTTATTATACGCCAGCTGATGCTTGGCGGATTCGAACCACCTGGGTATTGTTATACAGTAGCCTGTATTGGGTAGTTGACATGAAAGCGAACTACTGGACCCTAGATGCATCTAGGTATAAAATATAAATGTCGTAGACATAACGGGATTCGAACACATGACCCTACGGATACTCCAGACGGGCCAGGCCCCTTATACCACTAGACCATGAAATGGACAACTTAAGAGAGTGCCCAGAAAGGCGCATGATAATGCAACAGGACTACATGACAACGCACCAATGTGAGAACACCAACCAAGCTATCGTCATGACAACAATACGTAAGGATTTTCTCAGCGAAAAATTAAATTGGTTTGCAAGAAATTATTTTCTCCACAACTTTTACTTTTTTCCTTTCATAAGGTTCGATTTTATGGGAACCGCTGGGCAGAGGGTAAAGACCCCTTGTAGTGGGCTGCCTAATAATATTAATATTAATATTGGATCTTTCGTTTGTCTGAGGAGACCACGGTGGTCGAAAAAGAGCAGGTGTTGTCACAAACACCTTTACTACATCATGTCTGGTAAACAAAGAATACCGCATAATTACCCCTGAGGTAAACAACAATTAGTTATCGCCATGAACCTTCTCGCCCCAAAATGCCTCAAGGAAATGCACACATCTATGTCTTTAGCAAAAGCTATTGAATGCCAGTCCAACTAGACTCTGGATCGAATATATTCCTCATCAGTGAACGAATAGTTTAAGACCTTAATATCCGCTACAAAATGAGAACTGCCACTGTTCAGATTCATCAATTCACCGGCAAAGCGATTACCTCGGGTGGAACGCATTATACTCACTCCATTTATCCAGAAATGGATACTAACCCCCATCTCTCTCTTGTTTCCTGCGAAATGGCTCCTTCCGGCATATACAGAATGATTATACCCCTCGGTTAGAACAAGGAAAACCCTATTACCAACCTCGACAAACCTACAAGTTGGTCATTGGACCACAAACAATGCTGAAATCACGTGCTCCCAGAAGACGAAGGAATTTCAATTGAATAGGATAATGAAGTACTGAATGACCCAAGCGCTCTGGTCATTGGGAGATTATAAAAAGTTGATGACGAAAAGATCACTATTATCGACAAGTTGCCCGATGAATATCACGATTACCTTGATCTTTTCCCTCCTTCAACAGCAGAGCAGCTAGTGCCTCATCGAACGTTCAATCAGGCAATCGAGCTCAAACTTGATACTCAACCTGCATGGACACCAATATACCTATTATCCGAAAAACAGTTAAAAGCACTACGAGAATACTTAGCTAAGATCCTAAAGCAAGGGAAAATCATACCTAGTAAATCGCCAGCAAGCCCTCCAATATTCTTCGTTCCTAAACCATGAGGAAAGCTCAGATTGGTTGTCGACTACCGAGGACTCAGCAAAGTCACAGTCCACAACAAATACACAATACCACTTATGTCGGAATTACGTGACCAAGTCTGTGATGCAACTATTTTCACCAAGCTCAACCAAAAGAACTGTTTCCACCTCCTCAGTATCTGGAAGGGGAATAAATAGAAGACAGCATTTCAGACCCGGTATGGCTTATATGAATACAAAGTAATGCCTTTTGGTTTGGTCAACGAACCGGCTACCTTCCAAGCAATGATGAACCAAATCCGAAAAGAATTCTTCCATAGAGGACTGGTCAACTATATCAATGATATCTTTATCTATTCCAAGTCGGTAGCGGAACATTGTGTCTTAGTTTGAAAAGTATTAGAACGGCTCCGTGAATACAGAATGACAATCTCTCTGGGAAAGAGTATTATTCATGTCAAGTTAGTTGACCTTTTGGGTTATGTGGTGGCAACAGATTATATAACAATGAACGATGAGAAAGTTAGAAACATTAAGGTGTGGAAGCCCCCGGCCCCAGTCAAGGACGTCCCAATATTCATGGGATTTGCGAACTTTTACGCACAGTTCATCAAAATCTTCTTGGCTTTCTCTACTCCGATAACGGACCTAACGAAAGAAGTCCCAAAGAAGAAGTTTATTTGAGAAAGAAAACACCAAGGATCCTTCAAAAGGTTAAAAGAATACTTCACCTCACCCAATCCTATGTGATTGCAATCCAGAGCCCGAATGAGTTGTGGAAAGTGATGCAAGTAACTATGCATTGGGTTGTATATTGTCACAGTTTCAAGAAAAGCGCCTGAACCAAGTTGCCTTCCATTTGAGAAAGATGAACTCTGCAGAACCCAACTATGTTATCCATGATAAAGAGTTACTTGCCATCATAGTAGCGTTTATAGAATGGAGATATTACCTATATAGGGTTGACAAACATATTATAGTATATACTGATCACCAAAATCTTCAATATTTCCTTACCACGAAAGTTTCGAATGCTAGGAAGATCTGGTGGGTGCAGATGTAATGTGATTTAAACTTCAAGATTGTCTACTGACCTGGAACCAAAAGTGGCAAACAAGATGCTTTGAGTAGGGATCAGGAGTACCGCCCTGAAGAGGGAGCTACGCATCGTGAACAACAAATTCTCAAATACGAAAACTTTGCGAGTTATCAAGGTTCGGTAGTTTGGGGAACTAACCGGTTACCGCTACAACAAGAAGTAGCACAGTCAGGGAGGAAAGACTGGATAAGAATAGAAAGAATTTCTGAAAATGCTAGAATCCCTAATCGTAGATCAAAGCTCGCCGCTGAACATGATCTTTACTCTATCGAAGCCGTATGAATTCCCGCAAACAACCGAGCACTAGTCAGAACTGGCCTAGCGATAGCAGTTTCCAATGGAACCTATGGTCACATTACTTCAAGAAGCGATCTTGCAAAAAAGTCAATCACTGTAGATGCCGGAGTTATTGACGCAGACTACAGAGGACAAGTGAAAGTACTTCTCGTAAATCATAGCAATATAGATTACGAAGTACAGAAAGGAGATTACATTGCACAATTGATAGTGGAAATGAAAGATAATCAGGAGTAGCAAGAAGTAGAAGAGTTAGAAGGAACAGAAACAGTAAAGAACGGATTCGGTAGTACTGGTGTAGGGCCGGAGTTAAAAGAAACTCAACCTACCATATGCTTCGCCCACTCAAATTGAAACTACAAGTTCTTTGATTCCTTTGACACATACCAATATCCTACCTTTCATAAAGGACGAGTATTACTATCTACTGTGATGACCACTAAAGCAAACTTGAGAAAGTTTGAAACTGACTTCTTAAATAAAGTTTGGGAATTAGCAGAACATGATGAAGAATGGTAGACGAAAGAAGGAACTAGAGTTCATGTTAAGAGAAGGGAAGGAACTCCCAAAACAACAGACTATTACTGATAATTTGCTGTACTTTAAGGAATGCCTATATATCCCTGTGAACGAAGACTTACAAACTCTGATCGCGAAAGGTGGCGATGAGTCCCAAGTTGCTGGACATTTCACACAGGATAAGACCTTAGAAATCATTACGCGAGATTTCTATTGGAAAGGCTGAACTGATTGGATCAACCATTGTTACCATATTCGGCATGGGCTTCAACATGGGTAGATTTTTTCACAGAGTTACCAAGGTCAGCAGACTGTACCCACATCATAGTGGTGGTAGATAGATTCACGAAACTAGCACACGTTATTGGATTAGCAGAAAAAGCAAAAGCAACAGATGTTGCTGTAGCATTGGTCACAGAAATTTGGAAACTTAATGGAATTCCTACTAAGATCATTTCGGTTATGGATTTCAAGTTTGCGGGAGAATTTTGGAAACCATTGTGCAAGAAACTCGGCATCAAACGAAAAATGTCAAAAAGTATACCATCCTTCAACCGATGGACAAACAGAACAAGTCAACCAAGTACTGGAAGGCTACCTCCGCATTTTGGTCAACTGCAATCAAAACGATTGGTACCATCTTTTACCCTTAGCTCAGTTTGCTAACAACAACTCAATAACGAATGCACATGGAATGACCTCATTCTTCGCAAACTATCAATATTATCTTCAAGATGCATGGTTGAAAGAAAGAGAAGTCCAAAACCCTGGAGCAACTATGTACCCTCACTGGATGCAAACGATAAACGAATATGCAAAAGGATCACTTGAAAGAACGAAAGAATCTATGGGACGATATTACGACAGAAAAGCCAAACAACAGCCTGATATTAAGGTTGGAGACCTAGTCATGCTTAACAGGAAGAATATTCATACCCAACAGCCAGCAAAGAAGTTAGCGCCAAAATTATACAGCCCTTACAAACTCCTGAAACAACGAGCAAAACTTGCATATATAATCGAAATATCAGATCGATGGGATATACATCTAGTATTTCATGTATCCTTACTTGACCCATACAGAAGATGTATTAGACCAGCTCGAGAACACCTCCAATGCAACCGAAGAAATTGATAGTGATCTGCAGTAGGAAGTAGAAATAATTGTTAAGAGTGAAATAATCTCTTACGATTGAAGAGTCCAAGGAAAACCAAGGCCCTTTGAAGAAATATGGTATTTCGTCAAATGGCAAGGCTGTTCCGAAGACGAAAACACCTGGGAACCACCCGAGCACTTAGAAAATGCTCCAGAATTAGTAGAAGATTTTAATAGAGAAAATCTACAAATGCTACAATTGGGCTAAGTAGTATTACTGAGAAGGTTTTGCTCCCATGACCAAGTAAACGCTGAAGGTTGTTTACCCTATCATGTAGAGTACTAAAAGGAATTAATGTTTATTGCTACTTGTATCTTGTTAAAAGAATTTCGAGGAAAAACCCCTTGGAAGAGGGAGCTAGTGTTACGCACACAAGAATAGCTTACCTATATCAGTATGAGATATACAGCTTCATCAAGATGATTGTATATCCGAACCCTAAAGCTCGCTAGAGGTAGGACAAACCTGGAGGCATCCATGGTATCTACTCAGGCAACCGGAAGAGTTCACGTTCCTTGAAGTAATTGACTGATTGGAAGGATAACATGTTCGAACACTATCATATCTGGTATAGTAGCATATATATACATGCTGCTTTGCAAGATAGCCATCCGAACTGATCACTCGGTATTCCATGAGAACTATTGGTATGTTTGCCTATGGGCTGCAAATATTAAACCTTAGTTCATTAGGACGAAGAGATCAAAGAATATCTACTGATAGAGTGGAGACACCCTCAGATGAATTAGTAGTCAGGAGACTCCCTGAGCTTGAGCAGGGCAATTACCTTCAGGGTCAAACAGTGTTCTCACTTTCCTGAAGAAAGTTGAAAGACCGAAAGATACATAAGTCCTTAAGAAGGGAAAGTAGCGCAAAACTTTAGTATAAATAGAAGGGCTCTCCCCCGGTGGTTGAGGAGGAAATCAAGCAATGGAGAAGAGACCTTAACAATATAACAAGTTATTAATCTTCTAAGTTTGAGAAACTTTAACGTTCCAATTACTTTACCGAGCCATCCTGACATATCTCTGTACCCTTGAACCACGAACTAGTTAGCTCAAGATCTCTTTGAGTTAGCTCCCCCATAACACATTGTACCAACACATCTGGCTCAGAGAGGTTTGTAGAGTAGAAGAGCAGAAACCACGATGAGGAATACTAGGTTGGCCTCTGGAACACTGTGTGGTTCAGCCAGGGCACCTGCCACAATTGCTCTGAGTATTCCCAACTTCTACTGCATGAGCTGTGGTTGTTATACTATTCAGATTGGAGCTGGAGTAACCATTATAATGTTTTTGCATGGTAACTTCTGCTTCTCTGATCATTGTGATTACACTATCCATTGTAACACCACCTGGTTGATGTAACACAATATCTACAAAACTATTGAAAGCCGGAGGCAGGGTACTAATTAGGTGCAATGTAAATGCTTCCTTACTGATTGCTTGTTCTGTCCCAGCCAGGGTACGACAAATACCCAACAGTTGTGAGATATATGTCTAAATCTGTTCACCACTCTATGGTCTCAACTAATTAAACCGTCGAAGAATTAATGTACATGCAGCACATGAGGCAGTATTATCAAGCTTCGCCTTTAGAGTTGCCCAGGCTTCAGCTGGCTCCATTTCATCATTGATCAATTTTCTAATATCTGGGTGGCATGAATGTTAGATCATCGCAAACTGTTTTCAAAAGCGGAGATGAAACTTATTATACACAGTTCTTTAGTTAATTAGAGGAGCCTCTTCAACACCTAAGACAATATCAAGGGCATTGATGGCGCGAAGAAAGACCTGAATGTTGCTGGACCACTGGTTGTAATTCCCATAATGTAGTTTGGCAGTCTCACCATACTCGAACCTATAGGTCGTTATGGATGGCCTTCCAGCAGCAGAATCATCTGCAAGATTGGTTGTGGACATCTCGCTTTTATATTCAAGTTCTGGAAGATATTTGTGTCCTCTCGATGGAAAAAGAACAATGTTTTTTGAAAGATTATTCAAGTGTCTGGTAGAAATGTGAAAGCCGGGCTCAGAACCTGTAGCAACAGACGCCGAAAGAAAAGAAGAATCGTTGATTTTCTATCTAGACAGAGGACAGAACTCCTCTTTATACTAAAGCCCTAGCGTGCAAAGTTTTCCTATCGTATACACAATCCTGACGTGATCCACAGCTATACCGAAGACAATTCGGTCACCATTACAACACAAACATCATTTTCATCAACTATTTCACCCTCCCGGATGTTTCACTGTCCCCGACAGCGAACTCCTGATTTCGACCATCCACAACAACAGGGTGTGCCTGTATATAAGTCGGGAATGGCTCGCTTCTGCGGAAGTTCTTCCCACACCTCTAACCTCCCAGTCCCCACCAACCCCCCACCAACCACCTACGGTACTACCACAATGGCCTATCGCCGTAAGAATACCCTTTGAATTCCCCCCTTTTTGAACTATCTGCTAATACGGGTATAATAACCTAGAACTCTTCCGCGACTACGCTGCCCCCACTGCAACCACCGTTTGTGCTGCCGCGATGATTATCACCGACGTAGTTAGGGCGTATGGCATCCTTAATAGTCTTATCAAAAATAATTGAGAAAGAGACTAATGGAAAGAATAGGGAAATCATCGGCAGAGACATTAATCAAGAACTCGAGGAAACCTCCAAAGCCCTTCGTGCAAAACTTAAAGCAGAATCGGAATCCCTCGGAAAAGAGATTAAAAAGATTCAAGCTATTTCGTTGGGCACCCCCCTGGCCTTCATCGACGATCCTAAAGAAAGGAAACTGATGCATGCAAAACTCCAAGCGTTTGGAGCATGCGTGAGAAGGGGGGGTGGAGAGGCCTGGATCAAGGGTAAGTGATGATAGATCAATTGTATGTTTGAATGACTAATAGTGATTTGAGCAGAGGCGATGGAGGGCGGGGGCGAGGGCGTCTAAGAAATAG
>Ga0307509_10010077_pt1 | contig 11657 bp, 9 predicted proteins | sample 10_EM_MG_FD_202245 | JGI IMG/M metagenome (GOLD analysis project Ga0307509, IMG submission 202245) | Populus trichocarpa ectomycorrhiza microbial communities from riparian zone in the Pacific Northwest, United States - 10_EM | ecosystem: Host-associated > Plants > Roots > Unclassified | place... | reverse complement strand
GGTGTAAAACGGATAACGTACGAGAACTCATCGCGCTCTGTGCATTGGATAACACCATCAAGAACAAGAACATTTCCATACGTCTCTGATTGAAACACGAGGACATCCTGGTACAGGGACTTCTCGACGTGCAGGACTTTTGTAACCTTAAGAGTCATGGCCTGACCGGGCCATTGTGAGGAAATTTCGCGAAACCAACCATCTGCTAGCTCACTCAATGAAATTTCATCGCATAGGGAATGTCTTACAAACCTTTAATTGAAGGGTGAGATAGCGGTGTCATTTTTTGGATGTGGGGGAGAACTGGGGTTTCGGTTTTGAAGATGATGATGATAATGCGGTCGAACTTGAAATTTTATCATGATCATGTTCCTAATCAATCTTATCTTATCTCAGCTCCCTAGAACCCTCGTTTTGCCTGCCAGTGCTCGCTCTGCTTTAAACCGCCATTTCTTTGCCTCATTTTAGACATGTCCGAGCTTGCCCCTCTTGATCCAGAACTCCTCTCCGATGTACTCTCGAAGCATCCGTTTGTAACAATCGATGGCGTTTGCAACATCCGTGATCTCGGTATGATCCCAGCAGCAGACGGCAAAAACGTCACGCGATCGGGCTTTATGTTTCGTAGTGGAGAACTCTCGGGTGTTACTCAACTTGGTGTGCGCCTTTCTTTCTTCCTCTTTTAGTGTTCTCAACGATCCTTGAGAGCAGGCAAGGGGCAGCTGCAGGCCCTTGGCATCACTACCATATTCGACCTCCGTTCAGACACGGAAATTACAAAGTACGATGCAGTAACCCCACAAATTGTGGGAATAACCGTATTGCATACGCCAGTCTTTGCAAAGGAGGACTACAGCCCAGAGCGTATGGCCCAGTAAGCACCGCACTTCATTCATCCGACTAAACCGGACCCATAATGTCCCCTCATAGACGCTTTCAACTATACGCAAGCGGAAAGACGGAGGTGCAGTCACCGCCCAACCTCCTGTCTTCTGCCTGTTGAACTCTATAGGCGTTCATGCAACTGTACTCTGAAATTCTTGACGCGGGCGGGCCCGCGTTCGGCGCTATCCTACGCCACGTTCTGGACTCGCCAAACGATGCCTTCATCTTCCATTGCACTGGTGCGCTCTCTGATCCTCACGAGCACCTTTTACTAAGAAAATCTCACAGCTGGGAAAGACCGCACTGGGATCGCAGCTGCGCTACTTCTTCTTGTGACTCGCTAGTTCCCCCCACCCTTATCGCCGCGTCGCTTAGCCAATTCTTCCAGCTCGCGGGCGTTTCTTCTGACGCCATTTCAGGCGATTACGCTTTGACTCGTATCGGACGCGCGCCAATGCGGCCCCTCATTTTGTCACGCCTTGCACGTGAACCCTTGTTTGCCTCGGATCCAACAGCTGCTCACAATATGCTATCCTCCAGGTGTGTTTAATCCTGATAATTGGTTCTAGCTTATCAGTCGGACAGGGAAGAGACGATGCAAGCGTTCATAAAAATGCTGGGAGAGCGATACGGTGGCGTGAAGGAGTATGCGCGACGTTCATGCGGCCTCACTGACAAAGACATAGACATCATCGAACGGAACCTCCTCAGGCCAAAGGCATGAATGCCTTTTCCCTGACAACTCACAGCACACGCACACCGTGCGTAGTTTCGTCGATTAATGAGTCACTGGCTAGCTACATTGCATGCGAGTACATGTACATATGTATATACAGTATATTAATTGAAAGCAAAGAAGACACAATGTCACGTCATGTTTTCCGCACAAGGCTCAGTCCCCGCTTCGGCCGTGCCCCTAGTACCTGCCCCTGCGCCGTCAAAGTCGTGGCCACGCCACCTTGGACTCGAGCTCGCGGATTGAGAGGGCTTAGGGCTCTTGGCTGTCCGTTGCTGGATCCTGCGCCGATGCTGGGGCCCGCCGACGTGATCGGTGCGGGGGCATCCCCTAGTCCGGTTCCACGCCGTCGTGCGACAGGACGCTCAGGAAGTGCAGAGCTCGGAAGTGTGGAGCTGATGTCAGGTGCGCTTCCGAGAGCAGCACGACGTGCCCTCTCATGCCGTGTCTGCACGGTGCGAAAGTGGGCTAGGAGTTCGGGCCACTTTATCTCGTCACGTGTAAGTTTCGATCGTGACGCCACCGTTGCAACTGTACTCCTGCAATAAAATCAGCATCGGAGTTCTACTCAGAATATCAACGTAGGACGTAGGGGCGCACGGTTTGGGTGCTATGTGTAGGAATCCAGCGGAATTCACAGCGTTCAGTCGGTTTCGAAGGGAAATAAAGGCGGAGCTTTGTGGAAGGAGCATGAGTAATCCATACAAACATTTGAACAAATACGGGTATCTGTCTGGCTCGAGAAGTTGTAAACGGATGTCTATCGCACCTGTATATGAATACGGGAAGAGGATCTAGTTTGGAGCGCTTACGCACAAGTGAAGACGGGGGATTCGATGAGTTGCACCAGTTTGTCAATCTGAACAAGTATTTGGACGGTCATTTCAAGGTCGGCACTACGTGGCAATGAGAGGTCCGTCCATATCAGTGTTAGAAGGAAGAAAACTCGCAAGATGGCAAGGAGGTTGGATGCATGTTCATAAGCCTGCGCTAGGAGGCAGAGCGAGAACACCGCAACAGCGTTGTGGCACCACGACCGATAGAGCGTCACAAATAGCGCTTGGCCATCTTGCTGTACATATAGCGTGAGTAATACGAGTGACGGGTAGCACGGACGGGTTATTGAACTCACCCGCGTTTCAAGGCTTTTAAGCCGCTTCCGGAAGTCAGCAAGTTCGGGCGAAGTGATGAGGATCGTGGAAAGTTTTTGTACGATGACGCTGGTAAAGTCAAGGTCCTAACAATTTTGCGTGAACTTGAGCCCGCTCTCAAGAACCAGGTTCCACACCTCTTCCTTTTCGAGGATTTCAGCGAATGTCTTGTAAATGCGTTCCGTGCTGAGGTTGAGGCACAATTGCCTAATAATTAAACTTCCACGTGTCTCAAGCAACCTTCTATCGGTGCTGAAGAGATCCAGCAAGTTGATCATAAATGCCTTGAAATAACTGTCATCGGATGCCGATGAAATCTGCGCGAGGAGCTGCAAGTCGTGTTTGATCACTTCCTCGGAGGTGTCAGACAACGTCTTGAGCAGTGCCGGGAATGTCCCATCATCCATCGCAAGAATCTAGGTTGCATGACTATGAAGAAAGGGGGTATTCGCCAAGAAGAATGACACACCTTCTTCGGCGCCTTTTGATGGAGCATTATGAGCCACTTGAGGGCGGCAACGCGTGTTTCCTCGTGCTCGCTCAAAAATTGAATCGTCAGTGCATTCACGGTAGCTTGATAATCAAACGCGTCCACAGGAATTTCGCGCTCTGTTACAGATGTGGGGCCTGCCACACTCCCTAGGGATTGGGGAGAAGGTGGTCGGGGTGTCGGCGAGCGAACGGGTAATTGGCCATCTAGCGAAGCCGGTAGACGTGGGGGTTGGGAACTTTCCGCTTGCACCTGCAAACTTGCACGCTTCTGCATGGTGATGTTACTCGGAGTCGGTGAAGCAGTTGAATCTGTCAATGATTCCACCGAGCCTGACTCACGGGGGGATGATATTTGTGTATTTTGACGCGACAGAGGGGGAGAGGCCGATATATGGGAGGGAGATGCGGGTGGTGGGCGAGCAACCACAGGGGCAGGTCGTTCGCCTGGCAGAGTACTTTGACGAGATGGTGGCTCAGACGGGGAGGGCAATGACTGGATCACGCCAAGAAGAAGCTTATTTGTGCGAATAGCAGATGACTGGATCATGGGTACGTGGTGTGCAAGGTTGGGAAGAATGGCCGGGATGAGACGAGGAGTAAACGGGACCATGACTTCTTGTGTAAATGTCAATAGTTCTGCAAGCCAGAGTAAGGCAGTCGACTGTTGGATTTCGTCGTCTGAGAGGACATTAGTCCCATAAGAGACAGTTAAATGGCACACTCACGTTGAGGATCGAGCTGTTGGATCAGTATTTCAATTATTGCATCGTAGTCGATTCGAACACCTTGGCCAGGGACCCAGTCTACAGAAATTTGAACATCCATTTGGACCCACAGATGAACCGTACCTCCTACATCCCGCTCACTCGGATCGAACTCGATGTCCCCGTTCAGCTTTTCTGCCTCAGATGGGGGGGCGAGAGGTAGGTTGCCGTTGAGGAATGAAACTCGTTCGGTGTCAGAGCTCAAGGAAATATCCGATGAGCGTTCCTTTATCTGCTCTACCTCTGCTCGAAGTTTTTCTTCTGGTTTAGCTTCTCGAAGACGCTCCTGCTCCTCGCGATGTTTCCGTACAATAGTTACCTCACGGATCTCACGTAAGAACTCGGCAAGTTGATTTTCTGCTGCGATGCGGACATCTTCTGTCGGATCTGATAGGTATTTTCTGGGCTGGAAGTAAGACAGGAAAGGGGTAGAAATGGATGAGAAATATACTCGTACAGTAATCCATCCAAGAGATGGGGGAGGTATGTGATTAACTCAAGCTCCGGCACGGAATCAAGTACCGAAGTCCATGAAACGAGAAAGGAACGCGTGAAAGGTGAGACAACGTAAATGCGGTCGGAGAGGAGGGGGATGAAGCGAGGAAGGGAGAATGCGCGTTGTGGAACTGCACTTGTGCCATCGTCATCGGGATGAGGGACGACAATTCCGTTTTCGCTAGTAAGTCGCTTATCCATTTCAGGGAAGTGAGGAACATAGTAGGAGGCGGACTCCGCAACGATGTCTTTGAGTAAGCGGTCAAGGAGCTCTGCACCGTTCTTGACAGATTGCTCCGGGTCTGCCGCAAGCTGAGGGCAACTTAAGGAAGCGTATTGAAGAGGATGGCGCGACTCACTTTGCTTAATGCGTCGAAAATGGGGTTGAAATATACCAAAACCTCACCCTTTGATACTTTGGCAATGTTATACAGACATTCTGCCGCAAAGTAGCGAACACGATTCTCTGGGTCAGAGAAACAGACAAGAAGGGGTTCGAGAAAGCGATCCATATAGGGTGCTATGTCAACACCGAGGGCGATAGCAGTGCCTGCAAGGCCAATCAGACCTCCATTACGGACGTGAAGCGCATTTGTGACACTAGAGAACATGTCGCTAAGTTGGTCAACAATTTGGCCGATGCGTCGTTCGTCGCCTTGTTGATGACATTCGCGGACAAGTCTGTCCAATTTGCGCCATCAAACGTGTAGACACAAATGCTGCATATGGCCAACGTACTTCTCTAGGTCAAGCGCCGCAGCCTTTCGGCGCTCATACATCTTGTCAACTAATTGCTTCGCGATGGATGGATCTGTACGTGGCATTATTGGAGGATGTAGAGAAACAGAGAATGGCCCTTACCCATTACACGTCTTTATGTTTCCAGGTTACGATTAAGTCTTGCTGGTCGGTAAACGGGTATCATGAACGTCGAGAAGTAAACGAGTACATTTCGGTTTTGGCAACGCGACTTGGCCAACATGAAGCGCCCGTGAGATTACATAATTACACCGGCATGAGCCCAAATGTCTGAGGAGGACCCGTTCGGAAACTTTTTTGAGTAAATAGTACAAGTGTGCCTACAGCACAGGAGTAAATGCTTGGGGCTTTGCCCGAAGGGGGCTTATGAGCTTGGTAGTATAAGAAATCCATGTAAATCCATGTATCTACATTCTAAAGACCAAGGGGCTCTCGACACCTGTGCCGTAGGTGCAGTATAAACACTTGTCCTCTATTGTAATTGAAAGATGTTCCCCAGTTTGGTGTTATGGCCATGGAGAAGTCCCGAGCCCCCCTCTTTCGGCGGTGCTCGCTACTTGCTCGCTGCCCGGTTCGGAGGGCTTCTAATGCAAGAACTGTAGTAAGCGCGTCAAAAATTCTTTTCTGTCCTGACGTCACATGCTGTCCTCTCTCGCACGCAGTCTGGCTTTCTCTGTGTGTGCTGGGCCCCCCCTCTCTCTTGCAGGCCTGTCGTTACCGTTGCAGTGAGTGACCCGAAATGTCCCTTTCTGTCTGTCTTTGCTGACCTCCCTCCTGGGGGGGGGGGGTTATTTTTTTTTAATTTTCCCCCTCAGCTCACGGTTCCCCCCTTCCCCTTCCTCGAATCGCGCCCACACCCCACAGCGGGCTCCCCTCTCTCACTCACTGCTCTCGACTTTACCAGTGTGTTCCCCTGTTGCTCGCTCTTTCAGTCTTGCTCATCTTCTTTTCCTCGAATCGCGCCTGCAACCCGAATGCCGGCTGCGCCTGTGGAGGGGGACCCCTATTTCTGACTCTCGCATCACCCTCAAGTCTCACTGCGTGCGCGGCCTCTCCTTCCCTCAACGTCGGGTCCCTCACACATGCATGTCGAATCTTGCGCATCCCACCTGCACCCGTCCCCATCGCCTCCCCCTCTTGGGAGAGTGCTCGCTCTCTTGCTGTGGGGAACCCACTTTCCGGTGACGTCACACTTTTCCGTCGCATCCCGTCCCTACCTGCTCCCTCGCTGTCAGTGCGCCCGTCCCCATTCCTCCCCCCCCAGACCCATTTTTCTTGCGCTTGCGTCTGTACTTCGCCTGTATTCAACGCTTGACTACCCCTCTCCTACGCCGTCATTGCCACCGTCCCATCACTACCTGCTCCCGTCGCCGTTGGTTCCGCCTCTCTGGGACTGTGCTCGCTCTGTTGCTGTGGGGAGCGTGTCATTGCCACTTTCCGGTGATGCCACACTTCTCCATCGCATCCCATCGCTACCTGCTCCCGTCTCCGTTGCATCTGCATGTCTGCGACACCGCTCGCTCCCTTGCTGTGGGGAGCACTTCGTTGCCACTTTCCGGTGACGTCACAGGATTCCATTGTGTTTCGTCGCCGTGCACCACATGTCGGCATGTACTGTATGTTCTGCCTACTACTGCAGTAAAATGACACTACACATGTATGTTATGTTACAACCTCTGATAATGTACAACGTTTCGTACTGCTTCAACAATGGAATCCCCATTAGTGTGCACTCCAACGCAGGCCGGTGTTACCGTGCTTACCTTGAAAACAAATTGAAACGTCTGCGCACATCGAAAGTCTGTGCAAAGAGAAAAACCTTGTCTAAGTATGTATGAGCGCTGCTCCAGCTTGAGCAAAGTCAGCCACATGCCGATTTTAGAAGAAGATTCCCACCACCAATTGGGTTGGGAACGCTCACCCTGGAGGCTCGTCCCCCCTTATCTCCATTCTCTTATCGTAATGATTATTATAATGATTACCTACCTCTACGCTTTATTAAGCTCTCTCATCCATCAAATCTACTTCTCCTTTTGTTTTTTTTGCTTGCTTATAACAGGTCGTCTGTTTACAAGTAAGTCCCCTTCGCCTTTTATTGATCCCTTCTTGTTACTGACCCTTGTTCTCTTCCTCTTCTTCCTTTCCCCCCGCTCTCTCGTCGACAGTGTCATCCAACACCCCCCTTGACCCGGCCTTCGTCGACCTGTGCCTGGCCTTTCGTAAGGACGAGAGCCACTCTCCTGTTTACCCCTCCGACACCGGCACCTTCGTCTCCCCGACTAGCGTGAACGCCACGAACATCGATCCCGAGACTCGTCGTCTCACGGACAGTTACCCCCACTCTTACTCCGACTTCTTCCCTAGCCGGGCGCCATGTGTGTACAAGTCCGGCCCCGCGTGGGAGGTGCGCACGGGCCCTCAGGCCCAGGGCATCGTCCGTGAAGTCCGCCCAGTATACCGTCCCGACATCGCGCCGTCCTGGGTCTCAACCCTCCAGCGTATATACGAGTACCTCGACACCATGGGGGTGCGCTGGACCTCTATCAATCCACTCGCGTACGCCAACGAAGGGGAGGCCATTCCCTTCTGCGCCTTCATCGTTTCTGTCGGTGTGACGCCCTGCTCCCTCGCCTACGAGGACGCCGTCGCCGCTGCCGGCGGGGTCAAGGAGATCCTCGCCAAGTCTGGCCTCGCCGGCGTCGAGGTCGCGTTTGTCGAGTCGGTCGTCGAGCGTTCCGTCGGGCTCAAGCTCCTTTCGTTCAACCCGCAGGTCCCCGAGCCCCGCAGGTACTTTACCCCCATCGTCGCCCAGGCCCGCAAGAACTTTACCGCCGTCCTTGGCTTGTCAATTGCACCCCTGAAGACCCCTCACTATGGGGGCACGGGCGCGCTCTTCTTCCGCCTTAGCAGCAAAGACGACCGCGTCGCCGTGCTGACGTGTGCCCACGTCGCCCGTCCCCCTCCTGTCTTCCCCGCCAACAAGGGTATGACGCACACGCATGATAGCCAACCACGTGAGCATATCGTCGCGCTCGGTACTGGGGGCTACAACGGGGCCATCTCGGATATTATACACAAGATCGGTGCCCTCCATCGCGACATCGACGTCTGGAACGGCACGATCAACAGGCTGCCGAAGCCCACCGAGGGGGAGAACCCCAACGTTACCGACGAGCGTAAGGAATATACGGACTTAGTGGAGAGGGCGACGAGGGATATCAACACACTAAACGCCTTGTACGGCGAGGTCACGATGTGGCTCTCCACCCCCGAGCTACGCGTCATTGGACACGTGCTTCATGTCTCGCCGATCCAGGTCTTGGACCAGCCCGGTTACACCGAGGACTGGAGCCTCATCCTAGTGGACCGCGCGAAGATTGATTGGGATACGTTTTTGGGAAACAAGGTCTTCGTCGGTACGTCTTTTCGTTTCTCTCCTTGGTTGGATACCCCCTTTCTGTCGCAGGCCTTCTTTCTGTTATAGTAGCTTTAGCTGACTATTACCTTTTTTTTTCCTCCGTTACCTCTAGGCGGTGAACTCTCGGCCTCCGACTTTGGCGGGTTATTGTTCCCTCAGCCCGACGACCGAGCCCGCTATCAGTACCCCGAGGAAGGGCTCCTCCAGGCCTACGGCGTCGTCCAGGACTCCGAGATCCGGGATCCCGAGCACTACGACGCCAATCATCAGCGGTGCCTGCTCGTCGTGAAGAACGGTGCAGCCTCAGGCACCACCATCGGCCGTGCCAACGGCCTCGAGTCCGTCCAGCGTAACTACCCGGACTACGACATTGTCGGACAGACCTCGATCGAGATCGCCGTGCTGCCCTACAGCAGGGCGCGCGGCGCATTTTCCAAAGCTGGTGATTCAGGGTCCATAGTCCTCACTAGAGATGGTAAAATCCTTGGATTACTTACTGGCGGCATGGGCCCTACTGCAGAGACCGACATGACGTTTGTCACCCCCTACTGGTGGCTCGAGCAGCAGATCAAGAAGAAGTTTCCCGGCGCCTTCCTCTACGATGTCGTCGCACTCCCGTAGGTATCTGTTGGTGGAGCTCTTTCTGTTGCAGTATCTGTCCCACTTTCCCCACCACTATGGCACTTCTTTTCTTTTCTTTTCTTTTCCTGTCTCATTGAATATGTCCATAATAATGAAATAATAGAATGTGGTGGAGTGTTTAAGTGCTATATTATTTCCCCTGGTTATTTGTGAAACTACTGTGTGACTGGCCTCAGGTAAAACTAGTGTTGCCGCAGCTACGGCTCCAAGCCGGTTTCAAGCCATAGCTGACATCGGCTTTAGCCGAAATTTAACCGAGTCGAAGGAGTCAAAGTTGTGACTTCGCTGAGCTGCGGCTTCAACTACAAGTCAGTCAAGCTGATATTTCTTCACATCCTGCTTCAATCAACAATCATGACTTTCTTGATGTCCAGACAAAGATTGGGTGTGGTCCTCTGGTTCATAATCATGAATCTGTTGAACTAGGTAAGGAATTTTATGGTCCTCAAGTGGTTGCCGTCAAAGCAGTCACTGGTTGGGTGGTATCCCCTGTCAATGCAACAAGACTTGCTCCCCCTATGTGCCAATCAATTATCCTCCTCTGCCTATGTGTCCACCACAGCTTTTCCCATCATACAATGCAACTTGTATCCCACCCAGACCCAAAGTGAATACTCAGGTCAATATTCACACACCCCACAGCAGTACATGTTGAACATGAACTATGCTGCTCCCCCATGTGATGTTGTGGAGTACCCTGTGAGTAATGATATCCTGCTCCACACTGCTGAGCACTGAGCCCCAACAAGAAATGAGTTGACACTACAGTATGTGACTTCATTTGATACTATGCAGCTTACCAAGGCTCTGATCAGATAGTGTCAATGGAAGCCAATGTTTGGCAAAAATCTTGTTGCTATCTGATGTCATATGATCTTGGCTTAATGGTGATTCTTGATCATTTCCCACCCATTGTTGTCAGAAAATACTGGTATTTTTTGATGCTATGTGACTACAAAACACCCTATCCTTCCTTTCCATACCCCTGGGTCCTTGATTGCATCCACAGTCTACCAAGTCCCCTGCATCCACAAGTCCACTGGACCACTGCATCCACAAGTCCCCTGCATCTGCAAGTCCCCTGCATCTGCAAGTCCCCTGCATCTGCAAGTCCACCATGTGTTAAGGTCCAAGGGCCTTAAAGATGTAATGTGTATAATTTGGTTTGGCAACGACTGGGATTGTTCAGTGGGGAATCCTCCTGAGGTAATGATCACATGAGTAGGGCGGTACTGGTTGCCTACACAGTATAATAAGTAAGTCCCTAGATGATAAGGGTGACTTCTAAGTGTTCTAGTAGTAGAGATGAGAGGGGAAGAGCTTCTATGGCACTTAGAAGCGACAGAGGATCAGGCTGATAGACTCTGAGGAGTCTCTAGGTGGAAGCTACAACTCTTGGATTGAAAACCAAGTTAGGCTTAGGGCCTAACCATCAAAAGTACAGGTACTTATATACAAGTAGAATGTAACAGGTAATGGAAGTCACAGAATGTCGGAGTTATGTATAGTAAGGCCACATCATGAGCTGGCAGTCTATAGATAGTATATTATGAGTTGGCAGTTCATAACAGGTAAACAATGGGAACTGTGGACTGCAGAGCAGTGGCATATGATATTTGACTGTGGAATGGTCAGATGACTTATCAGGTGACTTGTCAGGTGACTGGGTGGTGGTCCAAGTGGCGCATAAGGGAATGAGTGGGGAATGAGTGACTGAGAGTGCAAAACAAGTAGGCTGGAAAGGCGGAAAAATAAAAAATAGGGTCCAGGATCATAACATGATGCCCTTTCTAGAGTGGTCATTACCACATGACCTAAGGTGAAGAGGGTATCATCCAGTCAGAAGGTATGCAGGGTACTCCGATGTCCATACTGTCAAATGACTGATCTGAACTTGTCGTTTTGTTTTCTCCCATTTCTTTATCTACTTCAGTGGTTGTCTAAAGTAGAGTGCCATAGAGTCTAGTGAACCCAAAGCTAGAGGGTGTTGATATAGCCATAGCTTTAGGGGAATTGGGGGGAGTAGGGTGTTCTTCAGGACTCATTGACTGTTCTGTAATTGGATCACTTCACTCATGTTTGAGCAGCATAGCAACATGTCGCAGTGATTCTTGTTGTTTCCCTGTAATAGGTGAGGGTTGGGATTCTGCCCTACTAGGTGGTCCTTCCTTGTTAACCAATGGTTTGTCCTCTGTAAGGGGGTGTTTGGGTACATCAGGAAGACCCCTCTTTTGCTTTTTTGTGCTTTTTCATGCTTTTTCTACTTTTTTATGAAAAAAGTAGAAAAAGCACAAAAAAGCCAAGTGCTACACTTG
>Ga0307509_10010076_pt1 | contig 11658 bp, 11 predicted proteins | sample 10_EM_MG_FD_202245 | JGI IMG/M metagenome (GOLD analysis project Ga0307509, IMG submission 202245) | Populus trichocarpa ectomycorrhiza microbial communities from riparian zone in the Pacific Northwest, United States - 10_EM | ecosystem: Host-associated > Plants > Roots > Unclassified | place... | reverse complement strand
CTCTTGAATTGGTCGTCTTGACGGATCTGGGACCTGAATCCAGGCGGCATGTCGGCCAAGGACCCTACCTGTCATCAATTTAGACCTGGAAATTCAAGTTTGCCTTCTGGGAAGTCACCCATTTAAATTTTGAAGTCCCCCTAGTTCAAAATTTAAATGATGTTTAAATGTATTTCCAAAATAGGTGTCGACATTTTAAGTTTTTCATCACATGTGGGAACCTTTTTTGTTTCAAATATAAACGCTCTTATAATGTTATTGTCCAGTCAAAATATTAATTACAATTCCGCGAACAAATTTAAATGCCCTTTAAATACTGGAAACCCCGAAGTGTGATGGCCTGAGAGTTGACGCCCGTGGCACGTGCTCAGAATGCTTCCATTGATTGTGCATGTATGGCAACACCCCTGGAACGGCACCGATGACGAACAGGACGTGGGTTTCGGGAATATTCGTAAATCCCTCTCCCATCTACAACCATGTTCCCTGTCGTCAAGAATGCGCTCAGGCCTACCCTTTCCCGTGCTTTTGGCGCCGGGAAGTCCTTCAAACACACTCTACCCCCTTTGCCCTATGCTTACAACGTATGTTAACTTTGGATGTATCGGGTTTTGCCTGAGTTCTGAATACCATTCTCGTCCAGGCTCTTGAACCATATATTTCTGCAGAAATAATGACCCTTCACCATACCAAGCATCACCAAGCATATGTTAACGGACTGAACGCGGCTGAAGAGAGCTATGCGGCCACCGATTCCACAGCAAAGAAGATTTCTCTCCAGAGTGCCCTAAAGTTCAACGGCGGTGGTGAGTATAGTACTCTTTTTTTTAATAGGATAATGGGTATCAAACCATGGTGTAGGACATATCAATCACTCCCTCTTCTGGAAGAATCTTGCACCTGCCGGTGAGGTTGGGGGAAAGCTTCCATCAGGCGGCTCTTTAGAGAAAGCCATTGTGAAGGACTTCGGAAGTGTGGAGGATTTCAAGAAGAAAATGAACGCCATGACAGGTGCGATCCAGGGAAGTGGATGGGGTTGGCTTGTATGTTGCCGTTTTTCGAAGGTGTTCAAATGGATTACTGAATTATTGTAAATCACAGGGATATGAGGTGTCCTCCCGCAAACTCGAGATTGTTACCACTGCCAACCAAGACCCTCTTCTTTGTACGCCCTCACTTTTCATGTTTTTTGTCTTCGTCGAGCTCATTATTATGGTCTTTACTAACTTTAAGCCCACGTCCCCATCATTGGCATTGATATTTGGGAACATGTGAGTCCCATCTTCTTGATTCATTTTTTTCATGCGCTTACTTTGATACATCTCAGGCCTTCTACCTGCAGGCAAGTTAACGGTTATTAAGGCTCTCATTTGCGCTGCTAACTTGCGTTCCGCATTAGTATAAGAATGTGAAGCCTGACGTGAGTTCTTTCTATCTTTTCACTCAAAACATAAATGTTGATTGTCACCACAGTATCTGTCAGCAATCTGGAACGTGATTAACTTTGAAGAAGCGGAGAGACGATTCGTAGATGCCTCGAAGTAAAAGGCCAGAACCCTGATCGGCGAATGTGCGCGTTGATATTAATGTCGACAGATTCATTGTTACGTCGTCATTTCTGTCCATAAAATACTAAAATTTCAATCATGTTCACGTGAAGTCTGTTCAGCGTCCTTCTGAATATGGCTTTTGTCGCACAGGGAATAATTTTTAGTGGTTCATGACGCGAGGAACAAATTTGGACAGTGCACAAACCAGAAACTGCACAAACCAGAAACTGCACAAACCAGAAACCTGTTCTCATAATCATACTCCGTGGGGTATCAATCGAACCGAAGTCTTTGTATATTCTCCCGTGATCCCCTTTCCGCGAATGTGGGCACTCACGTCTTTTTAATATTACTCAACATTCAAGGTTATTCACTGGCTGGTTCCGGCTGTCGCTCCTCGTGCATGAACAGAGTCTCCAAAGTTCACATCAACTCCATTCATGCAACCGCTATCAATTTCCCTCCTTGTGATTGTAGCGAGGACTTGAAGTTCTACCGGTCTAGGCTCTCAAACTTATTCGAAGGTCCACTGCCAGCGCTTACTATAAACAACCCCGAATCAATCGCATATGGACAAAGTGCGCTACTTTTTCAAATTGTTCATTTCCGTCTTATTGGATTGATAAACTTTGTGATAACTTTTTGGGGGACGACTTAAAGGATGAAATCTTCGAGTTCTCCACCTTTAGCTCACCTGCCACATGGGACTACATTGAGACGTGGAAGGGTGCATTCCAAAAATTTATTGCTGTTCATCCGATGCGTAACGCGTAACGGCGTTGAGGTCGACATTTTTATCTGATTGAACTAACTCGCTTTTTGTTATTCAACGTCATACGATCTGTATAGTACACGAATCACAAAGCAGGTATTTGACGCGTGAATCCTTGGGTTTTCTCAGTCCTTGTCAATTTGACTTTCTTATATTTGGACCTTCTGTGATGATTCTTCACCACAACATTTTTCTCTCTCCGTTATGATAAAATGGCGTAACATATTTTCGGAAGTTGATTCATACAAGTAGCGACTAGTTGTGATTGCTCACTTCACTTGGCTCTGGATTCTGGCGTACTGAGGAGGGAAGCAAAGGGAAGCAAACATACGCGTCTCGGGAGTACTACAATTAACAACGTGTTATGATTGTGGCGACAAGGTTGTGGGCCACGTCCAACAAGCTCGTGCCATTTCGGCGTAATCGTGTCCAACAAATTCTCGCTTTGCCTCCGCCAAGGGTTTGTCGCGTATTTCTTGTTTGGGGATCTCGCCCGCTACAGCTACCCAGGTTGAGCACCAATTTGTCCCAAACGGTTGGCTTTTCAATTCTCATCGGATCAAAAAAACGTCAATCTCGACACAACTTTTGACGCAACCGCCACGTTCTTGGGTCTTGTGAGAAGAAGGTGATCTCCCGAAAGTCTGGCGCTTCGAAATATCGATATCCGATAAACGGGAATTTGGCGCAGCTTGTCTCAGGCCAACGTCAACCTTTCACGAAGTTGCGGAAAGTGTAAATGTGGGGTTTGTATTGTGAGTGTTGCATGCAGTCTGGTTTTCTTTAGCCCTTCCGTAGCTAATAAAGAGCGAGCAGGTTCTTCGCGCGAGCCCAGCAGGCATCCCCAGCACCACGGTAGCTTTGTTCTCGGTCTATTCATTCAAATCGCTTCTAGATCTCGTCGACTTCATTAAACGTTGCAATATGTATTCCCGATACCCACTCCAAACCCAGCCTTCAACCTCCCAGCCCCAGATAATCCCGCCAAATGCAAAATCACGCTATACTGAACCTCCGCCACCGCAATCGAGCGAAGGGGAATGCTATCAACATGGACGCGGGACAGACCTCATTGGCCAGCCCATACATTTCTCTACGGGACCTTATTCTGGCCGCACGATTCGGATGGAGCTTCAAGAAATACAAAAGGCAGAACTTGGGAGAAAGTGAGTACTGTAACTTTCACGGTTCTCCACTCTGAGCTCATGTGGGTTTGATGCCAGATATGCGAGAGTAGATCGCCGGCCACTCGACCCTCCGCCAGTTGTCTTGCTCAAGATGTACGAAGTCGAACATGCAGGCACCACTAGACAAGTTGAAACGGAGATTACATACGAGTTGAGTCACCCTCCTTCGGCATCTCCGGAACTCCCGACGATGCTGATGCAAATCTTATTTAATTCTATATTTTTGCTCGCAGCAGTGATATCCAGGTGCTTGGCTTGCTCTGCACTGTCGATTTATTTCCAGTGCCTGGACCGGAATCAGTCCTCATTTCGTCGGCTCACGACCGCCGCAACCCTAGGTCTGTACCATCGACGCAGACGTCTACCTCGTCTCCACTAACTTCCAGCATCTCATACAGGCAATCGTCTCCCCAAGAATCCATGCCGTCTGCGTCTCCACCTAACACTCCGCCGATACATTTTTCCGGATACATCGTCCCCGAGGAAAGCCTCTCAGACGCCATCCATTACGTTGGGGACTTTCCGATAAAGGAAAGCTCCAAGATGACACAAGCCCTCGTTGGAGCGACTTTCATACAACCTGCCATTGTGGATTATCACGGCAGCAAAGCTATTGTTTTCGCATTCGCGGTTCGTGGTGGTCTAGTCCCTGATTTCCTTTCATGAATAATCATGAGTGCTTTTCAGGATTTGGCGGTGAAAATAGAAGGTTCTTTTATCCTGCGTTATCGCGTATTCGACATCTATGCCAGAACGCATCGTTCCGACGATCTTGCTATTACCGCCGAGACGTATGGAGGGGTTTTTCGCGTTTACTCCACCAAAGAATTTCCTGGACTCTCTGCATCAACGGAGTTAACCAAGGTCAGTATTCTTCATTCTTAATTTTGATTAAACCTTATTGCCGTTTTGCTAGCACTTGGCACGCTGGGGATTGCGCCTTAATATCCGTGAATCTGAGAGGAGGAGGAAGCGTCCAGCTTCAGGAGGAAGGAGTCCAACTCCAGAATAGTATGTTCCTGCCTTTTTCTCTTTTATTAATTTGGACCCATCTAAGGGCTCATGTCTTCATGCAAAAGTGACGGTTGACGAGAGTTTTATCACATGATTTTTTCTTTTTTTTTTCACGCCTCACGTCTTTTTCCTTTACGCATCTCATCTTATCTCCGCATTCCAATTGTCTGTACCCGCTGGATTTAACCATGCACTACCATCTTTCTGTCGATGTTTTATTTTTATTTTTCATCAATCCATCTTCATTGATCCATCCATCCCGTTGATGAGGGTACATGTTATGCTGACGGCCTGGCAGCACGGTTTGTGTCTAAATTAGGGCTGTTGTCCATTAGACTCGAGTGACAAAACGTTATTACGAATGTTATGGCTATTTCAGTCTGTCTGGTCATTTGTTCAGTCACATTTCGAGTTTCTTTGGACTACGACATGTTTGCGTAGCTTTTGTGGAACCTTATTCTCCCGCCTCTTCCCAATTTCAGCTCACATACCCATTTCCGGATATGAACCTCCGCTGGGTCCGCCCTTCCGTATACTATATATAATATCAACCCCCAATTTGAATCCAGCCCCGAGTTACCACATTCGCAATCGGCGCGTGTCCCATTATCTATATATGCCCGATATTCCTCCCTTGTGCTAGAGCGTCGCGCCAATCTGGAGGCCCTGATCGGGGTGATTGTAGTTGTGATTTATGTTCGCGGAGTTGGTGATTTTGGGAATTTTTGGAATGAGGTGTGTTTTATGTATATATATATGTATAATTGGCACTCGGGTAGGGAAGTTGGGTCACTTTGGGTGGGTTGATTTTGGTGTTCGATGGCCTGGGTGCGTGGTCCTGGAGTTTGGCTATGGGTTTTAACTCTGGCGTGTTCAGTGTGAGTGGTGTGGTATTGCATGTTGGTTTTGAAACTTGAAGTAAGTTGATTAATTTCGAATTTACATAGGAGCTTTTGAGTTGGGGCGATCGCAGATGATAAAAAATTGTTGAAGGATTTTATTCTTGTCTGCTAGACTCTGAGCGACATGACCTCCAATGTGTATAGCCTATAGGTATCATTTTTTAAGAACGACTGGTCAGTTGTTTCCTTATTGAGTAGCAATACTTAATCGATGCAGATGTTGATTGTCTAATGTGCTTGTAATGTCACAGCAGCATGGCGCAGTGGTAGCGCGCGGGGCTCATAACCCCGAGGTCACTCGATCGAAGCGAGTTGCTGCTATAACGTCCCCCTAGTTTTTTGAATTCCCAGAGCTTGGCGATTGTATTGTACTCTTTTCAAAAGAAAAAATTGGATTGGCGTACAAAGTATTTCATAGCCAGTGATATACAAGTACACTGACAGTCTCTCGGAGCAGATTGGGGAGTTTAGATTTTAGTGCAATACCTGAGCCACTCAAGATTTTAGCAGAACGCGTACATCCTGTACGCTCTCTCCAATGGCAAGAAGTCTTTTTCGTAACAGCCCATCTGCTTATGTGTCCTCGGGGAAGATAAGCTTGGTTGACAATTTATCTTCGAATCATTCCGCCCATGGTAAAACAAACACCAGCCCCGGTTCGTGCGAACCCGCCGAGTGTCGGGATTCGCTTTATGTCGAGAAATGGCGCCGTGGGAATTCTCCGGCGTCTCGTTGCCTACGAAGATGGAGCCATGTTGCCGCTTGCGTTTCGTTCGGTTTTGTCACGTTGCGTGCGAAATGAGGGTTAGTTTTTGGTTGGGTGCTAGTAATAGTTGTTGGCGGAGAGTTTGTAAGACGTACATGTGTTCTGGTAATAGAGCCCTTGAGGATTAATTGGGTCCTTATCAGCGCGATATCAGTGACACGAGTGGACAACGGCAGAGCTTCTCGACTAGACCGTGGCTTGAAAGTTGAGGCAGTTGATCCCCGTCTCATGCATTCTCACTGTCAGACTGAGATAGGGTCATTCTAAGTGAAGAAATCGTGGTCAACTTTTTGTTATGCGGGCTGAAGATAAGGTGGATTGCGGGCGGACACTGCCACTGTCCGCAAAGGACACGGAGGACGCCCCAGCCCGAAAGGAGAGTGGCGGGGAAGTCCGAAGGCGGAGATTGAAGGTGGGGATGGTTTACTCGTGTTTCGTCATTCACTCTCTTCTTCTTCGCCATCCTCCCCAATGCCTGCCCGTCCCGGGCCCGCGTCCCAGGAGGGCTACCCGTCGTCGACGCCGTCCCTCGATGCCCACTCCAATGACCCCTTCAGCTCCGCCAACAACAACAACAGGCGCTATTACGATAACGAGTCTGACCATGTTGAATATACAAGGCGTGACTACCGCGAAACTTACGCCTCAGACACCAGCAACACCCCAGGCAACGACTATGATAACAATGGCAACTACGAATATCGTGAGTCTCTTGGGGTCTCCTAGTCCTCTTGTCTCATTCTTGCACACAGCCCTCCAAGACACCGACTCTGACCCCGATGTGTATCAACGTCCAGCACCGTCATCAGAGTCCCTAGGGCCCCCTCCAGGCAGTCGCATGGGCTACCCTGACTCTTCAACTCCAACCTTCGACTACGGAGGACCGGCCGGCGCACGGGAAGCCTATCCTGCTTGGAGTGCAGAGCGCCAAATCCCGCTCTCCAAGGAGGAGATAGAAGACATCTTTCTTGATTTGACCCAAAAGTTTGGTTTCCAGAGGGATTCAATGCGAAATATGGTACGTTTGTTTGTCTGTTGCCATGTTCGCTTGGGCACAGTGCCAAGGAATTCCGTCCCTGGCTCTTTTACTCCCTCAATCCCGACGTCTGTGGCTCCACTGGAGTTTCATAATTGAAAAAATCATCATATTAACAATGCACCCTCTCTTTTTTTAGTTCGATTTCTTGATGCAACTCCTCGATAGCCGAGCGTCACGCATGTCACCGAATCAGGCTTTGCTCACTCTGCATGCTGACTACATCGGTGGCCACAACGCCAACTATCGCAAATGGTACTTTGCCGCCCAACTGGACCTTGACGACGCCATCGGCCAAACACAAAACCCCGGCCTCAACCGACTCAAGTCCAAGCGAAGTGCAAAACGTCCTTCCCACGAAAAATCCCTCAGCACTGCACTTGATCGCTGGCGAGAGGCGATGCACAATATGAGCCAATATGACCGACTTCGACAAATTGCGCTTTATCTTCTTTGCTGGGGTGAAGCCGCCCAAGTCCGATTCGCCCCCGAATGTCTGTGCTTCATTTTCAAGTGTGCCGACGACTACTATCGATCGCCCGAATGCCAAAATCGTGTCGAGCCGGTCCCCGAGGGCTTGTATTTGCGGGCGGTCACAAAGCCGCTTTACAGATTTATCCGTGATCAGGGATATGAAGTTGTCGATGGGAAATTCGTAAGAAGGGAACGAGACCATCAGGACATCATTGGTTATGATGACGTTAACCAACTGTTTTGGTACCCGGAAGGCATTGCTAGGATAGTTCTAAATGATAAAGTCAGTTGTCCCTCCTTTATCCTATGAGGAGGTACTGATTTCTTTGCAGATGAGACTTGTGGATCTGCCCCCAGCTCAGAGATTCATGAAGTTTGACCGAATCGATTGGAATCGCGCATTCTTCAAGACCTACTCTGAAAAGCGTTCCTTTGGCCATCTCCTCGTCAACTTCAACCGAATCTGGGTTATCCACGTCGCCATGTATTACTTCTACACCGCCTTTAATTCGCCTAATATCTACCGAGTCAAGGGCCGCTCATCACCCGCTATGACCTGGTCCGCAGTTGCCCTGGGAGGAGCAGTTGCCACGATCATTATGATTCTCGCCACCCTCGCCGAATTCTCGTATATCCCTACTACTTGGAACAACACTTCTCATCTAACTCGCCGCTTAATCTTCTTGTTCATCACTCTCGGTCTTACATGCGGCCCGACATTTTACATTACCATCGTGGAACACAACGGTACGGGAGGGTCGCTCGCGCTCATCCTGGGCATCGTGCAATTCTTCATTTCGGTCATAGCAACGGTTCTCTTCTCCATCATGCCCTCGGGCCGGATGTTCGGCGATCGTGTGGCGGGCAAGTCAAGAAAGTACCTCGCTAGTCAAACCTTTACCGCCAGCTATCCATCCCTCGACAAACAGAACCGAATCGGCTCGATCCTGCTCTGGATCCTGGTCTTTGGGTGCAAATTTACAGAGTCATATTTCTTCCTCACCACGTCGTTCGGAAAGCCTATTCAAGTCATGGTTGGCATGAAAATCCAGGGATGCTCGGACCGGTTCTTCTCGAATGCGCTCTGCACGAACCAGGCAGCGTTTACGCTGACGATCATGTATATCATGGATTTGGTCCTGTTTTTCCTGGATACGTTCCTCTGGTACATCATTTGGAACACGGTGTTTAGTATTGCACGATCGTTCACTCTTGGCCTTTCAATCTGGACGCCATGGAAGGATATTTACACCCGTTTACCGAAGAGGATTTATGCGAAGTTGTTGGCTACGCAGGATATGGAGGTCAAGTACAAGCCCAAGGTAACTTGCCCTTCATTCCATCCCTTTTATTCCGAGATGCTCATCTCCTTTCTAGGTCCTCGTCTCGCAGATCTGGAATGCCATCATCATCTCCATGTATCGCGAGCATCTTCTCTCCATAGATCATGTCCAAAAACTTCTCTATCATCAAGTCGATACCGGCGTTGGTGGTCGCCGCAGCCTTCGTGCGCCACCTTTCTTCATCTCTCAACATGATAAGGGCTTCAAGGGCGAGTTCTTCCCTGCTGGAAGCGAGGCCGAACGTCGCATTTCGTTCTTTGCTCAATCCTTGACGACAAACATCCCTCCACCCCTGCCAGTTGATGCGATGCCTACGTTTACGGTTCTTACTCCTCATTACAGTGAAAAGGTTTGTTTTCGTTACGTTATTCGCTTGGGTAACGGTTGCTGATGTTTACTGCCATTTTTAGACTCTTCTTTCGCTCCGAGAGATCATCCGTGAAGAGGATCAAAACACCCGCGTTACGCTCCTGGAGTACCTCAAGCAGCTACACCCTATCGAATGGGAGAACTTTGTCAAGGATACCAAGATCCTCGCGGAAGAGTCCGCCATGTTCAATGGTGTCAATCCCTTCGCCAACGACGAGAAAGGTCAATCCAAGGTCGACGACCTTCCTTTCTACTTTATCGGCTTCAAGAGCGCTGCACCTGAATTTACCCTCCGAACACGTATCTGGGCCTCGCTCCGCGCTCAGACCTTGTACAGGACCGTTTCCGGTATGATGAACTACTCCAAGGCTATTAAGCTCCTTTACCGTGTCGAGAACCCTGAGGTCGTGCAGCTCTTTGGCGGCAACACCGATAAATTGGAGAGAGAACTCGAGCGAATGGCGAGGCGTAAATTCAAGTTTGTCGTTTCGATGCAACGGTTCTCCAAGTTCAACAAGGAGGAGCATGAGAATGCCGAGTTTTTGTTGCGTGCCTACCCGGATTTGCAGATTGCATACTTGGAAGAGGAGCCGCCGAGGAAGGAGGGTGGCGATCCGAGGATCTTCTCGTCCCTTATCGATGGTCACAGCGAGTTCATCCCTGAGACTGGACGCAGGCGACCCAAGTTCCGCATTGAGCTCCCTGGCAACCCAATTCTTGGAGATGGAAAGTCGGATAACCAGAATCATGCCATTATCTTCTATCGTGGCGAATACCTCCAGCTCATCGACGCCAACCAGGACAACTACCTCGAGGAATGCCTCAAGATCAGGAACGTCCTCGCGGAATTCGACGAGTATTCGATGCCGTCGCAGAGTCCGTACACTCACTGGAACCATAAGGATTTCAAGAGGCCACCTGTCGCCATCGTCGGTGCGCGCGAGTATATCTTCTCGGAGAACATTGGTATTCTGGGTGATTTGGCTGCTGGGAAGGAACAGACGTTTGGTACACTCTCGGCGCGGTCTATGGCCTGGATTGGGGGCAAGCTGCATTATGGACATCCGGATTTCCTGAATGCGTTGTACATGACCACCCGTGGCGGTGTGTCGAAGGCGCAGAAGGGGCTGCATCTCAACGAGGATATCTACGCCGGTATGAACGCCTTTGGACGCGGTGGCCGTATCAAGCATACCGAGTACTACCAGTGTGGTAAAGGACGTGACCTTGGGTTTGGAACGATCTTGAATTTCCAGACGAAAATCGGGACGGGTATGGGCGAGCAGTTGTTGAGTCGGGAGTACTATTACCTCGGGACGCAACTACCTATCGATCGGTTCTTGACTTTCTATTATGGCCATCCTGGGTTCCAGATCAACAATATGTTGGTTATTCTATCTGTGCAGCTGTTCATTCTGACGAGTATGTATTCTTTTTCTTCTGTTATTTTATTTTTTCTAATCCCTTGTTTTCTTTATCAGTGGTTTTCATCGGAACGTTGAACTCGAATGTGACGGTTTGCAAGTACACGTCGTCTGGACAGTTTATCGGTGGCCAGGCGGGATGCTATAACCTCGACCCCGTCTTCGCCTGGATCCAACGCTGTATTATCAGTATATTCTTGGTCTTCATGATTGCTTTCTTGCCACTTTTCCTCCAAGGTATGTGTTTTCCATCGCTGTATTCTCACATCGTCGCCTCATTATTCTTTTTTTAGAACTTGTTGAACGTGGCACATGGAAGGCGATATTCCGGCTCACGAAACAATTCGGCTCGTTGTCACCAGTCTTCGAAGTGTTCGCGACACAAATCTACACTCACTCCATTCTCAGCAACTTGACATTCGGAGGCGCCAGGTACATTGCGACTGGGCGTGGATTTGCGACCACACGCATTTATTTCAGCATCCTGTTCTCGCGGTTCGCTGGTCCGAGCATATACTTGGGCATGAGGACGCTGATCATGCTGCTTTATGTGACGTTGACGTTGTGGACGCCGTTCCTGATCTACTTTTGGGTTACGGTGTTGTCGCTATGCATCGCGCCGTTCTGGTTCAACCCACATCAGTTTGTGTTCTCGGACTTTATCATTGATTACCGGTATGTGTATATTTTCGTGTTTTTAATCAGGTTTTCACCTCGACCCGTAATTTTTTAGTGAATTCCTTCGATGGATGTCTCGTGGTAACTCGCGATCGCATAACAACTCGTGGATTGGATACTGCCGCCTCTCGCGCACCATGATC
>Ga0307509_10010075_pt1 | contig 11658 bp, 10 predicted proteins | sample 10_EM_MG_FD_202245 | JGI IMG/M metagenome (GOLD analysis project Ga0307509, IMG submission 202245) | Populus trichocarpa ectomycorrhiza microbial communities from riparian zone in the Pacific Northwest, United States - 10_EM | ecosystem: Host-associated > Plants > Roots > Unclassified | place... | reverse complement strand
CGACGATGGTGGTTGGTGACCTCAACTTACATCATCCATCCGCCGACCCTCTACGAACATTCGACTCTAAGGAGTACAACCTATCGCACCCCTATTATAGCCAGGCTTCGGAACATGGCTACTCTCTGCTCAATCAACCTGGGTTATATACGTATTTCCCCTTCGTACACAACGCCAGGCCCTCGGTCCTGGACCTTGCCTTCGCTAATGGCCCGCTTTTCCCTTCGTTCTCCCTTTGGGACTCACCTCTCCCCTCGACTGGCTCTGATCATGTTCCAGTGCTCATCACTTTGGAGTCTCCCAGGTTCAGGCTTCCGCCTCCCTCCCCCAACTGGTCAAAAACGGATTGGTGCAGTATTCTACCCATCCTCCCCTCCTTGATACCTCCCCCTCCTCCGTCTGTCTGCTCGCCCTCCACCTTCGAAGAGTGGTTCGACACCCACGCCAATAAGGTCAGGACCCTCATCTCCTCCAACACTCCTGTGTCACGCCCGTCCCCCAGATCCAAGCCATGGTGGTCCCTTCTTCTCTCCCACCTAAGATCTGCCTTCCACTCGGCCTCTCGGACATACAGGTCCTCTAGAGACTCCTACGATCAGTCGGTTCTACGCTTGACAAGACGCTCTTATTTTGCTGCCATTAAAAAAGCTAAGTTCGCCCATTGGTCTACCTACCTTTCGTCCCTCACCCCCTCTTCGGTTTGGGAGGCCAAGAAGCTCGCCTCCGGAAGGCAAGCCTCGAGGTTCCCCTCTTTTCCTGACCAGGATACTCCTGAGGGCATCAACAGGGCCCTACTTTCACATTTTTTTCCCTCCACCCCTCCTCCGACCGACACTCCCCTCACTCTCTCTCCCTACCCTGACTACTTTCCTCTCAGTCAGGAAGAGATCACACTCGCCCTCTCAAAGTCCTCCAACACTTCCGCTCCTGGTCCTGACTCGATCTCCTAGGTCGTATGGAAACAGGTTCACCGGTCATGCCCTTCCCTCCTCACCGATCCCCTCTCTCCTCTGTTACGCTATGGACATCACCCCGCCTCCCTGAAGAAGGCAAACAGCATTGTGTTAGATAAGCCTGGCAAGGCATCCTACGATACCCCTGCCTCCTTCAGGGTCATTGTTCTACTCGAAACTCTCTCCAAGATACTGGAACGAGTTATCGCTTCACGTCTCTCTCTCCTGGCCAGGCATGTGGGCCTGCTTCACCCGCACAAGACAGGATCCCTCCCGGGTCTCTCCACTTTCGACGCCACATCTACCCTCACCCATGAGGTTTGCCTCCTCCAGAGACTTGGTTCCAAGGTCTCCTCTCTTTTCCTGGACATCAAGGGCGGTTTCGACAATGGCGACCCCGGCCAGCTCACGTCGGCGCTCCGGCCTAAAGGAGCCCACAAATATCTTACTGCATGGGTTGGCAGCTTCCTTACCAACCGCATGTGTAGACTTCTCTTTCAGGGTTCCCCAAGAATATTTTCGCCGGTTGCCGTAGGTACCCCCCAGGGCTCCCCCATCTCCCCCCTCCTCTTTGTTATATATGTTTCTCCACTGCACCCTGTGATACCTAAGGGCATTGTAATCTCCTATGTGGATGATTTCGTGGTCACGGTCTCCTCCGCCTCCCACAGACGCAACGTTCAACTCCTTTAAGGCCACTACCGCTCCCTTTGCAGGATTGCGGCGCCCAGGGGCCTCACCTTCTCCGTCCCCAAGACTGAGCTCATTCACTGGCGCACACCTCAGGAACGCTCGCCTCCCTCAACAGCAGGAGTCCGGCTGGACGACTTGTACTTTTCCCCCAAGGACACGGTAAGGTGGCTAGGATACTGGTTCACACCCCCTCTCTCCTCGAGTGCCCATTTCAGCAAGAGGCTGTCCCTCGCCCAGGGCGCTTTCGACACGATCAAAAGGCTCTCTCCTCCAGGGAAGAGTCTCTCTCCGTACCTCTGCCATAGGTTGGCCTCGTCCCTTCTCGCCCCTGTTCTCCTATACGGCTCGGACCTCTACACTCCCCTCGTGGGGATGCAGGATAAGTTAAATGTCTTTTGGCATCGTGTCCAGAGATGGGTCACCAACTGCTTCTCCTACACCCCGGTCCCAATACTGGCCATCGAGTCTTGCCTCCCCCCTCTCGTCCTCCTTATAGAACACCGACAACGCATGGCGGCCCTAAGGATGGTCTGCTCTCCGCCCGAAATCAATCCTGCGTCAGCCAGGCTCCACAAATCGGTCCCAAACCGGTCTTCTTACCGCTCCCCGCTATGTCATCGCTCCCTGCTGGTCAAGTTGAACCCCGCCTACCGCCCCCTTATGTGGAAAACACCCCAGGTGACGATCCGCAAACACCTTCCCATCGATGAGATCGCCCACAGGATGCTTCCCCTGCTTAAAAATAGGCTTTTCTTTCCTTCGCACAACCTTCAGCTGGTCCCTACCCTATCCATCCCCCCGGTGGACGCTCCCTCGGACTCGTACACCCCCCTCAGAAAAGAATCCCGGGCGATCCTCCACTGGCAGTGGCGCTCGCTCGCTCCTCCTCCTCCAGGCTATCCTTACTCACCCTGGCTCACGCCCCACCCCTTCATGGGCCTCCCCAAGTTCATGGCTGGTCGCTTCCATCAGATGCGGTCTGGCAAAAGCTACCTCGCAGCCCACCCTTCCTGGTTTAATCGGGACACTCCCTCTCTCTGCCCTAGGTGCCGCGCTGCGGCTGAAACCTTTGAGCATGCTATCCTCCACTGCAAGGCCCGTCGCCGCCTGAAGGAGAGTCTCCTCCCGACCCTCACCTCGCTTGATGCCGCCTCGCCCCTATGGTCCTCCGATCACGATATTGCCGCCCTTTCTAGATTTATTGCACTCACGGCCACCGGTTTCCCGCCCGACATGTTCCCCCCGAGCCCTACCTCCAGTACTGCCCACAGCCCTGTTCCCTCCCCTCCCTTCTCCCCCTCGCCCCGCTTCAGGTTTTCTCCCGTGGAGGATGTTTGATTTGTTTTGGGGTTTCTTTACTTTGTTGTTTAAAACGGGGATCTTGAGATCTGTTGGTTTTGGATATTTCTTTACAAGTTTATGATGATTTCCCTTGGATGGTTATTGCGTTATGGTTTGGCTACGCTTTGGAGAACTGGGTGGTTAGGATTTTCTTTTGTTAGTTGTTTTATTATAGGTTTTGTTTACGCCATAGCTTACCGCTGCATGCGAGTTCTTTGTACCTTTAAACAAACGAATACATGACTTAAACAAAAAAAATAAAAAAAAATCCTTTCATCTAGATAGGTGCCCTCCACCAGGCCCAGCTCCACCTCCCCTCCTTCTGAACAAATCATCTACGTAAGGAATTTCCTTGGGGAAACTCTCAACAAACTAGGCTTCAATGATGTGGTCCCCCTCCCCACAAGCTCTGAGCTCGGTAGAGACCTCTCTACGGGCGAATCTATTATTCTCCCCCTTCTCTGCTCCACGATCAACGCGTTGGCCTCTCTGCTCGAAAGGGTTGACACCCTTAACGACCGCATCACACACACCCATGACTCCATTAGCCAGGTGGCAAACTCGGTCCCCAACAGGGATGAGCTGACCACCTCCCTGGCCCCCATCATCTCCTCGGTTCGTGACCTGTCACATAGGGTCAGCACAGCCCCTGTACCGCACAGACCTGCGCCCCCCCCGACCAATCAGGCACCTGCCCCACCCTCCCCGGCTAGAAGACCCTCTGCCCTCACGCCCGGCCTACATCCCGACTTTCCCAGGCATGATCACGCCACCAACAAGTACTATGGCAACTCTGAGGCGTTCGCCAAGTCCCACCCCACCTCTTGGGAAGCCTCCCACTTCGCCAATGGGGGTTACCCCCCGTTTCCACTTTCCTCCCTGGGGTACAAGACCCGACCTGCCCCCGGCTCACCTACGCACAGATCGCAGCCCCCCCGACGAAGGGCAAAAAGAAGTCCTCCCCCCAGGGGGTTGCCTCCTTGGTCTCTCCTCCCTCCTCCTCCTCCTCTCCGGCTTCTTCCTCCTCCCCCTCCTCCAAGCCCTCCACTCTCCCAGCTGCGGCTAGAAGATTCTATGTGCCCAGACAGGATCCCCTCCCTCACCCGGATAGAGAGACCATTGCCGCCACCTTTCCTGATATAGCCGCAGAAGTCCTGCGCTCATCCAACTGCGCCTTCCCTCTCTCTTTCACAGTCAAAGTCAACTCAAATGGTACGGTCACCCTCCTGGGTGTCTCCCCCTCTACGCCTGCCTCCGACTACGCTCCCTTCTTCGGTGCCCTTGCGGCACGGTTAAACAAGTCCTTCCCGGTCGGCTCCTCCCTGTGGCTCCCGTTCAGGCCCGCCCCCAACGAGAACCAATTCGCCATCCATGGCCTCCCCCTGCGCTACCTTCCTGAGGACAATGAAGGTCTCTTCGTGTACCTCAGGACTGCAATACTCAACGCCAAGGGCGTCGAAATCACCTCGGCCCGCTTTCTCAACCCGGATCCTGAAGCCCGCGCTCTAAAACTTGCCTCTTCGGTTGTTGTCACGACTACCCCTGAGGAGGGTAAGAAGATGGGCCCCAACATCTTCCTCCTCTCCCGCAAGAGGGAGATAAAGACTGCTCACTCTGCCAATAAAACTACTCGATGCCGCAACTGTCAGAGATACGGCCACACGGCCCCTGTCTGTAAATACGACCACCCCGTCTGCTCAATCTGCGCCTTGCACCATCGCAAGACGGAACACGGCTGCCCCAACCCCACATGTCCAAAAGAGGGCAACCTTCGCCCAGTAGCTAATTGCTGCTCTGCTTCTCCTGCACACTGTGCTAACTGCCGGGATGATCATCCTGCCACTGACCCTACCTGTCCAGCTAGACCAAGCCGTCCCCCCCCCACTGACGAAGTACCCCCTGCGAGAGGTCACGTCGCCCCTGCCCCTGCTGAAGGGGACATGGACACAACTGAAGATAAGGGTGAGGCCGTTGCCAAGACCCCCAGACCCTCCGCACCTTCGACTGTCAGAAAACTTCTCCCGGCCTTTGAGGTTGTCACCCCACGTCCGACTCGCCCCTCAGCTCCTCCCTCGGTTTTGCGCCCTACTCCAGGGGCAGGTGGCCCACTCCCCCAGGTGGCCCCCAGCCCCTCCCCTGCTCCTTCCAATGATCCGGGCAGGTCCCGATAATGCAAGACAACAATAGCTCAACCCTGCCTCCCCGGCCTGCCAGGGGGACACTTCGTTCCTTTTCCATCGTTCAACACAACAGCCTTGGGAGCTGGGATCTGTTTTTATCCCTTACGAACAGCATTAGTCAGTTAACCACCCCTCCCATGATAGTAGCCCTCCAGGACCCCCCTGTCAGGAGAGGTCAACTCCCAACCTTCTCTACATACAAGTGCTTTCACCCCTCCTCCCCCAAACCGAGGGTGGCCTTCTATGTCCACCCCCACCTGCTAAACTCGGTCTCGCTCCTACCCATCGCATCCACCCGCTCCGATTTGTTTTCGATTGACATATTTGCCCCTGAGGGCTTCTTTGAGCTCCAGTTCACTAGGTTCAGAATTATCAACGCCTACAATCTCCCTCTTAGGTCTGCCCCCTTTCGTGCTATCACCCCCCCCGATCTGTTTCAAGATAACGCTTTCCCAACAATGGTGATTGGCGATCTCAACTTACATCACCCATCCGCCGACCCTCTACGCACATTCGACTCTAGAGAATACAACCTATCGCACCCCTACTACAGCCAGGCTTCGGAGTATGGCTACTCTCTCCTCAACCAGCCTGGGTTGTATACATGCTTCCCCTTTGCATACAACGCCAGGCCCTCGGTCCTTGACATTGCCTTCGCTAACAGCCTGCTTTTCCCTTCGTTCTCTCGATGGGACACGCCCCTCCCCTCGACTGGCTCTGACCATGTCCCGGTGCTCATCACACTGGAATCCCCCAGGTTCAGACTTCCACCTCCTTCCCCCAACTGGTCTAAAACGGATTGGTCCAGTATCCTACCCACCCTCCCCTCCTTGACACCTCCACCTCCTCCGTCTCCCTGCTCGTCCTCTCCCTTTGAGGAATGGTTCGACACCAATTCTAATAAGATCAAAACCCTCATCTCCTACAACACTCCTGTGTCACGCCCGTCCCCCAGATCCAAACCATCGTGGTCCCCTCTTCTCTCTCACCTAAGGTCTGCTTTTCACTCGGCCTCTCGTACGTACAGATCTTCCAGAGACCCCTACGACCAGTCAGCTCTACGCTCGGCAAGACACTCCTATTTTGCGGCCATTAAAAAGGCTAAGTTCGCCCACTGGTCTACCTACCTTTCATCCCTTACCCCCTCCTCAGTTTGGGAAGCCAGGAAGCTCGCCTCTGGAAGGCAAGCCTCGAGGTTCCCCTCCTTTCCTGACCAGGATACTCCCGAAGGCATCAATAAGGCCCTACTCTCGCATTTTTTTCCCTCCACTCCTCCTCCTGCCAATGCTCCCCTCACTCTCTCACCCTATCCTGACTACTTTCCTCTCAGTCAGGAGGAAATCACCCTTGCCCTTTTGAAGTCCTCCAACACCTCCGCTCCTGGCCCTGACACGATCTCTTACGACATTTGGAAACGGGTTCACCGATCATGCCCTGCCCTTCTCACCAAACTCCTCTCTCCTCTGCTACAATACGGATGTCACCCCGCCTCCCTGAAGAAAGCAAATGGCATCGTACTGGACAAGCCCGGCAAGGCATCCTACGATACCCCTGCCTCCTTTAGGGTCATCGTCTTACTCGAAACCCTTTCCAAAATACTGGAACGAGTCGTCGCTTCTCGTCTCTCGCTTATGGCCAGACATGTAGGCCTACTTCACCCACACCAGACAGGATCCCTTCCAGGGCTCTCCACGTTCGACGCCACATCTACCCTCACCCATGAGGTTCGCCTCCTCCAGAGACTTGGTTCCAAGGTCTCATCTCTTTTCCTGGACATCAAAGGCGGCTTTGACAATGTCGATCCCGCCCAACTCACGTCGGCACTTCGGGCCAAAGGGGCCCACAAATACCTCACAGCATGGGTCGGCAGTTTTCTTACCAACCGCATGTGCAGACTACTCTTCCAAGGCTCCCCAAGGATATTTTCGCCCGTCGCCGTGGGTACCCCCCAGGGCTCCCCCATTTCTCCCCTCCTCTTCGTTATATATGTTTCTCCGCTACACCCTGTGATTCCTAAAGGCATTGTGATCTCTTATGTGGACGATTTTGTGGTCACAGTCTCTTCCTCCTCTCATAGACGCAACGTCCAACTCCTTCAGGGCCACTATCGCTCTCTCTGCAGTATCGCGGCACCCAGGGGCCTTACCTTCTCTGTCCCCAAGACTGAGCTCATTCACTGGCGCACCCCTCAGGAACGCTCACCTCCCTCAAAGGCGGGAGTCCGATTGGACGACCTATACTTCTCCCCTAAAGACACGGTGAGGTGGTTGGGGTATTGGTTCACGCCCTCTATCTCTACAAGTACCCACTTCAGCAAGAGGCTGTCCCTCGCCCAGGGCGCCTTCGACTCGATCAAAAGACAATCTCCTCCAGGGAAAGGCCTCCCACCGTATCTCTGCCATAGGCTGGCCTCTGCCCTCCTCGCCCCGGTCCTCTTGTACGGCGCGGATCTATACACACCCCTTACAAGGATGCAGGACAAGTTGGATGTATTTTGGCATCGCGTCCAGAGATGGGTAACTAACTGCTTTTCCTCCACACCGGTCCCTATCTTGGCTATTGAAGCCTCCCTCCCCCCACTGGTCCTCCTGATAGAGCATCGTCAGCGCATGGCAGCCTTAAGGGTGGTCTGCTCTCCTCCCGAAATCAACCCGGCGTCGGCCCGGCTACATAAGACGGTTCCGAACCGTTCCTCCTATCGCTCCCCACAGTGTCGCCGTTCCCTCCTGGTCAAGCTGAACCCAGCCCTCCGCCCCCTCATGTGGAAGACGCCTTGAACAACTATTCGAAAGCACCTCCCGATCGACGAGATCGCCCACAGAGCCCTTCCGTTGCTGAAGGGCAGACCCTCCTTCCCACTCCACAACCCCCGGTTGGTCCCCACCTTGTCCGTTTCCCCAGCGGACCCCGCCGCAGACTCGTTTGCCGCCCTTAAGAAAGAATCCAGGGTAATCCTCCTCCTGCATTGGACTTCTCTCGCCCATCCCCCTCCTGATTACGGATACCTCCCCTCACTCACGCCTCATCCTTTCATGGGCCTCCCCAAATTCCTTGCTGGCCGCCTTCATCAAATGAGGTCGGGCAAGAGCTATCTGGCTGCACACCCGTCCTGGTACAATCGGGACACTCCCTCCACCTGCCCCAGGTGCCGCGTTGCGGCAGAAATCTTCGAGCACGCCATCCTTCACTGCGAGGCCCGCCGCCGCCTGAAAGAGAGCCTCCTCCCGGCCCTCACCTCGCTTGACGCTGCCTTGCCCCTCTGGACTTCTGATAACGATATCGCCGCTCTCTCCCGCTTTATTGCACTCACAGCCACTGGCTACCCGCCTGACATGTTCCCCCCGAGCCCTAGTTCCGCTATTGCCCATAGCCCTCCTCCCTCCCCTTCCTTCTCCCCCTCGCCCCGCTTCAGGTTTTCTCCCGTGGAGGATGTTTGACTTGTTTGGGTGTTTCTTTACTTGTTGTTTTTAACGGAGATCGTAAGGTCTGGTGGTTTTGGATATTTCTATACTAGTTTATGATGTTTTCCCTTGGTTGGTTTATGCGTCATGGTTTAGCTACGCTTTGGAGAATCGGGTGGTTAGGGTTTTCTTTTGTTTGTTGTTTTATTATAGGTTTTGTTTACGCCATAGCTTACCACTGCATGCGAGTTCTTTGTACCTTTAAACAAACGAATACATGACTTAAACAAAAAAAAAAACCTTTCATCTAGATAGATCACGCAAGCCTTGGAATATACTTCTACAGTCTAAAACTATATTGTGTTCTTAATATTGTTACCAACCTTCTACGAAGACAAGTGCAATATCCCACATATTTTCAGGTTATGAGCCCGGGTTAGTTAGATACTTCTGCTACCCGTATAACATAACTGTTCAAGACATAAGATACTCTTCCTTAGCGAAGCGTGATACACTATCCTCTATACACACTTTCTCTTCCATCAAACTGGCTAGAAAATACTACGACACCCAAGGTTTCGACCAGTATTACGACGCCGAAAGTTTCTACCTGTGCCCACGTTGCAAAAAGAAGAATACCGATTTTTCTCTCCTCCCTCTCATTCGAAAAACCCACGTTGACATCTGCTGTCTGAGAAACTATCTTGACGTACGAGCAAAGACAATATACTGTTTACGACACTGTCACGACAGCAGATACGCTAGGACTGGCAGAAGATACAACTCCAAAGCCGTCTAAGCAATGTCTTCCTCCGACAAGAAATCCTCATTCTCTCTTACGATCAAAGACTACCCCAAACTCACCGGTAAAGCCGACTATCTCACCTGGGCAAAATCATGGCAATGGGCCTTCAAATCAGCAAAGCTATGGCCTATCGTTAGTGGTGAAAAAGTGAAACCGGAAGTGAGAGAAGAAGGAAAGTCATCGGACTCTACGGTTAAGACAGCAGCAGAATGGGAAGAGGAAAATACTCAGGCAATGTTTCTCCTTATCCAAGGAGTATCGAGCACACTACAACCAGACATAGTCTCCTACGAAACCGCCGCCGAAGCCTGGCAAGCAATGAAAGACAGGTTCGACAAAGAAACACCAAACACCGACATTATTTCCCTCAAAAACGTACTTCTTAACGACTTCAAAATCGGACAAAACATCGCAGATCACACCACCAACTTCGAAAACGCATGGAACAGACTAGCGACACGAAGCAAACAAGCCACCGATAACAAAAAATCCTTCCTCTACATCACCAAACTCATGTGTGAATCAGAGGAATTCAAAGGGGCCGTCTATATTGCCTCTTTGATGGATACACATCGGGACTTATGCGACACTTTAGCCGCCCGTGAACAACGCGATTATGTCGATGTCCGAGATTTCTTCCTCAGCCGAGCTGCTGAAAAAGCCGAAACAAAAGAAGATGATAAAGCACTCTTTGTGCCTAGGAAAGATCAAAGGAAAAAAGAATGTACCTGGTGTAAAGCACGCGGATTCAAATGGGACAACCACATCACCTCCAAATGTCACAAACTCAGAAGGGAAAAAGAAAAGAAAGGAAAAAACCAACATGCCGCGTCAGCCGCCCCCGAAACTTTTACGATCCTAGCAGCAACCAATCAATCACCCGAAACAACAACCTCCACTTGGTTATGTGACTCAGGTGCATCTAGTCACATTTCCCCAAATTCAGGTGATTTCCTAAGTCTTACGCATTCAAACGCTAGGATAATAACGGCGGACGGCAGAACACATAATGCAATTGCATTCGGGGATGCCCGATTACGGGTGCGATTGCCAAATGGCACAGATCATACCGTGGTTCTCACCAGAACCCTGTATGTTCCCTCCTTTCGATACTCCCTGGTATCAGAGTCAAGACTTGATGACGCAGGAGTAAAGATATTGGTTGAAAAAGGAAAAAGAAAGTATGAAAAAGAAGGAAAAGAGTTCATGACGGCTAGAAAGTTAGATGGATTATGGAAGGTAGACTTAGCAAAAGAAAAAGCATTAGCTATTTCATACGGTTCCACATACGAAGAAAGACACGAATCACTTGGCCATCCCAGTATAATACGAGATGTATACAAGGATTCTCCACCCATACAAATCCCAAAGGATTTCGATTGCGACACATGCAATAAGCAAAAATCTCAACACTCAGCCCCTCCCTCGGTCGGTATTCGAACGGAACAACCCTTTGATAAGATACACTCTGATCTTAGTGGACGTTTCATGACACCTACACTAGGAAAGAACGAATACTATATGACCTTCGTGGACGATAACACGAGATATTGTTGGATATATCTGCTAAAATCCAAGGATCAAGCCTCTTTGGCTATACACAATTTCTGGCAATATACGCAAACCCAGTTCGGTAAAACCATTAAGCGACTTCATAGCGATAACGGAACCGAATACGTAAACCAGGATGTCTCTCTCTTTCTTCAGAAAAATGGAACCTTGCACACTACTTCTCCTCCACACCATCCTGAACTCAATGGTGTAGCTGAACGGATTAATCAAACCTTACACACGATAGTACGATGTATACTCCCAGAAGACAAGAAATTTCTATGGGGGGAAGCATACTCCACCGCGGCTTATCTTTACAACCGACGCTGGGATTCGACTATCAACTCCACACCGTATCAGCAACTCTATAAAACGAAACTCTCAATAAGTCACTTACGACCATACATTCATTTCCTAGCTCAGGCTGATATGCGTCACTTATCAGACATAATTTTCCTTTGTCAGGGGTTCATACATTCCTTTTGTTTGCCCTCTTGGCTTTTTGTAGATGTCGCTAAGGGTTCTCCTCTCCTTCCTGCTTGTTTCTTTCCTTTCTACTTCCTTCGTAGGTACGTGTATGTTCGTAGGATTTGGTTGGGCGATAGGTGAGATGTGCGGTTGGTCTCATACCAGAGGGACTTGGGGGTTTGGATGTTTCCTGGGGTGAGGAGGATAGGGTTTTTGTTGGCCATAGCGTTAAAGCTGAATGCTGTCTTTGTACCTTTTTTTTTTTT
>Ga0307509_10010074_pt1 | contig 11658 bp, 18 predicted proteins | sample 10_EM_MG_FD_202245 | JGI IMG/M metagenome (GOLD analysis project Ga0307509, IMG submission 202245) | Populus trichocarpa ectomycorrhiza microbial communities from riparian zone in the Pacific Northwest, United States - 10_EM | ecosystem: Host-associated > Plants > Roots > Unclassified | place... | reverse complement strand
CAATTTTTGGGGGGGGGGGGGGTGTGGGGTTTTTTTTTTTTTTCTTTGGGGGGGGGGGTGTGGGGGGGGGGGGGGGTGGAGGGGGAGGTACCAGATTACTTCGATCATGGCGGGTTTGCTTGGGTTTGCTTTGCGTTGGAGTTATGAGATGTGGGTTGGGAGGTTTGGTGGAGCTAGCGTATGGTAAGTTTGAAGATGGCGCCAAGTTAGGGTGCGTGGAGTGGTGGTTGTAGGTGGCATGGTGGTGGTGGATTGGCTAGAATTTATGGCATGTATGACACATGCGGCTTAAAGCGGGTGACTAACGGTTTTCGGAAATCGGTTGGTTTGGAAGGTGGGGTTGGTCATGAATTATCACTTTGGTGGGTGGGTAATATCATACTAGCATTTTTTTTAGGGTGGCAATTTTGGTGATTGGGACTTGTGGAGTTTGGCTTTGGGCACTGGTTCTGTCTTTCTTGATTGCAAGGGCTAGAACCTGGAATACTGTATCTCAAGCCATTGGTTTCGCTTTGTTGGCTATAAAGTGATTGTCTTGGACTATGGTATCATACCGCGAATAGCTATTATACAAGTGACTCGAGATAGAGAAATTCCGTCGGCAGGGAGGGAGATGTAGTCTAACATGGCAAACTTAAATACGCGCTAATGAGTTGAGCATACAATCACTTTGGCGAGCAACCTCCTCCCGCCCTAACAGCACGTATTCCCTTGCTCTGTTTGGGGCGGCAGATTTGTCGTCCACCACTCTCTCGGCACTAGATCTATAATAAGGACGGGTTGTTTGGATCCCCAGGTAGAAGCCGTACAACGGCATCGTGCTCCTTCATGACAGCCCAATACAGCGGGGTCCTCCCGTCATTATCGCGCAAATCGGGAATCGTCTTCTCATGGCTTAGCAACAGCTTCACTATCGCCTCGTCCCCCCAGTGTCCTGCCATAATATGCAGTATTGTTTCGCCGAGACTGTTGCGCTGATTGACGTCGACCCTATCATCGCTAAGTAGAAGTCGGACAATCCCCTCGTGGCCTTCCATCGCTGCCCACCATAATGGCGTTCGCCCGTAATCATCCGTGGTATCGACTTCAACCCTTTCGTCATCTAGCAAGATCTGTACAATCCCCTCACTCCCTTCGCATGCTGCAATGTGCATCGGCCCCTTGCCCGCCTGTCCCGCTAAGTTAACCTTGACGCCATTGTGTTGTAATAGTAGCCGTACAACCGATTCGTGCCCGAGCATCGACGCTAAGTATAACGGTGTTCGATGGTAGATGTCCAGACTGTTGACCGACTGGTCGTTCAACAATCTACGGACAATCGAGTTGTACCCGCCACAAGCAGCGATATGTATTGGTGTCTTGCCAACATATCCCGGGAGATCAGTCTTGATGTCCCTGTGTGCAAGTAGCAGGTCTACCACCCCTTCACGGCCTTCATCAACCGCTATGTGAAGAGGTGTCCAGCAGTTGGAGTTCACGGGATTGACATCTATCCTCTCATCCGCTAGTAGAATCTTTACTATGGTTTCGTCTCCCTCTGTCACTGCGCTATGCAGCGGTGTATTGGAGGCCAATTCGGTCTTGGGGTTGACGTTTATGCCGGGGAGGCTTAGGAGAACCTGCACCACCTCATCGTGTTTGTTTTTGACCGCGAGGCCAAGCGGCGACTCGCCCCGGGAATTCCCTGGCTCATTGATGTCGAAGCCCTGAGCTACTAGCAATAACAGTGTCTCCAAACAGCCCTGTTCCGCCGCCAGCCCCAAGAGCGTCCAGTCGTCAGGGTCTGTCGCGTCTATCGACATGCCACATTCTATGAGCGTGCGTAGGGTCTTTGTGTCCCGTTCAGTTATCACTCTCCGCATGATCTTCCAGAGTGGTGTCTGAGAGTACTGAAGTATGCCCCTGTCAAGCAGTCGTCTGACCACATCTTTGTTTTCGTTCTCCGCTGCAGAGAGAAGTGCCTCCACGGCGTAAACCTGGGGGGAAGATCGGAATATGCTGGTCCAGAGGCTGGGGATTAAACAGAACGCGAGACGACGGTTGGTTCTCAGGAGTGCGTTTATATCCGGAGGTTCCTGCTCTTCTGCGATTTGCAGAATTATTTCGTTTGGGAGGTCGACAAACGACATGGCGGTTCTTTTTGGATTGGACGGTTTGTTTTGCGAAGGTGTATGTGTGAGGGGGGGAATTGAATTCGCGGTTAGTATCAAGGATTCTATTTGGGAGCTGTGGCTTTCATAGACCGAGCTAAGCCTACTTTGGATTAGAGCCCGGTTGTTACCCTCTCCTAGGGATTGGATATGGGGATCCGTGTGGCATAAATGTGACCAAGCAGCAATGCCTCCGTCGGCTGTGGTGTATCACTGGTTAGCACTCGGTAGAAGCTTCCGTTGGGATTCCTGGGTGACAGAGGAAGCCTCGAGACGACCTTTACTGAAGTAATGATGCGCAGATTTCGAATGACACGCCTAGACGCTTCCCTTGCCCTACTGCAAGGAATCACCCATAACCTGCCTGCCGGGTTGGGTAATTACAATGGGAATCCCCTAGAGGCCCACTTAAACACCCACTCCTGTGCTTGGGGATTTAGCGGCTCTATGTGAAATGCAATCTGCTATGTAGGTATGATAGTAATCGCATCGCATAGAATGCACGGGAGTGGGGGTGGCAACGCGTAGTGGCTAAGCGCACGAACGCTGCCTCTCAGGGACTAAAGAGAGTATCGTACTCGAGTAAACGTCTCCTATGCTGCAACGTGGGTGTTTATCTGAAAGCCTAAGAATGGTCGCGACCCCTAGAACTCCCCCCAATACGTGAGCCCCTTCATTCCTAGAAGCTCATTATCAAATCTAACCGCCCTTTTATTGTATCTCAACTTGCCCTAAAGCCTTTATCCTAGGATCTATCTAGTATGCGCACATACAGCTTGGTTGGTAAGGCTGGGACTCGGATCCTAACTTTTGGTGATTAGCGTGCATCATAGTGTTTATCTACCAAAGGATTATTCGCCATGGGCGTTATTCTTCCACTCTTGACTTACATTACAGTATGTCACACCCCTGTCGGTATTATATGATAGATGCAATATCTATGTTTGAGTTAAAAAAAACCCCCGAAACCCCCCCCCCGCGTGCACCGCGCTCCCAAATTTATCGGGATCTTTACTATCATAGTATTCCCTTCAGGTTAGAATTTTGGGACCACTTAGTGCACTGTCCTTATCATTTGGCCGGCACACAGACTCTCCTCAGGTTCTCTGGTTTGTTTGGAGGATTAGTCCTGGCATAATTGCTAGTGAATTAGCAGGCAGGGAGGGGTGCTGTATACAATACCTCCCCGAGGTTTAGGGGCTAAGTCTGCTAGCTTTCTTATAATATTATTATGGGTTGGGAGGGCCTATGCTTTACTAACTAAAAAGGGCAAGATTACCGAAGACCACGAATCCTCACTCGGTAGTATTTTGGGAGAATGGTATGGTAAAAATATTATCATAAAATATATATGCATGCGGCAGACTTGAATCCCTAAGCCGGTCCGGTAGATACACCCAGCTACTAAACACAAGAAAAGACAGGATAACTGTCTCGAAACTAACCCTGCAAAAGCTTGATCGGAGAGCCTCACTTATACATGTAAAATGCTAAATCCGCATCCTTGTTCATTTCAAGGGCCGTCAAGCCATTCCCCATGAAGCCAAACCTGTTCCTGGGCTCAGAGTATTGGATGTCAAAGTCTTCACCACGAATAGTTTCTAAGAATTCTTTGTAGTGGAGGACGCTGCCGGGGTATGTTGCCGTGATTTTGCCGTCGCTTTTGCCATTTTTGTACCAGGAACGGCAACCGCTGGCCCACGCTGTGCGCTTGAGGTATTCTTGGGTGTACACGTTCCATTCTCGGATTACGTCGGGTTTTACAATTAAGGCTCTGAGAGCTTCCGTTAGAATGGCCTATCCTTTGAAAGAATAAATGGGGATGAGAGATGGGGGGTTAATTACTTAATATCCTCGGAGGCCATTTTCTTGGCCCAGCGGATAATGTACTCTGTTGTCCACTCCATGACGGAGAGCAGTGAGCCGTGCCCAACGGGGCAATTAGGTCCATTAACGATGAAGTAATTGGGCATGTTGGGGGCGAATATTCCTAAGTACCCTTCGGGGTCATCCCGCCATTTGTCCAATGTAGAGCCGTTGAGCCCTCGCATTTTCCACTGAGGCATGAAAGAGACGTCAAACCCCGTGGCGCATACAATTGCATCGAGTTCGATTTCGCCGGCAGATGTGACGATGCCCTTCTCGGTAATGCGCTTGATGGTGTCCCAAGTGTATTCCGCGTTGGGGGCCTGCAGGGCTTCTAGATACCCCTCGCCGGGAGATAGACGACGGCAGCCAACGCGCCAGCTCGGTATGAATTTTTTAATAAGCTCGGGGTCGTTACCAAGGCGCTCAGACATGATTCGTGTACACTGCTCCGTCACAGCAGCTTGAGTAGGGGAGTCGTTGATAAGGGCATGGAAGAGTTTGTTGAAGTTGTTCTCGATTTTTTTGCGATACTCAACTAACAGCTTCGGATTGTTCCTGAATTCGGCCTTTTGCTCCTCTGTATCTAGTCATCGAAACGTTAACAAGGAGTTCTGATGAAAAGAAGTTAAACGAGTCTTACAGTAGAAGTTCGTTCCATCGGGAAGAAGCTCGGCAGTGAATGTCGCACTAATCCAGGTTGGGGTACGCATGAAGTTTATCAGGTGCCCAGCGACTTTCTGAAGCTTGGGCACGATCTGGATGGCGGAAGAGCCGTTTCCAATGATGCCAACTCTCTTTCCGGCAAAGTCATAGCTGTCATCCCTGGGAAGTGTCAGCAAATCTACGTAGCACCTGAATTCCAGCAAGCAGCGCCTGAGCTCACCATTTCGCACTATGCACCAAGTGTCCCTTGAAAGAATTTATACCTTCAATGGATGGCCACTTCCACTTGCTTTTATTGGATTAGAAATTGCTCTAGAGTCGGAAGGAGGTTGCCCACTTCAAGATCCCGGAGGCGTTTATGAAGATATCACATTCGTCCCAGATGAACCTTCCCTCTTGCTCAATCTTGAGCTCCCATTTACCTCGACCCTGGTTCCAGGTGGCTTCTACAACCTTAGAATTGAAAATAATATCTCTTGCAAGGTCATATTTCGCCGTAGTGCGCTTCATGTACTGGAGAACCTCTTCTCCGCTAACGTAAAACTCGCTCCAATCTGGATTGGGCTCCCATGAGAAGGTGTATATATGCGCAGGAACGTCGCAGCCAACCCCTAGCCGAAAAAAAAAAACTTAGAAAGTGCCCCTAGTGGACAACGGGGTATTAATCTTGGGGATGTACCTGGGTACCTGTTCTCAAGCCACGTTCCCCCAATATCGTGCTATAGAGGAAATTATTAGACAATTGTGACTAGTGGCTTCGGGGGTGCCTACATTTTTCTCATAGATAACGTGGTCCATAAAGTCTCCATACTTGAACTGCTCTCGGATCTTGTACGTAAGCATTAACCCAGAATACCCAGCACCTACCGTAACGATTCTCAGTCGTTTCGGGGTGTGTACGGGCTTCTCCACAACCGGAATCCAGTTTGGGGGGTACGTGGAGCCCGAAAGATATTGGTCGTTAGCATGGGGTGGGCTCATTATGAATAGTGAGTTTGCAAATGGAGGGTTCAAGTGAAGGAAGATTGTAGGTCACCCTCGAGGCTGTTGTTAATGAGGGGGATCTGGAAGGGGGGAACAGAGGCTTTTTATACTAGTCGGAGGCGTCCTTGGTGGATATTTTGTGTTCCCACCTAGCCGAAAGACTGCTAGAATGCTGCTGAGGGGGATGGGGAATGGCAATTGTCCCCCAGGCGTTCAGGTGGTGTGCTGTTTTGGTTGGGAGATTTTTATCTTTATCATACAGGCAGAGTATGTCTGCACAGTCTCGATTGACGGGAATGAATTGACAGGGCCGGATGTGGCGAGAACCTAGGGATCTAAATATCCAAGTAACTGTTTGGAGATCGTAACTTGGCAATGATCGCGATTGGGAGAATCTCGAACATCCATGGGATAAGGCATTCCTTTAGCCCTTTTGGATTGAAATTCGTTTTGTCTGGGAAACTATCTAGAGTGGCTTCGTTGGGACCTTTTTTTAACTTAGGTTTCTAGACATAAGTAGTGCGAGATCGCTCAGGTGTTTCTTCGTTGGACTCTCAATGTGCTTACCAGAACCCGTAGGTCAGGCTCCCAGGCTTCCGCCCCCCACGGTCACTCTCGGGATGGATGGCATATCCAAAACCTGGTGTAGCTCGCCAGCCATAGTTCTGCTGATCCAAATCGATCTCAAGAGCAATCGGGTATACTGCATGAACTCTGCATCCTCTCGGATATATTGGAGACCATTCGCCCGCGGCTAGAGGTAGTTGCACTCCAACATGGAATTTCATCCGATGCGAGGTTCTCGCTACGATATCTCGGATCGGTGGAGCGGAGCGGAATTGTCGTAAACACCCACTGGGTAAGTACGCACAAGTGCCGAGGCAAATTCCAGAATTGTAGTTAGGGGGATGTAACTCGACTTTTCTATTTGAATTCCAGAACCACAAGGGGGATTTGATGTGGGGAAGCACATCTGACAGGGATGCCGGGGCAGTTAACGCCGCAAAATCTAGAAATGAGGAGAGAAAGAAAAACGATGATAACTGTAACAGCATTCCTTCCTCTGTGGCTATCAAGCCCAATAGTCACTTGGTAGATGAAGTTATAATATCAACCACACATAACTTACCGGCAGTTCGCAACGCTAACCTGCGGCTCGGGTTGTTATTGGAAAGGCGACGCAACCATACCGTAAAAACCGAAATAATTGAGACTGGCGCTAGGAGGTCCAGAATTTCCTCCTTTAGATTAGGGGAGAAAAACACAGCGAGAAAGATCCTTCAGCCCTCGGCTGAGACAACAGGCCTTACTAGGAGAGGTAGCTCCAACGTCCTAGCGCCAGTCTCAATTATTTCGGTCCAAGACCTTATGCATCAGTAGCGCAATACGGTACCCGAAGTCTGTCCGCTCAGAGAGATGATCGCCACTAACTTCGCGGGTAATTTGACAGACAATAACAAGTACCGTACTCGAGTAGTGACAGGTTGCGCGGGAGAGTCCTTAGTTGAGAGGTCCCGTCCTCCAAGACCCGCGATATTGTATTGCGTTTGCCCCCCCTCCCGATACCTATTGTGGCTATAATCTTTTATATTCCCGGTACGACACTTTGAAGACGCTGCATCTGGAACACGGTACCTCTCATTCCCTAGCTTCCCGCGTATGGAGATTTTGAAAACATTTATGTTCATATACCTTAGTGGACATATTGACAAGAGCAGTGGAGTTGGTTATGCTCGCAGTGGCCAATGTTGGGTATGCGCGGTGGTGGATAGTCGAGGGGGGAGGAAAGGTTTCGGGAGACCGTAGCGATTTGTGTCCGAGGTACTGCAAAGGCCAGGTAAGCTGCGGTACTCCATAGATCGTAGCAGGCCACTCCCAGAAGGCTACTAATCAAAAGGAACTGCGGACAAATCCTGCTAGACTGTTTTAGCTAGTGTGTTATCTGTACCTTATTATGCTACTCCGGTGGTGTATGATAGTTGGTCGTAGTCGAGTCGAGTCAATTTTTACGGGATAAGTTATCGATAATTGAAGTCTTCTCGACGAGGGACACCAGATGACCGTTGGAAAAGTCTCGACTCCCCCCTGCTAAATCCACCTTAGTGAATCTTGTTGGGGGCTTAGCGCAATAAGAATCCATGTCACTGTGTAGGCGAAAGTTCTAAATGATACTGTTATGGGGACGAAGAGGATCAGTAACCAGTTGCAATTGGGACCACTTTTCCTGTAAGTCTTGGGTGCCGTAAGGACAAGAAATGTGAGCTAATCATCATATGGAATCTAGCCGAGGCACACAATGGACGAGAAGCATGATGTCTCAGCTATGATTGAAGTGTCAACTAAATCTGCCGATCCCTCAGCTACAGTACTCTTAATGAAGGACGTGAATCGGCGGACCCAAACACACTGCGCACAAAATTAGTATTTGATGCAATCTGTAAAAATAGATCCAAAAGGTTAAGCTAGAGTACACATATCGGAAGTAGGCCTTATTTTGACTAAGCCCAGACGATTTCTTCAACCTCCTCGAAGTCTACGCATTGAGAACAATATCACCTTCCCCAAGGGATTTGTCGGGGTCCCGAAGCCCATGTTTTGTTCAACGAAATTTTTAACAGAGCCCCAGTCACAACCTGTGCAATGATCTTACCCTCTCTAGTCCTTGTGGCCCTTATTATAAAGCGATGGAGTTCGGCTTATATAACATGCGGATTAGGGATGTCGGTCAATTCCCACTTCTCCGCGCTCCTTTCCTCCTTCGATACGGTAACGACAACAACAGTTCCCACCGCTCCCTCTGAGTTCTCTAACCACCACTTGGCATCGACCTTGAGGCGGTTCTGAGACTCCGAAACTTGGCACTCAACCACTACGGGTGGCCAATTGGTTGTTATAAGATGGCGAGACATATGTTTAAACCCTGTATCCACTTCTTTTTGTCCTGGTAGGCCTGAAAACCTTCCCCCCCTCCACGTTTATGAAACTCCCTGGAAGACCCATCCGGGAAACCTTGTGTATAAAGATTCTGGCAAATCTCCGGTGGGTTAGTTCATGAGCTATTGTGCAAAGTCTACGTTTTTTCAATTTCAAAAAGCTAAACTGCATTCAGTCATTCTCAAAAACGCCACCTTAGTGTTAAACAATAGTGCACAAAATATATAAAAAAAGAAAAATGCTGCAGCATCACATATTGGGCGAAGTGAGCAACACTTAATCTGAGAGCCTTAGAAACACCACCCTTTCCATTCTACGGCCCTGAGACAACGATCAAGCTCGGAGTCCAAATAATCGATACTCACCCCAGTTGCAGACTCTAAATGATCAATCACCATCTGAGTTGCTGCCCCCGAAGATTGTATCTTCAACAGAACAACCTTTTCAGAATTTTCGACTGTTTCACGTACATAAGACTTCACCCTTATTTCCTGTGCAGCGTCATAGTGGTAGACCTTGAAAATTGCCCGAAACTATTAGCACCAACCATTGAGAAGCATACTCCTCTAATCCCACCGTAATTGTCCCAACTCCGAAAGCAATAACCCATTTAATATATGTGTAGGTCCGCTTCTAAAACCTACTCAAGCTTAGATGTATAGTGAAACCTCCGATAATTCCAGCAGGTAGGAGTAGTGCAAGGCTGGAAATAAGGAGGGGATGGAAAAAGGAGAGGGGTCTGGGCGGCAAGACATGACTGGTTTCGAGTGATATCTCGTGATGGCGAAGAGAAAGGAAAATTTGCTTAGAACTTGGATGTGATGTACAAAGAACTGAGCAGAGAGTATGAATTCAAATAAGAGAGTGCGGCCAAGGCAGATATAACTAAAGACTATTTTCCACCGTGAAGTATGATAGGAGACTACTTTTCTGGAATTAAGATCTGTGGAATGTCCTGGAAACGGAATCTGTAAGAGGCCTAGAATTTTCAGAGGGATTTCCCATACATCAAATATGGTGACTCTGCAAACACCGGAATTAATAGAGGGTAGGAAGTCTTGGAGGTGGGAAATATTGGAGGTTTCGCTGTACCGTAGTTCGTTTAGAATAGCGTTCATAGCCGCTTGGAGGAATCATGATTCTTGTATCAGTTAAGTCTGGTTCCATAGGATTTTAATTCTGGGTTCCTACTTCATCAAGAGTATGAATTTTGGTTGCCAGTCTATCCGGGATAGAGGAATGAAGGGGTTCTTGGAACGCTAATAGTTACTTTCCTTCATTGCTGAGGAGGAGGAAAAATAAATTGATGTAGTCAAAGAGAATGCTGGATGTCATATACCCCGAGGTCGGCTTGAATTGAGTTGATTTGTTGCTCAATGGTGGACGAATCGTTGGTTGGATCTCTAGCCTGATGTGGGTGGCAGTAAGGGCCATGGGGTTTCCGGGATTGACTTTGATGAGGAGGCTTCGTTTTTCACCTCGGACGAGGTGAGGGTATTTGGTGTCGCTGATCACCTCGAGGATTCGCGAATATCCTGCCTGGCATAGACGGGCGATGACGTTCTGGGCTTCACCAAGATACACACCGTTATTAGCGTTGGTGCAAACTCTTTTACTGTGATATGTATTTGCTCGCAGTGATTGTCTTTGCTATTAGGCTTTGGGCCGGAAGCGCTCAAGGGAACAGACTACCCAGAAGACCCCATCTCGTTCCTGGGCCAGAACACTAGTCCAATACCAAGGATGCGAATCTGCATCTCCCCATGAAAACCTCCTGGAGTAAATCTATAGCCACGTCGTCTAGTTGAGAAGTCAACAAGAATAAATGAACACTTCTATCTGCCCGCAGATATCTTGTCTGATCTTAAGGCATTGCCTTCAATATTCTAATCGGGGCCATTATTGCTTCCTTGACGTTGCGGGATGACGGCGGAATGCTCGTCTGCGGGAGAAAGAGAGACATAATATCTTCTAGCAACTGTTGTCTCGCTACGCTTCCTGAGGTATTGAGAGTGTACGCGTTATTCGGCATAGCGCAGGGAAAGGTCTTTACCGCTGCTCTCCCCATCGCGTTTTCCATCGATTCTACGATTCGTTTCACCTTCGACTTCATACTCGAAAATGATGTACGGGAGGCATACGGACTACCTTTTTCAGAAATTGCGAAGCAGATAGACATGAGACTCACGATAGATCCCTCAATACACCAACATCCAGGCCAACGCCCTGTGACTGCCCGGGGCATCCAACACTACTGCTAACTGTCCCCTCAATCTCAACCGACACCCACTCGTTTTGCTTCTCAGATTGACTGCCGTGGATCGGAAGAGGATCCCGTTCGGGAGTAACTGCAGGGTCGAGGATCAACACCAGTGGCCTCCACTATTCGCACTTTTGGGGCCCGGTTCTATTCTTCCCACTGTTATTGCTATTAATAATCCCCGGAACGTTGATATTGAGGACACGCCCGGGTGGGATGCTTCTCCCGTTGTGGGAAACGTGTCTTAATCCATCCTGGCCACCCAGCCGCCACATATCCGCTGCTCCAAAATTCTCTGGAAGACTCTCTCCCCCTTGCCCTCCTACGTCACCTGTGGCATCTGATTCGGGGGAGGGAATTTCTGGCAGTGTAGTATATGTGAGATTGGATTTTGTGGAAGATATGCCTTCGCTCCCCTCCCTCTTTCTGGAGTTGGCGCGCTTGACCACCGCCTGGCTTGGATTGCAGTTATTGCCTTGGAATAAATCCATGGCTATCTGTCTCCACCTTCTTGGCTGGGACTTCGTCGAGGAGTCTCTTCGAGAACCCAATTCACTGTTTTCAATCCTGCCTGCCTCCACCCCGCCCAATTGTCACATTTCGCACAAGTGCTTGCTGCCTGTCGCAATGATGTATTATTCCTATGCCTATCCCCGGTACATTGATTGTCGGAGTAAGGTACCGTAAAAACCGAAATAATTGGGCATCACGCTAAGACGTTGGAGTTGCCTCTCCTAGTATGGTCTGTTGTCTCAGGTGACGACTGAAGGAGAGTCTTTGCGGTGTGTTTTCCCCCCC
>Ga0307509_10010073_pt1 | contig 11659 bp, 15 predicted proteins | sample 10_EM_MG_FD_202245 | JGI IMG/M metagenome (GOLD analysis project Ga0307509, IMG submission 202245) | Populus trichocarpa ectomycorrhiza microbial communities from riparian zone in the Pacific Northwest, United States - 10_EM | ecosystem: Host-associated > Plants > Roots > Unclassified | place... | reverse complement strand
ACACCAAGGGCGGTCACCCAGACAGCGTTCTAGGCTACATCGCTGTCAATGCCACCAGGAGCTTTTCTCGCAACCGGGCGTTTGTCCCTCGTCGCCTCCTTCACAGACTAACCCAAATCCTGTCGAGGGTGCTTCTGGAAGTGGAAAACAAAATATTCGGTTCGGTGTCCAAATGCCGTGGAACGGCTCGGGACCCTTTCCCGAACTAAGTCTGACGTGGGACTTTGATATCGTTGTCCTCGTGAGCCATGTGTACCCCGTTGTGTCGAGAAATCCACCTTGACCATAACTCAGAAGGATCTAGGCATTTTTTAAGGATGCCGGCGGGCAAGGAAACCATTCTCTTTAGGGAAAGGGGGAAAAGACACTGTCCGCCCCGACTCCAGATTTGATGCGTTGATGACTTAGTTTTCGGGGTACGACGGGCATTTGCAAGCTAAGAACCGAGTCTTGCCATGGATCATTGCGAAGATTGAAGTACAACATGCGAACAATCTTCTCGAGTGCCTTCATTCCACCTCGGATTGGCCAAATCCATCAAACACTGACATTGGTCAGGCCGCGTTACTTCCCCAAGTGCGTTCCCTCACAACTCGCTAACCCTCTTGCGAAAATATTCCCGTCGTCACCCCGCCCGGTCATTTCGCATCAGTTTGTATAATCAAACCCCCCAGTTCCTCAATACATACCCTCATGTCTTGCCGCCACGAAGCGAGGGGGTGGGACATGGTTGCACCAGCCGAACATGAACCGGGTGTGCGCGTACCTTAACATTGATCAGGGCGATCCGTCGGAACTGGGCAGGGGGCCTGGAGGGCTTTCTCAACATTTGCACGAGGGATGTTCCCTTCGGGTGTTCCGTGGCATTCCCGGTAGCTCGTCGAACAAACCCGGTTCCGGGGCTCTTTAACCCTCACGCAACAGGGTATAAGGGTGACGTTCCAGTGATCACCTTCGGCTAGAACATAGGAAATCACCTGAGATCTCGGGACAAGGTTTCAGTCGACAGCTGTTCAATGTTCAGAGTTCGCGGGCTGAGACTTTGGGGTCCTTCGAAGTTTCCCATCTGTTACTGGGCAAATTACGACACGTAGGGAGCAAATCGCCCGCATCGCATTGGTTCGGGTGAGGAACTCCAAACTGGAAACTTACGCGATCTTCCTGTCTCCTGTCTACTTCACCCGAGCTCTGCTGCGTGGGTGTGTGCTAGCCTGAAATACCTCAACACACCGTTCGGATACGGCAAACACGAAATTCCCCGTGAACTAGGGTCAATGGACCAGGTTCCTTCGGGTGGATGTTTCCGTGCCGAATCTGTTCTTGACCTGATCAGGAATGTGCGAAGCCTTGGCTTGACAATGAATGGGAATGTGCGGCCCCCGGCCGCCCGGGATTGGGCAATCGTGGGCGGAGCCGCCCGCGTTACCAAAGAATGGAAGGAACCCCTTTCAACAGCAGTACGGAAAGGGGACCACATGAGGGGGTGGGCCAACACACAACAAAAGAGCGAAAAAGTGGTATACATGCTACTCTACCTACGAATAAGTCAGCATATAACAGTAAGGATGTACTATTATGCGGTGAAGAAAACATGCGAAACAGGTAGAACATCGATGAGCAACAGACAGCAAAAAGATACAAGAATTCGGGTGGTGCGAAAACGCGTCAAAGATCATCCTCTGCATCCCACCTGCTCCATTTACCCAAAGGTTTCCAGTAGTACTGTTTATACTTCATGCTCTCGCTCCTTCTACCCGCGGCGCGAGGCATCATGTTCTTGAGGAGAGCTGCCCTCTCCTGGTCCACATCCCTCTCGGGTACATAAAAGTACCGCGGAGGTAAAGGTCTCCCGCTATCATCCTAATCGAAAAGATAATTAAGCACGGGAAGAAGATTCCGAGTATTTGAAAATGTTCCACCTTGCCGCTAGATGGAACCGAACTAAAAAAGCCAGCCTTTGCTCCGGAGTCGAGGGTCTCCAAGAGGATTCGCTTCAGCTCTGGCTTAGTATACTCTGTCCCTAACGAGGGCCGAGTGTCCTATCGGTAGGGTGGTGAGATCTGGGGCGACTTGAAATGGGGAAGGAAAAAAGTTTGGACATACCACAGCAATCTTCCGGATAGATTCCACGTCCATAGAGCTCGCACGGGTCATCGCTAGGGCTTCGACGACTATTCCCATGAGACCTCGGTCCGTTGGATCCGAGTCGGAAGCGTTGGAAGTCGTGGTCTCGTTCATCGTTACCAGCGAGGGCTCAGGGCAAGGGGAGGGAGATGATGAACGAACGGACTTCTTCCCGGTCTTCCGACGAGACCCCGAGGCCGGCTGCTCTTCCACCTCGATATCAGTTACAGACTCTACGGAGTCTGTGTCCACCCTAGATTTCTTGGGGACCCGAATGTCGATTCCTCCTGTTGACCGGCGTTTCACCGAGGTGTTTGTGGGTTCGCAGGTGGTTTCCACGTCGAAGTCTGACTCTGGGGTTGACTGCCTGGTTTCTTCCTCACGTATTGGCGACGAAGAAAGGCATGTTAAGGGCGAGGAGAGGAGGGAGGGGGATGGGGATCGTGAGTTTGGCCGCGATCCAGTACGAGATGCCGGTCGCGTCGGCGTTTGTGGCATTGCCAATGTATCTCCTGGATTGACGGGAGATGGAGGGGCGATGTCAGGAACGGTGGCGGCAAGAGGTTCATCGCAACTGTCGGGGATGCCGGTATGAAGCGACGACATGTCTTCTTCTTGGATCTTCTCAGACCCTGTTACGGGAGGGGTGGAAATTGGTGAAGCGGTCGTCTTGACAGCTTCCTCGCTAAGGTGAGTGGGAGACCGGGGGTCCTCATGAATCTCGTCAGGCGGATCGGGGATGTATGCGTCTTGAGAAGATATTTCCAATTTGGGGGATATATCCGCGGGACGGGTTTGTCCAATGTCGGTTGGCCTTGGCTCCGAAGACGTCAACTGGGATGGTTCATCTTCATCCATGATATCAACCTGATCGAAGGGGGTTAGAATGAGGATAAATTCAACCGGAGAGTACGCACCTCCTCTATTTTTACCCCGCGACGGTCGACAGGGTCCATCGACGAACGATCTGGGGTCATCGGGAACGCCGAGGGGTCGTTTTCCGTTTCAGGAGAGATGGTCGAGACGAGGTCGGGGGCAGAACGATCAGATGCAAAGGAAGAGACTCTGGGGCGCCTCCTGAGATCGAGTAGAGCAAGAATTGCCTCCTCTTCGTGTTCAGAGGATACGGAGAGACGGTGGGATCTCTGGGGTGGGTCAAATGGAACGTCTTCAGGAGGTGGGGAGTCGACAGGGAGGGAAGGGAGTCTATCATCGGGGGTGCCTGGATCCGAATAATCGTACTCAGAAGGGGCGCAGCCAAAGTCTGAATTTGGTGGAACTTCGTCGTCTGATAGGTGTGGGTCAAAAGACATTCGACCAAATGTGGCTTTGAAGCTGGGGAGGCGATAAGCAGGGCGCGTTGAGTGGCGCACGTCTGGGGTTCTCGGTGGGCCAAAACTCGGACTGGTCGGGGGTGAGCTGGACCATTGTGGACGATAGGATGAGGCGGAGGGCCTTAAGGGAGTCAAAGAGGTAGATGGACGCGGCAAAGTGAGGCCATCGAGCAGACCTCGAGTAGACTTTTGTTTCGATTCAAGTCGACCCTCGTCCATTTTCAGTCGAGACCAACCGCAGAATTCACTGGTGAAGTGCGTGACTGTGACGTCAACTGTGACAGACCGTGTGTCCCGTCTCCCACAGGCACGTGATCGTTCCTTGGGCATTTTTATTTTTCCGGGCGAGGAAGGCTCCAGTGGGGAATGACATCTCGTAAACACGTTTCAGATCATGGTTGTGATGCTCGTGGCTCTTCGTGATCTTCTCCTCCATTTTCGTGGCTTTTCGTGGCTTTTCGTGGCTTTTCGTAGCTTTTTACGAGTGAGTTGGGGCCCAGCCCATGAGTCCGTGACGACATTCCCAAGATCACTGAGGACAGAAGATCAATCTCCTAAAGGGTTCCAGTGCCTCTGTCATCGGTACCGTCCTGTCCCACCCCACCACCCAGTGACCATCCTCGGCTCCACTGGCGTCGGGCCGTTCTGTGGTGTCTCATTCCCTCCGTCTGCCCATCTGCCCCACGTTCACACGGTCGCTCACCTGAGAGCAAGCCTTTCCAAACGGGCCATCCGTTGCACGGTTCCCACACTGGCAGTTGGCTGACAGCGCGGGCGGGCTGTCCAACCATGTCATTGATCGCCATCACACGCAACTCAATTGAACACGTCGGCTCACGTCGGGCGGTGTTTTCTCTGACAGCATGCGCCACGTGGATCGGCATCCAACCGTTGCTTCCGCTGTCCAATCATGGGTCGATCGGCAAAGGCAGCATTTCTTGCGCGGCCCCATTCGTCCCCTGGTACCTTGGGGCAAAAAAGGGACCACGGAGTGCAGATCTCTCCAAACGATGCCTATCATATGTTCCTCCAAGGTCCTCGCCCAAGGCGGGAAATAGCATTGGAGACTTGTTCCTCACAACTTGGTAGCCTCCCCCCCACCGCCCTTCGAGGAGGTTACGTTAACCGCCCAGCGCACTTTTTTGGGAGGTCTGGACCTGGATCTTGGCACAAACCCCCAAATGATTGGCTCCCGACGACTTTGGAACGTAACCTTTTTCCTCCTTTAGGTTTTAGGGTGAGCGTCCGGCTCCCATCTTCGCTGTCCCAGAAATTCCATGCCAGAACGGCAGGGTGAGACGGGGGAGGCGATTAATTGCACTTCCCTGATTATTAATTCCTCGTGTACCCTTCTACATGAACGACTTCCAGCACCCCTCTGGGACCGCGGCCGCCCCCAAGCGTTGATTGGGGTCAGTGTTTGTTTCCTCAACTCCCACCCACCGCCATCATTGATCAATACCTGGAGACTAGCGACCGTTGTTCTCCCGCCCCCTCTTCGGGCCCTGAAGTGATCCGGCTACCCCCTCCCCAATATCATCATTTTATTATTATATTCCAAATTTCCCCGCAGATGATGCCAGGCGAAAATATTGCTCCTCCAGTCGGGTTCGGTCGGCTATCTGTCAAGGGAGAACCCCTGGTTGCCGTTGCGTAAGCGTTAAGGTTTACTGAGGGTTTGTACGTTTATCGCTTATCACGAATGGCTTAGCCGTCTTTGGTCGACCCCAAACACGGGCAAGCAATCGGACAGATAATCCTGGAATCCATCTCCTCCAAATTCAAATTTATCTCCCGCCGCGGGAACATCCAAACATTTCAACACTCTTCCAGATTCACGTCACCCACGCCATGGCCCAAAAGCTTCCTTTACATCCGCCCGGTAACTTGGTTATATAAACCAAGAGACCCCCTCACTTTTCATCCCCAATCTCCATCCTGATTTCGACCACCATGGACTTGCGTTCTTTCGACTCTCAAGCTGAAACCTTCGAGTCTTCCTCCCGTACGGAGCCCTACCGCGTTTTTACCTACTACCACCCTCAGTATCAGCCTGAGTGCTCGGTTCACCAGGATGATCAGTATGCCTCGTTCATCTTCGGCGACTGTGAATGCCTGGGGGAGTCGGCGTACTACACCCCGTCGGTAAGTAAACCTTGTTTTGGAGTCGGATCCATTCCTCGGTCCCCGTACGATCGTGACGCTGACTTCTCCTAATCTCAGACAAACCCCCCCACCAGCTTCGACGCGAGTGGCGGATATATGACATTGAACACCCTCGGGTTTCCCGAACACGACCAGTTCTTTGCTCAGCACGCATGGATCATACCTCCCGGCAAGATGTCGACCTATTCCGAATTAATGCCGCACGTCGTGGCGCACAAGTAAGCGAGCCTCGTGCTTCCCATCAGCCGTGATCATTTACGCTTACCCCATTTTCACTTAGGACCACTGTTTCACTGAAGCAGGCTGTTCGTGTAGCGACCAAGCCTCAGCCATGCGTGAGCCCGGCTTTGTGCCAGGGCCACGCTGATCTCCCCGAGTGCGCAGAGTATGACGACGAGCTCGACTGCCCGGGAGAGCCTGCAGGCGACGAATACGCCGAGTCCACCGGTATGTTATCCACATTTCATCCGCGCCGCTCTCACTTCTCATTATGTGACCGACTAACAGACGACGAAGAGGATGATGACAACTCGCACCCTCCTCCACCGCCCTCCCCGTACATGTCCCCCTCTCCATCCCCATCCCCATCACGTTCTCCCTCTTCCGAGTTCTTCGAACCACCCCGCACTTCTCGTGTCGTCCGCACTATCCGTACCCAGAGCAGGTACTCTCCAATGGAGTCCAAGGCCCCCTCGTCACGGAAGGGGAAGTCGGTTGTCCGACGGGCTTCCTCCGGTTCAGACGACGACGAGCCTAAGAAGCCCAAGAAACGGCGGGAAGCTGTCAGCCTTGCTTGTTACTTCTGTCGGAAGCGCAAGATCGCATGCCGGCAACCGCCCGAAGGAAGTTTGGATCCAACGTGCAGGTGAGTTTCTTTACCCCTTTCGGCTTCCATATCTTCCATTCTATGCTTCTTTTGGTTTCGGAAATCTGACTGGGTGTTCCTTGCCGATTCTAGTCAATGCAAGTCCCGTGGAATGGATTGCGAATTCCCGACCGAATCCCGTCGCGGGGCACGTCGTGCCAGTGGTTCGGCCACTTCTCAAAAGCGCGCGCACTAAGGATTCCGGACCCCGCATCCGCATCACGGTTTGGTACAACCCTACGCCCTTCCCTTGTATTTATCATTCGTCACTCGTGATCTCTATGTCCCGTCCACCGTTTCGATATGCTCTCCACTAAAAAATCTTAGTATTCTTCGCTGTGTAGCATTTGCTCCCTGTTCTTTTTCTTTCTCTCTGCCTCAATCGAGGATCGTCGTGGGCTCTGGGGGTTTTGATGGTCGTGATGTTTTCCTTCTTTAGTTCGCCGCTCGCTGGTATATAGACGTCTCGCTGGTTACCGGATTGTAATTAACATGCTCAATAACATGCTCAAGTGAATGAACGAGATAATCATCTTTACGATTGCCCCACCGCTATCCTCCAGACTCCCAAGATCTCACCGGGCACCCATAATTTAACCGCGATTATTGTTTCATCCGACAATTTTTCTCACCAGAACGCTTGAGCCCCATTTCTGTCCCCTTCCCACCGCTCGTCAGGCACAGAGGGGGGACGTCATGATGGTGATCGAAGAACCAGGCCAGTTTTTTTGTACATGGATAAATTAGATATTGAGGAACCAAGCAAGTGAACTCCCATATGCGGGACAAGGGTAAGTAAATGATCTAGGAACTAAGAATACTGTACAGGAGATAGAACATGATGGAGGAAATGGGGTAGGAGCGGAGAGAGCATCGTGCTGACACGTCAAGCCAGTGGGAAGGATCCAACGAGGGCGGAGCGATCACCGGAGGACAGGACTCAACGACGGGCCTTCACTGGAGAGGCGGCCTCTCGCATCACCTCGTCCTCCTCGTCTTCCTGAATGTCTCCAACCTTCCTACCAGTGCCTCGCCTCGTACGGGTGCCAGCCCCAGTACCACGTTTTGCGTTGCCCCTGACGGCAACACTCTCAGTCTCCGTCGTCCGACCTGCCCTTTTGCTCCTCCTCACTCCATGCTCAGGCTCCCGCGGTTGCGAGCCAAAGTTGGGTTCTTGCTGTTCGGACGGTTCTGTCTCTTCGGGAACCACACCAAGGCCCAGTGCCCCGCTATCCATCGAGATGTCACGGTGGGCTCCATTCGTAGTTGACGGGCCAGCCCCGTTTTCAGCGTTCGCGTTAGCAATCATCTCCTCCGGGATTTCAGGGAGCTTCTTCCCGCTCGATTCGGCGTCGGCGATCACCTTGCTTCTACGTTGGAGGCCAAGTTTTGTGCTGGGGTGGTGGAAAGCACCTGGCATACCGTACGTTGGATTTTGTGAAGGATTTGTGATTTGGGAAAAGGCACCTTGCTGCTGCTGCACGTCTCCCGCCGCCCCTTGCTGCTCATCCAGGCTCATGTCCGCCATGATTCCATTCCCCCCATGTTCCGGTAAAATGGACATACTGACGTCAAGTGAGTCCTGGCTCATCGCGCCGCGAGGGACAAGTGGCAGGGGTTCGGGGTACGGGACCCGTCCCTCGCGAACAGCAGCAAGATCATCCCCGGCACCGACAAGCCATGGGTGTTCGAGACACGCTTGAGCGGTCATTCTGACGTCGGGTCGGACCTCCAATAGCCCGCGAATGAAGTCCTGGACTGTGGAGAATGCGTGATAAGCGCCTCGTGTGTGAACGGGATTTTTGCCCACTCACCAGTGTCACTGATGTTGCATCTCTGTAACATGGACCAGTCGGTGGTTCGGGTCTCGATCCTTACCCTGATCTCTGCATCCTCGTTTTCGATGAATGGACTCTGCAACGTCAACCTGGAGATAATCAGAAACGGGAGAACATTACCGTTGACTTGGCACTCACATTGAAAACACAATAACACCGACGCTCCAACTGTCGACACCGTGACCGTATCCTTTCACGTTGTTTTGGACAACTTCGGGCGCCAGGTAACTGGGGGTGCCGCACATTGTCTGATGGATAACACGATGGATATCAGAGGGTTTGCCAGAAGCGCGCGCAATTTCTCACCTTCAACATAGTCAAACTGTCGATATACTTGGCTAACCCAAAGTCGGCGACCTTAACCACCGGGGGGTCATCTCTTGTGAGGAGAACGTTCTACACAGGACGTAAGAATTAACGGGTATTACGTTGGAAACCCTCGAGGGGGTACTCACCTCTGGTTTGAGATCGCGATGAGCGACACCCTGCCCGTGGATGTATGCGAGGGCATCACACAGCTGGTACGTAATGAACCGCGACGCTCTCTCGTTCAGCCCGTCATGTCTGAGAATGTATTCGAGAAGGTCACCCCCTTCGATGAGCTCCAGCACGAGTGCTACGTAACCAGATCGCGTAAGCGCTGTATCTCTTGGAGATGAATGATCGCTCTCACTGATCTCGGTCTTCGTCCAGAACGTTTCGATGAGTTGACAGATATTTTGATGACGAAGGTCCCTCAAAATTTGGATCTCCCTAGCGAAGGAGGTGGCACGGTTGTTGGTGGCTGCGTTGACGGAGCGATCCTCGTCCCGGTCCGGATCGAAAGGGGCAGCAAGTTTGTTCGATCGAATCATTTTCACCGCGACGAATTGTCCAGTGCGCCTAGAGAGAGCCTTGTGTACTGTCGCAAAGGAGCCAGTACCGAGTTCGTGGCTAACGTCGTAATGGGCCCAGAGACCATCACGAGGAGGACCAGAGGCCGTGAATCGGAATACGAAACCTATTTGACATCAGGATCGAATATTCTACATGGGGCTGTGACCACTCACGGTAGTCTTCGAGACTGTCTCCCTGCGCTTGAGGCTGAAGAGAACCAAAAGCGATCTCGCTCCCGTTGTCCAAGATCCTGCTCTGCCCGCTGCCGATCTTAACTCCGTTGATCTGCAACGCCCCCAATTAGAGAGGTCCACACGGTAGCGTTCAAAGTTCAACGTACGAAGGTTCCATTCGTAGACAAATCCTTGACTACGACCGGAGATTTTGGATCGTTTCCGTCCCACCTGATGGTGCAGTGCTTGTTACCTAAGTACGGAGCGCGTCCGAGGCGTCAGAACACGCGTCAATGGAGACGGACGGAGAGGTGTGAACGCACTGATTCTCATTCCGGGCAAACGAATCGCGTTATCGTGACCACGACCAATGGTGTAAGTGGGCTGTATCCTCCAGAAGTCGAGTTGCTTGAGCCTCGGGCTGCATGGAAGCAAAAAGCCCCACAAGTGGGCCTCGGCATCAAGCTTGTCTGCCTCCGTTTGAGAGTATTGCTGAGTGGACAATTGGGTTTGCTGAGTCTGTTCGAGCTCTTCCTCATGGGAATCTTGCTGATAATCAGGGCTGGCCATCGATCACAGGGTAATGGGGGGGAGATAACTGAAATGTGGCGACTGTAGATGGGTACGGCGGGAGCGGCGACGTCTGTCGGGTGGTGTGGGTGGGATTCGGCCGTTCGACCGTTGTGCTCTTATACGAGCGGGTGATGGGTTTGGCGAGAAAGAGACAGCCCAAGCTCGGATGCTTTGACCCACGGCTGTGGTTTGTGTCAAAGGGATCGCAAGTGTTGTAAACAAAGCCACAACCGCGGAACACACAGCCGTGGTCACTCTCCGTGTGATGCCCCTCATAAAATCGTAAAAATAAAAATAAAAATGCCAGAATACGATACAGCAGGTCCATCCACTATTAGCGCTCCTCAGCTCGTGCAGCAACGCGTGGTCCGGAGCGCATCCCGCTGGAGTCACAGTTCCGATTCGAGAGCCATACCAATGCCCCCGAACCTAATTCCCAGCAAATCGGCGACATCAATGCAAATGGCAACGTCCGTGCAAACCCTCGTGTCAGTGGCGTGGTCTCACGGATCTTCTAGGCAAAGCCATGGTTCGGTTGTCATCACTGGTGGGTGTTTGAGTCCCCGTGTTGTGGCTCAAAGACAAAAGGGGTTACCGTGGTTGAAATAGACGAAATGATCTGCATTGATTCCAGTAGAGACTGGGAGCGGACGTTAGCGTTCCAAGCCGTTTTGGAGTGGTCATTGGATCCACGCACTGATGGAACGGCTACAATGTTGATCCTCGGACGAATCTACACATCTTTCGACATGGGTCGGTTTCGCCGGGTCCGTAAATTGCCAATACTCGGTGAAGCTTCCAACGAAAAATGTAAGATATCTCGTACGGAGCGTTGCCGATGGACTCCATGGCTTACAAATGGTGATAGCCGAGGTAACGCGGGATAACGGTTGGTACCCCATCTGTGGCTGGTTAGAAAGATGTCAGGTGGTATTTCAGAATCACCGACCGTATTGATGAACGGCTGGGAAACAGTGAGTGAATGGTTATACCTCAAAGTATTCAAGACATACCCCGGTATGTGTTGATAGGTCCGAGGAGCTCTTCAACGAACCGCGAGAAGGCGAGATTTCCCGTTCTGGGTTGACCTGCAGGGGGCACGGTTGGTGGATAGACGGGCAGACGTGCGGTAAACTCATTACCGAAAGTAAACAACTTAATCCTCCCAGCGAGTCCAGGTATGTTCGAACGCAACGTTACAGCCGCTAAAGAAGCGAGGGCACCACCGAGAGAATGGCCTCAATGACCGGTCAGTCGTGAGTCACTCAAGAGCAGCGGAGGAGTATACCTGTGCAAACGAGGCGGTAATGCGGGTAAAAGGTGTACTGTTCTTCCATTATGGAAATCACTGTGTCCGCGACGGAATTGAACGCCCGTAGGAAGCCCCAATGTACTGCGGTGGTGTTGTCGGGTGGCAGCACGCCAGGCGAAGTAAAAGGGGTCAGGACCATCGCAGAATCTGTGTTTATGTTTGAGTTATCGCCAGAAAAGGCAGGACTTTGGGGGTTCACCGTGGCGACGCACCTGTGAAATAATCTGCCAGGGTGTTGGCATCCGTCCCCCGGAACGCGAGGACGATCTCCCTGCGAAAATCATCGCGGACAAAGAAGCCGTTGGTATGCGTAATGACCTCAGAAAACTAGTGCACCGTGTTCAGCGCCATTGCTGGGGTTCAAGGAGGTCGTAAGGGGTTCGTACCTGAGAAACCAG
>Ga0307509_10010072_pt1 | contig 11659 bp, 12 predicted proteins | sample 10_EM_MG_FD_202245 | JGI IMG/M metagenome (GOLD analysis project Ga0307509, IMG submission 202245) | Populus trichocarpa ectomycorrhiza microbial communities from riparian zone in the Pacific Northwest, United States - 10_EM | ecosystem: Host-associated > Plants > Roots > Unclassified | place... | reverse complement strand
CGCGCCGGCGAGATCCGCCGCCCGAGCAGGACGAGCTCCTTCGCGCGCGCTTCGCCGACGAGCCGTGGCAACCGCTGGGTCCCACCGGCGCCCGGCATGATGCCGAGGCGAACCTCGGTGAGGCCGACGAGGATCTTGTCCGAGTCGACGATCACGCGGAAGTCGCACGCGAGCGCGAGCTCGAGCCCACCGCCGAACGCCGAGCCGTTCATCATGCAGATCGTCGGCTTCCGGATCTCGCCCCACGTCTCGATCGCCGTCGCGATCGCGTTGATGTACGGACCCGTGTCCGCCGCGGCGACGCCCTTGCGCTCCTTGAGATCCGCGCCCGCGCAGAACGCCTTCTCTCCGGCGCCGGTGATCACGATCGCGCGGACGCTGTCCTTCTGGTCGAGCTCGAGGGCGATGTCGGTCAGCTTCGTGTTGACCGCGCGCGACAGCGCGTTCATCACCTCGGGCCGGTTCAACGTCACCCACGCGACGCCCGCTTTTTCTTCGACGAGGATCTCGCTCATGCGCGCGACCCTATCACCGTGATAGACCCGCACTGGTGAAGATCACGTTCGAACTACGAGGCCTGCCCGCGACGTTCACGCGCAGCGCATGGACCGGCGATGCGAGCCTGCTCCACGACGGCGCGCGCAAGCCGCTCGCCGATCCGATGGACCTCGCGACCCAGTTCGCAGGGAAGCTCGCGCAGACCTGGACGCTCGCGCTCGCCGATGGCGTGGTCAGGATCGAGAAGGAGCGCCCGCGGCTGTTCGCCGGGTTTCGCCCGCAGCACTACCGGATCTTCGTCGACGACGTGCTCGTCGCCGAACAGACCGGGTTCTAGACCCCGAGCTTCTCGGCCCGGCGTCGCGCCCTCGCCTGCTTGCCGAGGTGCGCCTTGAGGTACTTCGACGGCAGCTCGTGACCGATGAACGTCGAGGCGCTGCGCGAGGCGTCGACCAGCTTGTCGAGATCGATGCCGGTCTTCACGCCCATCGCGTGAAGCATCGCGACGACGTCCTCGGTCGCGAGGTTGCCCGATGCGCCCGGCGCGTACGGACAACCGCCGAGCCCGCCCGCCGCCGAGTCGATCGTCGTGATCCCCATCTGCATCGCGACGACGCAGTTCGCGAGCGCGGTGCCCTGGGTGTCGTGAAAGTGCACCGCGAGCGCGCTCACCGGATGCTTCGCGATCACCTTCCCGAGCACGTCCTCGACCTGGGCCGGGTTCGCGACACCGATCGTGTCGCTGATCGAGATCTGGAACACGCCCATGTCGGCGAGCTGGCCGGTGAGCTCGACGACCTTCGCCGGATCGACCTCGCCCTCGTACGGGCAGCCGAAAGCGGTCGACAGGTATGCGCGAACTTGCAGGCCCGCATCGCGCGCCGGTCCGACGACCTCCTCGAACGCGGCGAGCGTCTCGGCGATCGTCTTGTTGACGTTCTTCTTGTTGTGCGTCTCCGACGCCGACATGAAGACCGCGATCTCCTTCATCCCCGACGCGAGCGCCGTGTCGAGGCCGCGCCGGTTCGGCACGAGCGCGCTCATCCGCACTCCCGCCGGCCGCGCCACGCCGCGCGCGACCTCGGCATTGTCCGCGAGCTGCGGGATCCATTTCGGCGACACGAAGCTCGTGATCTCGATCGCCTTGATCCCCGCCGCGACGAGCGCGTCGATGAAGCGGATCTTGTCCGCCGTGGGCAGCGTGCGCGCCTCGTTCTGCAGGCCATCGCGTGGCCCGACTTCGTAGATGGTGACCTCCGGCGGGAGCTTCACGGTCTAACCATAGTCCCGCCCGAGCCCCTCGACCAGCGACGGGGTCAGCTCGTCGAGCGTCCCCAGCACCCGGTGCGCGTGATCCTGCTTCCAACCGCCGAAATTGCCTGCCCGAACGGCCAGCACGTGGCAACCGGCCTCGCGCCCCGCGGTGATCCCGGCCTCCGAATCCTCGATCACGACGACCTCGTGCGGCTCGAGCCCGAGCGCCTTCAGCGCGGCCTGATAGCCGTCCGGCGCCGGCTTGCTCCGCGCGACGTCCTCGGCCGCGACGATCACGTCGAAGGCCGCATCCTCGCCGAGGTGCGGCAGCACCTGCTGGACCTCCTGGCGCGAGCTGCCCGTGACGAGGCCGCGCTTGTGCGCTTCGCGCGTCCAGCGCAGGACCTCTTTCGCACCCGGCAGCACCGTGATCCCCATCTCCAGGATCACCTCGTCGCGCATCGCCGCCGTCTTCGCGATCATCTCGGCGCGCGACCACGCGATCTGGGGATAGCGCTGCTTCAGGCTGTCGTAGATCGCGATCCACGAGCGGCCGATGATGTAGTCGCGATCGTATTGCTCGATCTCGATCGCGTGGTGCCGGCTCAGCGCCCGCGCCATCGCCTCGGCCGTCTCGCGCTCGGAATCGACGAGCGTGCCGTCGAGGTCGAAGAGGAATCCTTTGATCACGAAACTGAAACCGTGTGTAACACGAGTGTTCGAGCGGCCGTGGTACCGCCGAGTAGCGCAAGTCGCGTACAGCCGAGCGCTCGTTCGCAAGCGCGGTCACATCGACCGCGCGCACGAAGCGCGTGCGCCCGCACATGTCGCGCAGTCGCATGAAATGACAGTGCATTTCAGACTTCGACTGCTTCTAACGCGCGCCGTGAAGTGATACCCAGGTCGCCGTGAGGATCCAGCTCGCGATTTGCGCAGCGAGCACGCACGCGTCCGGACGTCGGACCGCAACAAGGAGCTCGAGATGAAGTTGCTCTCTTTGACCCTCGGCCTCGTCGTCGCACTGATCGGGTGCGCGGCAGACAGCAGCCAAGACTTCGACTACGCGAAGGGCTTCAATCCCCCCGCCCCGCGCGACGGCTATCACCGTTACGCCACCGCGAAGGTCACGGTCCAGCCCGGCGAGAACATCACCTACTGCGAGTGGATCGACGTGGCTCCCGGTACCGACGTCGACATCGTCGACATCCAGGGCTTCCAGTCCGTCACCGGCCACCACGCGGTCCTGTACTCGAGCTCCTTCAACTACGCGGTGGGGGAGAACCACGAGTGCACGGTGGGCGACATGGTCAGCATCGAGTTCCTCGGCGGCATTGGTGGTGAAGGCGCGATGAACCCGATCACGCTTCCGGACGGCTACACGTTCCGCCAGAAGCAGGGACGGGCGTTGATGGCGAACCTCCACTACTTGAACACGACCGACAGCCCGCAAGAGGTCCAGTCGGTCCTCGACGTCAAGACCGCCTCGCCGCAGGTGGCGCACAAGGCCGTCGGCATGGCCGTCATCAACTACCTCGACTTCATGATCCCCGCGTCGCCCGAGACGTACACGATCAACGCGAGCTGCACCTGGCCGACCGACACGAGCCTGTTCCTCTGGTCGAATCACATGCACGAGCATGGGAAGTCGATCTCGGCCAAGTTCACCAAATCGGATGGCGCGGACTCGATGCTCGCCAACGACGTGTCGTGGGCGCCCGAGAACGCGTTCAACCCGGTGTGGTCGCAGTGGGACGTGAGGACGCCGACGCTGATCCACGCGGGCGACAAGGTCCACATCAGCTGCAGCTGGAACAACACGACCGGAAGCCCGATGATGTTCCCGGACGAGATGTGCGACGGCGTCGGGTTCTACACCGAGAGCTCCGAAACGAAGATCTGCGACGCGACCGCCGACTGACGTGACCGCCGACGCAATCGCGAGCACTGACCCTGTGTCATGCTCGCGACCATGCGTTCGCTGTACGCGCTTTCGTTCGCCGTCCTCACCACCGCCTCGTGTGCGAGCCGCGCGAAGCAGTCGATCACGCTGTACGACAGCGGCGATTACGCGGGCGCCGCGAAGGCGGCCGACGAAGGGTTGGCCGAGCATCCCGACGACGACGCGCTCTGGGGCATGCGCGTGCGCGCCGCCGTGGCGCTCGGCGACGCGCCGGGCATCGCGAAGAGCTACGGCGACTACGTCGCGAAGCGCGGGGGCAACGACGCGGAGCTGTTGCGCGATCTGGCGAACGCGACCCTGCTCCAGGCGATCACGTCACCGTCGGTGGTCCTGAAGATCCGGGCGATCGGCGTCGTCGAGGATCTCGAGGTATCGGCGCTCGCCGACGATGTCGCGCACGCGCTCGGTGACGCCGACGACCGGGTCCAGGCGGCGGCCGCGGTGGCGGTGCTGCACGGCTATCACGAGGCGCTCCAGGTCGCCGACGACATGCTGCGCAGCGAGAACGCCGAGGCGCGGCGGATCGCGCTCGAGGGGGTCGCGAAGAAGATCGGCAAGCTCGCGATCGCCGACATCGAGAAGGGCGCGAACGACGGCGACGCGCGGGTCCGCGCGATCGCGGTGCGCTGGCTCGGGCACTACAAGGATCCGGATGCGGTCGAGGTCTGCACGAAGCGCCAGCACGATCCGGACGAGGGCGTCCGCGCAGCCGCGGCGGTGGCACTCGCGAAGATCGGCCTGGGCGATCTCGCCGCGGTCGCGAAGCGCGCGCTCGCGGACAAGTCCGTGGTCGTGCGGCTCGCGGGCGTCGAGGTGCTGGCGCTCGGCAGGAACGACGCGAAGCTCGCCGAGCTCGCCGCGGATCCGGATCCGACGGTGGCGCTCGCCGCCGCGATCGAGGTGAAGAAGACCCACGCCGACCTCGCACCCAAGGCGGTACAGCGCGCCCTCGCCGATCCGGACTGGCACGTCCGCGCCGGCGCGGTGAACTCGCTGGTCCAGGCCCTCGGCAAGGACGGCGCGATCGTCGCCGCGAAGGGGCTGACCCAGGATGGCGAGCTCGCCGTCCGGCTCGCGGCCGCGCGCGTCCTCATCCACGCGGGCGACACCGCGGATGCGATGCCGGTGCTCGCGGCGGCGCTCGCGAACCACGACGTCGAGGCGGCCGCCGACCTCGGCGCGCTCGGCGATCGCCAGGCGCTCGACGCGCTCGGTGCGCTCGCGACCGATCCGAAGCGCTCGCCCGAGGAGCGCGCGGCGGCGGTGTCCGCCCACCGGACCGCGCGTCACGTGACGCCGGCGCTGGTCGCGGCGCTGGCCGATGCGAACGGGCTCGTGCGCGTCGAGGCCGCGGCGACGCTCGGCGCGCTCGCGAAGGACTAGAGGCTACGGCCGGCAGTAGCCGTTCGTCGCGCACTTCATGCCCATCGATCCACTCGGGCAATCCGCAGCCGAACCGCAATGCAGCGTGCAGACGTTTCCGGCGTTCATGAAGTTCGCGCAGACGTGGCTCGCGCAGTCGGCGCTCGAGTCGCTCACCGCCGTGCACGTCGCACCGAACGCGCCAGAACCGGAACCCGAACCGGAACCGGAGCCCGATCCGGATCCGGCGGCGTCCGCGGGAGGCGCGTCGTCACCACCGCAGGCGCCGTACGAGAACGCCATCGCGACCAAGGCAGAGAGGACCACGGTGTGGAATCGCATCCCCCGATCGTAACAACGAAGTGACCCACCCCGCGAATCTCGTCGGAGATGCGCGTGTAACACGCGTGTTACCGCGCCGTCGACGAGTGGGAGTTTCGTCACCGCCCGACCGCGACCGGAAAGAACAGCGGCTGATCGTCGTACTTGCCGACACCGAACGTCGCGATCCACGCCTGGGTCTCGGGCGCACGCAGGAACGCCGCGAAGTCACGCGCCGCGACGAGGCGCGGATCGGTGACGGGACCGGCTGCGGTCGCGACGAGATACGGCCGGCGCAGGCGCGGATCGCCGCGCACCATCAGCTCCATGCCGGCGCGCTGCAGCTTGCCGCTGACGAATGGGATCCGGCCGATCAGCGTGTACGCGTGCGCGGTCGCGGCGCGCTCGAGGACCGCGTGCTGGTTCTCGTCAGTGAAGAACACGGTCTCGGGTCCGAGGGTGAGATGGCCGGCCTCGAACACGTCGTGGAGCACGCCGTCGGCGCCGAGGCTCGCGTGCACGAGCAACGGGGCGTGCGCCGCGAGGATCTTGCCGAACGCGACGACCGCATCGTGGTCGCCCCGGATGTGCGCCGGATCGTCGGCGGGTCCGACGATCACGAGGTCGTTCTTCAGCCACGGCTGCGGATCGATCGCGAGCCCATCGGCGACGAGGTTGACCATCGCATCGCTCGCGTGGACCGTGACGAGGTCGATCCCGCCCTTGCGGAAGGCCTCGACCACGACCGGTTTCGGGCCGGTCGCGACGAGCTCGACCTTGTTGCCGGAGACGAGCTCGTAGCGCGCGGCGAGCGCGGGCCAGAACCCGGTCTCGGTCATCCCGCCGATCACCGCGCAGCGGATCGTCTGCGGTGCGGCTCGCTGCGGTTCGTGGCTGCCGCACGCGACGAGCGCGAGCAGTGCGAGCTTCACTCCCACGTGCCCTGGAGCACGAGGAAGATCGTGCGGCCGGCGGTGTGGTAACCGGAGCGCGTTTCGGGCCGCACGTTCGCGAGGTCGTCGCAGCGCAGGACGGCGAGGTAGTCCTTCGAGATCGGCGCGGTCGCGGTCGCCTCGATCAACGTGTAGCCCGGGACGTGCACGGTCTGATCGATCGACGTGCCGAAGTACTTCACACGGCCGAGCAGCGAGATGTGGCGATCCGGGGTGACCTGGAGCCAGCCCTCGGCGCGGTTGTGCGGGAGGCGATCGAGCGCGTCGTCGGTGACCACGATGTAGTCGTACGCGCCGCCGAGCTCGACGCGGCGCTCGACCTTGACTCGCGCGATCACGTCGGCGCCGTAGTAGTTCAGCTTGCCGAGGTTGATGAGGTGGCCCATGTCCACGGGATCGAGCGACGCGCGGACGGTCCCGGTCGAGTGCTTGAAGAACGGCGCGATCTCGATCCGCAGCTGATCGGTGAGCTGCTCGATCGCGCGGAGCTCGAGGTGATCGATCATCTCGGGCCCGAGGGCCGGGTTGCCCGTCGCCGCGTCGAACCGCTCGCGCAGGCTCGGCACCCGGCCCTTGCGCGCGGCGGTCGCGTCGAGCTCGAGCGAGCCGAACTGCGGCCGCCACTTCGCGGTCAGCTTGCCCTCGGGCCACGGATCCGCGCCGCCGCCGTAGACGAACGGCAGCGCGACGCCGGCCGCCGCATCGACGCGCACGGTCTCGTGCTCGTATTGGGCATCGACCGCGAGCTCGGCGAGCGTCAGCGACGCCTTCACCGAGTTGCCGATCAGGTCGTGGACCGAGATGTTGTTGTAGTCGATGCCCGCGGACGCCGCGACGCGGAAGTCCTTGCCGAGCGGCCGCGTCGCGAGCGCCATCCCGCCGGTGCGCAGTGCGGTGAGCTCCTCGAGCGCGGTCTCGGCGGTGAGGCCGTCGTCGGAGAAGTACTTCGAGCGGCGATACAGCCGGTGGCCCCAGCCCTCGGCCTGGAATTGCCACTTGCCCTCGGTGTGATCGAGCTTGGCCGATACGCGCTGGGTCGATTCACGATCGATCAGCAGCAGCGCCATCGACGCATCCTCGTCGGACGGCGGCGACAGGTAGTGGCGCTGATCGAGAAAGCCGTCGAGCACGAGCCGCGTCGCCGGGTCGCGATACTCGAGCCGCACCGCGCCGGTCGCCGAGTGGCGATCGGACGGCACCGTGGTCGTGGTCGGGGTGTCGAAGTCCTGCTGGCTCATCTGCCCCGACGCCGAGATCCGCAGCGCGAGGTGCTTCGCGAGGCCGACCCGCGCGGTGCCGGTGACGCCGTAGCTCCGCAACGTGTCGCCGGTGAGCCGCGCGATCACGAGCTGCGGACCGATCGCGTCGCGCGTCAGCACCTCGACGACACCGCCCGGGCCACCGGGGCCATCGATCGGCGACTGCGGCGTGGTCGACACGCGGATCTGGACGATGTCGGTGATCGGGATCGTCGAGACGTCGAACGTGCCGTAGTACGGATCGGTGACGAGCACGCCGTCGACGAGGATGCTGACCGCACCTTTGCGCCCGCCGCGGATGTCGATGTTGAAGCCGCCGCGGCCGGCATCGCGCACCGTGACGTCAGGCAGGAGCGCGAGCGCGGTGCCGAGATCGACCGCGCCGCGCGCCGCGAGCTGCTCGCCGGTGAGCCGGACCTCGGTGTCGCGATCGAACGGCTTGTCGGCGCGCTCGTCGTAGATCTCGATCGTCTCGCCTTGCGACAGGCGGAGGACCTCCGCGTCGGAGAGCGCGCCGGGCGCGCTCGGCTGGGCATTCGCGTCGGGCGCGGGATCCGGGGACGGCGTGGCCTCGACCGCGGCCGGTGCCGGTGCGGGTTCCGCCGGTGCCGGTTCTGCGGGGGCTGGTTGCGACGGTGCCGGCGCAGGCGTGTCGTCGGCACCCGCGGTCCGGGCGAGCACCATCACCGCGACGATCGAGACCTTCAGGGAACGCAGTCGTTCGCCTTCGCCGGCTTGCACATGCCCATGTTGTTGCAGGTGCCATTCACGCCGGACGCGTCGACCGGGCACGTCGAGTTATCGCCCGGGGTGCAGGACTGCGTGCAGACCTGGATGCCCGCGCCGTTATAGAGATGGCAGTTCAGCGAGGCGCACTGGTCGTTCGTGGTGCACGGATCGAACGCCGCGCCGGTGCACGTGCGCATGCCGCCCGACTGCGCGTCGACGGTGTGGACCTCGTAGCTGCTGCACGCGCCGAGCGCGAAGATGATCACGAATCGCATGCGCTAGTCGCCGACTCCCTGCGGGCATTGTCCACCACCGCCGCCGCCACCGCCACCGCCGCCGCCGCCGCCGCCGGTGCCGCCGACGTCGACCACGGTGCCGCTGATCTGCGCGCCCGCGACGTTCGCGCTGCACCCACCGCTGACCGCCTTGTGCATCGTCTGATCGATCTGGACGAAGCCGATGTTGCTGACGCTCGCCGCGAACGTGGTGCCGCCCGCGCCGACCGACGTGACGGTCACCGTGCCGGACGCCGCGAAGAACTCCTGGACGTCCGCCGCGCCCTTGTGGCCGATGCCCCGCACGCACACGCCGCACGTGCTGTAGTCGGTCTCGACGCCGGAGATCGCGAACGTGCCGGTGTGGACGGTGCCGCCGGCGAACGCGCCGGTCGCGTCCCACAGCTCGATCTGGATGAAGTCCATCGCGCCGGCGGGCAGCGTCGCCGCCATCCGGTACCAGTGCTGCGCACCCATCGATCCGGACACGTTGCAGCGCTGCGCCGCGGTCGCGGTGAGGCTGCCCGCGTCGGGGTTCGCCGCCGGCAGGGCACACGCGGCCTCGTTCGAGCCTCCGTTGCTGCCCGTATTGCTGCCGGTATCGCTGCCCGTGTCATCGTCGCCGGGGTCGGACGGTCCACTGGCGACGCAACCCACGAGACCGCACAACATCAACGAGATGGCTGCCCTCATGCGGACACTTGGTCAGCAAGCCTCGTGCCCCGGGTAACCCCGTAGTACCCGGTTACCGGGTTGTTACACGCGGACCGAAGCGGAGGATCGGAGCCCCGATCCCGTCACGTGGACTCCCAGTCGCCGAGCTCGTCGAGCCAGACCGGCGGACGTCGCGCGAACGTCACCCGCAGTCGCATCGGGCTGCCCGACTCGCGCGCGTTCGGCCACATCGCACGGCGCAGGACCACGAGGCCCATCGCGAGCGGCATCTCCGAGAACAGCGGCTCGGGTTGCGCCTCGACGTGATCGTCGCCGGTCATCGCGAGGCGGAGCACGCGCAGGCCGCAGTCGACGTAGCCACCGCGATCGTCGATCAGGACCTGCGCGCGCAGGCAGCTCGCGTGCGGCCAGTCGGGATGTGCATCGAGTGCGGTGGCGTAGTCGAGCCAGTCCGCGGTGCGCGTGCCGCGCGGGCCGAGCGCGACGAGCTTCGCGACCACGGCCGGACTCGCGAGATCGAGCTCGAGCGCGAACCGGTACGAGCGCGCGGCACTCCGCCACAGCTGATAGCGGACACCGAGATCGCCGGCGTCGACGTACGCGCGCGCCGCGGCCCGGCGATCACCCTCCGCGATCGCACGTTCGGCATCGGCCAGCGCCTCGCGAATCTCGATGTTCAACTGTCCAGACGTTGCCGGTGTTCGACGCGCATCGGGGTTACACGGCCGTAACGTGACGCGCCCTGGGGCCGTGGCCTTCAGTCATGGAACACGGCGTCGCCAGGGGTGGAGGTCATCTACATGTCAGCGAACCGGGTCGGTAACACGCGTGTAACCACGCGATCGCGACCCTGTTACATGCTGTCGTTCGTTCACGACGGCACCTGGCTTGCTGGAGAGACCCTCGATGCGGACGTTGCTCGGTTTGACTCTCGTTCTCGGCCTGGTCGCGGTTGAGCATCGCGCCGAGGCGGCGTGTGGCACGGCGGCCGGTCCGTGCAACTGCAGTGACCTCCCGAACCCGATCTACCTCCAGGTCGGCGACACGCAGCTGAACTTGATGAAGGCCCTCGGTCGCAAGCTGCGCGACAACACGGCGAAGCCGATCACGCTCGTGTGGATCACCAGCGGGTCGTGCTCGAACATCGACCTGATGTACAACCACAACCCGGCGGCGGGGATCACGCTGGCGATGTCGTACGCGCCATCGATCGCCGAGCAGGGTTCGTTCACGACGGCGAACGCGCCGTTCTCGTGCACGCCGACGACGACGCCGGCCCTGTTCCCCGACATCGGGAACTCCGCGCTGTTCAACAGCGCGTGCACGACGCAGGTGCCGGTCGACGTCAACCTGACGATCGGGCCGCGCCAGGGCTACGTGCTCGCGATGCCGCGCGGCACGAGCGAGACCGCGATCACCGCCGAGGAGGCGTACTTCGTCTTCGGGTTCGGCCCGACGCTGCTCGCCGCGATGAGCGCCGCGATCGACCCATGGACCGATCAGGGTCAGCTGTGGATCCGGACCGATACGAAGAGCACGCTGCTCGCGTGGGCCGCGAACATCGGCGTCCCTGCCGCGAAGTGGAAAGGGACCAAGCTCAACGGTTCGCCCGACGTGGTCAACGCGCTGTTGACCTCGACGAACGCCCCGGCCGCGATCGGCATCCTCGGCAGCGAGGTCTACGACGGCCTTCGCGACAAGCTCACGGTCCTCGCGTTCCAGGCGTATCACCAGAAGGGGGCGTTCTATCCGGACTCGACGGTGACGTCGCGCGACAAGAAGAACCTCCGCGACGGTCACTACACGGTGTGGTCGCCGACGATCTGGATGGACAACACCTCGGGCGGCCAGCCGGTCAACGCCGACGCGCGCTACGTGATCGACCTGATCGCCGGCCACCCGGTGACGCCGGAGCCGAACTTCGACGCGAACGCGACCGTCGCCGGCGTCGGGCTCGTCCCCGACTGCGCGATGCGCGTCACCCGCTCGTTCGAAGGCGGGCCGCTCTCGCTGTACAAGCCGCCGACGAGCTGCACGTGCAAGTACGAGGACACGGTCGACGCGTCGAGCTGTCAGACCTGTTCGGCCACGACCCCCTGCACCTCCGGCGTATGCCGCGGTGGCTACTGCGAGGAGTTCTAGGATGCGCGCGCTGATTTTTGCGATCCTCGCACTCGCCTTCACTTCGGCGTGCGGCGACGATGGCGATACGAAGAAGGACGCAGGCGTGGTGACCGACGCCGCGCGCGGCTCCAATGCGGACTGCTTCACAAACCCCATCACCAACGACGAGATCATCAACGCTTGCACGACCTCCCAGAAGATCGTGAAGCATCCGACCCTCCCGCTCATGGGCTCGGATGGGTCGCTGCC
>Ga0307509_10010071_pt1 | contig 11659 bp, 9 predicted proteins | sample 10_EM_MG_FD_202245 | JGI IMG/M metagenome (GOLD analysis project Ga0307509, IMG submission 202245) | Populus trichocarpa ectomycorrhiza microbial communities from riparian zone in the Pacific Northwest, United States - 10_EM | ecosystem: Host-associated > Plants > Roots > Unclassified | place... | reverse complement strand
CCTCTTGGGCGGACCTCCCTTCCCCTATGGGGATCTCACTGACCGGGACACCAGTCTGAAGGTCCCAGCTGATGAACGACCCCAAGTTGCGGCCGAGCCATGTCAACAAGCGACTTCCAGTGGAGATGGTGAATAACTGAGTGGAACCCTCCTGGCGGGCGAATGATTTGAGTCGTTTGAGAGTCACCGCGTCCAAAATCTGTATCCCCATAACAGAATCGGACCCTCTGATCGCGATGAACCTGCCGCATGGTGACCACGCAATACGCCAAATTGGGTGAGGACATTTCATTGTTGCAACAACTGGGTTCCATGATGTTGGTACCCCTCGTATGATCCTCGCCAAGGGATGAGCATATTGTTCATACAGCCTCCGCACGCTCGACGTTCGGGGGGATAGAGGGAGAGCGGAGTGATAGATGTGTGGAGCGGAGATACTGATGACCTCGAAGAACCCGGTGACAAATCGGGAGTAGTCGTTGACGAGGTCGAGAGTTGGTGATGGCTGGATCCAGTGTGAGTAAATTCAGGAGATGCGTCAAGCGTGCGAGCACCGCGCACCTCCAACCACTTTGCAACCGCATCTAACGCATCAACAGCATCCCTTACAGTGCCAAGGACACTGAGTACCTCTAACCAAAATAGGAACTTCCCCTCGAGGAACCGGTGTAGGACAGAAATAATCTTCGGGGCATGGGCTGGCGCTTTGTGTGCGTCAACGAGGTGTTTGTGCCATGACTCGCACGCATATCGCAAACTGTGGTCAATGTGTCGTTCGACCCTCTTCTGCAAGTCATCAACTTTGTTGTTTGTCATAGCGTCGGGGAGTCCGCACATATTCTTCTCCAACCTCTGATTCATTAGCTTGAGGCAGCCAATCAGAAGTTCCGAATGGTGATCGGGAGGAGAGACACGGAACCTGGAGTTCGTGCACCGGGCTGGATCGATGATGAAGTCGGGAAAGGATTTGTGGAAGGGCCGAACAGGGTGATTGGCGTCCTGGATGATAAGGAGCGAGTGAGCCGACGACAATCGGAGGAATACATCGTCAATCTCTAAGCCCAAGAGCGTAGCGATAGCCCATGGAGAAAGGGGATTTGCGGCGAGGATGACAGCACCGAGGACAGAGCGGATTTTGGGGTCATCCATCGGGTGATCTTTGCCGAAAGCCTCTTTAAGGATCGATGCGTAGAGTGAATTCAGGGTAGTTTCGGCCTTGAGTTCGGTGTCCCCTTCGAGATCACTGCGATCTGGGGAGTGTAGAAGGAGATCCAGCCGCTTTTGGGGATTGGAGTTCCTTTGTTTGATGAATTTGACAGTTGCCACAGCGTACACGAACAGTCCCGCTGCCCGCTTGCAAAGAAGGTCCACCTGTTCATTTGTCGGCCAGTTAACCGGCCCACTAAAACGACCCGCGACCTCCAGGAGGCTCTGTCTGAAGAACAATTGTATATCGCAGTCGACTTGACTCCGCTCGACCTCGTGGAGAATGAATACGTCCGTCGCTTCCACCATCTGAGGGAGGCGGAAACCTTCGCTAATCCGTCGCTCCGGACGACCAGTAACGAAGAATTTGACCTTCGGGATCTGCGACACAAACTGCCCAAGGACGGACAGGATTGCTGAAGCGGGTTTATCATCCTTGCATTCGTCCAAAGCGTCGATCACGATCACAGTCGAAACACCAGAGTCCCTGATGGGTTGCACGATCAACTTCTCCATTTGGTGATATAAGGACTCGTCGACGATATCTGGATCCGATTGCACCAACGGGACAAGGGTCGATCGAAACTTGGGATATTTGCGTGCAAGTTGGACGGCGAGGGTGGGAAAGATGAATTGGAGGTTGCTCCGGTCCAAGAAGTCTCGTGAACAGAAGAAGGAGGCACCGAGCTGTCCATTCGCGAACACCCTCTCCGCGATCGTCTGCGCGATGGTGCTCTTCCCGGTTCCGGCCAGCCCGTTCAACCAGTAGACGGGTGGCTTGTCAAAATCATTGATCCAGAGTTCGATCTCATTCATGACCGCTCTGCGTGTCCCCTTGAGGCAACCTTTGCGGCCGCCATGTCGGTACTCGGCCGCGCGTGCACGGCGAATGCTGTTGAGGGCAGACGCTTCAGCTATCGGAAGCTCGTGTCAGGTTCGTTTCGTCGAAATCGGAGGCTGTTCTGACCTGTGTTCTGTCAAGAGGTTATTGGTCCGTTCGGATGCGAAAACGGAACACTCACTATCAATTTGCATCCTTGCTCGTGGATCGCCATTTGCTGTTCCATCTGCTATCCTTGTCAACACCGGGGTCGGTACCAAGATCATTATGGACGAACCTGATAATCGGAGATAGCCTCTTGCAGATCTTCGAGGAGCCCAGTGACATGTTCATCGTCTTGATCGTGCTCTGCAAACCGCCGCAGCCTTGACTTTTCGCCCAACGGCTCCAATTGCTTCACAATCCCGTCGAGCTTGCTGGAAGGGGATCAGCGCCGGTCCCGAATGGGGAACAATGCAATACCGAAATAGCTCATCCCGGCGCTTCTCCTCCGCCACATCCACATCCCCTACAGGTTCTGCAAAAAGTTCCTCCAGGAAGGCGATGCGTGAGATGAGGTTGTTGACCTTATTCTGGACGGTGACAGTTTTCTGCGGGTAGATTGTCAGGGAGAAATTTTGAGAAAGCGGCTGTGAACGAACTTCGTAATGAGAATATGTTGTGGAGATAACGCCGAGGACGGCTTTGAGAGGACCGAATGCCTCTGCGGCCTCGCCCGCGAGATCGAGGGCAATGGCGGCACCCCCGAGGACGGCGGGTATCCAGCTTCTGTTCGCAACTGGTGGATGTCAACACAAGTCGACCGCTCAGTTGTTTCGACACACACCTCTCGACGCCTCTGACCGTTCGTCTTCTCCCTCGCCAACAGGGTCCTCGTCTGATATTGAGGGGATCGAGATCTACATGAACGTCGGCCCCAGTAGGGAGTTGGAAGCACTTACTTGGGGGGTCGTTTCCGTAACCGGTGCCACCAACAACGGTACTAGGGGTTGAGGCTTGTAGCGCAGGAGGGTGTTGATCCTCACTCTTTTTGTCATGAAACACGATCCGTGAGGTCGCGGTATCCTTCTCGCCTAGCGTCACAGGTGAGTCCAGTCGATCTGTTCCCAAATTGCGATTGAAACGACCCCGCTCACCTTTGGGGCTAATGCCCAGGTCTGCTCGAAATCCAAGAGGCCCAGCGGCGACGTTGGTAGGGATTCCCAAAGGGATGTGTTGGGACTTTTCGCGCTTTTTTCCGAAGAAGCGACTCATCTGTGTTATAGGGTGAAGGTGAAGGAGGCCAAAGTGGTGGACCCACAACACCAAATCCCACCCTTGTGCTCGTTGGAACGATGACGCCCAGATAATTTAAACTGCCATTTGACCCATTGCGTGGTGCAAAGTAACAGACACGGATGAACGCCACCGAAGTTGTAGAACGCTCCTCGAGTTGAAAAAAAAGGTTGATTGAGTGACAAAACTCGAATCCGTTGAGAAACCTCCCGCTTTCGCTTGGGAGGTCCCACGCACCCAGGGGAACGGATCTCGGCGGGCTTTGGAACCTCATGAAGCAATAACATCAGCGAGATACACCTGTGGTCGCTCCGCTGGCCCTTGGTCGACCGGGCATTGGGCTCCCCCGGTTTTGTGACACTGGTCGACGTGGACACACCTGTTATGTATTTGGGATAGTGGCTGGGGGTGCGATGTGTATCTTGCAGGCGCAGAACGCCCCTATAGTACTGTTTTCTGGCGTTGCGGGACAGGGAACCTCGTGGACGGTACAAGAAAACGCGGACGTCGGGTTTGCATTTCACCGCCTTCGATCCTATCCACAGCGTCCCCCGTCCCACGACGGCCGCAATGCCGTCTTCTCCCAATCCCCCACAGCTCGACCCTGGCGAATACATGTCTCCCGGACCGAGAGGTTCGGGCTCCACCGGAATTTCGTGTCCCTCGAGGAATATTGTATACCTGTATTCCCGCCCCGGTTGTGCACCAGTAATCACCGGTCGATGATGTCCTTTGCCTTGTTCGTAGCCGGGTCCATGAGAACACTTGAGAGGGACAGATTGTGATGGCTTCGCGTGGGTAGATAACGGGGTCGAAAGGGAGACGGGGAATGTATTGCCTAGATCCCCCCGAAAGTGGCTCTCTCAGCGCTTCCGGGATTTCCACCACACCCCCTGCTCCGCTTCGTCGAAATCATGGTGTATCCGGGCCTCCAGCAATCGCAGAAATTTCGTATCCTCAGTTCCTGCTTCCGCGAGCGCGACCGCGTATTGACAGGCCAGCGAGGGTTGGGGCCCGAACCCAGGTTCCCAGCGGGAGGCATGGTAAGACGTTGGGCAGGTATGGGTCCGAGATTGACCTGGGTGGACAAAAGAATCACCGCCCGCGCTACTTGTGTAGACTCCCGATGGAGGGTGCTTGGCCCAACTCGTGGATTTTTGGTCATCTCCTGATAGCGTTGGAACATAGAACGGCGTCGATGGCCGGTCAGGTGAACGCTCGAACACTCAAGTCCCCGTAGAAGGTTTCTCGACGAGTCGTAGGCGTTAGATCCTCCCAGAACGACTGGGATCGAGTAGGGCTTCCTTCGCACGGGTGCTTCGTGAAGGCCGCGCTGAACGTGTGGGCCGGATTTCTGAATTTGTTTTCCCTGACACCCTCCCGCCCAGCACACTGTGTGTCCAAACCTCGTTTGCTTGTCGAGGTTCCACTTCCAACCTTATTTATCCGCGCCGTGCGGCGGGGAAACGCAGCTCGTCCAACCTCTACTATCATGGGTAGAACTCAGTACTCTTGTGCCTCCGCCGAACAATCCGTACAACATCCATCGCCGACATCCCCAATGGACTGCGAGCGTGTTTGAGAGCTAGAAGGCATCGACCCAAGGAGTATTTTGTGGGTAGTTTTTGAACATATTCAGGGGGCTCCCGTCTTTTACCCTGGGGGATATTACGCGCCACCATTCGAAGATTTATCCATGGGTTTGCCCGAGGCATCGGCTGCGATCAAATACGCTTTCAACGCACTGACGAGCAAAGTGGTGTTTGGCGTTGTGGGTCCATCCGAACTTTGATCTCCTTCCTGCTTTTTCCGCAGAGCGCAGATGAAGCACTCGTTCAACAGAAAGTCCAGGAAATCGCCCAAATCTCCCCAACAACACATTACTTCGGGAACTACTACCGGCATCACCGTTGGGTCGCCTAACACGCAAGCGAAAATTGACCCCAAAGGGGAGCCAAGTCATTCCCATCGGGATTTTGAAGCGGATGAGCCTGATTCGATTGTGGCGCAAGGTGATAAGAACAACAGGTTGTGGTCACAGGCCGCGTTTTACGACAGGAAGAGTCTGGGTCAAGAGCTCCCCGCGCAGGAAGTCCCGATCTCTGGTGCTGGTGGTACCGGACACGGAAACGACCCCACGAGTGCTACCGATCCCCGTCCTCGGGACCAGCGTTCACGTGAAGATCTACACCTGTCCAAACCAGAAGAGGGCACAATTGACGTTGCGGAGGGGGACGGCGGGCCATCGGAGGTGCCGAGAGGTGCGTGGCGGGGTGGTTGTGGCGTTTGTTTTGTTTTGACACCCACCAGTTGTGGAGAAGGACTGGAAGGAACCTGGTCCCGGAAGTGCCGCCCCTGTCGATGGCGCAAAGGAGGCCGGAGAGGCGTTTTACTCTCTCAGAACCATACTGGGCTCCATCTCTGCCGTTTACGAGAACCGCCGGCTGGTTAGTCTGTTCAAAATGCCCCCTTATCCTCGTCTGCAAGAAGGTTTTCCAGCAAGGATCAGGATAAAAAATATCTTTCCACGTATAACCGCACTGGGGGCACTGCTTGCGGCACAACCGGGTGACAGGGCGGAGCAGGGGCACCGCGATGAACTGATACGGTATGCTGTTATCCCCCCCTCGAGACCCGGTATTGAGTTCCTTCCAGCCAGCTCGAAGACTTTGAGGGACGGTTGCGGTTGGTGTTGGACGAGAGCCTAACAAACCTGCCACCGTTTACCAACCTCGTACAAGGCGACAAAGATGTGTTCGAACTTCTTGGAGATTTACAAGACACCATTTCCAACTACCAGGTATGTCCATTACCTGGCACTCTTCCCAATGTTTACAAAGATAACAGATAACACAACAAGAGACGATCTATGGTCGAGGGTGCGGGCAAATACTGAGAGTGAGTGTTCGTCCCATACACGCAAGCAAATGTATTAACCTCTCAATAGAACCCAGGTCAGAACACCTTCCACTTTTGACAACAGGCGACTGACATAAACTTCCAATAGTTGAAGCGGGCACCCTCAATAATATACGGCGCGCGCGGGCGGCTGAATATCAACGTGTGAACCGCAAAGGTTGTCTGAAGGGAACCCGCGAAATTGTCCTGGACCAGATAGAGCTCTGGACAAGGGATTTTGATAGGGCTGCTATCTATTGGTTGAATGGATTGGCCGGAACAGGGAAGAGCGCCATCGCGCAGTCGATCGCGGAGAGGGTGTTCGCAGATGGACAGCTTGGGGCCTCCTTCTTCTGCTCGCGAGGCATTGATTCCAGGGATCGGAGAAACCTCCGGTCTATCTTCCCCACCCTTGCAGTCCAGCTCGCACGCAAGTATCCAGAGTTTCGATCAATCCTTGTCCCGTTGGTGCAATCGGACCCAGGAATTATTGATGAGCCCTTGTACAACCAGATGGACAAGCTGATCGTCCAGCCCCTCAAGGAATCTGCCATTTCGACTGTGATCGTGATCGATGCTTTGGACGAGTGCGAAGACAAGGAGCCAACTTCGGCATTCCTGTCTGTCCTTGGGCAATTTTTATCCGAGATACCAAAGGTCAAATTCTTCATTACCGGCCGCCCGGAGTCGCGGATTCTGGAAGGGTTCCGCCTTCCGCCGTTGATGGTAGCGACGGACGTGCTCGCTCTCCACAAGGTCTCCCCAAAACAAACCGACAGAGACATACGGTTATTCTTCAGACACGAACTCTTGCAACTCAAGAACCGCCAACGTGGACTGGATGCCTGGCCGACAGAGGAGCAGCTGGACCTTCTTTGCGAGCGGGCAGCAGGGCTGTTCGTTTATGCCACCGCGACCGTCAAGTTCATCGGTGACAGGCGCCACGGACCCAAGGAACAGCTTGATCGCGTTCTAACGGCACCCGAGAGCAGCCCTTACGGAGGGAAAGCCGAGCTCCCTAGCAGAATGCTGGATTCGCTATACACGTCAGTACTTCAGGAAGCGCTCGGTAGTGACCCGGAGGATCATCGCAGGATCCGTTCCATCCTCGGCGCCGTGACCCTCACCTCGAGTCCCCTTTCTCCATCCGCCATCGCCATGTTACTCGGCCTCGATGCGGAGGTTGTGTCCCGCCTCCTGTCTCGGGTTGGCTCGCTTATAATTCTCTACGAGGATGTCAACCACCCCGTTCAACCCTTCCATGGATCCTTTCGCGACTTCATCATCGATCCAACCCGCTCCGGCAACGAAAGGATTCACATCTCTCCTCTTGATCACCATTTGGAACTTCTGACTGGCTGCCTCGAGCTACTAAACCGAACATTGGAGAGGAATATGTGCAACCTCCCGGACGTTGCTACAGACAATGAGGTTGAGGACTTGCGGGAGAGGGCTGAACGGTGCATATCCCGTGGTTTACGATATGCGTGCGAGTCGTGGCACGTACACCTCGTCGATGCGCACACAGCACCAGCTCGTGCGCTGAAAATAACCTCTATCCTACGTCGGTTCCTCGAGGAAAAGTTCCTATTCTGGTTGGAAGTACTTAGCGCGCTTGGCACCGTAAAGGACGCAGTCGATGCGTTGGAATTGGCTGCCGACTGGCTGGAGGTACGCCGGATCTATACACCTGATGTATTTCCTGAATTTACTCATATGAATCCAGGAGCTACCTGCTGAGTGGTTGGAGGTGCGACGACTTAATGCGCTCGATAAGTTTCACGAATTTACTCACAATGGATCAGGTCTCACACACCCTCGGCCTCGTCAACGACTACTTCCGGTTCGTCACCGGGTTCTTCGAGGTCATCAGCACGTCTGCTCCACATATTTATCACTCCGCCCTCCTCCTATCCCCCAAAACGTCGAGCGTGCGGAGGTTGTATGAACGATACGCCCATCCATTGACAAGGATTGTACAAGGGATACCAACGTCGTGGGATCCAATTATCGCAACCACAAAATGGTCTCACCCGATTTTGCGTCCCGTATGGTCACCATGTGGGAGATTCATCGCGATCAGGGGGTCCACTACTGGGATGGGGACACATATTTTGGACGCGGTGACTCACAAACAGCTCAAATTATTCGCACGCCAGGAGGGCAGCACTCAATTGTTTACTTTCTCCACCGGGAGTCGCTTGTTGACATGGCTCGGTCGCGACTCACTAGGGTTTCTCAGCTGGGACATTAGGACGGGTATTCTGTTCAGCATAATCCTCTTAGGGGAGGGGAGATCCCCCCGGGATGCTCGCTCGATCACTTATTCTGGATGTGGGAATATGTTCGGGGTTTTATTCAAGAGCCGCACCGATACCGTCATCGACGTCTACAGCGTTCTCCCCGACGAGGACTCCGACGAGCCCATATATTCCCATACGGTCGAAGGGCCAGTCACAGACACAATATGGACGCATGGGGAGTGCATTCGGTTCGCTACTTTGGAGCCACGGTCCGTCACCGTGTGGGAGGTCGGATTCACCTCGGAACACCCAGCCGCGAAGGTCGAGTCCGTGCAGACCCCGAACGACTTTGATCCCTGGAGAGAATTTGTCTTCCTTCCCACCCCCTTCCGGCTTGCCTTTGTCCTTGGACGGGCTGTCATCGTGTGGGATGCTCAGCGTTCCGAGGTCCTCCTGAATTTTGTGGGTGGTAGAGAGCCCCGGAAGATGACCTTCTCTCCTAATGGCCGCTTTTTCGCATGTGGAACTGATGGCCCAGAAGTTTATCTCTGGAAGGAGTCTCCCACCGGTTATATCCTTCATTTAACCCTCATATCCAACTCTGGGCATCATTCCAGACCTCGCGAACCTCTTATTTCCCCAGATGGGCAATCGATTATCGTGTCCCACGGTCCGGTACTTCAGTCTTGGAGCACAGCAGATTCATCCGTCCTGCCCTCCGGTGTCCACCCCACTCAAACCTCGCGGCCCCCCCAACGTTTCATCCTGGGATTTTCACCGGATGAATCATTGGCAGCGACCGGGCGGTTGGCGAACGACACGGTCACGGTCCTCGACCTCAAATCCGGTGCCCTGCGGTTGGTCATCGATGCGGGCATGAAGATTCGCGGTTTGAGGGTGGCTGAGAATACCATCGTCGTGGTTGGCGACGGAACGATCGTCACTTGGCCCCTCCCTCTCGGGGACGGCGTTCTCAATCTCACGGTTAACGAAAGCGTTCGGAAAATAACGTTTGATCACCCAACACCACTCGAATTTTCACCGACGCCCGCTGCCTCTATATCCCCAGATTTCAACCAAATCGCCGTGGTGGACGCAGCCGCGGGTCTGCGCATTTACGACGTGTCTACCGGGAAACGTCTCGCGGGTGTCGAATCAAGGGGGGACATGCCATGGCTCGCTCTGGAAGGTCACGAAGTTTGGTGTTGTTCTACTGCTGGAAAATGGGAAGGATGGGCAATCGTCAAGTACAGAGGATTCGACGTCACCAAACTAGAGCGTCTCGACCCAGCGGGAGGCCCACCCGGAGGTTTCCCTTGGCAATCCCCTCGTGGCTACAAGATCACGGGCGATGGTTGGATACTTGGCACCAGTGGGAAACAGCTTTTGTGGCTGCCTCCTCATTGGCGATCGGGTGAGACGGACATGGCGTGGAGTGGTCGGTTCCTTGCACTCTTACATCCTGAACTACCAGAGGCTGTCGTTATGGAGTTACTACAGGAGTGACCTGCGATGGCTGTTTCCCCCTTTCTCCTGTATCCACTTCCCGCCCTCTGCTACGGATTCTGTCTCATTCACAGATTTATGGTTTCAGCGTGGTAGTGACCGCATGTTCCTTGTAATTTCTGCTAGTCTGTTTGAGTAACTCACCCACCAAGATCGTCCTAATGGATGACGTACAACGACCACGAGGACGTCCCCATCTCGAACCGCCTAGTCTCCTCAATCAGATCACGTATACCACTGACGATCGCCTGCACGGCATGTAGCGTTATTGTGCGAACCGCCGGTGGATCCGCGCCGCTCGATTGCACAGATATTATTGAAATATGAACGGCGGCAGATTTCAGCAGGATTCGCGTCCTTCGTCGTCGGTTTCCAACCCAAGGTGTTTGAATTACTGCACTTGCCTTCACCCCCAAACTCTGGTTGCACGGATCCCGGTACCAGACTACTTGGGCTGGAGAAACCCCGAAGCCCGGCCATTTGGTTCGAAGCGTGGGCGCCGAGGTGGATTTATTCTGAGAACAGCAGTGGTAAGATTCTTTAGGCATGCTCAAGAGTCAGCGGCACACCCGTTCTGATTACAGGCAGAGGGTGTGTTGGATCCCTTCCTCGCAGAGCTTACGGCTCGAAGTTCCGCTCCTTGAAAACGACTTTCGCCCAACCCACCGTTGCCTTCTCTATTCCAGCCTCGATTTACCAACAGCACCCACCTCCCGGAGTAAGACACCCGGCTTCCCTTCGATCTCGCGTCCTTCCGGGAGGGCTGGGTACCTTTCGTCCCGGCCCGGTTGTGTGCCGGTCCATCATAGTCAGCGATATTGTAGCTAACCGAGCCAACGAGAGCCAACGAGAGCGTCAGGGGGAGGCGGGTCGCGATAGAGAGGGTGTATTCCGGTTTCTTCGAACTCTCTCAATATTATCCCTTCAACCTCTGCGTCCACGAAGCAAACATGAAGGCGGTTACAATAGGTCCGGCCACGAATCTGCCTTCCGTGGTAGGTACTGTGCGCACAGTTCCGTCGAGGAGGAGTAGAGGTTCCTAATCATAATTTCGAGTGCCTTAGTATTGTTGTATCGGTTGAGTCGGAAGGTCCACAGGAGAAGTGTACTAGTAAGTGACTGGGGATTGCGTCGCTTCGGAAACGGCCGAGCCAGCGAACAAACACTTCCGACTTGCTCTGTTCAACTGTTCAAACGTTCAAACGTTCGCCTCTCGGGTCCAAGAACTCATCACGCCCAACTCTGCTGGCGATTCCCTGGATCCAGGCCACCGCACCGCACATGGAGTCGACGCTAGCTCCTCGATCAGAACCGTTCAACCGCACTAACGGGACTCCAGCTGCAGTCACTCCACGGGATGGGCTCGGGACGTCGGGAATATGACTCTCCTTTAAATCCGCGCTGGATAGGCTAATGAGCTCGTTGGACTCGGATCCTACTTTTCTTTTTTCCGAATGGTATATCATGAGACCCACGAACGTCTCGAATCCTCCCCAACGACCCCTACCCGGCGCACCATTCATCATGGACTCGAAGCCCATCTACGTCGCCAAACCACCAGCTGTTTACACCCCACCCCTTTGGGATTTCCAAAGAGGCTGGGCCTCTCCGCTCCTCTCCTCCATAGGCTCTGAAGGCTCCCGTACGGTGGAAGAATCGTTACCCGTCCCACCCAAACCATGCATATACG
>Ga0307509_10010069_pt1 | contig 11659 bp, 10 predicted proteins | sample 10_EM_MG_FD_202245 | JGI IMG/M metagenome (GOLD analysis project Ga0307509, IMG submission 202245) | Populus trichocarpa ectomycorrhiza microbial communities from riparian zone in the Pacific Northwest, United States - 10_EM | ecosystem: Host-associated > Plants > Roots > Unclassified | place... | reverse complement strand
CAATTAGACCCAAATTAATTCTTAAACATAATTAAAATTTAATTTGGCCCATGATTAAATCAAATTGGCCTATTAAAAATTTAATTATGTCATTGGACTTAATTTTTATGCAAATTCGTCCAATAATAATTTAATTTGACCTTGAATTTGCAATTTTTTTTCTCTATTTTTGAGCATAATGGGGTACAATTAGGCCTTGAATTTCCTCCAAAAATTGCAGCTTGATTTCCGGGCCTGCTTTCTCCACGTTGCCAGCCTTCATTTTATTTTTTTATTTTTATTTTGAAAAAAAATGAATTTTTTGGGAATAACCCAGAATTGGGTTATGACACTGGTCATGACATTGTGGTGCTGCTTCTCTATGTGGATGATATCATTATCACTGGGAGTGCGTCTGGTGTGATTCAGCACGTCATTAGTGCTCTTACTTCTAAATTTGATCTCATAGATTTAGGCTCCTTACATTATTTCTTGGGCATCCAAATTACTCGAATTGCTGCTGGTTTATTTCTGTCCCAATCCAAATACGTTGAGGACTTATTAGCTAAATCTGAAATGAGTGAGGCTAGACTGTGTGATACTCCTTGTCTACCTTATCATCGACTCCTCAAAGACGATGGGGAGCCTTATCCAAATCCTCAGTTGTACATAAGTCTTGTAGGAGCTCTGCAATACCTCACTTTCACTACGCCGGATATTGCTTTCTTTGTGCATCAGGTATGCCAGTTTATGCAGCACCCTATGATGTCTCACTTTACTGCTGTTAAAAGAATCTTACGATACCTAAAAGGCACTCTGAAGTTTGGTCTCTCATATACTCGAGGCGATTTACAATTAAAGGCATTTAGTGATGTTGATTGGGCAGGGGACTCTAATGACAGGAGATCTACTACTAGTTTGGTGGTCTTCTTGGGTAACAATCCAATTTCTTGGTCCTCTAAGAAGCAGCAAACTGTTTCTCGATCTTCCATCGAAGCTGAGTATCGTGCCTTATCATTCACCTCAGCTGAGTTGGATTGGATAAAACAATTATTAGCCTTTCTGCACATTTCATTGCATGGCATGCCTGTTCTATTTTGTGACAATCTGTCCATCATTGCTTTGTCTTTCAATCCTGTTCAGCATCAAAAGACTAAGCATATCGAAGTGGATGTTCATTTTGTCCGCGTAAGAGTATCACATCAACAACTCTCAGTGCAGTTTGTGTCCTTCCAAGAGCAGTTTGCTGATATCCTTACCAAGGGGTTGAGTGCTCCTCTGTTCTATACTCATTGTTGCAATCTCACGCTTGGTTCCTCACCGCTTGATCTTGTGGGGGGATGTTAGAGTATATTAGAGTATATTGCTTCAAATTGTGACACTTGTCACAATCTTAATATAGTAGATAGTTAGTTAATTAGCAAAAGTTTGTTAGTATGTTATTAACATACATATAAACACAACTATCTCGTGGTATCCAGTTTATGCGAAATAAGAACTCTTATCAAGTATCCTCTACTGCTCTTATCTCTGTTTTCTTCATTCTTTCTTTCTTTCTACAGAATTATAGTTTATGTTAATCATTTGACATAGATTAACAACTAGTAATCGCCTATATGCTTATCTCGATGATGTTATTATTGTTGTGATCAAGGAAGCAATCCCAAATTCACCTCTAGAAAGATATGAAGTGATCAGAGTTGTAATTGGGCATACTTTTAAAGAACTCAAATGCGACAATGGTATGGTAATACCATATGATGACAAAGCTGCAGTTGTAATTGACCAAGAAAGAAATCCAAAGGTAACTTGGGTTGCGTTTGTTTCCCAGAAACTGGTTTCTGGAAAATCACTTTCCAAATTTTTCTGTGTTTATTTGCCATTAGAAAATTATTATAAAGTTTCATTAGCACTTGAAGTATTATAATGAGATATAAACCATGATTTCTAATATTTGATATTTGAACAAAATCAATTAAAATAAAAATTAATTAGTAGATTGTGTTTCATGCATATACCTTTAATAAAAAATTCATAAAAATAAAATAAAAAAAATTAATTCATAAAAAAAATGAGGCAACAAAAATTTTAGTTTATCATGGGTAACGTCTAGACCCAATGCAAACATGGAAAGAAAAGAAATCCTACTAAAATCACTGGAAACATTATTAAAATACTTTTACCAGAAGGTGAGGGCAAAAATGTTTTTGGCTTTAACCCACGACATAGAAGAAATAGGAAAGAACCATGTTGAACGAGTCCAAGTTTAAAACACATTAGGCGCTCTGGTCTCCAAATTCCGTGAATATTTGGTGGAATGGGGATTGCAGAGACATCCTAGATATTTTATTTTTATTATTTCAAGTGTTACTTGTAAAAACAGTACTATTACAATATTTTATATAGAAAAATTAAAAAAAAATAATACTGAATAGAAAAAAAAATATTTTATTTAAATAAAGTTTTTAAACTATATATCTAAGAAGGAAAAAACATGAAGGAAAATATTTATTTTTTTAAACAAGCTCTTGCATCATCGACTCATTAAGAAAAAGAAGTCCATACATTAATTATACCGAGATTTTAAAAAATTACTTTTACTCATGAAAAAGAAAAATTTATGGTAAAATACTTTTGATAAGAGTATCGATAATAATATATAGTACTAATTTAAGAAAAAAATCAAAAACCTTTTACCCTTTTAAGTTTTTGTTAATATTTTCATTTATTGTTTTTGAACTTTTAAAAATATTTTCAATAAAAACGAGAAATAGTTTTTGATAAAAATGAAAGCCTATTACTCATTAATTTTTGTTAAAGATTATTTTGAGAAACTTCAAAACAAAACAAAAAAGTATTTTTAGCAAAAATGATATAAAAGTATTTGAAATGAAAACTAAAAGCCAGATATCTACTTTGCAGTTAAAATATTCTGTTAGTTTATACATGATCCTACAGATTCTCATTGGAGTGTCGTTAAATGCATTCTACGTTATTCACGGGGTACAACCACCTATAGCTTACATATCACTCGTAGTTTCTCCTTTGATCTACATGGCTTTACAAATGCAGATTGGAAATGTAGTATTAATGATCGCAAGTCTACTAGTAGTTATCTTGTCTTCTTTGGTCAGACGCTGGTTTCATGATAATCAAGCAAGCAACACACAGTTGCTCGCTCCTCCACCGAAGCTGAGTATAAAGCCTTGGCAGATGACACTGTTGAGGTTATCTAGCTTCAATATCTTTTGAGAGATCTGCAGATTTATTCTGCTTCTGCTCCTCCTATTTGGTGTGATAATCTCAATGCTACTTATTTATATGCAAATCCTATTTTTCATACTTGTACTAAACACGTTGAGGTTGACTATCATTTTGTATGAGACAAAGTTGCGAAGAAAGAGATTCAGATTGGCTTTATCTCCTCTCACGATCAACTTGCCGATGTTCTTACTAAGCCGCTTCCTATTACTCCGTTTACTGCTTTCCGATTCAAACTTCAGGTCGATCCTCCACCCTCAACTTGAGAAGGCTTATTATAGAATGTATCTATATAAGAAATATTATAGGTATACTATATAGAAAATATTATAGTTATACTTTTGTGTTGTAATCTACACCATTACTATTGTATATTATCCTACACATATATATAGAAAAGATTGGCTAACCAAAAGGTTAAGCTTCCCAATTATTCTCAATTATACATTACAAGTTCAATCATGAACCGGAACCCATCTTTCCAAAAAAATCCTACAAACAAACCTATCAATCAAAACGCACGCAAATGAAATCTAATTCAAGTACAACAAAAAAAACCCAACACATCTCCATGCGGCCTCAACTCAGCGAGACAATGAGGGTATTTGAGAGTGTGATAGCAGTTGTTTTTTAAAATATGTTTCATTTAGAAACACATTAAAATAATATTTTTTTTATTTTTTAAAAATCATTTTTCATATAAGTATATCAAAACAATATGAAAATATAAAAAAACAATATTCAAAATTTGGCCAACCCCTCTTTGAAACGCAATGCTAAACGTAGGCAATGTCTCAAATGTCATTCCAGTTTTCTGGATTAAGAAAATGAAAAAAGAAAAAAGCCAAAATAACTTATGGGCAGAAATGTTTGTGGATTAACTGAAATTAAGACATGTGGAAAATACTCCGAGTTTTTGTAGATCATTAACCTCCTCAAGAACATGATGGTGGTGAAGACTGGTAGTGTATGGAAGCATGTTGATGCAGTGGGCAACCATTGGTATTCAGATGTTTGAGCAGTGGTGTTCTGTCGTTAAATTCTTAGCGACTAATTATAGATGATATCTTGGCAGATTTCTTCCATTAGCATTACATTTAAGTCATGTTTAGTAGTTTGAGATGCTATATATTTGTCAGTCGGTTTTTCCAAGTTTATATTCTGCTGCTGTGATAGTCCAAGATCTTGAGTTGAGTTGAGCATGGCTCTTATGTGTTGTTTAAACCCTTCCTTTAATTGATTATTCAGCCAAAGAAAAGACGAGAACACAAAGGAAACCATGTCAAGAAGGAAAATCATTTTATTTTATTTTTTTATAGTAGGAAAATCATTTTATAAACAAACTTCTCAACCACTTGCTTAAAGAACTATTAAAATGATAAGAAAGAAATCTGTTTCTTCATTCATTTATGGCAATGAATGTAAGATCTTGGCATTATTATAAAGTTCATTCGTCATATTATTCTTAAATCATTTTCTCCATGAAAACTATGAGGGTGGAAAAGTAAACAGGTCAAATTATTTAGTATCTGAGTAATTAATCAGTTCCTTGACCCAATTATTTAGCTCATAAGCTATGAATTTCTTCTTTTTTTGTTCTGGCGCTTTACGAGAGAAACTGAAGGGGACTTGATAACTATCCATTATTTGCAGCCACACATTCTCTGCACTCTGAAAAATCTAAACAGATACGTGCATTAACATTGTTTTCAATCAAATCGTGTTTGCTTCCAAAGAAGTTATTTGTGAAAGTAATGCATCTAAACCATTCTGTTTAAAGTCTTCGACCCATCTGCAACGTTCATCGTAATCATTCTCTTATTAGTCATTATAAGAGGGATAAGATGGTTGTGGTGGTGATAGACGTCTTCAGAGATGGCCAATTAGCTTCGGAATCACAGTGGAATACTGGAACTGGTTATCTAGCAAATTACATCGAAATTAATGAAACAAGACGAAGACTTAGACTTTAAGGTAATATAGGTTTGCGCAAGTTTCAAGTTTAAAGGGTTTTCACTTGAAGGGGTATGTTAGAAAATAATATAAAATCATATATTGAAACCTTATCTAAAAATTTAAGCTATTGAATTGAGATGGTTCTTTGACAGATAGACGTCTTCAGAGTTGGCCAATTAACTTTGGCAATCACAGTGGAATATTGGAACTGGTTATCTAACAAATTACACCCTGGTCTGGATTTTAATAGAACAAAACATTCTCAGATTGGAATATTGGCGCTTTACGACAGAAACTGAAGGGGAATTTACAACTATCCATTATTTGCAGCCACGCATTCTCTGCACTCTGAAAAATCTAAACATTGTTTTCAATCAAATCGTGTTTTCTTCCAAAGAAGTTATTTGTGAAAGTCATGCATCTAAACCATTCTGTTCAAAGTCTTCGACCCATCTCCCACGTTCATCTTAATCATTCTCTTATTAGTCATTATAAGAGGGATAAGATGGTTCTGGTGGTGATAGACGTCTTCAGAGATGGCCAATTAACTTTGGCAATCGCAGTGGAATAGTGGAACTGGTTATCTAGCAAATTACACCCTGGTCTGGATTTTAATAGAACAAAACATTCTCAGATTGGAACTGGTTATCTAGCAAATTCGACAAATTCATGTCCCGCTCATTTTCCTTGACCTGTTTTCGAAACAATAATTTATTTACTGATCCATGAATAAACAACATGAAGTTATCGAAGACAGAAAAGCAGTTAAAGGCATGCCTTGTGCAAAGAAATGCATGCAACCTTTAGACCAAGAAGTCCGAAGTTGTAATAATTATTTGAAAATTCTCATGCTTTCTTGCTAATGTTTCTGTAAATGAATATTTCGCAAACCCGCAACTACCGCCTCGGCAACACAAGGGTTGGGGTGGTGATCGTATTAACGAGTGCTTGATGCCACAAATTCAATAGCAAAATTTGTCAGCTAACAAGAAATCAAGACAACAAAACCATGAAAGTTAAATAATCCAAAGGTACGTTGTTTGGTTGCCTTCCAACATACAAATGACTCTATTAGGTTACAAATAGGATTACGGAAGTCTATGTAAACCAAATGATATTGGAGCTACAAACCAAATCAATTGCTCTACTTTCGCATCCACTTCTTGCAGTGTACTTGCTAAAATCATTTACCCTATAGTATTTCCTTATCAAGTATTATGTGGTTTTTTACGTAAGTTAATTAGGCACTTGATGTATTTTATTTTTAAATAAATGATATAAAATCATTTACAAATAATAAACATATAATTCAACATATATATAATACCCACATGATAACTAAATGTAGAAGATATCTTGAATAATTTATATATTCAATATGAATCTCTATATATTACAGATATTAGTTTTTTTTGGCCAAAACAAAAAACAAAAAAGAATGAAAGAATTCTAATTCTATTAATGTTAAGCTGCTATATATAGATTTGAATTCAAAAGGGACTGATCTCTTGATTAAATGATGTTTGCCATTCAATCTAGGATAATGGAAAACTCATTAAAATGAATGAACGCTGTGCTAGCATGGATATCTTAATTATTAGAGAGATAAGATGGTTGTGGTGGTGATATGCTCATATCAGCGATGTTATATTATTGTTGTGATCAAGGAAGCAATTCCAAAATTCACCTCTAGAATGATCTGAAGTGATCAAAGCTGTAATTGTGCATATTTACAAAGAATTCAAATGCGACAAAGGTATGATAATAGGATATGATAACAACGCTGCAATTGTAATTGTTCAAGAAGGAAATCCAAAGGGAACTAAAATAGTTAAATTTGACTAAATTAGTTTCACTAGCACCTAAAATATTATAAAATAAAGCATTATAATGAGATATTACTTATGATTTATAATATTTGATATTTGAACAAAATCAATTAAAATAAAACTAATTAATAGATTGTGTTTCATGCATATACCTTTAATAAAAATTAATAATAATAAAAATAAAATAATTAATTCATAAAAAAAGAATACTCTTGCTGACATAATAATTACAAGGCAACAAAAATTTTAGTTTATCATGGATAAGGACACTCATACTGACATAATAACCTCTAGACCAAATGTGGACATGGAAAGAAAAGAAATCCTTTCGAATAATATCTACTAAGTAATATCACCGAAAATATTATTAAAATACTTTTACGAGAAGGTGAAGGCAAAAATGTATTTGGATTTAACCCACGACATGGAAGAAATAGGAAAAACCATGTTGAATGAGTCTAACATTATTATAATGTGTTTGGGAACGCGGTGCAAACCGCGTTCTCAAAAAATTCAATTTTTTTATTAAAATTTAATATGGTTTGTATGTTTTGGATCATTTTGATGTGCTGATATTAAAAATAATTTTTAAAAAATGAAAAACAATCATTGGCATGTATTTCGACACAAAAAATTATTTGAAAAGCAACCGCTACCACACTGCCAAACACATTCGAATCATGTAAAAGTCATATATATTAAAACAATTTGTAAGTTTAAAATGCATTAGACGTCGTCTGGTCTACGAATCTATTCTAACTATCTAGTCAGTGAATATTAGGTGGAAGGGGGATGGTAGAGACACCTAAAATATTTTATTTTTATTTTTTTATGTTTATTTATCAAAAAGCTATTATTAAAAACACTTTTATTCTTATTATTTCTTACATAATTGAGGAGATCATTTTTCCTTAAAAATCCCTTTCGTTAATTGGTTATGCCATCAAACGAAAGAAAGAAAGTAAATGTCATATTTTCTTATGAAAATTTTGTCATTAAAATTTGGTTCAAAGTTTTTAGCCATTTTAATTAATTTGTCAAGCACTAAATCATTTTGTTTTTATTTTCTTATTTAATAATAAGAGTATATTTGAATTGACCTTTTGATTCCTTTGAAACGATTTTTAATATGAAAGGTGTTCATTAAAGTTTGTCAACCGAAAACCAATTGTAAGAGTTTCTGGCCTCAATATACATTATAGTAATCCTACACGTTTTTTTTGTTTTTTTTTCATAACCCAAATTTGCCTGGCTAGTTTCGTCATAAACAGACTTTCTCAAAATTGAATAGATTTTATAGTATGTTTTCATTGTTCAATTATTTTTAAAAGTTTCCCAAGATTATCCACTCTCCAAAACTTTCTCAAAACAGACTTGCCTGGCTAGTTTCTTCTTTTTTGGCAGTGAAACTATGAAATTATATTATTTTTAAATCAATTGCTTGACATTATTTTACATTGATCCCATTCAATTATTTAGCATCTATACATTCAATTATTTCACACACTCCATTGTTTGGAACAACAAAATTAAGTGATCAAAATTGAACTTTTTCTTTACAAAAGAAATTGAAGGTTTTTTGTAAATAAATTTTGTTATCACAAAGGCCCTAAAAGCTCTTCATTATTTACAGGCACACATTCTTCGCACATTGGAAAATCTAATAAGATACATCAATGAAAAATCTCCATTGTTTTCAATCAAATCAATGAAAAATGCACTTAGAGCTTCTTTGTTTACTTTTCTACCAGACTGAATATTTTTGTCTATATAAACTGCTTTATTTCTCTTATTTGTTTATTAAAAAAGATAGGAGTTTCTTTACTAAAAAAACATGGCATCACCTGTGTGTTTCTTAACCATGCGGATGCTTTTGCTCTGTTTGCTGTCTTTGTTTCATCTTAGAGCTTGTCACTCTTCTCCCTCCATGCAGCCTCTATGCAATCATGAGGAGAGTCGTGCCTTGTTGCAGCTCAAGGAAAGCCTTGTCATTAATGAGTCCGCTTCTTCTGATCCTTCTGCTTATCCCAAGGTTGCATCATGGAAAGTTGATGGAGAAAGCGGTGATTGCTGCTCTTGGGAGGGTGTTGAATGCGATGGGGACTCTGGTCATGTGATCGACCTTGACCTCAGTAGCAGCTGCCTTTATGGCTCCATCGACTCGAATAGCAGCCTCTTCCACCTTGTTCAGCTCAGAAGGCTGAATCTTGCTGACAACGACTTCAACAACTCTGAAATCCCTTCTGAGATTCGAAATCTCTCAAGGCTGTTTGATCTAAATCTCTCAACGTCTAGCTTTTCTGGTCAGATTCCAGCTGAGATCTTAGAGCTTTCCAAGTTGGTTTCCCTTGATCTGGGAGTAAATTTTTTGAACCTCCAAAAGCCTGGCCTGCAAGATTTAGTTGAAGCACTAACCAACTTGGAGGTACTCCATCTCAGTGGAGTGAACATATCAGCCAAGCTACCGGAGTCCATTGGGAATCGCAAATCATTGAAAGAATTTGACGTGAGAGATTGTCATTTTTCAGGGGTGGTACCATCTTCACTTGGTAATCTTACGAAACTAAGCTATCTAGACCTTTCTCATAACAGTTTCTGTGGGAAAATCCCTTCCACATTTGTCAACCTTCTCCAAGTTTCTTATCTGTCGCTTTCTTTCAACAATTTCACATCTAGTACCTTAGATTGGCTTGGTAATCTAACCAAACTCAAATATGTAGGCTTGATAGAAACCAATTCATACGGTAACATTCCATCCTCTCTTAGAAACTTGACTCAGCTCACCGTCTTAAAGCTTCATGAAAATAAATTGACCGGTCAAATTCCACCTTGGATAGGAAACCATACCCAATTAATCTCACTATTCATTGGTGACAACGAACTGCACGGTGCGATTCCTGAGTCTATTTATAGGCTTCAAAATCTTGAAGATCTTGACCTAGCATATAATTCCTTTAGTGGTTCTTTGGAATTGCACCTTCTTCTTAAGTTCAGAAACCTTTCTTCACTCCAATTATCAGATAACAATTTTTCTCTGCTTTATAGTCACAATGCTACCATTCCTCAGCCAAAACTTGAACTCTTGACGTTAAGTCGATGTAATCTAGTTGAACTTCCCAGTTTCTTGCGTGATCAGAACCATCTGGAGTATTTAGAACTTGAAGATAACGAACTTGTGGGACACATACCCAAATGGTTTATGAACATGAGTACCATAACCCTCGAGGTTCTATCTCTGGCTGGCAACCTTCTGACAGGTTTTGAGCAATCCTTGGACGTTCTTCCATGGAACAATCTAGGCTCACTGGATCTTAATTCAAACAAGTTCCAAGGATCCCTTCCAATTCCACCACCAGCGATCTATCAATATAAAGTCTCGAACAACGAATTAACTGGAGAAATCCCAAGAGTCATTTGCAATCTGAGCTCACTTCTCGTCCTTGATTTGTCAATTAACAATTTTAGCGGCAAACTTCCTCAATGCTTGGGCAATAAAAGCAGCACTGCTTCAGTTCTGAATCTCCGCAACAATGGTTTCATTGGTGATATACCTGAGACATTCACAAGTGGCTGCTCATTGAGGGTCGTCGATTTCAGTCAAAACAAATTGGAGGGGAAGATACCAAAATCGTTAGCCAATTGCACCAAGCTAGAGATTCTCAATCTTGAACAAAATAGGATAAATGATGTCTTTCCTACTTGGTTGGGTGTTCTTCCTGATTTGAGGGTTCTCATTTTGAGATCTAATGGGCTACTTGGTGTGATTGGGAAACCTGAAACCAAAGTTGAATTTCCGAGGTTACAGATTGTTGACCTCTCCAACAACAGTTTTAAGGGTAAGTTGCCGCTTGAATATTTCCGAAATTGGACTGCCATGAAAAATGTCCGTAATGAGCAGCACTTGATTTACATGCAAGCAAACACAAGTTTCCAAACATGGCATATTACAATGAGCGCACAGTATGGGTACTCAATGACAATGACAAACAAAGGTGTGATGAGACTATATGAGAAGATTCAAGATAGTCTCACTGCTATCGACCTCTCAAGCAATGGTTTTGAAGGAGGAATTCCAGAGGTCCTCGGAGATCTCAAAGCACTTCATTTGCTCAATCTCTCCAACAACTTTCTCAGTGGTGGCATCCCTTCATCCTTTTCCAACTTGAAAGAGCTTGAAGCTTTGGACCTTTCTCAGAACAAACTCTCAGGAAAGATTCCTGACCAACTTGCACAGCTCACCTTCCTCGCGGTTTTTAATGTGTCTCACAATTTTCTCTCAGGTCCAATACCACGAGGAAACCAATTCGAGACATTTGACAACACTTCATTTGATGCGAATCCAGGATTGTGTGGGGAGCCGTTGTCGAAAGAATGTGGAAATGGTGAGGACTCGCTGCCAGCAGCTAAAGAAGATGAGGGCTCGGGATCTCCACCTGAATCTCGTTGGAAGGTGGTGGTGATAGGTTATGCAAGTGGATTGGTAATTGGAGTGATTCTTGGATGCGCTATGAACACAAGGAAGTATGAATTGTTAGTGAAGAATTATTTTGCGAGGTGGCAATACAAAGGTCAAAACTTGAAGACTCGCCTGCGTAGAAGTTGATTTCTAATTATTAAGGTGTTTTCTAGTTTGT
>Ga0307509_10010068_pt1 | contig 11660 bp, 12 predicted proteins | sample 10_EM_MG_FD_202245 | JGI IMG/M metagenome (GOLD analysis project Ga0307509, IMG submission 202245) | Populus trichocarpa ectomycorrhiza microbial communities from riparian zone in the Pacific Northwest, United States - 10_EM | ecosystem: Host-associated > Plants > Roots > Unclassified | place... | reverse complement strand
TTCGTGCATTCTGACACCGTTTAGTGTCGGCGCTTCGTCGTGGGCTACGAGCATGTACGTATCGGTTCTGGCAGGCTACCTGCTGATTGACATGGTTATCAATCGACCCGAGCGCACGCGTAAACAGAAGATAACCAGGTTGATCGCAACGTTTGGCATCACAACGTTACTGGTATTTATTTTTCTGCTAGGTTAATGAGCGACGCCTGCTAATTATTCCTCGCCAAGGCAAACTTTGAGTAGCTCAGGGAACTCGTGCGTGCCCATGCTTGCGAGTGTGAAGTGACCTTTGTCGGCGTATTCGTGGATGTGCAGGCCAGGGATTCTGTCTTTAACAATCGTGACTGACTCGCGCACACTCTGCTCGTCGTTGCGCGATACAAATATGTGCACGCCGTCGGTTCGCTTGGGGAAGCTGGGGTCGAGCGTAAAATCAAAAAAATCCGCCGTGTCCGAATTCGGATTGTTATACGGATTAACCCACAGCGCCACCAGCGCGACGCGCCCAACTTTAAGGTCGGGATGCTCGCAGAGGTACCGCAGCAAAAATCCAGCGCCACAGCTGTGGCCGACTAAAATCGTGTCGGGATTAATGTCGAATCGTTCAAATTCTTTTACCCATTCATCGTAGCGTGGCCGAAACGGAAATGGCGGCTCGATTGCAACCGCATGAATATCACGCAAAATAAGCTGTCGTTTTAGCCAAGCGAACCAATGGTCTTCGCTGTTACTGGGGCGAGTGGGGTCATAATGTTCGTCTTTGTCTGGACGACCGGGGACTAATATGGCATTCATTCTTTGATCATATCAAATTTTCTCCATGAAAAAACACCGACCGGTAGCGAAAATGTCGGTGTTTTTTCATGGAGGGCCGCCTGGGACTTGAACCCAGGACATTCTGCTTAAGAGGCAGACGCTCTAACCAGCTGAGCTAGCGGCCCACGAGTTAACAGATAAGACTATACCAAAAAGAGCTGATTCTGTAAAGACTTTTACCAATCAAGGAGATCTTCCTAAACATACATAAATATTGTATAATTTAACCTAAGATCGCTCCACTTGCGCGTCGTCGTCTGTGATGCGCAGACCATAGCCTGAAAGGATCTACCTATGTTCCCAAGGCGGCGTCGACCGGCGCGAGACAGCCGCAATAACGAAGAACGCCAGGACAAAGCCCGCGGAGAAGGACTCTACCGGCAAATCCGGCACTGGCTGCTCGCCATGGAGCAATACCACAATCTGGACAACGCTCCACAACGACCGTTCACGACAAGCATGTGTACCGGCACTGGCAACAACCACTGGAACCACGTAGTCAGAATGCCGCGGCAAGCTCAGCGGAAGACCTTCCTGCAAGTGGCATCGCCGTTGGACAGCATCCCGGAGGAACAACTCCAGGCGAATGTCATCCAGAGGCTGAAGGACGAAGGCTTCAGAGTGGACGAGCCTCGCAAACTCTCTTGCGGTTGCATGATGTTCATCGTGCGGCCGCGAAAGTTGGCGTAAGGAACGCTCAACCTATTTGACGGCCCCGGGCTTAACCAGCCCGGGCCGTTTTCCTATGGAGCTCATGCTACACTAGCGATATGAAAGCTCGCACGCATGATCTTGCCGCGATTACCGCGCTTGGCGTTGTCGTTATGGTTCAGCCAGAGCATACGCTCACGCTCGGGACCGCCATCACCGCGCTCGTCGCCAACCAGCTGGGCGGCATTGCGCCTGATATCGACCAGCCAACGGCACCATTTTGGCGTAATTTACCGATTGGCGGCTTCGTGGGTCGCATTATCGACAAAATGCTGGGCGGACACCGATTTATCACGCACTCAATTCTAGGGCTGGTTTTGTTTGGATTCCTCAGTAAATTGCTACTTACGACACTCCACCCAATTATGCCAACGATCGACATTGAATTGGTGTGGTGGGCGTTTATGATTGGCATGCTGTCGCATCTGGTTATGGATAGTTTTACGAAGGAGGGCGTGCCGTGGCTACTGCCGATTCCTTTTAAGTTTGGTTTTCCACCGCTGAAGCGCCTGCGGGTCACGACGGGCAAGATTGGTGAGTTAATTTTCTTTGGTGTGATTCTGGGGTTTGACGTGTGGTATTGTTCGACGCATTACCACGAGATTATTCAGTTGCTGCATCACCGCATCGTCTAGATTGAGCCACGAGTCGGTATTACTCCTCCACACAGCGGCTCAGTCTGCGGGGAACGCAGATGTTGTTTAGGGTGAGCAATACCGACTCGTAACAAATTATTATTTTAATGCCGACGCATGCGTAACTTGCGCGAAATCTCCAACTCGCCCAGCCAAAAGCTCAGCACCATCAGCACAATAGCCAGATACGTCGGCCAGATAAGCCACAAATAATTCGTAATCCCCGAGGCAGGCGTCGTCGTACTGGTGATTGGCGCGCCGTTCGTCGGTTTCACGATTGCCAGGAGCTGCAACACTGCCGCAGTGTCGCTTGTGCCGTTCGAATCAATCACCCGGATAGTTGGCTTGTACGTGCCTGGATTTTTATACGCATGGCTGATAGTAAATGTATCTGAATCGGTACGGTCACGATTACTGGTGGTGCCGTCACCCCACTCGATTGTCACTTTATAGGGTGTCGTTCCGCCAGTAATGCCAATGTCCCAGTTCCACATCTCGCCCTGGTAATGAGTTTGATAGCGATAGCTCGCGTGAATAGTGAGCGGCGACGTGTTCGCCGCTGGTCGCTGGACGCCCGGGGTGCCACTGGTCACAAGAATCGTAAAAATCGGAAAACGCAATACGCGCCCATCTGGCGTCGTAGCTACAACTTCGACCGTATGAAGCCCCTCTGCCAGTTGCTGCGAGAATGTACACGACCACCAGCCGTACTTATTGGCAACAGTAAAACATTGCACCGGGTCAGAGCGAATGGTAATGACAATCTTGGAGAACGGCGGCGCCAAACCGCTGAACGTTGGATAGTTACCGACGACGGTAATAAAACCGCTTCGATAGCGTGCAGCGTCGACTGTCGATACTGTCAAACCAGTCGGTACTTGCGAAGGTTGCTGTGGCGTGACGGTCACATTGTCGTAGTAGACCGTGATTGCCGGCGACTGAGGGCCTTCATCGTCGGTGATGTTATAGTCCTGCGCCTGAAGCTTATTAGCGCCGGGCGTGAGTGAAATAGGAATACTAAAACTGCCGTTGTCGCATTGCGCCACGCCAGCAAATTCGCCGTTTTGAAACAGTTTGACATATGTATCTGTCGGGCATGTGCCGCTGACGGTAACTTGTTGGTCGGTCGTATGCTGCTGATCGGTAAACGACGTAATAACCGCCGGGCTTGTTGGTACGGCAGCATGAACAGCGGCAGTGACGGTTAAATCTTCGGCACCGGCCTTAAAAGTCGACCCAACGATAAACACGCCCACGCAGAGCAACACCAACACCGTCAGTGGGTGCAGTGCGATCCGCTTGTGAAGCGGGTGGCTGGAGCGTTTTTGCGTCATGTTTATTTTGGGATTAGCTTTACCGACATAGTATCACCCTGGCGGCCCAGGGTACAGCCTCCTACGCATAACGATTCATATTGTGCAGACACGTCATTCCTGTTATGTTTAACTTAGTTATTAGGATTAACATGAAACAAAACATCAGATTACTTTCTGCGATTCGTCACTTATGGGCAGCTGCGCTCCTTATTTTTTCGATAGCTATTCCTCTTTTAAACCCTCTGGCTGCGCATGCTGACCTGGGTCAGGCGACTGTGCGTTTTGACCGGATGCAAACCAGTACAGCCACAACCGGCACCGTGTGCGCCAAACCAACCTCGACCGCTACCGAAGCTGACGTGCAAGTTGTTTTTCCGACTGGCTACACACTTGGCACTGCGGCTAACTTTACCGTCAGCACTACTAACCTAGCTTGGCCAACGGGCGGCACCGCCTGGCCCAGCATTGCTACGGCAAACAACGTTACCAGCCAAACAGTTACATTCCCAAGTGGCGATCTGACCGTCGGAACCTTATATTGTTTCAACTGGACTAACAGCGCCGCCGTCACAGTCAAATCGAGCGCAACCGCAAGCAACACGGGCACCATCACCACCCGCACGAGCACACCAACCAACATCGACAGCTCTGGTTACAGCACCGCCAGCGTCACCGGCGATCAAATCACCGTAACAGCAAGCGTCGCCTCGACATTCTCATTCGCACTCAGCGGCACGAGCGATGCGCTAGGGGCATTGAGTACAGGCAGTGTTACGAGCAGCCCAACGCCACGCACCGCAACAGTCAATACCAACGCCAAAAACGGCTGGATGGTCTGGGCTAAAGATGCCAATACCGGCCTCACCTCAACGACAGCTTCTGCGACCATCGCGTCAACCACGCCAGGCTCTAACAGTACGCTTGTCGCTAGCACTGCAGGCTATAACACTGGCGTAACCAGCTCACAAGTAGGCGGCTCAGGTACTATCACGATTGCCGCGCCATTCGTCGGCAGCTCAACCGGCCAAGGTGGCGGTCTCGATACCACTCTTCGCACTATTGCTTCATCGGGCGGAACCGCTGATACTGCCGTCTTAACGCTCAAGAACAACGCCGCTATCGGCGCAACCACGGCAGCCGCAACCGACTACACCGACACCATCACGATTATCGGTGCCGGCCTGTTTTAGGCTATACTGGCACTATGCAGAAGATTGTCCGGAGGTTCGCTGTCATTACTGTACTGAGCGCGGCATTTATTGTTGGCTCTATGCTTGTCCATAAAGTATCAGCCGCAGAGACGGGTGAATTCTCGCTCCAGATTTCTCCGTCGCCCCTTGTCGCGACACTCAAGCCAGGCACGTCAACGACGCTTGAACTTAAAATCCGCAACACTGGCGTTCAAACCGAGAACCTCAAAATCGCGCCTCGAACCTTCAAAGTGACCGATTCGCAGCAACTGCAAATCAACGACAATCAAGCCCCAGAGATCGCCAGCTGGATTCATTTCAGTGCGCCAACATTCAGCGTTAAGCCGGGCGAAATCTTTACCCAAGATGTCACCGTTGTTGTACCAAAGGAAGCTGGCTTCAGTTATTCCTTCGCACTGACGATTACGCGCCAACAAAATCCCGACCAACAGCCTGGCGGCGCATCACTGAAAGGCACGCTTGCGCTCTTTACGCTCATTAATATCGACCGACCAGGCGCAACGCGCAAGCTCGAAGTCACTAAATTCAGCACCAGTAAGGGCGTTTACGAATACCTCCCTGCAGAGTTTGACATTGACTTTAAAAATACCGGCAACACCATCGTGCAGCCGGCGGGCAGCATTTTTGTGCAGCGAGGCAGCAACGATAAAACGCCGATCGACACACTAGCGGTCAACAACAGCAACGGCTACATTTTGCCTGGCGTAACCCGTACGCTGAAGGTTAACTGGGAAGACGGCTTCCAAGTACAGCAGAGCACGACCAACAGCGATGGCACGACATCGACCCATCTAGAGTGGAATTGGGGCAAGCTCGGCAGCATCCGTATCGGCAAATACACCGCACGGCTCGTCGCTATTTATAACGACGGTCAGCGCGACATGCCCGTCTATGCCGATGTTAGCTTCTGGGTGATTCCGTGGAAAATTTTGCTCGGAATGTTGGTAGTTATTCTTATCATCGCCGCTGGTTTGTGGTCGGTCGTCCGTAAGATGATCGGACTCGGTAAACGGCTTAAACGATAGGTAAAGCTGGCTATTACGTGAGCAAACAAGCTCGACCTTCCCGGGAGGAAGGGAGCGAGCTGCTTGCGAGCGGACTGTACTTGTGCGCCCATGTAAATAGCCAGCTTCATCATAACTTGAAACACAAGCGCTTTCCTGCTATGCTAAAGACAAAGTTAGGTGAGGTGCCCGTGCGATGCGCGGCGATTTACACAAAAAATTATTAGAAAAAGAAATGACTCGCAAGGAGTTCCTGCAGTTTGCCGGAAGTTCTATTTTCGTGTTGTTTGGCTTCACCAATGTTCTTGCGCTGTTCAATCACTTCTCACGCGCCGTCGATACACCTAAAACACTCAGCGTCGAAGCTACTCACGGCTTCGGCTCGCGTAAGTTCGGGTCGTAGTCATGACGCAGCAGCGACTCCCCATAGTAAACAGCGACGATGGCGTCTGGGGTGACATCATCCGCCAGTTCCTCATGAAGGAACACTACAACGATGACACCGACAATGCGGCTAACGGCGGCCACCAAACCATTACGATTCGTGGCGGCACAGCAACGGCCGGCACTGCACCGCTAAAATTCACCTCCGGCACACTGATGACCACTCCCGAGGCTGGCGCTATGGAGTTCAATAACAACTTCCTGTACTTCACCATTACCTCAGGCACGGTGCGCAAAAAAGTCGCTATGTACGATGATTCGTCAGGCGCAACTGGCGACCTCTACTACCGGGACGGCACGGGCAATTTTGTTCGCCTGGCAGCCACCAGCGATGGCAAAACGCTCCGCCTGTCGGGTGGCCTCCCTGCCTGGAGCGATGAGACCTTTGCAACCGCCGCAAAAAGCAGCAGCTACACCATCACCGGCACCGACGTGGTTATTTTTGCCAGTGCCGCCAGCGGCGCCGTTGTAATCACTCTCCCGACTGCAGCGTCATTCACAGGCTATCGATTCTACGTCAAACGCACTGACAATTCCGGCAACAGCTGCAGCGTGGGTCGCTCAGGCACTGATACCATCGATGGCCAGACCAGCATTTCGCTCGACTTACAATATACCAGTCTGACACTCGTTTCCGATGGTAGCGCATGGTATATAATCTGAGGTAGCATGACATATATTCCTCCCGTTAATGGCGGCCGCATCAATGCGACGATCTCCGGCAACACATCAGGGGCCGGAGCATTAGTTTCGACCGGCACTTTGACGCTGGCGGGCGGAAATAACATTACCCTTTCGCAAGCTGGCAATGCTATCACCATCAGCGGCGGCGCGGCGGGTGGCGGTAGCAACAGCTTCGGCATGAGCAATATCGGCAACACTCTGGGCACAACCGGGATGGTTTCGGGCAGCGCCATTCGATTCGCGCTGGCTGGCGGCAATAACGTCACCTTGAGCCAAAGCATCAACGCCAGCTCCGGCACGATTACGATTTCAGCGGCGAGCCAAACCGTTCAGACCCAGAATATTCACAACCTGACGCTCAGCGGCAACACAGCTGGCGTGATGGCGCAGGTCAGCAGCGGCACATTAACCCTTGCCGGTGGTAACAATGTGACACTGAGCCAGAACGGCAACGCGGTCACTGTCTCGGCCGCAAACCAAACCGCCCAGACGCAAAACTTACACAACCTCACACTGAGCGGTAACACAGCTGGCGTCATGGCTCAAGTCAGTTCCGGCACGCTGACACTGGCGGGCGGAAATAATGTGACATTATCTCAAAACGGCAATGCCGTCACCGTATCTGCGGCGAGCCAAACCGTCCAAACGCAGAATATCCACAACCTATCACTCTCAGGCAATACCGCAGGGGTAATGGCACAAATTAGCTCGGGTACCCTCACTTTGGCTGGCGGAAATAACGTCACCTTGAGCCAGAACGGCAACGCGGTCACGATCTCGGCTGGCAATGGTGGCGGAGGCGGCGGCATTGCGCTCGCGAACTCGCAGGCTACCTACTCCAGCGGCACGGTCAATTTGCTCGAGGGCGGTGGCGCTATCACGATCGCCTCGAGCGCAGGCGGCCAATCATTCAAAGTGTCGGTACCGGGCACATCCAGCTTATCGGCGACTGGCGCAGTGAGCATTTCGGTCAACGCCAGCACTATCAGTATTGGCGCACCGGCTTTCTCGGCGGGCATCAGCAACATCGGCAACAGCGCAGGCACAAGCGGCACGGCGTCCAACCAGGTCGTATTTGCGGGTGGCAACAACATTACGCTGAGCCAATCAACGGCGGCCGGCGGAAACACCATTACCATCTCCGCAGGCAACGGTGGCGGTGGAGGGGGAACCTTATCACGATTTGAATACCCAGAAGGTCTCTTCACCTCGTTGGGCGCTATGGGGCAAGGTTCACTCTCTATCAACCATATGTATGTGCCATTCAATGTGACAGGTACGGCCGCTAAAATTGGCTTGTCAATCTCAGCGGCTACCAACACGTCAGCTACAACCGCCTCGGCCAATGTATCGCTGTGGATGGGTATCTACTCGCTGAATGGCTCGTCGTTGTCACTGGCTAGTTCAGGGAGCGCCAACAATGGCTTCCAGTGGTCACACTCCGCAAGCTCCACAGGCAACAGCTCTATCAACTCCATGCGCCAGATGACCGTACCAATGAACGTCAACATGACGCCGGGCGAATATTGGATGGCTGCCGTCATCTCGAGCGCCACAACATATACCAGTGCGGCCTTCACTATCTTTGGTAACGCCCAAATCGCTGCCGCGTCGGCTGGCGCCATTCTTGCCCCAATCGGCAGCAACACGAGTGTTGGTCGTGATGTCATGCTGCTACAGGGTATATACACCGCCAACACATCAGCGGGTCCGGCTAGCATGAGCGGCGGTCATATTAACAACACCAGCATTAGCTACCCTCAGCGCGCTAACTTCTATAACGTAATCTTCAACGCGACCTACTAGTATGGCGGTTACCATCGATGCCATTGGACCAAGTGCGGCCGGCGCCAGCGTTACTGGCAACACTAGTCTTAGCTGGAGCCATACCTGCAGCGGCAGCAATCGCTTGCTTGTGGTGGGTATGGCTGTTGGCGCTGGGCTAACAACCAACACCTCCACTGCCACCTACAACGGTGTCGCCATGACATCAGCCGGTAAAGTCTACTCCAATAACCAAAACGACGGCTATGTCGAGTTGTTCTACCTTATCGCGCCTGCAACTGGTGCGAATAACGTCATTGTGACCTGCGATCAGCCGCACGATATGACGGGTGGCTCAACCAGCTTTAACGGCGTCGACCAAACAACGCCCGTTTCCGGCGCTACGACCGCATTTGGCACGACCACTTCCGCTACCGTGAACGTTACTAGCAGATACGGAGATATGGTTGTGGATGCGGTTTGCTCGGGTACCAGTATCACTAGCTCTAACCAAACACTCAGCTGGAACAAAAACCTCAACGGTATCTCTGGCGCTGGCAACAGCGCTCAATCAACCGCCGGTGGCGCGCTCAGTATCACGATGAGCTACAACGTCTCAGCAGACTGGTGGGGAATTGTTGGCCTAAACGTCCGCGCTGTTAATACGAATCGCCCGCTCTTGGCCGGTTTTTACGAGCCAAGCCCAGACTATGCGAGCAATCTGACACCAAAAACTACTTCAGTCACCACTCAGGCTGGCGACCTCGTGGTTATATTTGGCGGTGGCGAGAATTCCAACACAACCCTCGCCACGCCCACAGGGAATGGCCTAAGTTTCGCGCTCCAGCGGCAGATCGTTGTTACCAACAATGCTACGGCCTACCTCTGGACCGCCACCGATGCAGCTGGCGGCACCAACTGGACGCTCAGCGTCTCGTGTTCGGCTGGCAATAGTTGGGGTTATAGCTGTTACGTCTTTCGTAATACTAACGGCCTCGGTGTGACGAATACAGCAAACTCCACGGGGACTCCGTCGCTCGGGCTGACGACCTCGGCCGGCAACAGCGCAATTGCCGTCTTCACCGCTGACTGGAATGCCGTCGATGGTAGTACCCGGACGTGGCTGACAGCTAGCGGGATTACACCCACAGCAACAAATAGGCTCGAAATGGATTATGTCCTTGTCAATGGCGCGTATACTGTATACGGAGCCTATTACAACGACATCACAAGTGCCAGCTCAGTAACCGTCGGTCTCAGCGCTCCAACCGGGCAAAAGTATTCATTAATTGGTGCAGAAATTCTCGGCCTGGGAGGCGCGCCTCCATCTGGCACGCCCATTGCCTGGCTAACCGCATAAACAGTAGGACCAACATGACCAAACCATCCATTCTCGTTCCAGATAACTCCGGCATCCATAATGCCAGCGACTACGCGACTAGGCTCACGAAAGAAAAAACCTACCGCGACCTCAGCACCATCATCGTCTGCCCGACGCGGGGCATGATTCCAGCGCGCATTGTGCAGAGCTGGCAAGGCATGATTCGCCCTATGAACCAAAAAGTCCTCGGCCCTATCTTCATGGAGGGCATGGAAGTCGGCGAAGCATACAATCAAGTCATTAAAATGATTTTGGAAAACCAAGAACTCAGCACCTTCAAATTCCTTCTGACGCTCGAAGAAGATAACGCCCCGCCAGCGGACGGACTAATAAAACTATATGAGTCGATCGACGACTACGATGCCGTGGGCGGCCTGTACTGGACCAAGGGCGAAGGCGGCCAGCCGATGTGCTATGGCAATCCGCAGGTAATGCCGCTTAACTTTATTCCACAAATTCCGCAGCCCGACCAGATTACGCCATGCAATGGCTTAGGCATGGGCTTCACACTGTTTCGTATGGAGATGTTGCGAGACCAGCGTTTCGATTACGGTAATTGGTTCAAGTCCAAGCAGGAAGTTACACCAAACGGAGCCATCCAGATGACGCAAGATTTGTGGTTTTTCCAGCATGCCCGCGACCTCGGCTACAAATTCGCGTGCGACTCGCGCGTTAAAGTTGGCCACTACGACGCAGTTAACCAGATAATGTGGTAAGGAGAAATATGACTACTCAGAAGAAAGAAAAGACGCTAAAGCTCTCGCTTGCCTGCGGCGGCAATAAGCCCGAAGGTTTCAAGGGCGTCGATATCGTCAAGACCAAAGACACCGATTATGTCGTCGACCTCATGACATTCCCATGGAAAGAGTTTGCCGACAACTCTGTCGACGAAATTGAGTGTTCTAACTTTGTAGAACATATCCCGCACGGCGATAGCCGTCACGACCCTTTCTTCCAATTTTTTGACGAAATTCACCGTATCCTCAAGCCGGCAGAGTTCGACCCTAATAATCCCAATATTCCGCTGAAAGGATTTGCGCACATCACCTGCCCATACTATTCCAGCATGCGCGCCTGGCAGGACCCAACACACCAACGCGCCATCTCTGAAGCGAGCTTCTTGTACCTCAACAAGCAATGGCGCATCGATAACCACCTCGACCACTATCCGGTCAGCTGCGATTTCGATTTTAGCTATGGATACGTCATCTCGCCCGAGTGGCAGAACCGCAACCAAGAGGCCCAAGCTTTTGCCGTCCAACACTATATGAACGTCGTTACCGATATTCAAGTACAACTCGTCAAACGGCCGGCCAAGGGCTAACATGTGGCGGCGCGTTCGTCTGTTACTCATGGGCGCCGCAGTTGGCGTACTCTGCTTTGGCGCGCCGGTTCACGCTGACGAACCAAAAAACAAAGGCCTTTTCATCAGCCCGTTGCGCTCCTATATCCATGTTGCAGCTAACAGTGCCCAACACGGCACATTCACGGTCGCAAACAACACTGCGAGTCCGATGAGTATTGACCTTTCGGTCGAACAATTTTCGGTCGCTGATTACACCTACGACTACCAATTCGAACGAGCAAAAGAAGACTGGGTCAAGATTAGCCAAACCCAGCTCGAGCTTGCGCCAGACAAAAGTCAAAACCTCAACTACACCGTTGCAACACCACCAAAGGCTACGCCTGGCGGC
>Ga0307509_10010067_pt1 | contig 11661 bp, 11 predicted proteins | sample 10_EM_MG_FD_202245 | JGI IMG/M metagenome (GOLD analysis project Ga0307509, IMG submission 202245) | Populus trichocarpa ectomycorrhiza microbial communities from riparian zone in the Pacific Northwest, United States - 10_EM | ecosystem: Host-associated > Plants > Roots > Unclassified | place... | reverse complement strand
TGAAGTGGATCGGTCCACAGGCGTCCGCGGTCACCGCCGACGTCTCCGACCCGGCCCAGGTCCCCGCAGTGGCCGCAGCGGTCGGCGACCGCCCGCTCGATGTGCTGGTCAACAACGCCGGCGCCTACGTGCCCGGCTCCGACTCCACACTCGACCAGGTCGCGTCGCACTGGCGAGCCAACCTCGACTCCAACGTCCTGAGCGCCGTCCTGCTGACCACCTCCCTTCTTCCGTCGCTACGCCGGCCCGGCGGCCGGATCATCCTGACCAGCTCGATCGCCGCCCAGAAGGGGGGCGGCGGCCCGTACTCGGCGGCCAAGGCAGCCCTCCACGGCTACGCGCTGGACCTGGCGGTCGAGCTCGGCGAGTCCGGCATCACGGTCAACGTCGTCTCCCCGGGCTACGTCACCGACAGCGAGTTCTTCGCCGGCCGGATGACCCCTGAGGGCCACCGGACCCGCGTCGACGCCACCCTGGTCAAGCGCGCCGGCGAGCCCCAGGACGTCGCCGAGGCGGTGCGCTGGCTGGTCGGCCCGGGCGGCGGCTACGTCACCGGCCAGATCATCAACGTCAACGGCGGCTCGGTCCTCGGTCGCTAATTGGTCCCCATTCATCGCGGCGAGGTCGGACGCCGCTGGCTCGCTACTTCGCGCCGTCGGCTTTCTGCTTGGCGCTGCCGGCTTTCTACTTGGCGCTGCCGGCTCTCTTCTTCGTGCCGCCGGCTCTCTATTTCGTGCCGCCCGTGAATCGGCCCTCGCCCTCGCGGTTGGCCCGGAATCGCAGGCCCGACCAGCGCTCGTCGATCGCGACCTGCCCGCACGGGCGCATGTCGAAGTCGGCGACGATCGGCCACAACGTGTCCCGGTTGATATCGGCCCTGTTTCCCTTCGGATAGGCCACCCAGAACGCCCCCGGTTTAGCCAGGTCGGCGCTGTGCTCTTCGAGTAGCTTGCGCGCGCTCGCCCCATCCTCCGCGAACAGCACCGCGGTGCTGGCGGTGGCGAGCGTCTCGACCTCGCGAACCCCGTCGGGCATGGGCGTGAGCAGCGGCAACTGGGCCGGATCGGACAGCCATACGGTCGAATGCGGCTTGATGAGGAGCTTCTCGGCAATCGTCTTGGACATGACCCGAGCCTGGCACCGACAAATAAAGTTGTCAAGGACGTTCCGGCGACCTGTGGACAACGGATGCCTGTGGATAACTCCGAGTTTTGTCAGAGCGGGCTGATAGACATGCCGGGTGACCGAGACGACGCGGATCAGGGCCGACGAGGCCGAGCGAGCTGCCGTGCGCGAGCGTGCCGAGGGGGTGCTGCGCAAGCTGGCCGGCGACCACGCACGCCTCCGCGAGGACCAGTGGCGCGCCATCGAGGCGCTCACCGTCGACCGGCGGCGGGTGCTCTGCGTGCAACGTACCGGGTGGGGCAAGTCGGCGGTCTACTTCGTGGCCACCGCCCTGCTTCGCGACGGCGTCGCGACCGGTGATCCGCCGGCCGGCCCGACCGTCATCGTGTCCCCGCTGCTTGCGCTCATGCGCAACCAGGTGAGTGCCGCCGCCCGGGCCGGCATCACCGCGCGCACGATCAATTCGGCCAATCTCGACGAGTGGTCCGAGATCGAGGCCGAGATCCGGTCCGGCACGATCGACGTGCTGCTGATCAGCCCTGAGCGGCTCAACAACCCCGACTTCCGCGACAACGTGCTGCCCGGCCTCGCCGCGAGCACCGGCTTGCTGGTCGTCGACGAGGCGCACTGCGTCTCCGATTGGGGGCACGACTTCCGCCCCGACTATCGCCGGCTCCGCACTTTCCTGGCCGGCCTCCCGGGGCGTACTCCGGTGTTGGCCACCACCGCGACCGCCAACGCTCGGGTGACCGCCGACGTCGCCGATCAGCTCGGCGACGCGCTGGTGCTGCGCGGCCCGCTCGACCGTGACTCGCTGCGCCTGGCCGTGCTCGACCTGCCCGACCCCGCTCATCGCCTGGCCTGGCTCGCCGACCACCTCGACCAGCTCCCCGGCTCGGGCATCGTCTACACCCTCACCGTCGCCGGGGCCACCGAGACCGCCGATTTCCTGCGCTCGCGGGGCTTTTCGGTCGCCTCGTACACCGGCCAGGTCGAGGATGCCGACCGTCGCGCCGCCGAGCAGGCTCTGTTGGACAACAAAATCAAGGCGCTGGTCGCGACCTCGGCCCTCGGCATGGGCTTCGACAAACCCGATCTCGGCTTCGTCGTCCACCTCGGCGCCCCGCCGTCCCCGATCGCGTATTACCAACAGGTCGGCCGGGCCGGTCGCGCCGTCGAGCACGCCGAGGTGGTCCTGCTCCCGGGCCGGGAGGATGCCGCGATCTGGCGGTATTTCGCCTCCCTCGCCTTCCCACCGGAAGACCAGGTGCGTTCGGTGCTGGCCAACCTCGCCGCCGACCATCCGATCTCGACCCAGGCCCTCGAGCCTCTGGTCGACCTCCGCCGCACCCGCCTCGAGCTGATGCTCAAGGTCCTCGACGTCGATGGCGCGGTCCGGCGCGCCCGCGGCGGGTGGCTGGCCACCGGCGAGCCGTGGACCTACGACACCGCCCGGCTGCGCCGCGTCGCCGAGGCTCGTTCCGCTGAGCAAAAGACCATGATTGAGTACGCCGAGACCAGCTCCTGTCGCATGGAGTACCTCCGGCGTTGCCTGGACGACCCCGAGGCCAAGCCGTGCGGCCGCTGCGACAATTGCGCCGGCCCGTTGTTCGACTCGGACGCGTCGGCCGCCGCCCTCGCGGCCGCCGACGCGTTCCTGGGCCGCCCCGGCGTCGAGGTCGCCCCCAAGAAGATGTGGCCCACCGGCCTGTCCGCCGTCGGCATCTCCCTCAAGGGCAAAATCGGCCCCGCCGAGCAGATCGAGCCCGGCCGCGCCGTCGGCCGCCTCTCCGACCTGGGCTGGGGCAGCCGCCTGCGCTCGGTCGTCGCCCCCGACTCCCCGGACGGCCCGATCCCCGACGAACTGGCCGCCGCCGTGGTCGAGATCCTGAAAAAGTGGGCCCACGGCGAGGACGCCTGGCGCCAGCGCCCAGCCGCGGTCGTCGAGGTCGGCTCCCACCGTCATCCACACCTCATCCACACCCTGGCCGAGCACATAGCCCGGGTGCTGGGCGCAGTCACCCCAGCCGCGCCCACCGAGACCGCTTCCCGCGGAAACAGCGCCCAGCGGGTCCGCGCACTCCACGACGCCTTTACCGTCGCGCCCGAGTTGGCCACCGCGCTATCCAGCCTGACCGCCCCGATCCTGCTGGTAGACGACCTGGTCGACTCAGGCTGGACAATGTCGCTGGCCGGCCGAGCCCTACGCCGAGCAGGCGCCGAGGGGGTGCTGCCCTTGGCATTGGCAGTCTCCGCCTAAACACGGAACCCAGTCGCACGCGGCCCCCAGTCGCACGGCGCACCCCACGCGGCACGAGGCCGAACGGCGCGGCCTCACGCGGTGCGCGGCCTCACGCGGTGCGCGGCCTCACGCGGTGCGCGGCCTCACGCGGTGCGCGGCCTCACGCGGTGCGCGGCAGTCACAGCCTGCCGTTGTTCGGGGCGGGTCGGCTCTGATCGAGCGTGGCCGTCAGCCGAGCGCGAGGGGGCGGCTGTGCAAGCGGGCCAGCAGGTCGGGGTCGGTGGCTCGGCCGGTGGCGGCGCGGAGGAAGTGTTCCGGGTCGGGGGCGGTGCGAGACGGGCCTAGCAGCAGGTCCTGGAGCACATCGGCGGCGGCCGGGGTCAGCCAGGATGGCAGGGCTAGGGCGTCGGCCAGGTCGAAGCCGTGTACCGCCACTTCGAGGACTCGGGTCTTCAGGAACCCGGTCAGCAGCATGGCGTCGCCGTGGCGGGTGCGTACTACTCGGTCGGGTGGCTCGGGCGTGCACATGTCGACGATCGCGCCGCGCAAGTTGTCGAGTTCGGCGAGGAGCGCCGGGCCGGGTAGGTCGGACGCGTGGGCCTGGGCGGTGGCGACCCGGTCGGCGTTGGTGGCGGGGGAGAAGCGCTCGTCGGGGCGGTAGTACTCGACCGCCGACACCTCCGCGGCCACGGGCATGGGCTCGGCCAGCGCTTGCGGGACCCGGGCCACGGTCATCCGGACGTGGGCGAGCAGGGCGCGGGCGTCCCAGGGACGGCATCGGGTCGGGCTGGCCCACGCCGACTCGGGGAGGGAATTGAGCGCGCGCGTCAGCGCGGCCGTCTCGGTGACCAGAGCGTCGAGCGGAGTGGCGGCTGTCATGGCCGTCAACGTAATCGGCGCTGCTAGGACTGGTGGTGCTGGCGCTCGGCGCGGCGCTTGCCCGGTGATGTTCGGTGTAGCGGCGGTCGTTCGCGACGATCGGGTTCGGGCTGTGGCTGTCGCGCGGGTGGGTGGCTCTTGGTGACAAAGTGGCAGGTAACGGACAGGATGGTGGTGGAGGGCGGGTGGGAGGGGATACGGGGAGGGGGTATGCTGGCGGACATGTCCGAAGAGGTGGCTCCGCAGCAGCACGGTCCGCATGGGTATTCCGGTGACAAGGCTGCCCTGCTCGGGCGGCTGCGCCGGATCGAGGGGCAGATTCGCGGGCTGCAGCGGATGGTCGACGAGGACACGTACTGCATCGATGTCCTTACTCAGATCTCGGCCGCCAAGAGTGCTCTGCAGGCGGTGGCGGTCGGCCTGCTCGAGGATCACTTGGCGCACTGTGTCGTCGACGCGGCGCGGGCTGGGGATCCGACCGCCAAGGTCAAAGAGGCTTCCGACGCGATCGCCCGGCTCGTCAAATCCTGAGTCAAATTCCTGAGTCAGATCCTGAGGCAAGTCCTGCGTCAACTCAAGAGCCGAGTCCCGAGCCAAATCCTGAGTTGGTTCTGAGTCGGTCCTGACGTAATCACCGTTCCCGAAAGGCGTTTTCCCATGGCTGTGACCAGCACCTACACCGTGACCGGGATGACCTGCTCGCACTGCGTCCAAGCGGTGACCGGCGAACTCTCCTCGCTACCGGGCGTGGCGGACGTGCGGGTCGACCTAGCGTCGGGCGCGGTGACGGTGACCAGCGAGGCGCCCCTCGCCGACGATGCCGTGCGCGCGGCCGTCGACGAGGCCGGCTACGAGCTCGCGCATGCCTGAGGCCTCCCCGGCCGGCGGCCGTCCCGCCGCTTCCGACCAACCCACCACGGACCTCAACCGCCTCTGGGCCCGGCCCGCACCCGCCCCCGCAGGCGGAACCGCTGCCCAGGAGCGGGGAACGGCAGCCCAGGAGCGGGGAACGGCAGCCCAGGAGCGCGGAACGGCAGCCCAGGAGCGCGGAACCGCAGCCCAGGAGTGGGGCAACGGCGGCGGCGCATACGCGGTCCAGAGCGAAACGGAAACGACAGCCAGCAGCGGACGCGCGCCAAAACCCGAGCCAAATACCGAACCCAAAACCGACCCGACTGGCGAGGAACAGGACGAAACCGCCGCGACCGCGCCGACCGGGGACCGGGCCGGATTCCGGCTCGCGGCTTTCGGGGCGCTCCTCGTCGTCGTGCTCTTCGCGGGCTACGGCCTCGGGCGGCTCAACAGCGGCGGCACCGCCTCCGCCTCCGCCCCGCCCACCACGGCCGTGACCGGCGGTTCCATGCCGGGCATGGTCGTGGACGAGAACCAGCCACACACCCATGACGCCGGCGGCACCACCACCCAGACCGGCGGCACCACGAATATGGGCGCCGCCGTCGGTGGTCTCTCGCTGAGCTCGGGCGGCCTGACCCTGGTCCCGACCCGCACGACCTTCCTGGCCGGCCAACCTCGACGGCTCAGCTTCCGGATCACCGGCCCCGGCAACGCGCCGATCACCTCGTACCAGGTCGTGCACGACAAGCTCCTGCACCTCATCGTGATCCGCCGCGACCTGAGCGGCTACCAGCACCTGCACCCCTCGATGACCGCCGACGGCACCTGGGGCATCGACCTCACTCTCGCCCAGCCGGGCATCTACCGGATGATCGCCGACTTCACCGCGCTGGTCGGCGGCAAACCGGTCGCCGCCACGCTGGGCAGCGACCTCACCGTCGCCGGCAGCTACGCGCCCGCCCCGCTGCCGGCCCCCGTGCGTGCCGTCGCCGTGGACGGGCTCTCGGTCGGCTACGAGGGCACCCCGAGCACCCGGTCGACGCAGCCGATCATGATGAGCGTGGCCGGGCCCGATCATCGTCCGGCGGTCCTCGAGCCCTACCTCGGCGCGTACGGTCATCTGGTCGCTCTTCGCCAGGGTGACCTGGCCTACGTGCATGTTCACCCGGAGACCTCGCTGGTCGACGGCAAGGTCAAGTTCTGGCTGTCGGTGCCGAGCACCGGCACCTACCGGATGTTCTTCGACTTCCAGGTCGCCGGTCAGGTGCACACCGCCGCCTGGACCGCGATCGTTTAGAGCAGCTTTTCCAGCGCCGGCGTCACCGACCACTGAGCGGTCAGCGAGTCGTACTCCGCCTGAGCGGAAGGGGCCGGCGGCGCGTCCGTGCGCCGCGCCCGCAGCAGCAGGTTGCGCGGGGTGTGCGCCGAGTCGATGAACTCGACCACGTCCACCCGGTAGCCGCGCAGCCGCAGCAGCGACGCCCGCAGCGTGTCGGTCAGCACGTCGGCGAACCGCTCCCGCATGATCGCATGCCGGGTGAGCTCGCCGAACGGCGTCGGCGCCGCGGTGCCCTTGAGCTGGGCGGCGATGTCGTGGTGGCAGCACGGCGCGGCCAGCACCCACTGCGCCGACCACTGCACCACGCGGGCCAGCGCCTCGTCGGTCGCCGTGTCGCACGCATGCAGCGCCAGCACGAGATCCGGCGTGAACGGAAGCTGCGCGTCGGAGATCGTCCCGGCCACGAAGCTCACCTCGGCCGAGCAGCCCAGTGCCTCGGCGACCGCCGTGTTGCGTACCCGCTGATCGTCCCGAACATCAACCCCGACTACTTGCACGGGTACGCCGCGGGCCGCCAGATAGCGGTACGCGGCGAAGGTCAGGTAAGCGTTTCCGCAGCCCAGGTCGACCACGCGCAGCGGCGACGGCAGATCGGCCGGCAGCGTCGCGGCGAGCGCCCGCAGGAACGCGTCGACCTGCCGCCGCTTGGCCGCCGAGCCGCCGACCACCTGGAACAGCGGGTCGCCCGGGTCGAGCAGCCATTGCTTGGCCCGGTCGTGCCCGGCGTCCGGCGTCGACTCCGGCGCCGCGCCGCGGTGCACCTGGGCGTCACCCTTCTTGGTGATTCGCACCTGCACCGTGGCCGTCGCCGTCTCCACGTGCCAGTTCCCGAACGGCTCGGCGAGCAGGGCATCGACGGCCGACTCCGCCTCGGCGCCGGGCGCGACGTTGCGGGTGAACGGCCGCGCCCCGTCGTCGGTGACGATCTGTAGGTGCGGCCCGTTCTTCAACGCCACCGGCCGTAATTCCGCCCTGGTCACCGACGGTGTCTGCCCCCGGCGGCGGCCGGCGGCGACGGCCCGGGTGAGCCCGGGAGCGAGCAACAGGGTGCGTACCTCGGCGAGCACGTCCGCGAGCGGTTCTGGCATCTCTCCATTCTGCCCGCGTCGCGGCGACCGGTCGGCGCACGGAACCCGCCGGTGGCCCAACACACGTCCCACAACTACTGGGCCGGGAAGTGGATCTATAGATACAGTGTCCGCGCGAGAAGCGAGGTGCGCCGCCGATGTCCTTCATGGCCGACCCGCCGGGGGCCGACCGGCTGTCCGCACGGCTGCGCCGCGACACCCGCGGGCCGCTCGAAGTCGCCCAGGCGCACGGCTTTCTCGAGGCTCTCGCCACCGGCCGGTTGTCCTGGGTCGCCTATGCCGATCTGGTCGCCCAGCATTGGTTTCTCTACGAGGCGTTGGAACTGGCCGCGCACACCATGGCCGGCGATCCGGTCGCCCGCTCGTTCGTCTTTCCGGAGTTGGTGCGGCTGCCCTCGATCGAGGCGGATCTGCGTTTCCTGCACGGCCCGCGCTGGGCCGACCGGATAGCCGCGCTGCCCGCCACGACGACCTATTGCACGCGCCTGCGCTATGCCGCCAACTCGCACCCGGTCGGCTTCATCGCCCACCATCACACGCGTTACCTGGGCGACCTCTCCGGCGGCCAATACCTGGGCCAGGCGATTGCCCAGGTCTATGGCCTCAACGGCGCCGGCAACCGTTTCTACGTGTTCCCCGGGATCGATCTCGAGGCGTTCCAAACCTATTACCGCCGGCTCCTGGACGCCCTTCCGTGGTCGCCCGAGGAGCAGGACGAACTGGTCGCCGAGGTGCTCGAGGCGTACCGCCTGAACATCGCGATCCTGGATGAGCTGGCACGACGCTGGATCTGAGCGGCACAAGCCGTAAACCCGGCAGCTAACTCTCCGTCGTTTTCTTCCGCGCCTTTGACCGTACGCGTCAGTCGAGTCCCCGGTGCAGCGCCCCAGCCTGGTGCAACGCAGGGCCGTCGGCGGCCGCCGGGCTGTCCTGCATGGCGAGGGCCCGGCCAAGGCCGGGCCCAGAAACAGAAAATCAGGCGGTGGTGCCGACCTCGGTCGCCGAGCCGCCGGACAGGTCGGAACCGTCGCCGCCCTCCGTGGCCGAGCCGCCGGGCAGGTCGGAACCGTCACCGGCCTCCGTGGCCGAGCCGTTCCCGGAACCGCGGTTGCCCCGGCCCCCACGACGACGGCGCCGGCGGGGACGGTCGGGATCGTCGTCCGACTCCGGCCCGTCCGAGTCGAACGCGTCGGCGGAAGGCGAGTCGGCGACAGGCGCGTCGATGGCAAGCGCGTCGGCGGACGCGGTGGCCGGCGAGTTGCCGGGCGCGTCCTCGCCGCCCGAGAACGCCAGCGTCGTGGCCGGCGCCCGGCGGCGCGTGCGGGCGCGCTTCGGCGCCGCCTCGCCCTCCGTGGCGGCCGGCTCGGCTGCCTCGACCGGCCCGCTCTCGCCGGCCGGGCCCGCCTCCGGCGTACCGGAAAGATCGGCATCTTCACCGACCCGGCGGCGGCGACGCTGGCGCTGGGGCCGCTCGGACTCCTCGGCCCGAGGCGTCTCGTCGGGGCCGGACCCACCACCGCGTGGGCGTCGCCCACCACGACCGCGAATCGGCTCCCGACGCCGCCGCCCGCCGCCCAGGTCCTCCTCGACCTCGGCCGCCAGGCCGGCCCGGTTGCGCTCGGCGGTCGGCAGCGTCCCCGACACGTCGGACGGGATGTCCAGGTCGGAGTAGAGCGCGGCGCTCGTGTGGTACGTCTCCGGCGGCTGCGGCATACCCAAGCCCATCGACTTGTCGATGAGCACCCAGCGCGGCATGTCCTCCCAGTCGACGAAGGTCACCGCGACGCCGGTGGCGCCGGCCCGGCCGGTGCGGCCGATGCGGTGCGTGTAGGTGTCGGGGTCCTCGGGGCAGTCGTAGTTGATCACGTGAGTGACGCCGGAGACGTCCAGACCGCGGGCGGCGACGTCGGTGGCGACCAGCACGTCGATCTTGCCGCTCCGGAAGGCCCGCAGGGCCCGCTCGCGGGCGCCCTGGCCCAGGTCGCCGTGCACGGCGGCGACCGCGAAGCCGCGGAAGTCGAGGTCTTCGGCGACCCGGTCGGCGGCCCGCTTGGTGCGGCAGAAGATCATGGTGAGGCCGCGGCCGCGAGCCTGCAGGATGCGCGCCACCATCTCCAGCTTGTTCAGCGGGTGGGTGCGGTAGACGACCTGCTTGGTCAGCGGCGACGGGCCGCTCTCGGTGGTGTGCCCGGCGTGGATGGTGACCGGGTGGCTCAGGAACCGGCGGGACAGGGCCACGATCGGGTCCGGCATGGTCGCCGAGAACAGCATGGTCTGCCGCTGCTCGGGGAGCATGGCGAGGATCTTCTCGACGTCGTCGAGGAAGCCCAGGTCGAGCATCCGGTCGGCCTCGTCGAGCACGAGCGCCTTGATCGAGTTGAGCTTGAGCGTCTTCTGCTTGGCCAGGTCGAGCAGCCGGCCGGGGGTGCCGACCAAGATCTCTACGCCCTTCTTGAGCGCGTCGACCTGCGGCTCGTACGCCACGCCGCCGTAGATCGGCAGCACCCGGACGCCGCGCGTGGCGCCCGCGGCGGCCAGGTCGCGGGCCACCTGCAGGCCCAGCTCGCGGGTGGGGACGACGACCAGCGCCTGGGGCTTGCCGTCGGCGCCCTCGGACGGGGAGATGAGCCGCTCGAGCAGGGGCAGGCCGAAGCCGAGGGTCTTGCCGGTGCCGGTCGGGGCCTGGCCGATGAGGTCGGTGCCGCGCAGCGCGATGGGCAGCGCGTACTCCTGGATCGCGAAGGCTTGGGTGATGCCGGCCTTCGCCAGCGCTTCGACGGTCTCCGCCCGGACACCCAGCTCGGCAAAGGTCGGGCTGTCCGGGCGGACGGGAGCGCGGTTGACGACGGGGACCAGAGCGGGTTCGGAGTTTTCGATGTCTGTCATGAAGTTTTACGGGTGCCTCTCGTGGTGCGCCCGTTCAAGTCCTGGGGCGCGCTATGGGTAGGGCGCGGGCCACACGCTGAGAAAGCGGGCCGCACGCGCGCGGGTCGCCCGCGGCGAAACGATTCGCAGAAGTGAAAACGGCAAACCGAGTCGACGTCGACGGGCGACAACCCCAAGTCTACCCGACCGAGAGATCGTGCACCTCAGAGCAGAGTTACAGGTGGGCACCATCGATGCGATGGCGCCCACCTGAACGGAACCTCAGCGAGTGGTGAAGCCGAACGGCCGGTTGGACGACTCGGCGATCTCCACGTAGGCCACCTTGCTGATCGGGATGATCACCTTGCGGCCCTTTTCGTCCTGGAGCGTCAGCACGCTGTCCTTGGCCATCGCCTCGGTCACTGCCTGCTCGACCTCCGCCGGGGTCTGAGCGCTCTCGAGCACCAGCTCGCGCGGCGTGTGCTGCACGCCGATCTTGACCTCCACGGGGCCCTCCCTCTGTACTGGTCTTACCGCTGTGAAGGTTATCCGATTTCGGCCGTCGAACCGCTGGTTGCGCCGCCCTGCAGGGGGAAGCTGGCGATCCCGCGCCAGATCAGCGCAGCTACGAGCGCTTCGGCTTCAGCTTTAGGCGTACGCCGCCCGTTCGCCAGCCAGAACTGGGCGGACTGCCCGGCCGCACCGACCAGGCCGGAGGCGAGCAGTTCGGCGGTGTCGCCGGCGAGCGCCGTGTCCGAGATGATGGTGTCGGTCACCGCCGCGATGCAGCCCTGCTCGACCCGTTCCACCCTTTGCCGCACCTGCGGGTCGTTGCGCAGGTCGGACTCGAAGACCAGGCGGAACGCCTCGCTCTCGTGGTCGACGAAGTCGAAGTAGGCCCGGACCGCGCCCTTGACCCGTTCCTTGTTGTCGTGGGTGGCCAGCATCGCCTCGCGCACCTTGGCGATTATCGCGTCGCAATGCGTGTCCAGCAGAGCCAGGTACAGCTCGAGCTTGCCGGGGAAGTGTTGATACAACACAGGCTTGGACACGCCGGCTCGTTCGGCGATGTCATCCATCGCGGCGGCGTGATAGCCATGCGCCACGAAGACCTGCTGAGCCGCGGCCAGCAACTGCTTGCGGCGCGCGGAGCGGGGCAGGCGGGTGGGCCGGGCTGTCTGTGCCCCGCCGGACGCAGCGGTCATGTCTCTCTACCCTCCAGGGGGTCGGTCCCCGCGGTTCGGTCGGCGCGGTTTGCCCGGATCGGC
>Ga0307509_10010066_pt1 | contig 11663 bp, 20 predicted proteins | sample 10_EM_MG_FD_202245 | JGI IMG/M metagenome (GOLD analysis project Ga0307509, IMG submission 202245) | Populus trichocarpa ectomycorrhiza microbial communities from riparian zone in the Pacific Northwest, United States - 10_EM | ecosystem: Host-associated > Plants > Roots > Unclassified | place... | reverse complement strand
AGTGTTGGCTAGAGCTGACATGCAGAGGAAGGCGAGACAGACGGAGTACCCGGTGTGGTACTCTGGCGCATCGCTGGCGGGGAACACAAATGGGGCAATGATACCCCCGACTATGCACACGAAGATTGAGTGAGCCCATACAACTGAAGTAGAGTTCGACGCACTGTTCGCGAAACCGATCTGCCATGCTGTGCTAACGCTCCGCCTCAGGTGCCCGCTCACTATATGAATAATCCATCAATTGTAGTCAAGCATCGCCGCAAGGGACTCTCATAACGACGGCTTACCGTTGGTATTGAACCAGCATATAACCACAGGCATTGCAGAGTAGGTCCCAGCCACGGCCAGGAACAACGCTGCGTACATCGCGTCCACATTGTTGTGAATTGAAACGAGGATAGCGTGGCCAATGAGGGTCATAGCCAACGGAATCATGATGAATATATATCGCTTCCCGAACCAATCAGAAAACACGGCGATGATCATGCTCGTCCCGAATGCGACGACCCAGGGAGGGACAGAATATAGTTGGGTTTTAATCGGGCTGTGACCCAATGACCGGATAATGGCGGGGGAGAAGTACGCGTAGCCATCTAGACACGATGTGGAGTCAGAAATGCTAATCTCAAGAAAGGATATACCCGCGCTCACAGCCGGGAACAACCAACCCTAAGTCCATGAACCCACCGATAAGGATTTTGGCTGCGCAGGGGAGGTTAGCGTGGTACGGGTTATCACTCAAGTGGAATACTCACGATCTTTGAAAACACCCAGCACATCTCGGATGCCGTACTTAACGTGGTGACCAGAATCGCCCACGTCATCGAGAAGTCTCCGCTTGACAAAGGCCTTTTCTTCCTGGGTCAGCCACTTCACCCCCTCGGGGAAATCAGAAATGGTGAAATAGAGGAAAATTGATGCGACAGCAGTAACGAGGCCCTCTGCGCCAGTGGTCAGTCACACATGTAAGAGCAGACAACCAGCTCAGACGATGGTCTCACCGATAATAAAGATCCATCTCCAGCTGCTGTAGCCACCAACGCCACCCATCTTCCCTATAGCGGTGGCGAGCAATCCTCCAAATGCACCAGCCAGACTTGTGGCCGAAAAGAAGAACGTGGAGCGCTTTTGCGCCTCGTCTCGCTTGTACCACCTGTTGAGGATCTCAGTCGGATCCCCGACCATTGCCAGGTGGGGGCTTACATAGAGATGAGATAAATGCAACCTGGAAAGACGCTGCTTTCAAACAGCCCCAGTAGGAAGCGTGTTGCCAGGAGCCCTGAATAACCCTCCACGGTCCCTTGCGCGATAGTGGCAATGCCAAACAGGAACATGCAACCGGACACTATGTGGATCCAGTAAGTGGGGGTGAGAACCTGATCCGCCCCATGATGGGTCGTGACTTACACCAAACACGCGGTCTGAACCTTTTGAGCAAGAAGTTCCCCGGGATCTCGAAGGCGATGTACGGGACGAAGCTTCGCGGAAAGGTGAGCACACGGGAAAGGACACCCGAACGATTCAATGATAGCACGAACAAAATGACCAGAGCAACGTTGTACTCGTTCCCCACTAGACCCAGCTCGTCTTTCAGCCCGAAAACTGCCGCATTCGCGATGTTCACCCTGATTCGTGTCAAGCCGAAGTGCCCCAAGATATCGAGTTCGCTCACCGATCCAAGAATGCAAGAAGGTACAGTAGGCACAGAACGGGTACCACGCGGATATCCACCTTCCTCATGACTTTACTTTCGTCAACCCCAGGTAACGTATCATTTGCGATCCGAAGTTCGGCGATGGTCTCCCTCTCCTCTACGTTGCCCTTGACAGATGAGCGGCCACTTGGCAAGGGCACTGTCGCGTTTTAAATTCCCCAGATTTGTGTCCAATAAAGAGGTACTCACCACTGCCACCATCCTCGCTGTCGTTCAACATGGTGGTGAGGAGAGGAGGGGAAGAGGCCGACGTCTCATAGATGGGCGTTGTATTTGAATGAATCGCCAGTACATACTTGCTCCACAAAACTGCGTTCAGGACCCGTGACGGCAACGCTATTCATCCGGCATGGAACTCGAAGTCCCGAAGCAGTTCTCAGAACCAGTGAGTTGTCACAGTGAATCGGCTTCAGGCTTCCCAGATTAGGTGTCTCGTTCAGTGAGATCCCCTGTACTCCAAAAGGCTCCGCATCGCCGTACGAATCGAGGTCCATAGGAAGCGAGTATCTAGAGGTCGTAATCGGATCAGCAGTGCGCCATGAGCTAGGTTGGAGTGCAGTTCAAGCAGCTAGCTAGTCGATCGTTTCTGGCGCGTTGGTCGAGTTTTCCGGTTGTGTCCGTCCCGCGGCCTTCCCCCATTATCGGTTCACCGAAGCGAAACCGGGCGCGAAGTATGGAATGGATGGCGCGTTCGTTGGACAGGGTGACTTGGTTGGTCAGAGGGATATCACGCTCCAAAACGCTCCGCCGGTGAAACAGTGATAACGCACACAATTATTTTTCTATTAATTAACTTCTAAACGCTGGAGAGTCCGGGAGAATCGTGACTACAGCATATACCGATAATCTGGGTGAAGGTCTCCCAGAGCTGCCTTCTCATCCGGTGTCCCTCCCACATATTCACTCGACCCCTTGGCCCTGTTCCGGTTCTCCACCGCGCACATAATGAAGTAGATAGTGTTGGCGAGAGCTGACATGCAGAGGAAGGCAAGACACACGGAGTACCCTGTGTGGTACTCTGGCGCGTCGTTGGCGGAGAACGCGAACGGGGCAATGATACCCGCGACTATACGCACGAAGATTGAGCGTGCGGATACAACTGGAGTAGAGTTCGACGCACTGTTTGCGAAGCCGATTTGCCATGCTGTGCTAACGCTCCGCCTCAGGTGCCCACTCACTATACGAACAACCCGTCAAATGCAGTCAAGCATCGCCACAGGCAACGAACGCCCAGAACAATGACTTACCGTTGGTATTGAACCAACAGAGAACCACAGGCATGGTAGAGTAGTTCCCAGCCACGGCCAGAAACAACGCTGCGTACATTACATTCACATCGTGGTGAATTGAAGTGAGGATAGCGTATCCAGTGAGGGTCATAGCCAACGGGATCATGATGAATATATATCGCATCCTGAGCCAATCGGAAAACGCCGCAATGATCATACCCGTCCCGAATGCGGCGACCCAGGGGGGTACGGTATATAACTGGGTTTTAATCGGGCTGTGACCCAATGACCGGATGATGGCGGGGGAGAAGTACGCATACCCATCTGGACAGGGTGTGGGGTCAGGGATGCCAACCTCGGGGAGGTATATCCACGCTCACAGGCGGGAACAAGCTGCCCTAACTCCATGAACCCGGCGACAACGACTTTGGCTGAACAGAGGAGGTGAGCGCGATGTTGGTTGTGGCTCAAGCGGAACACTCACGATCTTTGAAAACACCCAGCACATCTCGAATGCCGTACTTGACGTTGTGGCCAGAATCGCCCACGTCATCGAGAAGCCTCCGCTTGACAAACGCCTTTTCTTCCTGGGTCAGCCATTTCACCTCCTCGGGAAAATCAGAAATGATGAAATAGAGGAAAACTGATGTAACCGCAGTAATGAGGCCCTCTGCGCCAGTAGTTAGTCACACACGCAAGAGCAAACAACAAGCTCAGACGATGAACCCACCGATAATGAAGATCCATCTCCAGCTGCTATAGCCGGCAACCCCACCCATCTTCCCTAAAGCAGTAGCGATCAACCCTCCAAACGCACCGGCCAGACTGGCGGACGAAAAGAAGAACGTGGAGCGCTTTTGCGCCTCATCCCGCTTGTACCACCTGCCGGGGAGCTCAGTCGGGTTCTGGGTTTCTGGTCGTATCCATGCGAGGGCTTACATGGAAATGAGATAAAAACAACCCGAGAAGACACTGCTTTCGGACAGTCCCAGCATGAAGCGCGTTGCCAGGAGCCCTGAATAACCCTTCACGGTGCCTTGCGCGATCGTAAAAACTCCAAACAGGAGCATGCAACCGGATACTATATAGACACGGCGAGTGAGGGTAAAAACTTGATCCGCCCAGCGAAGAGTCGTAACTTACACCAAACGTGCGGTCTGAGCTTTTTGAGCAAGAAATTTCCGGGGATCGCGAAGATGATATAGGGGACAAAGCTTTGTGTGAAGTGAGCAGCGGCAAAGTGTAGCAGAAGGACCGCACTAACAAAATGACCAGAGCGATGTTGTACTCGTTCCCCACTAGACCCAACTCACCCTTCATGTCGAAAACAGCCGCGTTCGCAATGTTCACCCTGATTCGCGTCAAGGTGAGATATCCCAAGCTGTCGACCTCACTCACCGATCCAGGAATGCAAGAAGAGACAATAGGCATAGAACAGGCACCACGCGGATATCTATCTTCCTCACGACTTTGCTTTCGTCAACCCCAGGGAACATCTCATTTAAGGTCCGAGGTTCGGCGATGGTCTCCCTCTCCCTTATGTCGCCCTTGACAGATGAGCGACCGCTAGGTAAAGACACTGTCGCGTCTCAGACCCCTCAGATCAGTGCCCGATAAAGAGGTACTCACCACTGCCGCCATTCTCACTGTCGTTCAACATGGCGGTAAGAAGGGGGGGGCGGAAGAGGCCGGCGCAGGGATGGGTGCGATATTTGAACCAATCGCCAGTACATACTTCACGAAGACCGCACTCCTGATGGCAACTTTGTTTAGCCGACATGGAACTCAGAAGCTCCGAAGGGAGCTCGCGATTCCGGTGAACTGTAACAGGGAATTGGCCTCGGGCTTCCGAGGTCAGGTGTCCCATTTGAGTTCACCCATCCGTGCTCCGGAGAGCAACGCTGCCAACGTCTGAAATTGAGACTCGCAGGGAGTAGAGTATCTACAGACCATAATTGGATCAGCAGTACACCAGAGTGCAGCCTCACATGCTGAGGGAGGAGTTCAAGCAGGTGGCGGGTCCGTCGCGCGCCTGATCGTTTCTGGCATTTCGACCGACCGCCACGATGAATTTTCCGTTGCGTTCTTTACCCATGTGTCGTCTCGCCGAAGTGAAACCGGGCACAAAGTATGAAATGGATGGCGCGTTCGTTGGGCGGAAACAGGCGATCGGCGGTCTCCTCACTGCGCTCAGGGCGGGCTTTGAATTCGGAAGCTGACTGTCAGTGCCCCGCGCACACCGACGGGATTCGGATGCCCTGCGGATCCGTACCCTTATATCCTAGCCGTGTGGCTCATCCTGGCCGCAATGTTGAAAGAATCCTGTAGGGTCCGTAAGATGAAAGCCCCTGGTTTGTCGGCTGAGCAAACATGGCACGTCTTCCATTCGGCGGAGGGATATTGCCAAACTCGGGACCACGGAACCCTTCCCCCCGCTACCACCACGAGACGCGCAATCCAGAGCGATCCGCTCAACGAGTCGCCAGTACTGGGCGTAAGCTTACAGTTGCCGAGATGACAAACAATGATCAGTGGCAAGTGGAACCAATTTGAATATTGAACGCCCTACGACTTGGAGGCTGACCGCCATGGCCCGCGAAGACTTCTCCTACGAAAGTGCTCGACTTCGAGTGTTTGGTGATCTCGCCAAAGCCATTGTCTTGCCTGCTGTGGTTCTGGCGTCGGTGGTGAGGGCCACGAAGGTTCAACTCGGTTATTACACCGTCCCATGCTATGGATTGTCCATCTTCCTCGTCTCGTACCTTCAGGGGTTATACCACAGTTTTCAACAAGGGAAGGATGCCAAACAGTTAGCCAAGGGCGTTGAGGGGCCAATAGGGACTATTCCTGTGTAAGTAAGTCTCCCCGCCACGTCAGTCCATGCAATAACAGGCGATCGGGTCTTATGCAGGGTGAAGGGAAAGCTGCCAGGAAACATTGACCTTGTCATCCGGGCATTCGAAACCCAACGGAGTGGATATATTCACGATCTGTTCCTCGAGTGGTTTGAAGAGTGTCAGTCCACAATCATCAATATCCGATTCCTTGGTGTTGATAAGGTTGGCTCAGTCCCCCTTATTTTCCAGCTCGGGCCGCTCACTCACGAAACTGCGTAGTATGTCACAATGGATTCCGAGCACATGAAGTTCTTGCTGGTAACTGGTTACAACGACTTCTACCGGGGGGATATCCAGAAAGAACTGCTGTGAGCACATCCAGATCCCCTCTTCCCGACGTAATAGTGATGCGAGGTTAGGGATTCTTTCCTTGGGACAGGAATCCTAAACCGGGATGACGAGATGTGGAAAATGGTGAGAAAAAACCACGATCGTTTCTCTCCCTTCGCATCCCTCATTCTCCTGCAGCACCGCACGACCACGCGACCGTTCTTTGCCAACGACAGGACATCACATCTCGGGCTCTTCGATAACTACATCAACAGGGCTCTCATCCACATCTCCAACCTCGAACCCAACCAACCCATCGACTTCGAGGACCTAGCCGCCCGTTTCACGATCGACACTTCATCCGAGTTCCTCTTCGGACACAACCTCGACACTCTGTCTTACCGTGCCGATGGATTCGATAGCTTCGTGGATGCGTTCGTGAGAATCCAGCAGGTTTCGTTGAAGAGGAGTATTCTGGGTGGGGTCTGGCCGCTCTTTGAACCTTTTGGTGATAGCTCCAAGAAGTATGGGGATATCATCAAGGGATGGATCACCCCTCTCGTCGAGCGTGCTGTGGAATACGAACGCAAGATGTCCGAGAAGGGCCAGCAAATCCAGAACGACCAGAGCACGCTCTTGGAGTACCTTGCCCATAGTTATAATGGTAATTCACCGTTGTGGTATCACGTCTTATCGCTAACCCCCTGCAGATGTCGCTGTCATCCGTGACCAACTCATAAATCTGTTATTGGCTGCCAGAGATACTGTTCGTTTATTCCCCTCTGCCGCTGCAGACAACGCACTAACATCAGTTTAAAGACATCATCGCTCCTAACCCACACCGTCTATATGTTCACCCAACACCCTGAGATCCTTGCTCGTGTTAGGGAGGAAGTGATCGAAGCACTTGGACCAGACGGCACGCCTACTCTCGAGGACATCCGCAAGTTGAAATATCGTGCGTTGTTGATTTCTGGGATGATCATTTGACTGACTGAGCTTTAGTCCGGGCTGTACTTAACGAAACCCTCCGTTTGTTCTGTCCTCTCCATGGAAGCATCCGTCAATCCCGTGGTCACGGGGTCATCCTCCCGCCTTCCGACGCGACTTATAAGAGAGGGCCGGTATATCTACCGCCCGACTCTCCCGTGTTCACTCTCCCCTTCCTCATTCAGAGGAATGAGGCGCTGTGGGGACCCGACGCGAACGTTTACGATCCCGATCGGTGGTTGGACGAGAGGCTGCAGCGGGTCGCAAACGACCCGGCGATTTTCATCCCGTTCGGTGCTGGTCCCAGGAACGTGAGTAGACCAAGCCGCCATTCGTCGTTTGAGTGAAGTTGAAACGTCACTTTCACAGTGCCTCGGTCAGAACTATGCTTACAACCAGGCCTCTTTGTTTATGATTCGGCTTCTTCAACGATTCGAAGGCTTCACTCTCGCTGAAGATAAACAACTGGCCCCTCCTTGGAAAACGGACCCACAACTGGCCGACCCCTCGAAGCGCGGGATGTTCGGACCCGGTTGGCCTGGGTCGAAGAGGAAGGCCGTGGAGAAAATTTGGCCTGGCAACAGTATTGTATTATCCGTCAGGGTACGTTGTGTCGTCACATCGTCCGGTGCTTTGCGTTGTTGATTTCGTTCCTAGGGAGGATTGTGGATTCGAGTAATGAATGCTGAGTGAACTATGTCCTCAGACACAACGCACTACCCAGTGTATCTACTGCTTGTCGTCGCTGGTGAGTTTACACAATGCAATGTGGTACATATCCACGAATATTATGATCACGTCGGTTCACATGATGGACTTGTGAGCTCGAAGGCCTATTGATACTGTTGTTCTCGATGCTAATTGCTTTCGGCGCACACCTCTGACACGAGTACGCGATGGATCCCGGGTGCCCCGGGCTCAGGTACAAGGCGATAAGCCGTAAACGCCCACTAGTCCTGAATCCTCCGCGAGGATTGATGCGCCCGCGTCCATCAGTGACAGGGAGTGAGTGTTTGCGCCCTTCGCGGGGAGCAGTCCACGCTGGAGTTAGGTCACGATAGGTCACTCGTCATCGGTCCGCATGATGGTTGACACACAATCGGGCCCGACCTGGGCCCCCGGGCGCGCATCTCGACCCACAGCCAGGGGAGGTTGGAATCTAGAGTAGTCGTTTGAGACGTGAGGGAAACAGGAGCGGTGATTTCGGCGAACTACCCACGCCGCCCAAACTCTCCAAGTAGATCCACGAACGTTCCGGAAATTTATCCTCCGGAAAGACTTCGCAATCCATGAGAAATCCAGACGGGATCTTCCACAGCAGATAAATAAAAGCTAGGGCAGGACATTGTCGACGATCGCTCCCGTTCTGCTCACAGGTGATAAAGGTGTGGGTACCCGTTCACCCAGGTGACGTAGTGAAGAACCCGAAAGTACTCCCGGAAAAAACAGCCTTCGGAAGACCCCCTAGTCCCTTGATCCCTGACATCCACCATGTCCTCCCAGGCGAAAACCGTTGCAACTAAAGCTTTCGATGGCCAGAAACCCGGTACATCTGGACTCAGGAAACGGTGAGATCTCCGTTGGCTCCGTTCGTTTGGTCCCGATATCTAACGATCCATCGTGATCAGTGTCAAGGTCTTCCAGCAAGAGGTAGTGTTGCATTTCTCTCTCGTGTCATATAGACTTTCTGGGTGCTGATGGACCATTCTCGATACCCGTCTGAACCCGATAGCACTACACCGAGAACTTCGTGCAGGCCACCTTTGACTCCATCCAGCCAAAAGGATTTACGCTCGTGATTGGTGGCGATGGTCGTTATTTTTCTCCAGAGGCCGTCCAACTCATTATCGAGATCGCTGCCGCGAACGATGTGGCCAAACTCATCATCGGCGCCAATGGTATTCTCTCAACTCCCGCCGCGTCTAATGTCATCCGGAAGTACAAGGCCGACGGTGGTATCCTCCTCACTGCCTCCCACAACCCTGGCGGACCAAACAATGACTTCGGTATCAAGTATAACGTGTCTAACGGTGGTCCCGCTCCCGAAAATGTTACCAACAAGATCTACGAGAAGACCAAGACCATCACTGAGTATAAGGTTCTCAAGCTCAAGCCCGTGCGTTCATCACCCATGCGTAGCCCTGGCCTCACCTTGGCTGACATACCTCTGCCCCTAGGTCGACCTTTCAGTAATCGGGGAAACTACTTATGGTCCTTTGAAAGTCGAGATCATCGATTCAGTCGTTGATTACGTTCAGCTCCTCAAATCAATCTTCGACTTTGACCTGATCAAAAACTTCCTCGCCCACACCGCGGATTTCGATGTCCTTTTCGACGGTTTACACGGTGTTACCGGTCCCTACGCGCGCGCCATTCTCATCGATGAGCTCAGTCTCCCCGAGTCTTCAACCCAGAACTGTATCCCTTCCCCCGACTTCGGTGGAGGACACCCCGACCCCAACTTGACCTATGCTCACACCTTGGTCGACGCTGTCGAGAAAAACAACATCGCATTTGGTGCCGCCTCCGATGGTGACGGCGATCGTAATATGATCTACGGAAAAGGCGCGTTTGTCACCCCAAGTGATTCCGTCGCTATCATTGCGGACTGGGCCGACTCGATTCCTTACTTCAAGAAGGGTGGTGTCAAGGGTTTGGCTAGAAGTATGCCGACTAGCGCCGCCATCGATCTTGTTGCCAAGAAGAAGGGTTTCGAATACTTCGAGGTCCCCACTGGTGAGGTTTCTTGCCCACAAGTTGGGTGACAGGATACTGAACTGGCGTTCAGGCTGGAAGTTTTTCGGCAACTTGATGGATGCTGGTCGCCTCTCCATTTGCGGTGAGGAATCTTTCGGTACCGGTTCAGACCACATCCGTGAGAAGGACGGAATTTGGGCAGTGATCGGTAGGTCCAGTTGCGCAGTCGTCTCAGCTCGATGACAAAAACTGGCATCAGCCTGGCTCAACATCCTCGCCGCTGCTAACAAGGCGTCTCCCAACAAATTGATCGGCATCAACGATCTTCTCCTGAGACACTACAAGATCTACGGCCGCTCCTTCTTCTCCCGTTACGACTACGAGGAAGTCGAGTCCGCCGCTGCTCAGAAGCTCGTGGACGAACTCGAGAAGGCGATCAAAACCGGTTCGCTCGTCGGTACTGAACACAAGTCCAAGTCTACCGGTGCCAGCTTCAAGGTCGCCAAAACTTACAACTTCGATTACACCGACCCGATCGATGGAAGCATCAGTAAGAACCAAGGACAGGTGGTCACTTTCGAGGATGGATCCCGTGTGGTCTGGAGGCTGTCCGGTACCGGAAGCCAGGGTGCTACCGTCAGGATGTACATCGAGCGATACCTTGTGGCGGAATCGGACGAGAAGGAGTTGATGAGGGACGCTCAAGATGGACTCAAGGGGTTGATTGAGGTCGCTCTGGAGCTCAGCAAGTTGACCGAGTTCCTTGGAAGGGATAAGCCCACCGTCATCACATAGACTACAACGGTCGGTTTCTACGAGCTACCTTCACTCCCCACCCAAAATGGGTATGAAGAACAAACCAAATTTTGTAAACCTACGTCTCTAAAATGCAAGGACTCCTTGGTGAGCCGTCACGGGAGACCATTCCGCAGTCAACTTGGTAAAGACCATTGTAGCTTGAATCCCCATCCATCGTGTGACCGCCTTTGCATGAACTTCACCCCGGTCGGGTCGAATGTCTCGGGAGGCAGGTGTCAGCCGTCTACCGTGGGATCGCCTTGGAGGGTTTTATTGTGACATCGCGCAGTTGGCTAGAGACCGCATGTCATTACTACCACTGGTACCAGACTTACATGATGACCCCGTGAGATACGAACGGATTCGCTACCCTATCTGGGCTGCTGCGGTCCGCCAAGCAGCCATCACAGTGTTTACGCTTATTTTGATCCGTGCCAAACTCCGTGCTACCTGCGACGACCATGATGAACGCTCTCTGACCGAGATTTAGATCCACACAACCTACTGCGGACCGACCACTGTTCCTGATTAACTGCGGACCGAGTGGCGCGCGGTAATCGACACACTTATACCTACGCGCTGCCTAAGGCGTCGGCCAAGCCGAGGTCGTACGACACCCCCCACCACCAAAGCGCGACGATGAGGGGATCACTTCTGGTCGTATTGACTGCGGTCTCTGCGGTCGCCGCTTTCCCGTCTTACGACGACGGGCAGATCGTGTTCGGAATATCAAAGGGAGAACCTATTGCCGTTCCACCTAAGTTCGACAGGATCGAAGACAACGCGAAACAGTGGGTGCAAAACGGGAGGGATTTTATTCACCGTGATGGGATAACCTGTGAGTCTGTCCACCCACTAGCGTGACTTCGTCAGTGAGCTCACCTATTCATCAGATGAATTGGTCACCCACCCCGCGTTCAGTAACCATCGTCTTCGTTTGACGGAACCAGAAATCTGTGATCCGAGTGTAAAGCAATACTCAGGCTACTTTGACATTGTTGACGGAAAGCACCTGTTCTTCTGGTGGGTCTCGTTGGTTTCATACTGTCACATTATTCATAACGCCGC
>Ga0307509_10010065_pt1 | contig 11666 bp, 11 predicted proteins | sample 10_EM_MG_FD_202245 | JGI IMG/M metagenome (GOLD analysis project Ga0307509, IMG submission 202245) | Populus trichocarpa ectomycorrhiza microbial communities from riparian zone in the Pacific Northwest, United States - 10_EM | ecosystem: Host-associated > Plants > Roots > Unclassified | place... | reverse complement strand
GTGCCCGCTCCGACGGTCAGTACGGTCCGTGCGTCCCCGAGCGCATCCCAGACCCGCGCGGCGATCCGCGGCTCGGTCCGCCGCGTCGCCGGATAGGCGGACCCGATGGCGTCGTACAACTGCGCGCCGAACACCTTCAGTTGATCCTCCGGCGTCGTCCTGATCCCCATTGCCCGTGCCTCCAGTTCCCTGTCGATGGCCGTCACCATCACCGCGGCGCGGTCACGCTGCTCCAGCAGCAGACCGCGCAGCCGACGCAGGTGCTCGACCGCGTCGGTGGCCGGGTCGTCAACCAGATCCGCGATCTCGCGCAATCCGAAGCCCAGCCTCCGGTAAGCGAGCACCTCCCGCAGCCGCTCCACGTCGCCCGCCGAATAGGCCCGGTATCCGGCTGCCGTCCGCGCGGACGGATGTACGAGCCCGATCTCGTCATAGTGATGCAGCGTACGAACAGTCACGCCGGCCAGTTCGGCCACATGCCCCACGCTCAGGTGCTCCTCCACGCCACCGACTATGCGCCATCACGCCACGTGAGGGTCAACTACTTCGCTCCGAAGTGCCTTCGTCGCAGACCATGACTAGGCTTCAAATCGACGACCGGGGAATACGAATCGGACCGGCGCGAGGACATGTTTTCTGAAACGCGCCTAGCTTCTCCCGCAACCGCAGACCGCCGACGGAACGGTGCCACAACGCGAGCCGGGCAAAGGGGCGGGTGGGTGGGGCGCGGACCGCACGTCTTCCCGCGCACACCGGACACGGCAGCACGAGGCAGCTAGCCACCACGAACGGCGGAAGGCAGTGCTACGACAGTCTCTTTACGGCACGTCCCAGACGAAGCGGTGGGTGTGGATGCCGAAGTAGGTGAAGGTCTCGACATGGGTGACGCCGGGGACTGCCTTGATGCGGTCGTTGACGACGGCGAGGAGTTCGGCGGGGGTGTGGCAGACGACTTCGACGAAGAGGTCGAAGGCGCCGGCGGTGAGGACGACGTAGATCACGCCCTCGCAGGCGGAGATGGCGTCGGCGGCGGCGCGGATGTCGCCGTCGGCCCTCACGCCGACCATGGCCATGGTCGGCAGGCCTAGGGCGATGGGGTCGGTGACGCCGACGACGCGGACTACGCCGGTGTCGATGAGGCGCTGGACGCGGGCTCTTGCGGCGGGGGCGGAGAGGCCGACGGTCGGGCCCAGGTCGGCGTAAGACACGCGGCCATCGTGTTGCAGCGCCCGCAGGATCTGCTTGTCGGTCTCGTCCAGGCGCGGGGTGCTCATGGGGCCGAGAGTACCGGGTGGTCGGCGACGAGTTCGGTGACTGCGGCCCCGAAAAGGCTCGTATGGAGGTCGACGTCTGCTTCGGTGGTTGCGGGCGACATCAGGGCCATGTTGTGGAACGGGGTCATCAGGATGCCGCGGTTCGCCAGATAAGTGTGCAGGTAGTCGTCGAGTTCCTGGTCGTGCACGGCGGCGGCCTCGGTGCCGGTGCGCGGGGCGGGGTTGGCGAAGCGGTATTCCACTCGGGCGCCTAGGCGGGTGACGGACCACGGGAGGTTGTGCGCGGCGATGACCTCGTTGACGCCCGCCTCGAAGCGCTCGGCTAGGGCGTGCATGTGGTCGAAGGCCTTATCGGTGAGGACTTCGCCGAGGGTGGCGCAGACGGCAGCGATCGACAGGGCGTTGCCCGCGAGGGTGCCGCCGACGCCGCCCATGTCGACCAGGTCGAGATCCGCGCGGCCGAGTAGGCGGTCGGCGAGGTCGGCTGACAGGCCGTAGGCCCCGGCCGGGATGCCGCCGCCGATGGCCTTGCCGATGGTGATGATGTCCGGGTGCAGGTCCCAGGCGCGTGTTGCGCCGCCGGGGCCCGCACAGAAGGTGTGGGTCTCGTCGAGTATCAGCAGCGTGTCGAAGCCACTGGCCAGTTCCCTGACTCCGTCGAGGTAGCCGGGCTCGGGCAGCACGATGCCGATGTTGGTGAGCGCCGGCTCCATCAGCACGGCGGCCACGTCGCCGTGGGCGAGTTCGCGCTCGAGGCCTTCGAGGTCGTTGAATTCGGCGACGCGGCTGGTCTCGGTCACGGCCACCGGGGCGCCGACGTTGCCGGGGCGGGGCGCACCCTTGCCGTCGGGCGAGGTGACGATCAGCGACTCGTCCACGGAGCCGTGGTAGCAGTAGCTGTTGACCAGGATCTTCGGCCGTCCGGTCACGGCGCGGGCCAGCCGGATCGCCCAGCGGTTGGCGTCGGTGGCGGTCAGCGAGAAGGACCAGCGGGGCAGGCCGAAGCGGCTCGCGAGGTGCGCGCCGGCGGTCTCGGCCTGTTCGGTCGGCAGCATCACGGCCAGGCCGCCGAGCTCCTCGATACGGTGGCGCACGGCCTCGGTGACCGCGGCGGGGCTGTGTCCGGCCATCGAACCGGTGTCGCCGAGGGAGAAGTCGACATAGGTGTGGCCGTCGATGTCGGTCACGTGCGCGCCTCGCGCGGTGTCGAGGTAGAGCGGGAAGTGCGCGGAGGTCTTGTTCATCCACGTCATCGGCACGCGGCCGAACAGCGAATCGGCGTGCGCGTACGCCCCGGCGGAGCACGGATTGCGGTCGAGGAACGCGTCCTGTTCGCGCGCCAGCAGACCGCGGAGCCGTGCGCGGTCCACGCCGCTGGGGCTGGGGTCGGGGACGACGGATGTGGACATACGGACGTACCTCCTCGGGGGCTGATGCGACGAGGCTACCAATGAATCGAAAGTCGAACAAGGTGCCCGCGAACGATTCTTTCGTCACGCAGCGGGAATAAGCGCGGGGAACAAGTGGTTGGCGGGGCTTGTTGCCGAAGGCATGAGCAAACTCGGTAGCACTGACCTGGATGTATACGGGCTCTGCCTGGGCGGGAACGTCTTCGGCTGGACGGCCGACGAGACCGCCTCCTTCGCGATCCTGGACGCGTACGCGGCGGCGGGCGGCAACTTCGTCGACACGGCCGACGTGTACGGCGCGCGGGCGAACAACGGCGTGGGCGGGCTGTCCGAGGAGGTGCTCGGGCGCTGGTTCGCGGCGCGCGGCAACCGCTCCTCGATCGTGCTGGCCACGAAGGTGGCGCTGAAGAACAGCCGTCCGGGCCTTTCGGCGGCGAACATCCTCGCTGCGGCGGACGAGTCGCTGGAGCGCCTCGGCACGGACTACATCGATCTCTACTACGCGCACCGCGACGACGCGGACGTGCCGCTGGAGGAGACCCTCGGGGCTTTCGATTCGCTCGTGCGCTCCGGGAAGGTCCGCTACATCGCCGCGTCGAACTACACCGCCCCGCGGCTGGCCGAGGCACTGGCCGTGTCAGAGCGCGAGGGGTTCGCGCGGTACAGCGCCCTGCAGAACCACTACAACCTGCTCGAGCGCGCGGAGTTCGAGGTGGACACCGCTCCGTTCCTGGCCAAGGAGTCGATCCCGTCGCTGCCGTACTTCGGGCTGGCGCGCGGCTTCCTGGCAGGCAAATACCGCCCGGGTGTCGAGGTCGAGTCCGCGCGGGCGCAGGGCGTGACCGGGTACCGGAACGAGCGCGGATACGCGGTGCTCTCGGCCCTGGACGAGATCGCGGCGGCGCACGGCGTTCCGGTGGCGTCGGTCTCGCTGGCCTGGCTCGCCGCACAGCCGACCGTGGCCGCCCCGATCGCTTCGGCGCGCACCGTGGATCAGCTTGCCGAACTGCTGCCGAGCGTGGACCTGACGCTCTCCTCGGACGAGATCGCCGCACTCAGCAGCGCGTCAGCTTAGGAAGTCGAGGACGAGGGGGCCCGCGACGTCTCGGAATTCTTCGAAGTAGGCGTGGCGGGCGCCCTCGATCATGAGCAGCCGCGCATCGGGGATGCGTTCGGCAATCAGCGGGGCGTTCGCGGCGGGATTGAACACGTCGTCGGTGCCGTGCAGCACGAGCGTCTGGGAGCGGATGTCCGGGAGTCGGTCCCAGGCGTCGTGCGCGGCACTGGCGCGCAGGTGGTGCCGTCGCGCGCGGTCCGGCATGTCCGGGTCGCCCATCGTCTGATGCGGGCCGGGGTGCTCCTCCAGCCAGGTTGGCGTGTACATCAACTCGGCAAGGGCCTGGCGTGCGGCGTCGCGATCGACTTGGGCCAGGGAGCGGCGGACTGCGTCGCTGCGCTCGATGCCGTGTTCGCCGCCGGGAGACGTGCAGCCGAGGATCAGTCTCCGAATGCGGTCCGGGTGGCGGGCGGCGAGGACCTGTGCGGTGCGGCCACCCATCGAGGTTCCGTAGAGGTCGGCAGATCTGATGCCTAGTTCGTCGAGGACTGCCAGAGCGTCCCGGGCGAAGAGTTCGATGGAGTAGGGGGCGTCGGGCTTGTCGCTGTCGCCGGTGCCGCGATAGTCGAGGGTGACTGTCGTGTGGACGCGGGCGAAGTCATCGCGCACGCCATCCCACCAGTGGTGATTGTTCGCTTGGCCGGCGAGTAGCAGCAACGGGGGGCCGCTGCCCTCGACTTGATACGCGATCTGGGTTCCGTCGGCGGACTTCGCGAAGGCCTGAGTCATGAGATTTTCTTGGTCATGAAGACGCTCAGCGGATCGAGGTCGTAGTCGCCGAAGGGATCGCAGTATGCGAAGCCGGAGCGCAGGTAGAGGGCTCGCGCGGGGGCGAAGAAGTCTTCGACACCGGTCTCCAGGCTGAGGCGGGTCAGGCCTATCCGGACGGACTCGGCCTCGATGTGCGCGAGGATTCGAGCGGCGACGCCTTGGCGCTGGTAGGCGGCGGAGGTGCGCATCGACTTGAGTTCCGCGTGCGTCGTGTCGAGGCGCTTGATCGCGCCGCAGCCCGCTATCCGGTCGCCGTCTCGAAGGGACCAGAAGGTGACCTCCGGGCGGCGCAGGCCGTCGAGATCGAGGGCGTGCACGCTCTCCGGGTTGGGGGTGACGCGCCTCATCTCGGCTACATGTGATTCGAGCAGTTCGATAATCTCGGGGCTGCTCAGGTCGTCGATCGCGATCTCCACGCCGTCATGCTACCTAGGGGACGTTACGTGAATCTCCCGCTCACCTGCGAGTGCCTGCTGACCCGGACGTCCGAGGCGGGCGTCACCGAACTGCTGATCGGGCTGAAGAAGCGAGGCTACGGCAAGGGCAAACATGTGTTGCCGGGTGGGAAGGTCGAGGCCGGCGAAAGCCTCGAGGATGCGTGCGTGCGCGAGGTGGCCGAGGAGACCGGGCTGGTTGTCTCCGTAGCGGATCTGGTGCCGATGGGGGCGGTGACGTTTCTTTTTCCGGCCAAGCCGGAGGACGACGTGTACGTGGCGATGTTCGCCTGCGACCGGTTCGACGGCGAGCTCGTCGAGACCGAGGAGCTCGCCACCGAGTGGTATCCGACCAGCGCGCCGCCCTACGAGCGGATGTGGGATGACGCGAAGTACTGGCTGCCGCTGATCCTGAAAGGCCACCACCTCGACGTCGTCATCACGCTCAACGACGACAACGAGACGGTCTCCGACGTGCGCTACGCGGGCGATGACGCATAGTGTTCCACGTGGAACACTATGCGTTCATGCACATGACTATGCGGCGCCACGCTCCTCGATCGGGCGCCTGCGACGCCGCTTGTCGGTGAGGGCGGGCCTGGTGCGGCTGCTCGCGGTCGGGTCGTAGAGGTCCACGCCCGGCGGCACGATCTCGTCGATCCGGTCCAGCACTTCGTCATCGAGCACGAGGTCGGCGCCGGCGAGCAGGCTCTCCAGTTGGTCCATGGTGCGCGGGCCGAGGATCACCGAGGTCACGCCCGGGTGCGCGACGACGAAGGCGACGGCCAGTTGCGGCAGGCTGCAACCGATCTCATCGGCCAGCGCAGCGAGTTTCTCGACCGCGTCGTACTTCGCGGCGTTCTCCGGGAGCGCGGGGTCGAAATAGCCGGGACGGAATGTCGGCCTGCGGTCCGCCATGTCGACCGGCGCGTTCTTGCGGTACTTGCCGGACAGGAAGCCGAAGGCGAGCGGGCTCCAGGTCAGAACGCCCAAGCCGAGCCTGAGCGCCTCGGGCAGCACCGATGCCTCGATGCCGCGCGTGAGGATCGAGTACGGCGGCTGCTCGCTGCGGAAGCGGTAGAGGCCGCGGCGATCGGCGACGTGGTAGGCCTCGACGATCTCTTCGGGGTGGAAGGTCGACGAACCGAACGCGCGGATCTTGCCCGCGCGCACGAGATCGGTCAGGGCGGCGAGCGTCTCCTCGATGTCGGTCCGCGGGTCGGGCCGGTGGATCTGGTAGAGGTCGATCCAATCCGTCTGCAGGCGCCGCAGGCTGTCCTCGACGGCCTTCGTGATCCAGCGCCGCGAGTTACCGCTGCGGTTCGGGCCGTCTCCCATCGGGAAGTGGACCTTGGTCGCGAGCACGATGTCGTCGCGGCGGCCCTTGAGCGCCTTGCCGACGATCTGCTCGCTCTCCCCGGCCGAGTACATGTCGGCGGTGTCGACGAAGTTGATCCCCCGGTCCAGCGCGGCGTGGATGATCTTGGAGCAGTCCTCGTGGTCGGGATTGCCGATCTCGCCGAACATCATCGCGCCCAGGCAGTGCGCGCTGACCTCGATGCCGGTCCCGCCGAGAGTGCGGTAACGCATGGTGTTTGTCCCCATGGGACGACCTTAGGATCTGGAGCCTGCTCCAGGTCAAGCGCCCAGCACGATGCTGATCACGCGATCGATGGCGCGCGCGAAGAACACGTCGGGGTCGAGGTCGGGCGCGCGGCCGGTGCTCGCCGCGAAGGTGGCGGCGAGATGAGGGTACGCACCGGTCGCCGCGGCCTGGGCGAGGTAGGTCACCAGTTCCGCCTGCCACTGCTCGGTGCCGCCGGCCTGGCGCTGGTTCGCCTCCCACTGCGCGTACATGCAGATGGAGCTGTTGAGCATCGCGAAAAGCTCCATCTTGGTGTCGGCAGTCTGCTCGTTGTCTGCCATGACCGTCAGGAAGTACTCCACGCAGCGCAATGAGTTTGGGCCGATCGTGGGACGCGTCAGTACGAGCGCTGGTACCCACGGGTGACGCCGCATCGCCGCCAGGCCCTCTCTCGCGAAGCCCAGGAGGTCCGCGCGGGCGTCACCTGACGGGACGTCGGGCAGCTTCCACTCCCCCGCGACCGCGTCGAGCATCAGGTCGAACAACTGCTCCTTCGCCGGCACGTAGTTGTAGAGCGACATCGTGCCCGCGCCAAGTGACGCGGCGATCTTCCGCATGGACACGGCGGCCAGGCCGTCGGCGTCGGCCAACGCGATCGCCGCGGCCGCGATCGCGGAGCGGCTGTGCGCGGGCGCCGGACCCCGGGCGCTGCGCTCGGGGCGCAGCCAGATCAGCTCGGGCCGATCGGTCGTCATGCGACATCACCTCGGATCGAGTCTAGACAGGGCGTACACCGTACGTAGTATGCTCGAGCCAGCAGAAACACCGTACGACGTACTTAGTGAGGAGTGGGCATGAGCACACCGGCCGTCAGCATGACCGGCCTGCACAAGCGCTATGGGAGGACGCACGCCCTGTGTGGCCTCGATCTGACCGTGGGCGCGGGGACGATCTGCGGCCTGCTCGGTCCGAACGGCGCCGGCAAGACGACGGCGGTGCGCGTCCTGGCGACGCTCGCGGCGCCGACGTCCGGGCACGCGCGCGTCGCCGGGTACGACGTCGTCCGCCGGCCCGACGAGGTCCGCCGCCGGATCGGGTTCAGCGGTCAGCACGCCGCGCTCGACGAGGGCATCACCGGCCGCCAGAACCTTCAACTGCTCGGCCGACTGCGTCACCTCGGCGCACGCGGCGCCCGGCAGCGAGCCGATGAACTGCTGGAACGCTTCGAACTGGCCGACGCGGCCGACCGGCTGGTGCGCACGTACTCCGGCGGCATGCGGCGCCGCCTCGACCTGATTGCCAGCCTGATCACCCGACCGGAGGTGCTCTTCCTCGACGAGCCCACGACCGGGCTCGATCCGCGCAGCCGCAATGAGATCTGGGCCACCGTCAGGCAGCTCGCCGACGAGGGGACGACCGTGCTGCTGACCACGCAGTACCTCGATGAGGCCGACCACCTCGCCGACGACATCGTGGTCGTGGACCAGGGGATCGTCATCGCGTCGGGGCCGCCGGAGGAACTCAAGGAGGCCATCGGCATGCGCGTCGAGGCGACTGTGGCCGAACCGGCTGACGTAGTGCACTTGGAGACCACCGCCAAGATCCTCCGCGAGTTGACCGGCTGCGTGCCGACGATCGAGGCGGACGAGCAGCGCGTCAGCGTGAACACCGGTGGCGGACAGACCGTCAGCCTGCCGCGGCTCGTGCGCGAACTCGACGCGGCCGGAGTGGACGCCGTCGATGTGGCCCTGCGGCGGCCGTCACTGGATGAGGTGTTTTTGACGCTGACCGGCGAAAACGAGAGGACTGCGGCATGAGCGCGACTATTGCCGTCGGAAGGAAGCCCGTTTCCGATACGTGGACCCTTACCCTCAGGGTCCTGCTCTTCTACCGCAACTCCCCCGCCCTCGTCGGCATGTCGCTCGGTGCGCCGCTGATCTTGCTGGTGATGTTCGGGTATGTCTTCGGCAGCGCCATCAAGATTCCCGGCGGCGAGGACTACCGCAGTTATCTGATGCCCGGCCTGTTCGTGCTGATCGCGGTGAACGGCATCATGGCCAGCATGGTCGGCGCGGCCCGCGACCTCGAGCGCGGCATGGCAGACAGGCTGCGCACGCTGCCGATCTCGCGCACGGCGACCCTGCTCGGCCAGGCGGTCGCGGACGTGATGGCCAACGCGGTGATCATCGTCCTCATGGCCGGTGTCGGCTACGCGGTGGGCTGGCGGGTGCACGACGGCGCCGCGCGGGCGGTCGCTGCACTCGGCCTGCTGCTGCTCCTGCGCTTCGCGATCGTGTGGGCCGGCTTCTCTCTCGGGATGGCGTGCCGCCGCGAGGAGATCGCGGCGCAGGCGGGGCTGCTGGTCCTGCCGATCAGCACCGTCAGCAACGTGTACGTGCCCACGGCGGGAATGCCCGGCTGGCTGCGGACGGTCGCCGACTGGAACCCCGTAAGCTGCGCCGCCTCCGCGGCGCGCTCGCTGTTCGGCGACACGCTCGGCGCCGCCGCGACCTCGCCGTGGCCGCTCGTGCATCCGGTCGAGGCCACGCTCGCCTGGAGCGCCGCGCTGGTCTCGCTGTTCATGCCGCTGGCCGTGCGCGCATTCAGCACGCACGGCCGGTGAGGCGGCGGGGTGTGGTGTCAGACCGCGGCCAGTTCGGGCTGCTGAACCTGGTCGGTGCTCGCAGCGTCCTGCGGCATCTGGTCCGCGGCGCCGTGCCCCTGCTGGCCGTGCCGCGGGAGCAGGAAGACCACCAGGAACGAGACGGCGGTCAGGCCGAGCGCGATCTCGCCGATGAGCTTGGCCGCGTGCACGGCCGAGGCGGGGTCGGCGGAGGCGTGCGATCCGAAGGTGTTGAAGAACACGGTTCCCAGCACGGCCACCCCGAGCGCCGCGCCGAACTGCTGGACGCACTCGAGGACTCCGGAGGCCGAGCCGATCTGGTGTGTCTCCACGTCGCCGAGGACCAGGTCGAACAGCGGCACGAAGATCGCGCCCATGCCCACGCCGTACACGGCGAGCGGCGCGCTCATGTCCCAGCCGGTCACCCCGGCGCCGGCCTGGTCGAGGACGCACAGGAAGCCGATCGTGCCGACGGCCATCACGGCGAGTCCGAGGTGGATGATGCGGCGACCGAGCTTCGCACCGAGGGTGCCGCTGAGCGCCGAGCCGACGAAGGCGCCGGCGGCCAGCGAGATCGAGGTCAGGCTCGCGTGCATCGCGCTGTAGCCCAGGCCGAGCTGCAGGAACAGGCCGAAGGCGAGCGAGAATCCGACGACCACGCCGAAGAAGGAGAGGATGAATACGAGGCCTGAGGTGTACGAGCGGTTGCGGAAGACGCCGAGGTCGATCAGCGGGCTGCGGCCTGCGTCTCGCCGACCCAGGATGCGCTGGCGCAGAGCGAACAGCGCGAACACCGGCAGGCTGCCGATCATCATCGCGAAGCACCAGGCGGGCCAGCCGGACTCGCGGCCCTCGATGAGCGGGTAGATCAGCATCGTCATGCCGGCTCCGCCGAGCAGCGCGCCGAGCAGGTCGAGCCGCCCACCGCGAGCGGTCGGCGCGGAGTTCGGCAGGACCCGGCGGCCGACGACGACCGTGTAGCCGCCGAGCAGCAGGTTGATCAGGAAGACCGCGCGCCAGCCGGTACCGAACACGTTCGCGTTGACCAGCGCGCCCGCGACGATCGGGCCGAGGATCGTGGACAGGCCGATGGCCGGGCCGAAGATCGCGAAGGCCTTGCTCATCTCCTTGCCCGGGAACAGCTCCTTGATCAGTCCGAATCCCTGCGGCACCATCAGCGCGGCGATCAGGCCCTGCACCGCGCGGGCCGTGATCAGCGAGGTCGGCGACCAGGCGAAGGCGCAGGCCACGGACGCGGCGGTGAAGCCGACCGCGGAGCCGAGCAGCATCCGGCGTCTGCCGTACATGTCGCCGAGCCGTCCGCCGACGAGCAGGCCCGCGGCGAGCGCGAGCGTGTAGGCGGCGGAGAACCACTGCAGCGCGGCGGTGCTGCCGCCGAGCGAGTGGTGGATCGCCGGTCCGGCGATGGTCAGGACCGTCGAGTCGAGCAGGTCCATCAGGGTCGCGGCGAGGAGCGCGGACAGTCCCAGCCACTTGCGGGGGTTCGGGGTCGTTGTCGTCATGCCTTCAAGCTAGGTGCCTATTAGGCACGCTTGGTTCCTGATTAACGGGCAGACTGAAAAACATGTTGGAGACCTCGGCACGACTGCTCCGTCTGCTCTCACTCTTGCAGACGCCCCGCGAATGGACCGGCCCTCAACTGGCCGAACGGCTCGGCGTGAGTACCCGGACCGTGCGCAACGACGTCGACCGGCTGCGCAATCTCGGGTATCCGGTGGACGCGACGCGCGGCGCGGTCGGCGGCTACCGGCTCGGCGCGGGCGCGCAGCTTCCGCCGCTGCTGCTGGACGACGAGGAGGCCGTCGCCGTCGCGGTCGGGCTGCGGACGGCGGCATCCGGCTCGATCTCAGGCATCGAGGAGACGTCGCTGCGCGCACTGGCGAAGGTCGAGAAGGTGCTGCCCTCGCGGCTTCGCAGGCGGGTCGGCGCGCTGCAGACGTACGTGGCGTCCGTATCGATGGACTCGAACTCGCCGCGCGTGGACGCGAGCGTTCTGACGGAGCTGACCGCCGCCTGCCGCGACCGTGAGCTCGTGCGCTTCGCGTACGAGGACCGCGGCAAGACCGGCAGCCGACGCATCGCAGAGCCGTACGGCCTGGTCAATTGGGGAAGGCGCTGGTATCTGGTCGCCTGGGACCGCGACCGCGAGGACTGGCGCACCTTCCGCGTCGACCGGATGACGCCGAAGTTCCCGGCCGGCCCGAGGTTCTCGCCGCGCGAACTGCCGGACGAGGACCTCGCGCGGTACGTGTCCGATCGCGTCTCGGCCGCGCCCTGGCGGATCGCCGCGCAGATCACGATTCACGCTCCGGCGGCGGTCGTCGTCGAACGAGTCCCCGCCCACGTCGGCCCGATCCAGAGCATTGACGCCGAGACCTGCTTGCTGAGCGCGGGAAACGACAACGTCGAGATGTTCGCCGTCTACCTGGGCA
>Ga0307509_10010064_pt1 | contig 11666 bp, 6 predicted proteins | sample 10_EM_MG_FD_202245 | JGI IMG/M metagenome (GOLD analysis project Ga0307509, IMG submission 202245) | Populus trichocarpa ectomycorrhiza microbial communities from riparian zone in the Pacific Northwest, United States - 10_EM | ecosystem: Host-associated > Plants > Roots > Unclassified | place... | reverse complement strand
CCTTTATTTGTCACTATATTGATTTTGAATCCATATTTAATAGCATATTTATTTCATGAATATGATTTTTTTTATCAATTAGAATTTGCTTCAAGATTTGATTCATAATTAGATATTCATTAGAGCACATGAGTTTTGTTTATATAATTTTTTCAAGAAGTTAGCAACGAAACTTGTACTGACTTAAAAATATGAATTTTCAACGTCTTAGAGTTTGGAAGTAAGGATTTGCAAGTCATCTACTTGCTCTATGACATATTTATCAATCATAGTAAATTCAAAATATTATATTGATGTAAATTTATCAATACCTTCCTTTTCATTTTGATAGATACCTTTAACAGCTAATCCTTTTGATAGTATAATGGTACCGCCTAAATGTGCAAATGCATGGTCTATGTTCTCGATAACAACGAAGCTTGTTACTAATGAATGACTTGGGTGACTTGACCCAAGATAAAAAGCATAACAGGAAGGTAGCTCGTGAACAAAGAAAATTAATCATCACTTTGTTTTTTACCTCATATTCTTACTTTCTCTCTAACCATAATAATATTATTTTTTTAATCAAATCATTGAATTATTTATCTCTTAAAATTTCTTCAATGTTTATTCTTACACACATCTTTTTTTAGGAGGACTGCAACCATTATATAACATAAGGGTTATATCTCGTGGCTTGGTTAAGGGAACCCACCTGAACCATAGCAAAAGTAAGTCTTCATAAGACAATTATCATTGCTTATGGACTCGAATCTCAATGATCTATCTATGACTAGGATGAAGTTTGGGTGAAACTAAGTAGAAGTCCAAACTGACTGATGTGAAAGAGTCAACAAATGAGTTGTGGTTAGGAATGAAATGCAACTCGAACTCAAAGCTAACTGGTTCTCTCCAAAATGCATTGAAACACAACAGTTGATTAGACATCTAGGGGTAAAGCACTATTTCAGTGTGGATCACGAGAACGGTATCAAATCAAGACAAACTCTGAATACTAGATATGATCTAAAATATCAAGGGTCAAGGCTGGTTAGTAAGACATGAGGGATACATCGTCAAGAGGAAAACAACCTTGATTACCAGCTAAGGCACTTAAATGACTGCTCAATGATAAAGAAGGTAGAGGTGCAGAGCCAGAATCTTTAAAGCACTTGAACAACTCATACAATTTGTTAGAGAGAGTGTGTTCACAATGTAACCATGACATAAAAAATGTCCTTTTGATGCTTTGTACAGGCAGCCTTGTCTTCATCGGAACTTGTAGGAGTAAGTTATACAAGGCTTTAGTTGTTCATCATCCATGCATCAAATAGAAAATTGCCAATTCAACGAGGAGAAACTTGATCTCACCCTTCCAGTAAATAAAGTTGATTTCATTTCTATCAAAACATTCAAGTTTGAACTCTTATGAATACACCTTAATTGTTGTCTCTTGCACATGAGCATCCATCTTCAAGTAGCCAAATAACACGTTAGAATTATTGGTGGTTGATGATTGTTTAGTCCTTGTAACATGTAGATAACATCATTTTTAAAGTATTATTTGCCCCACTATAAAAGTAGATGCTGTTGGATTAAGACAGATATAGTTCCAGGACTAATAGAAAGACCCTAAAAGTCTTAGATAACAAGACAAATACTGACATTTTATAGTTATTTATCCAGAAGGTGCAGTGATTTCTTAAAAAAACGATGACTTTTGGATGAAAAAACATGAAGAAACCACTCACAGAACTGAACATTCGATTGAGGCCTCAATTACTGCATGTTTGGAACAAGCAACTGAGACTCAATCGGATGTTCATCCCTTTTTTCTCCATCAATATATTCGTTGGAGCTTCGACTGGCACAGGTTTAAAACAGCATCTTTTCAACCTTTTATTCTTTACAGTACTTTGGTTCTTAAACTTTTTTTGTTTTGATTCCTAACCCTTTTAGTATTACAACATGACCCTTGATTTCAATTTTTGTTTAAACCTTGGATTCAACAAGAGTTCTTTTAGTGTGGTGTCACTTTTAATTTTTATAACTTTAATTTACGTTCACAAACTAATCTATCTACAGTTAAAATGCAGATCACAGGGAAACCTCAGCTAATATGGTATGGCTCACAAACGTCTCGTCAATGAGTGATCACCAGCTTCTTACATGGAAAATATTATGCCCTTGCACTTTATTCACAAAGTTGAGAACTGGAACCTCGATGTCTCCTATATATAGAGCTAACTTTATTACATCCGGAAGCCAGCATAATTATGAACAGCTAAAACTGTATTATACGACATAAGACAAGTTGCATTAGCTAGCTAGTTTTATATCCCTGAAAGTGGCTAGCCCTAGTAATTTATATCCTTAATGAATCCGCATTATTTCTATTTTAATCTCAGATTAGTGACAACAGCATATATGTCGTCCGCAGTTTAATAAACCCACAGATTAAATTTAATCATTCACGTAATTGAGATTGATTCTTTCCCTGCTGTGTATGGGGTATGGAATTCAGTAGTTGACTTGCCCTATTTTTTTTTTTTTTTGTTCTTCTTCCTTTTAATTTCCCCCATAAAGGAGGGGAATTGCCCTTTTCTAGCGTTGACATTGAGATAAATTACCACATTTTTGGATGCCCATATGCTTCTGTAACGAATCACGGCATACCATGTCAGCTCTAGTCTTTCGAAGAGTTTAGTCAACTGGTTAGAAACAAGAGGAGGTGCTTTAGCAATGTTTATAGAACCCTAAAAAAAGTTAGGACTAATTAATTTTGGACACTAGAGCTAAAGCTATAAAGTGAGTTGGACGGTAGGCATGTATGGTGCCTCAAGTATGAAGTTCTTTCGTCCATAGCTAAGAATTTCTGGGTTTTTTTTTTGTTTTTGTCAAAAAGGAAAAAACACTGGTTGGGTACAACTGTAAATGGATGTCATCTGTATAGGAAACAGAAAAATTATTCCTCCATTACATGCTGGGAAAAGGCTGCATCTTATAGGTGACCTCCACAGTGATATCTTATGATGAGAGGGGAAGACCCTTCGGCATTCACTCTGTCATATCTACTGGTGGGCCTGGATATGAAAACTCACCTCGCTGAGGCCAGGAGATATGCCGAAGTTGTCCCTGTCTTACAAATTTAGTAACCAAGACATATTCTAGTATTGGCATTTGGCTTTGGGATGGAAAACGTGGTGGGTGCAAAGAGAATTTGATTTAGGGGGAGTGCTTAAAAAAGAGTTGAAGAACTCTCTGTGATGTATAGAGAATTTGATTGAAGTGACACCCATTTCAGAGATTCCTGATCTTATCATTTAACAAAGAAATATAAATGTATAGATGAACTTTCAACTACAATGGAATGAAATGAATTGGAAAGAAGTTAGGTTCTCGAAAGCCGAGTGCTTTGCAGTTCTTGTAAAAGGATGCCTGGGGATAGACTTTAATTTATCACCACATAATAACAATCTAAAATACTCCAGCAATAGGAAAAAGTTACAATGAGCTTAAAAAAAGAAGAGGCTCTTCCTAGCAAAAGTAAAGCTCATGGAAACATAAATCAGTTTTTCACAAAAACTCTTCCTGCAAGCCTTTCCATGGATCCATAGTGCATTCTGCAGAAGTGAGTGTGCATTATATATGACCACCAGAGCATTGCAAAAACACTCGAGCGCTTACAAATCAGCGTATAAGCCAGACTGCAAAGGCACCTGCGAATGAAACCCTCTCTCTTTTATTCCCTCGTGACGTTAGCATAAACAAACAAAACTTTTATCGGTGGGACTTGAGCTGCCAAAAAATAAGGTATAGTGGTAAGCACAAAAGCAAGAAAGAGGATGGAAGGAGAAAAAAATTCGACATGCTTTTTCACGCGTCTCTTTCATACGAAAAACGCAGGTTGTTGACAAGAAAACTCACACACACATTCAGACAGGCCTATCATTATGTTTCTGTGTAGATATATATAGTACACTCATACAAGTAAAAAGAAAATTCAACTTCTCATCATTACTTCCTTCTGTTGTTGAGAACTAGTTTTCCTTCTGTTGTTGAGCACTAGAATCATTAATATCAGACTTTGTTTTATTGTCATTGATAAACTGGACACTCGAAACTTGTCTTTAAGCTTGTGATTAATGGAATCTGTCAATCATGGGAAATACATAAACAAATGATTGAGAAGAGATATTTTGTAATACTGATCAGGATTTATTCTTTCTTGTTTTCAGTAATATTCTTGAAAGCTGTTGTTGATTGTTGCTGCTGCTGCTGCTGCTAGTTGGGATTTTTTTTAGCTTTATTTTTTTAGCCGCTGCCCACAAGCATTAGATTCCTCTCTATTTTCCGTAATCCCAAAGACTTCCCTCTCTCCTACCTGTGCGGTTCAGGAATGGATGAATGTGACCCTCTCTGCTTTGATTCTCTCTGCTCTTAAAAAGATTTCCTGCTTTTTTTTTTCTTCTTTTCTTTTCCTTGTCTTTTTCACCCTCTCCTTTTCATGGATGCTTTGCCTTTCCCTTATTTCAGTTTCTAATATGTTGCTGGCGTTCACACTACATATAAAATTCTTACTAGTGAAAGATATGCATATTCACTTGTTGTATTCCTTTTCCACGCTATAAATACACGTTGTCTTTCAGGGTTTTCTTCATTGCAGTACCCCCTCTTCCTGTCATTTATTAACATATAGGAGGTGCACTAAGGTGTTTGGTTCCATCCTCAAAAAATGAGCTACCAACAACATTTTTCCATGGGTTCTGGTTTGTTTCCTTTTGTCTTTTTGATTGCCTGTTTCATTTGAATTGGAATATAGTTTAGATTCTATTAATGCAATGTTATATGTGCTGATCTTCTTGGTTTCTTGTACTAAATCTGTGTTTCCGCTTTTATTCCGTCCTTTCAACTTCGTGGTATGTGAGAAGTGACTTCGTTGGTTCAATATTCAGGTAGTAGACCTGCAAGAAGAAACTTTGAATTTGGGAGGACTTGTGTGGTGAGGCCCCAAGGGAAACACCAGGCCACTATAGTTTGGTTACATGGTCTTGGTGATAATGGTTCAAGGTATTGTAGCTATTCTTTCCCGTCTATTGTTGTTGTTTTGTTTTGTTTTGTTTTCTTTCATTGCATTGGCATGGTAATCCACCATTCAAAACCAAGTTTCAGATTCCAAAACTCTCCTTGAGAAAAGAAGAGACTCTTTTCTTTAGATTTACAAAAAATTGCAGATAACCTATTCTTTGTACTCAAGTTCATCATGGAACGAAGTGTTCTGAGGCTCAAACATCAGTGTGTCTTAGCATATCACTCCCTATCCAGCAAGCTACTGATCACTGTTTTTCTGTGGACTTCATCTGATAAACAGTCCAATTGGGCTAGTGGGAACTCAATGATTTATTCCTTAACTAGCCATCAACGATTTATGCATTTTTATCTTTTTTTCCTTTTGTAATACATACAAATCCTTTGTTGGAATATGGTGTGCCTTTTGGTTTCAAGGACAAGATAAAGAGAAAGGAGTTCACAAATGTCAACACAGAGCCATGTTCTTTATTGGAGGGGTCCATATGATATCAAATATTTTCGTTTTCTTCTCCTTTCATTGAGATTCTCATTAGAATAAGTTCCATGGGGAGAGAAGCTACAGCAGTGCCGTGAAATAATGTCGATCTGATTATTCCTCCTTTCCTGTTATTTTCTTGTTTGATGCTGTGCTCAATTTGGGCATGCTTGAATTGGAAAACCTTTATATGTCATATTCATGGCTAGGTGACCACTGGTTCACTTAATTCTGGCAACCCATGTTAAATGTGCTCTCTGCTAAGAACTTTAGAGATAAAAATATTCATTACATTTATGCCTTCAACTGCTGCTCTTTCTCAAATGCTGTGATCCCAATACTTAGAAAATATACTGCAGATGGTTATTAATATTTTATATTTGAATTTAAGAGATTAGGGATTTGTTTTTTCTTCTGTGGGACATGGCAAAGAAAATATCTCTTAAATCCAGTCATGTTTCTCATTTTATTCTCTATTTGGTTGCAGTTGTTCCCAGCTACTGGAAAACCTCCCTCTCCCTAATGTAAGAAGCTCATTTTTTTTGGTCTTCCTACTTTATGCACTCTGAATGTATTTATATATTTTTTTACTTTAATTATCACCTTGTGGATGTTCTGTTTGCATTCCTCCTCCATAATTATCTTATATGTTTGCATTGAAACTCATGACGCAGGTTAAATGGATTTGCCCAACCGCTCCTACTCGTCCTGTGGCACTGCTGGGTGGATTTCCTTGCACTGCATGTAAGAATGATCACCTTCGTTTCTGATTAATTTAATCACCATTGTTCACTGCATATCCATCTTCAAATATTTCAGAATGGAATCCATTTACCTAAAATACTTGTAAAACTTTCACAGGGTTCGATGTGGGAGAAATTTCAGAAGAGAGTCCAGATGACTGGGAGGGTTTAGATGCTTCAGCAGCACATATAGCAAACTTATTGTCTACTGAACCGGCTGATGGTATTTTTGAGGCTATATTTTCTGTGAAAATCTACCTTATCTGCATGCAAGAATTTCCTGTTCGCAGCTTTTATAAAATACTGTGTGCTTATTCCACTACAAGGGCAACTAATTTTCACAAAAAAAGTAGAAGTTCAACTCCATCTGAGATATATGAAGTGATGGTTTCTGGCCAGTATTAAATCGCTCTATACTGTAACACTAGATGATGCAACTTTGATCATGGCTTCCTTTATGTTGATCTTCTTGAGCCAATATAGTTTTCCAAGTTGCAAGCTATCATATCATGTTCGAAAGTCATCTAATATTAATGTAATGCATCAGTCTCTGTCCATTTTAGCTGATTCAAATAATGGCAACTTCATTCTTGCAACATTTTTTTTTATGACAGTTAAAATTGCTATTGGAGGCTTCAGTATGGGTGCTGCAACAGCCCTTTATTCTGCAACTTGTGCTGCCTTTGGACGATATGGTAACGGTAATGCGTACCCTATCAACCTCAGAGCAGTTGTTGGACTAAGTGGCTGGCTTCCAGGTTCAAGGTATGACCATTCTGAGCTTTCTTTCCTGAATAAACCCTTTTATCCTGCAGCTATTACATGGATGAGGGATCGGTTGATCCATCAGCTATCTAAAGAGAGCATCTATACAGCCCAGTACTTGTCTGCAATAATTTCCCATGTTTGCTCGTTAAGAAAGGTTTCTTTTTTGTTCATACAGGAGCTTAAGGACCAAAGTCGAAGGGTCACATGAGGCTGCAAGGCGTGCTGCATCCTTGCCCATTTTTATTTGCCACGGAACAAGTATGCACTCCTGTCTTTGTCGTCTCTAGCTCCATTTTTTAAACTAAGATATCGATCTAGCATAATATAGTTGATAGTGGCACTTCAAAAATCTGAGACAGTTTATGAAGCTGAAATGAGTAGCTTTCTTTGCTCTGGTGACGGGAAACTGCATATCCTTTTGATCATTATCCAGATTTTATATCTGCAGCTGATCTGCTCTAGCCCACAACATTACTAGAAAATCGCCCGCTGTTACGCGGGTGGTTAAGTTTTTTTTCCCATTGTTTAGAAGATTATACCTCTTTTTTTAAAATATTCAAACACTATAATATTAGCCGTTGGTCATATTATATCTTTATTGGATTTGTTGGATTTAAATTTATTATTTCATGTTTTTTCATGCTCTTCATTTGTAGTATTTTCATGTTTTTTATTATGTCTATGATATTAAAAATAAGAAGGCAATTCGCATAGATACATCGCACATATTGAATAAAATGGACTCATCTTAATCAGCGTACCATTCTGATATTTCAATTGATTTCAATTAAAATTTGTGCTTACTAGCATTTATAGATTACTCATGTGTCTATGAATGTATAGGAAATTAGCAGCATTTTCTACAACCTGCCATAGCTGTGAAAATGCCTAGATATCGACCGGACTATTCACCTTGATTGACAACTACATATTTCCATCGCTATCGGATATACACATTTCCCTTCCAAATGAATCTTCATGCAGTGTGACTCTGATAATTCTTTTCAGGTGATGATGTAGTCCCCTATAACTACGGAGAGAAATCTGCTCAATGCTTGAACACAGCAGGATTTCGAAACCTGACATTCAAATCTTATGAAGGGTAAAGCATTTTCTTCAGAAAGCAGGAACTAACTTGTAATGGTAAATGTAATACGAAGCAATTTTTGAGTGCCTTAATGTGGGCTGCAGGCTTGGTCACTACACAGTCCCGAGAGAAATGGATGAGGTTCGCAATTGGCTTACAGCGAGGCTGGGCCTTGACGGCTCCCGCTCTTAGTTGCAGAACAGAATCAGCTTCAGTCTGGAGCTTATGAGGACGAAGAACGGGGAAAACAATAATGGGAAGAGGAAAAGTAGTTAGCAATAGAACAGGTTATGAAGTATATGGTATAGATAATATAACCTTCTTGGTTCCCTGCCTGACCCTAAAAATAAATCTTGCATGTTGTCATTTTGATTGTAGAATTTAGCAGTAATGGGTGTCGTCAATTCTGCCTGCTGGGAATTTTGTATTGGTTAATCTAATATTAAGTCGAGTGAGCTTTGCCTACTATCATTCCCTCTCTCTGGTGAATGCATGGCTGTTTGAGTTCTCACATATGCATTGAAGTTTCCATGCCACGACTTAGATGGACGAAGGGTGTTGACTCATGCCTTTAAACCAAGCTATAGAAATCCTACCTTTGTATCTTATAAACAGAAATAGGAGAAAGGAGAAAAGCACCGCATTCATCTATTTATACACATGCTCAAAAAGAGATTATCAACCTGCAAAAGTACCAGTAGATTTCTATGCGCAGATGACCACAGAGTGATCAACGAGAGTTTAAAAATGCCTGGAGCCGTAGAATTAAGTCACGACGGTAATTACTTGCACTCTCCAAAATTTATTACCTATCCAAACAAGGGTAAAAAAGGGTTAAAGTCTAGCACCATCTTCCCTGATTTCTTGGGCACAAGGGCTGAGCTTGTGAGCAGTTTCTTGGAATATATCCTGGACGACAGAACACAAGTCACTTCAGCTTTGGGTAAGAAAAAAGTTCAATATTTTGCCAGACATATTGAAATGGAATATATCCAAATAATTAAGTTATCACTTACTCCAATTCGCATATTCCATCACTGGTAGCCAGTGCTACCATTATGATCGCCATCATTTTGATGAATTCCAGCCTGTGACTTACAATACGGAGTAAGAGGAGGGAAAGAAGGAAAATCCTGCAGAATGAATTTGCTTCCACTTCTCAACCCCCCTGACGAGCTTGATCTTAACTCACGTGAATAAATTTTATTAAATGAGAAAGATTTCACCGCCTTTTTACCTGGGGTACAAGTGTTCTTGAGCGTTTCAGGCATACTATCCTCCAATTTGTTACATGGAAAGCTGTCAGAACCAAGCCATATAATTTTGGAATGAAATTACAAGGTGAATGGCGCCAATTAAAGTAGCCAGGTGATGAGAGGAGGCCGCTTTCTTGTTGAGATTGAACTAGTGAAATTTTTGGACAGCCCCTTAAGTTTAGAGAAGCTGAAGAAGCCACACCTAAGAGACAACCCGATGGTGGAGTCAGAAAGCCTATATCAGTAAGTGCTTCCAATGTCGATGAGAATTGATTAGGTTTAATACAATCACTGTGAGTCTCTGGAGTATCCCGTGGCTCCTGAGATGGATTGTTCCCTCTTTCAGCTCTTCTATGAACTGTTTCTGCAATTTCATCATCATTATGACGTTAATTCGATAGTAACTTCAGAAAAGGGGCAAAAGAAAGAAATTTCAAACAGTTCAGAGCATAAGTCTGCAAAATATAGAGGTAAGGATTCGAAAAAGCATTTGGCAAAAGGCATTTCACTCTTGATAATTGTGACATTGTTCTCTACTCAACTTTTATGCTTGAAAAGCTCAGAGATATTCAAATAAGCAAATATCACAAGAAATGTAGCAGAACCAACGTGTATTGAATATCAAGATAACTTTAATTAATCAATCTCGAAACTGACATGAGGCTACAATTTGCTAGTATCGCTGTAGTGCTTTTGTAGCCTGCTAAAGTTTGAATCTCCCATACCTTGGATACTCATGAGAAAAGAAAATCTTATTACAATTACATCAGGTTCTATTTTTTTATGGCAGGACATGTGTCTTTTCTTGTTTTCCGCAGCCAATGTATAAGACATGGATTCAGCATATGATCACACCAACATAAAGTGGCTAAACAGGAGAGTGAAGAGTCACCTGCTTCTTCTTTTTTCCATAATGATTGTAATATCCTTCACATCAGCATCCATCAAAGCATCCTACTCCAGCCTTAACATACAAAGAACGTTTACAAAATAAGAACAGCTCAAAGATAGAATATGTTATATAATTTCCATCTTAATCTGCCATCCTAATTGAACAAGGCTGGTTGCTTTTGCTTTTGACTTTTCCTTTTTTATTCAAAAGCAAAAACAATCACAACATCAACGTTGACAATGCTATATAAAATCAATTTAATCCAGATAAGCAATGAGAAACAACAGTACTTTAGGAAGCTCTTTTGAAAATATATTGCTAGAAATGTTGGCACAAACCTGAAAACATTCACAATATTTTTTAGAACACTTTGACTTCTTGCAGCTGCACCCTTTTCTGTGCCTGGAAGAGGATGGTATCGTCCAATTTCCTTCTTCCTGTAGATCATTTTCACCTCAAATATACTCCTCATTGAGGCTAAGAAACAAGATGGGTAACTTGAAAAATTAGATATTACCATCATATTTACTGGAGAGTTGGTGGTATGCTTGACAACCTTAGGAGCAAAAGCTACAGGATTACGAGCTTCAATTTGTTGCCGCATATGAAGAACTGCGTCCGCGTATTCAGACTTGTTAAAGCAATTTTCACATGAACAAGTGTCTAGACAATAATTTCCAGCAGCAAAGCACTCACAATAACTGCACAGTATCAAAAATTAATGGCGACACGATTGGAAAATAGCAGGGATTGTTAATTTTCATTTTTTCGATGCACCGTCTGATAAGCTGAGGCCTCAGTTCACAAACTTAGATGAATTAGTATTTTCTCCTTTGTATGTGGAATTAAGGGACCGTGGACCATTGTAGAAGGTGGGAGTCATCCCCAACAACCATATTTTAATAGGGCAAGATCAATTCATAAAAACCAAAAATTCATAAAATAGCCATTGCTTCGCGTTTCTTAAGGGCATTAAAGATATTATTACTTGTCACTCCTGGACTCCACCATCTGTAATTACCAAAAAAGCGTTAGCCAAAGAAGCACGTTGATGCTCTTTCTTTTTTGTAGTAATATAAGCTCGTAAAAAAAATACAAATTCTAAAGATTTCTACACACATAGCTTCTGTTCACTTACAGTTTCAAGCATCTTGATCTCTTACAGTTGCAACGTCTGCAACCCTCACTCTCGGTGGAGTACTTTGCCTTCTTGCTAATTATATCACCAACAGTTACAGAGGTAAGCAACTTGAAAAGGTATAGTTAAGAGTCGGAAAGTTTGAATAAAAACATTGAGGTACTCACCTATTCCTCTCAGGGCTCATTTGGTTCAACTCGATTATGTCAGCATTTTCTGAAGAAGGCATTGTCC
>Ga0307509_10010063_pt1 | contig 11667 bp, 17 predicted proteins | sample 10_EM_MG_FD_202245 | JGI IMG/M metagenome (GOLD analysis project Ga0307509, IMG submission 202245) | Populus trichocarpa ectomycorrhiza microbial communities from riparian zone in the Pacific Northwest, United States - 10_EM | ecosystem: Host-associated > Plants > Roots > Unclassified | place... | reverse complement strand
TTCTGAGGCGGATTTCCATCAACCCGGGACGAATTCAGTTCATCTACTGACCCCGCCGACTAAACCTTCAGGCTTTACAATTGCACAAGCCCGGGGTTGTATTGGTCGTGTATGATACCACCTTGATTCAGATTGGCTATCGGCTCGCTATCACCATCGAGGCACTCGTTCGTCCGCAGACCTCGTCAGATTTGGAAGCTCCACCCGAGCATCCTCGACCTCAACCGGCGTCGCTGGTGCCGGAACCGGACAGTACATATTTGGTTGAAGCAGCCGGGTAACCCAGTCTTCGAGGTCGAGTGCCTCCTTCGGTCCTGTCTATGGCCATCGCTGCGCTGGCAAAGTTGGTAATTGGAGATCCGGGAGCTATTGGGAAGTCCCGCTTCCTAATGGTTGTGAGAACATATCGGGTGGTTGGGAGATTTCATCCCAAACCCTGAATACTTGCCCAGATTTTCATATTGGGACCAAAAGGGAGGCTCGTTTATCCAACATATCCTAAGAAATCTGACCCTTGCCGACAGACCTCAAGATCTTTCCGCTCTTCTTCGACAGTGCATGAAGACCTATGCCCCCCGCGGGGAAGACCCGACACGCGTCGTTTACTGAAATTAACCAGTGCCTCGATGGCTCGAATGGAGGATCGGCTCGCAAACGCTTGATACAGCATCATCCTGACTCAAGAGTCTCAATTGACGCGGGTTGGGGAGGTCTTCCTTCCCAGCTGGATCATGCAGCCTCTCCGCGTCTACCGTGCTCGCAGCATCACCGGATCTCTTTAGAGCGGCATCCCGCTTCTTCCCCTACGCTCGTCACATGACGCGAGGTCCGGCTGCAGAGGCCATAGAGGAAAATGCCATGCTACACCTTCAAGTTTATTCTCAAGCCCATCTGACCGCTATACCAAAGCTCATGCTCGCCGATCTTTCGGTGCGGTTGTCCTGAAGTCATACACAGGCAGGTACTCGTGTATGAGTATCCGGTGTTCTGACGACGCATGTGGGTGGGATGACCGCGCAGGGACTTGTCTCTTTGGTGTCACCTAGGCCTGCCCCGTCGGCTCCGATGCCAAACTCCAGACAAGGAGGCGATTGGATGGAATGGGGCAATACGCCCTCGGGGCGTGTGGGGCCGGCTCTGCCATTGTATCCCAAGGGCTTCCCTGATGATGGGAGTCAATTGTTTCGGTTATGTATATCCCATTCGCCGTGTAGTGTCTATCGGGTATATGAGTTTCTAACGGGCTGGTGCTTCCCCCTAAGCTCGCCCGCTCTTCTCCGTTCCACCACCTTTACACCCGTACTCCGTTCGTCATGGACGTCGAGAACAAAGCTGCCCCTGGCGTGGAAAATGATTCTAGCTCCACCGTCGAGTCCTACCTCGACGCTGGGGATAGGGATAAGGTACAGCGGAAACTCCAACAGCGACATGTGCAAATGTGCGCCATCCTCCTTTCTTTCTCTGCTCGCTCATTCTGACACTCGGAAAGGATTGCCGTAAGAGGGCGGGGGTTCTGGCTTCCGTGACTATTCTGACACGTCACCATTCCGCAGATCGCTGGAACTCTTGGCACTGGTCTTTTCCTTGTACGTCCTGACCTTCGACTATTTCGCTTCCAGGACATCCTCTAACGGGGCGGTTGTGACGAGCAGGGATCTGGCTTCGCTCTACAGAGGGCTGGTCCTTTGGGTGCTCTCATAGCTTATGCTCTCGTTGGAACTGTCGCCTACTCGTAAGGAGCAGCTGTGCCATGAAGTGGGAACACAACGACTGACAGTTCGAGCTCAGGTCACTCTGCGCCGTCGGAGAGATGGCCGCCTTCAACCCCACGTCCGGAACCTTCCCTCACTTTGGTATGGCCACAATAATCTCGGAACGCCGCTAGTTCTTACCAATAAGCACAGCCGCTCGGTGGGTGGACAAGGCACTTGGTTTTGCTGTGAGTCCCCGTTGCCATCCCTTGTTGGTCGCGTAGCTAATACATCGTTGCAGATTGGCTGGGTATGTGAAAATTGTTGGAAACGTCACGTCACCCACAGATCTGACTTGCTACGCGGCCTCTCTCAGAACTACCTTTATGTGGGCCCAAAGTACCTCTCCCCAGAACACCAGATACTCACACGACGAACTCTCTCAGGGTTCCGTGATGACAATCCCGACGGAAATCAGCGCGGCGGCTATCTTGATCACTTTCTGGGATGACGACGTAAGCAGACTTTCCACGGATAAGATATTTCGCTCACGGCTAGGCGACCCCCATTTCACGGGCAGCCCAACCACACTCCGGCTTACATCGCTGCGATCTTGGTCGTCATGATCTCATTTAACTTTTTCGGTGTGCGGTACTTCGGAGAGTCCGAGTTCTTCTTCTGCTTGATCAAGAGTGAGCTTTTCAAGCTTGGGTCTCTTTGAAGGTCGCTGACGATCTGTGGATACCTCCAGTCTCGCTAATTATTGGACTCATCATTACCGGTCTCGTTATCACCCTCGGTGGTGGCCCTGACGGAACGCGAAGAGGGTTCCAATATTGGAAAAACCCCGGTTCCATCGCTCGTGCCGGATTTGTCGGCGACGTTGGTACCGACAGGTTCTTAGCCATCTTGTCCGTCATCGTCCAGGCCGCCTTCAGTTTCCAGTCTATGGAACTCGTCGCGATGTACGTACTCGGGAGGTGGCTCACGGGGAATAATGCATGGCTAAATGCCTTGATTCTGTGTGTTTTAGTGCCGCTTCCGAGACGGAGAGCCCTAGGCGAAACATCGCCAAGGCCATCAAGAGGGTGTTCTGGCGTATCCTTATCTTCTACGTACGCTTCAGAACGACTCATCAGTTCTCATTATGACACACAATCCTGCTCACAGATTCTTGGTATCTTGATCACCGGTATGCTTGTCCCGTACGACGATGAGGACTTGTTGCGTGAAACCGGTAACGCCGCCCAGAGGTGAATTCCCCACTCGCCTCTCTTATCCTGTGTTGGATCCAATTCTCCTCCCCTTCAGCCCATATGTCATTGCCATCAACCGTGCTGGGATCAAGGTTCTCCCGCACGTAGTCAACGCCGCAGTCTTCACCAGTGCCTTCTCCGCCGGCAACAGTTTCCTGTACTCTTCCTCTCGCGTCTTATTTGGCCTTTCCATCCGCGGTCAGGCCCCCAAGATTTTCAGCCGAGTCACGGAGGGCGGTCTACCGTTGATCGCCGTTGCCTTTTGTGTGAGTCTTGTTTTGTTCGGATACGGTGGGCCGTAAACTGAGTGAGTGCACGAGTAGTCGCTCCCCTCCCTCTTGACCTTCATGACCGTTTCCAACGGCGCTGCAACCGTGTTCGGCTGGTTGGTCAACTTGACAACCGTCGGTGGTTTTATCGGCTGGTGGGTCATGAACTGCACCTACTTGTTCTTCCGTAGGTTCTCCTTTGTTCCTCTGAGGGATACCGAAGTTCACGCTGTCGAATAGACTACGGATACGAGAAACAAGGATTTAATAGGAAGGAGCTCCTCTACTACAGCCCCCTCCAGCCATATCTCTCGTGGTGGGGGATTTTTTGGTCAACATTTTTCCTCATCATCTCCGGTCTCCAGACGTGGTTCAAGTGGAACACTTCTACCTTCATTACCTTCTGTGAGCGTTCTTTCTCATGCACCTAATCGTCTCCTGAAACCCATCTGGCCTCCCTCCAGACATCAACATCCCCATCTTCCTCGCCGTATACTTCGGTTACAAGTTCGTCAAGAAGACCAAGATTCGCAAGTGGGACCAGATGGACTTCGTCACTGGCATCCCGACACCCGAGGAGACGGAACTTCCGGTCGTCCCGCCCAGAAATATCTGGGAAAAGATCATGTCCATTATTTTCTAGGCGATCACGGCTTCCCTGGTCTCGGCTCTCCGCCTTGTGATGCCCATTTCTTAGGAGACGTTCTGTGTACGTTATGGTTGGGACGAATATATCGACCGAGATCCGCGGGCTGATAGAGTCTGGGCTACGGTATCAAGGGACGGGTTTTGAAGCTTGAAGTATCGACACCTCCAAGGGACGCACTGGTACCCCTCGCTCAACCAACAGCAAGTGTTGTTTTGGTGGGGGGTAGTCTCCGGAGGATCTCGTCTGACCGATCCTATCCTGATGAGTTTGATTACCCAGTCACGGCCGGCAGTTGATTCGGCGAAGAGTCTCGCACTCAGGGGATGGGGCGTTTCTCCTGCGAGTCACGTTCCTTGTTTGGGGTGGCACGTGATGGTAATTTAAGTACCTCCTCGAAGGTCACCCGACCCCTTTCCAACCTTTGAAGCTTGAACCACCATCGTCGACTCTGATGGTCTCAACCCGACAGGCGGAAGGAATGCGGAAAGCCGTGGAAGAGAGCTCACATCCAGCTGATATCGGTGAGGAATACAAAGAACGCGCCCCTGAGCTCGACGAGACGCGTGGCACGAAGCGCGCCAGGACGGCCAAAACGACAGCCAAGGGTGAGCAACAGAAGAAACGCCGCAAGAAGGCCAAACTATCAATGCTTCCTGAAATGCCCGTTGATATTTTATACGAGGTACGTAAATGTCTCTCCATCGCGCTCTTCTTGATGCGAGGACGTCCCCAGATATTCTCTCTCGTCCACCCGAGGGACCTAGTGCGCATCTCTTGGACGGCGAAGGTCTTCAACGAATTTCTCACCAGCAAATCATCGCGACATGTCTGGGATGCTTCATTCAGCACGATCCCGAAGAGTGAGCAGCCACCAGCTTGCCCTTCAGAGATGACCGAAATGGCATACGCGAACCTTTTGTATGGCCAATGTTGCATGGTTTGTGGACCGGTTTCCAATAACCTTGCCCTTCTAACTAGTGCTCGCAGAATTGCGCTAGCAACCGTTCGCTGACCTCGATTTGGTGCGCTCTAGTGAGGCTTTGCGGATCCTGCGTCGAAGAACTGTATTTCCTCCGCTCCTCGTTTCCGCTTTTCGTACACTGAATGTTCTTACCCAGTGCGATGGACCTTATGCGGCCGAGTGGCTTGGATTGGAAATTCTCCAGTTACGATGTCCTTCCTGTATTTGACATCAAGTGTGGGTGTATATTTCCGTAGGTTCCCTTGCTCCGCGGACTAACTGCCATGTAGGCAACAAGCAGGGGGTTGTGGAGAAGGTTCTACGCTCGGATACAAACCGGTTCAGCGAAGAATTCGCGGCGGCAGGGAACAGTGAGAAACAGGACGTGGTCAAGAAATACATGTTGCTTGTCGATGAGAGAACGGAGGTTGGTGGCTAGGCTGTCCACCGCCATTCTGTCAACCCGTTTATTTTGCAGTTTTCAGATGCTATGTCGCGGTTGGGAAGAGTTGCAGAAAAGGTGAAGGAACACGCTCGAGCAGACGCCCGGGAGCGAAGAATTGAACGGTGCGTAGTTGGCGTCCGCCCCGAGGCATATTCACCAACGCTCTGTAGAATCTGGGAGAAACTATCCGAGGACGGGTGGCACGAAGAAATTGCAACTCGCAAGTCGACGTACGAACCGGGCCTCATGAAAATCAAGGGGGTAGTGACGGTTCGTCCCCTCAGCGAGAAAGGTATGCACGTCCCGGATCCCTGACCTCCCATGACCTGAGAGCAGTGTATAGCGTGGGCGGAACTTCGGGACCCGCTGAGCAAGTTCATGAGAGATGAATCAAATCGCATACAAGCCCAACTCGATGCTCGACGATGCGAGTCCCGAATGGCCAGAGTCGGAAAGATCGTCGATTCATTTCGCTTCTCGCTTCCACATCCCCATGACTTCTGTCCTTCAACCGCAGACGTATGCTGGATCCCAGAAGTCCGGAAGGCCATCGTTGATGGCACGGACGAGGAATTCCAGGGTTTGGAAGCTGAACTTCCATCTAGAATCCCGGGATTCTCGGCCACCTGGCTTGAGGAACGCAGGAAATTCTTTTTGCAACTCTTGCCCCAAGATCCTCCGAGCCTGGAACACCTTCTCCTTGCAACGTCCTTTTTTGATTGCATGAAATGCCGCGAGTCCGGGATGCGTACCGAGGACGCGCTTTCACACTACTGCCGCAACTACAGTTATGGTTATGGCAGTGAACACAGAGTGGGATTCTCATGTGCCGCCAGCGGGGGGGCTTTTTACGATCGGGCAGGCATTCCCTGGGATTCCGGGTTTTCCAAGTATGAATACTCTGCGGGGCACTCGGCCGTTGTCAGAGAAGTTGTGGCTGCGTGCGGTGAGAATCCGGACACAACCACAACCCAGGAGATGAACCGGAAACACCATCGCTTTGTGAGGTTCGGAAGAGATGGAGCGTTTACCGTACTTAATTGGTCGGAGGCAGTAAGTTCCAGAGCCCACCTTTAGATGATCTCTCACCTCACCTGTCCCACCCCGTCAGTTCAAGCACAAGCTTTACCATACAGATGCACCGTGTCGGCTCCTGCGGCCTGACGAATTACCAGAATACGTACCCGAACCGGAGGACCAAAGGAGTGTTTGGGCTTGCCTCCATTGCTGGCGAGTGGGGAAATCCAACGGCTACGAATGGCGTGGTGAACCGCTTAGTGCTGTCAAAGATCACCTTGCTCGTTCGTAAGTTCCTTCCTATATATAAGCGTACGGCGTACGGAGCACCTTCTCACGTTGGGGTTTCGCCAGGCACCAAATTACGAACCCGACTGAAGAGGATTACTACCATAAAGGTCCGAATGTCGCCGCAGGGTTCAAATACAGGCCAGCAAACGGCGTTTGAGCGTTCGGTCCGTCCCTGTTACTGTTTTGGAATCGTTCTTTTGTTTTAAACGTGCGCGCATTTCCTCGACCCGCTCGCTGTTGCTATGTTGGATGGCAGGACTGGCGGAAAGATAATTCAAAATTATTACTCTTGTTTATTCTCTTGAGAGTTCAAACACTGCGTTGTGTATCTACGTTATTGAAAGGAATGTTACTCGGGGTGGCGTTAATCCAACGGGCCAGCTGTGGAGCTCCGGCAAACGGTTGGGTCTGTAGCAAGGAAACCCACTGCCGGCGCTACAACTGCAGGTGTCCGAAAATTGTGCGTGTGGGCACTTACACACTGCCAGCAACTCGGGTTGGTAGGTCAAGCTGCATCTTCTCGCATCTATTGTACATCCAGGCCAGTCCTCCCCTCAGCATCACCCACCACGCCCCCACCTCCCATAACCGGAGGGGCTTAGCTCGAGCTCAGACCAGAACCTGTGAAAAGGCAACGTCAAACAAAGGGGGAAATAGGAGTGTGGTGAAGAGGGTGTGTGGAGTTTCGGCTCCTCCAATAGTAGGATCCATTGGAAGCGAGAATACCACGCGCGGCCCCCTTGGAACGAGTCATTGAGAGTTGAAGTCCACGTGGTATGAGGAAGTGGAGGTTGAGGAACCCCATGGCATCCCATGGCCCAGGCGCGGATCAGTTGAGGTTTCGTCGGTGCGGGATGAATCAAACGCGTGTTCGCGGAAAATACATGTCGTGTCATCGTCGCACGGGATACCCTGAGACCTGTGAAAGACACCAGGAGAATGGACACACACCAGGAATTGAGGCTCAGCGCTCAACCCCCGTACCCCCCTCCGATATTTCCTCATGGATCGAGTTGCATGGGGAATGCGCGATCAGGGTGTATTGTTCGCCGGGCATGGTAGTTTGTTCAGCTGCCCATGCGGTGTTTGCGATGAGTGCCACCCTCACTTCTGGTGGGGGAATAGAATTCGAGAGCGTACAAAGGATCTCATCCGTTAGGTGGCTTGTCCCAAAGTCTTCGGGTCCAGCCCCACAATGGTGCCGTATTCCATCACTTGCAGACCGCGGGAGGCGGGATCGCGTTCCCGTGAGTCACGTTCCAAGTTTGGGATGCCACGTGATGGTAATTTGGGTGGCTCAACCTGAAGCTCAACCGAACCTTCTTCCAACTTGAACCACCATCGACTACTCCCATGGTCTCAACTCGACAGGCTGGAAAAACGCGCAAATCTGCAGACGAGGGTTCCCCTCCCGTCGATAGCGACGAGGAATACGAGGAACGTGTCCCCGAGCATAACAAGACCCGCGGCACGAAACGCGCCAGGACCGCCAAAACGACAGTCAAGGGTAAGCAACAGGGGAAACGTCGCAAGAAAGCCAAACTGTCGATGCTTCCTGAAATGTCCATTGATATTCTCTATGAGGTGTGTGGATGCCTCCTGCAAGGTGTTCTTGTTGATGCGATAACACCCCAGATATTTTCTCTTGTCCACCCGAGGGATCTATTGCGCGTCTCTTGGACGGCGAAGGTCTTCAACGAATTTCTCACCAGCAAGTCTTCGCGACATGTCTGGCAGGCCTCATTCAGCACGATCCCGAAGAGCGAGCAGCCGCCAGCTTGTCCTTCAGGGATGACCGAAATGGCATACGCGAACCTTTTGTATGGCCAATGCTGCATGGTTTGTGGACCGGTTACCAATGCCCATACCCGCCCATCTAACTACTGGCCGCAGAATTGTGCTAGCACGAGTCCACTAATCCCAGCCTGGCGTGCCCTGGTGAGGCTTTGCGGATCCTGCGTCGATGAAATGTACGTCCCCCACTTCTCGTCCCCAACTTTTGGCAGCTCAACGATCCCACCAAGCGCAATGAGTCCCTCCAGTGCATGGCTCGATGACCCAGCGTACGAAACCATCCGCGACATATGCGAAGTCCTCCCCTGGTTTCTCGTCAGAAGTGTGTCTATTTCCCTGGGGTTCTCTACCTCATTGACCTAGTGCATTGTAGGCTCTACCCAAGGGGTGATCAAGAGGGTTCTCTGCTCGGATAGCAAGCGGTTCAGCGAGGAACTCGCGGCAGCCGGGAAGAGATCGAAGCGGGGTGTCATCAAGAGGTATAGGTCACTGGTTCGCGAGAGGGATGAGGTCAGTGACTCCTCTGTTCCCTGTAATTCCGTTTACTCATCTATTTTGCAGTTTGCGGATGTTATGTCGGGGTTGGAGAGAGCCGCAGAACAGTTAAAGGCGAACGCACGAGTGGAGGTCCAAAAGCGTAGAATCGAACGGTGCGGGGTTGATGCCCACCCCCTGGCGAATCCACTAATCCTCTCTAGAATATGGGAGAAACTCTCCGAGGAAGGATGGGGTGAAGAAATTGCAGCTCGCAAGTCGATGTACGAACCGGAGCTCATGGAAATCAAGGGGGTAGTGATGGTTCGCCCCCTCGGTGAGAAAGGTGCGCATGTCCCGAGCCTTTGACTTTATATGACCTGAGAATAGTGTGTAGCGTGGGCAGAACTTCGGGGCCCCCTCAACGAGTTTATGAGAGATAAATCAGAAGGCATAAAGGCTCAACTTGACGCCGGACGATGCGAATCCCGCATACGCAGAGTCGGAGTTATTGTTGATTCGTTCCTCCTCTCGCTTCCTCATCCACATGACTTCTCTCCTTCGAGGGACGACATATGTTGGATCCCAGAAGTTCGGAAGATAATTGTCGACGGCACGGACGAAGAGTTCCGAGAATGTGAGACTGACCTTCGATCCAGGATCCCGGAGCTTTCGGTCGCCTGGCTTGAGGAACGCCGGAAATTCTTTTTGAAACTGTTACCGCAAGATTCTCCGACCCTGGAACACCTTTCCCTGGCGACAACCTTGTTTGATTGCACGAAATGCCCCAAGGTTGGATTGCACATCGAGGATGCCCTTTCACACAGCTGTTACAGCTACAATTATGGGGGTGAACACAGAGCGAGCTTCAGGAATGCCGCCAGCGCAAGCGCCTTTTACATGCGGACGGGCACTCCTTGGGATTCAGGATTGGCCAAGTATGAATACTCTGCAAAGCTCTCGGCCCTTGTCAGAGAAGTTGTCGTTCAATGCGGCGAGGACCCGGACACGATCACGACCCAGGAGATGAACCGGAGACACCATCGCTTTGCGCGCTTTGGATGTAGGGATGGTACGATCGCTGTACTCAATTGGTTAGAAGCAGTGAGTTCAGGAACCCGTTCGTTGGATGATCCTATGTCTTACCTGTGTCACGCCGTCAGTTTGAGTACAAACGCTGCCGCGTACTCGGAGATCCACCGTGTCGGCTTCTACGGCCTGACGAACTGCCGGAATACGTACCATACCCGGAGGACAAAAAGCCTGAGTGGGGTTGCCTCCACTGTTGGGGAGCGGAGAAACCCGACGGTCCCAAACGGAGGCACCAATACTTCAGCGTCATCAGAGATCACCTTGCTCGTTCGTAAGTTTCTCCCCGCACGTAAGCATACAGTCTCCGGGGCGCCTTCTGACATTGGGGGGTTTCTCTAGGCACCGAATCATGAACCCGACCGAAGGAGATTACTATCGCGACGACCCGAAAGTTGCCGTGGGGATCATATACAGGCCAGGAAACGGTGTTTGAGTGTTTAGACCGCCCCCGTCACTGTCTTGTACTCGTTGCTACCGTGGATTCCTTGAACGTTCATCTACATCGTTAAAACGAATGCTATGGAAACGTCAAACTAAGGGGTAAATAGGAGCGGTGATGAAGAGAACGTACTGAATTTCGGCTCCTCCAATGGCGAGAATATCATGCGCGGTCCCCTTGGAACGAGTCATTAAGAGTTGGAGTCCACGGTTTTGTCCGTGCGGGATGAACCAAACGCGTGTTCGCGGAAAACATTGCGGTGGTCGGGATTCGGGGTGAGGATCAGCCTGATCCCCACCCGAACAGCCATACCATCAGAGCACTTCTCCCAGGCTGAGAGTGCCGTGGGCAGTGGGACGCGTTTGGGGGTCGAAGGGCAGAAATTTGGTGGTGGTCGTGGGTGCCTACGAAAACGAGATGCGGCCGAAAGCACAACCTGGCCAGGTTCGAGGGCGACGGAGCCTCCGGCCGGGATATTCACGGCAACCGATTCTCGCGCTCTAGTTGTAGCTGGCACCGTTGTGTTCATCGTCGGAGTTCCGCGGACATGAGCCTGCTCTGTGCTCACCTGGCTCAGTTCGCCCCAGTATCGATCCGTCTTAGCGCCCGGCTTGATGGCCGGGGGCTTGACGCTGTCATGGGAGTGCAAACAAACACCTCGTGGTCGTTCCTCTATCTCACACGCAATCTCCTAAATTACTCCCTCCCTTGAGATCGCATCCAGCGATCGGCAGAAAACTCATGTCGAAGTTTTTCCAAAGAGCCTCGAGCTCGAGTGAGCACATCCGATTACGCCCTGGCTTCGAAGGTCCTGACAATCAGCAGAGAAGGTGCAGAGGGCAGGGGACTGCGCCAAGATACTTTTGGACGTAGGGAAGGAGTCTTCTGACTGGTTTCCTCCCCTCAAATCGGCTCTGGGTGGCATCAGCGCACTCGTCAAACATTGCGAAGTCAGGTCATTCCATACCGCTTCTACCCGCCGCTGACAGTCTCCCAGCAATACAAAGATGTCAAGGAGAAGATCGAACAACTTCTCCCATGGCTGGGGAAGCTGAAGGGTATCCTCGCGACAACCACGGGTCGTGTCGATCCTGATGAGGAGCAAAGACGCACAGAACTCTCTAGGTGAGTTCCACCACGTTCGCTCTGTCACCCGCTTTAATCTCGTGTTTAGATCCTTGGAGGAGATCGAAAAGCGGTCACGGGCTATACTGGAGAAGAAAACAGCGGTGGGATTCCTTGACAAGGCAAAAGACTCTCAAGAAGTGATCAGCCTCGTTGATGAACTC
>Ga0307509_10010062_pt1 | contig 11669 bp, 15 predicted proteins | sample 10_EM_MG_FD_202245 | JGI IMG/M metagenome (GOLD analysis project Ga0307509, IMG submission 202245) | Populus trichocarpa ectomycorrhiza microbial communities from riparian zone in the Pacific Northwest, United States - 10_EM | ecosystem: Host-associated > Plants > Roots > Unclassified | place... | reverse complement strand
ACCGATGCTGTATGCTCCCTTTCCACTCTGGCTCCACGCGCCCCGAACTGAACCCGGACGGTTTCTGCAGTATTCTTGGACGTGGCAGTATTGTACCGAATTCGGGTTTTACCAGATCGCGGATTCAAACAATCCGTTGAACATCGAGTCGACATATTACACGCTCACGGAGCAACAGAAGTGGTGTGATCGGACGTTCAACGGGGTAAACCCTCGTCAGCCAAACGTTACCGCCGTCAATAAGTACGGGGGCTGGAACATGCGCCCTTCCAACGTCTTTTTCACTAATGGAGAATGTGAGCATTTGACGATCAGTCCCCGTTATGGTTCGCGTTTATGACTGAATTTGCGTCCAGACGATCCATGGAGGACACTGAGCGTCAACAGCCAGGAGTCCAACTCCCCTCAAAGGAACGGCAGTGAAACCGTCCCTACTTGTAATACCTCCCCGGAATCCCCCTCGTTTTTTGGAACGACATACCCAAAACAAGTACACGCTGCTGATGTGCTCGCGACACCTCGTGACACACAGGACTCGAAGGACGCGTATCTCAAGGGCGTAGCTTTGTTTAGCTCCGCCTTAGACAAGTGGTTGCCATGCCATGGTTCACCTTCAGGTGGTGGCGGTAGTGGTAGCGGTAATACTGGCCAGCAGCTTTCAAGCAGTAAGTCCAGCTATTCCTTTCAGTTAATTTTGTGGTTCAGAGTACTGACTGGGGTATTGGAACAGGCCGATCACTTCTGGCCTCCCCTCTTTTGGTTTCGTTACTCTTGATCACCCTGGCCTAAGTGTGCGCGGGTTCGCGAGATTTTATCTTTTAAAGTGTACTCGTTTTTATCTCCTTTATCTTGACGACCATATTATATTAGCTTGGTCCCTCGTTACACCGCTCCCAAATCATTCGGACTGTGGCACTCGATTTTTTTCTTGGACATACCCAATTTCTCTACAACAACTGTACGTCGTACCTACGCAATGCTGAAAACCCGTAACGCATTACCACCGCACACGGCTGCTCTCTCTTCATCCCCCCAACCAGCGACACCGTTTATGGCTGCCAAGTTTTCCGTCACGCTCTTCCACTTGTCCGTGCCCTTTAGGGGAGGGAAGAAGGGGTGGTCTGTTCCGAACAACATCCTGCTGCTCCCTAGCGCTCGCAGCTTGCCCTCGCTCTCTAATGAAGAGATCGCCGAAGTGGAGGAAGAAGGAGCGTTGTATGCCGACGATCTACCAATCGCGCTACTGACGAACCCGAGCTCCTCTGAACCGTAAGCGACGGCATCAAAGTAGAGTTGTCCTAGGTAATACCGAGCGTCGTGTCTCAACCGCGAGGCAACGACAGGGTCGTGGTCTATGCAAGACGCCAGGCGGGATGAGAGCGCCGGTAGAGCTCCACCTGAATGGGCGAGCATGATCTTGAGCTCGGGGAACTTGTCGAGGACACCCGCGAGAATCATTCGCGTGATAGCCTAAAAATGGACGTACTTCCCTTCAGCCGGTCCTGGTCAAGTTACCGAGAGAAAAGAGAACGTACGATTGTGGTCTCGAACGTGAACCCAAGGGCAAGCGGTAACACGTGTCCGTTTTCTATCCCACCCCACATCGAGCTGGGCACACCATAATGAGGGTGCAAAAACACCACCAAGCCTTTCTTCTCGATCTCTCCCCAGACTGGCTCGAGTTGCTCGTCGTCGAGACCACGGCCTAATCCCTGGGTACCCATAATGACGCCTTTCAAGTGTGGAAGGGAAGATATTTGTGTGATAGTCTTGAGGACGTCCGAGGGTGACACCTCTGGGACTAATGGCACCAACCCAAGCCCATATAACCTCTTAATCGAGGGACCACCGCCAGAAGAGGCAAGGTCCAGTTCAGGAGAGGAAGAACAATACTCTTCGAGGTCCTCGTTCAAGCCCTTGGCTAGCGTATTCGCTTCCGCCGCGGGTAGGAAATCCAACCACGGGTTCGCCGAGCTGAGCGGGAAGTACCAAAAGGTCGAAAAGGAGAATCCAAAAAAAGGACTCTAACCGTGAGCGCGCGCGAACACGTAAGAAGGTAAGGGAACAGCACCTCACAACAGACACGTCGATCCCGTGCTTGTCCATGAACGCCAACTTCTCAGACCTATCCCAATACTGTAGACAAAACAGAGGCCAAGTATACTCAGTACACCATTCCCGAGGCGATAGAACCCTCCCGTTGGGTAAGGAATACCTGAGGGCCGACCGGCCTCCCCCCAGAGGGCTCATTATCCAAGATCACCAACCTATCTTCCTCGGCACCCGGTTCTCCGGGAACCGGCCGCGAAAATATCCTCGGAGGGACAGCCCGCGCACGTAAGAAAGTGACGTAACGTGGTAGATAGACGTGAGAGTGGACATCCACGAGCAATTTCCTGGTCGACATAGGAGGGGTCCGGAATAACCGGGTATGATCGAACCTGGAATGTTTGGCAGTCGATCATAGGCAGACGGTCCGACCAAGCCGGGGCACACAATGGGGCGGACTGCGTGTCGAAAATGCTGAACATGTAGTGCAAAACTGGTTACATGTATAAACTAAGATCCTTCACCTGGGAACCGAAACGAGAAAAAGGAGGGGAAGTTAGACTGACTCTAAATTCGATGAGCAATGATAGTGGTGTTGAAAGAGAAAAAACAAAAAGGAGATGCAGGGTATGCACTGAGGAGTCAAAGAAGTGATGTGCGTAGGCAGAGAGAGAGAGAGAGAGAGAGAGAGAGTAATGAGAGCGGGTGGGCCGTAGCGCGAAACATGACATAAGGAGAGGGGTGACAGATAGAGCAAAACATACAGGACGGAGAGAGAAAAAAGAGTACAAGAAAACCATCGGGAGAGGTTCACGAGTGGGTGTCGGATTCCGGGTAGTGTCACCTCTGCTGCAAGACGTCGTTGGAGGGATACCTGTACGCCACGAATTCCGGATCCTGATCAACCAGCTGCTGGATCGCCTTCCTCGAAGCGACCGACATCCTCGCAGCCCCGACACCCGTCGTCCTCCCATCGCTATACTGGAACTGGTGTACCTCGGAACTCGGGACGCCGTAGATCACGCTGTCGGCTTCCCCGTCCTCGCCGCCGCTCGTCTCGTCTCTCTTCTTTCCGAACATGCTTGTCAAGCCGAACCGACTCTTTCTCTTGGATGGAGTCTTACTTTTCGTACCCGTCCCACTGGTCTCTACGCTCCTCCGATCTTTGTGGGACCGGGCCTGGGATTGAGGGGGTTGGGACCTTTGCATGTCTTCCCACCAACCTAAGGATAGTCGGGAGCTCCCGAACTCCCCATAGGCCTCTCCCGTAACACCGTTACCATTTCCGTGGTATGTGTTGTACGCATTGAAGCTTCCGCCGTTGGGGTGAGGATACGCATACGGAAGTGACCCGCTTTGTCGGACGCCTCGAGGTGTATCGTAAGGGTTTGGCCCGAGAACTCTCGGTTTCTCCATTCCCCCGAAGCTCTGCCTCCTGCCATCGCTCCTGAAGGCGATTTGAGGGCTGAACGAGTTCCGATTTTCGCTTATCCCGCTGAGGTTCTCGCTGACGGTGGTCATGGTGGGGGGGATATGTCTGGGAGCTTCTAGGGTAGCGTACATTGTCTGAGGTCTGTTGGCGCCATTCATATCGGGAACGGGTGGGAAGCCAATGTTGGAGCTCTCATTTGGCGGCAAAGGTGGCAAATTCTTGTCCCTCCCAAGGACGACAGTATAGGGTCTCTGGGGAAGAGGAGAGATAGACCTGGGAGAGGAAACGCCAGAGTTGGAAGGCGGGACGAAGTTCCGTTCGCCCACGGGTTGCCGTGGATCGTCCTCTTGTTCGGAAGGGCCCGTCATCACTAATACGGGGGCGTCGCTGATCGCAGGAGGCATCCTCAGGCTGGTGGGACTTGGCAAAGAACTCGAGGGAGCAGTGGGAGGAGAAGTCGGTACACCGTTGGAACCTCGCTGCTGAGCCTGGAGTGTTGGTCCTTGTTGGGTAGGCGACTGGGGAAGGGATTGGCTCTGTTGTTGACAGACGGTTCCGGGTAGATACGGTGTGCTCGAATGCCGCCTGGTTCGGTTTCCACCTCCCTCTCTGTCAACAAGATAGCTCAACGGCGGGGGAGGGGCCAGAGGGTAGTCGTCCTCCCCATAGACCTGGTTCCCACCGGTGACTTTGAAGTCCGCTGATTTGGAGTGATTATGTTCCGACTTGGGCCTCGGTGTGGAACCTGTGACGATTGACCAGAACTTGGCGAGACCTTTTTTCTTCTTTCGCTTTTCTTCCGGGGTTGGGGAGGTAAGCGGTCTAGGATCCGGACTGCCATGCTGAGGCCACGAGGCGAGATTGGCGTGAAGGGTTGGCGTGTTGGAGAGGCTTCCATTAGGCACAGAGGTACGATTCAGGAGATAGGCCTTCTCGTTCATGTCCTCTTGCTGGAGCGCGACACTGTGTTATGAGTAGCAAGCGTCAAACGCGCCCAAATAAGCAAAAAATCAACACATACTGCATATCCATCATGCTACCCGAGATGCCTGATGGGGCCAAACTATCTCTACTCCCCCAACCTCCCGGGCTGAGAGTTCTGAGGTTACCGAAGAACCTCGTTCTCCGGTTGGGGGACGTCGAGCCGGTGATACTATGGAGATCAGAGAAGGAAGTTGTGGAATATGCTCTGGGAAGCGTCGGGCTTTTCTCCCCCATACTCGAGGACAAGACGCTCGTGGGTCGTAGGGACGATTGAGAGTGTCTCCATGCCCGAGGATTGTAGTCCGCAGGGGTTCCACTCGAAGTGCCAGTGGGGAGTTGAGAGGGATGAAGTGATCCATAAACTGAACTGAGGTCGTGACCAGAACCTCTAGATGACTTCCTCGCACGACTTCGTTCCCTCCGTTCTTCTCTTTTCCGCATTTCTCGCTCTTCCTTCTTGACATTTACGTGTTCGACTATCATTCCGTTCTCGAGCAGTGTCACATCACGCGAATGAGACCGGGCACGCTGATGTGAACCGGGTAGTGTAGTGGGTCGTATCCGTCCAGTCTCGTCCAGTGTGATCGCACCAGGGTTAGTGTTAGAAGCACCGAGCTCGTAGGCAGAGCGGCGTAACTGCGTATAGGTATCCCGCATTTTGTTCTCCAGTTGCTTCGATTCTTGCATCGCTCGGGCGTGGGCGAGCGTCTCGGCTTCGAGGAGCAACCTCTGAGCTCTGACGTACGTCTCCAAATTCGCATGCCGTGAGACCGGCTCTCGTGGGTTCTGTAGAGTGAATGCCGGGAATTAAATTACGGCAATCGGACAGGATAGGAAAGACATGTACCATGGTGAGCCAGAGTTTGAGGTTGGTCGTGGAAAGCATGTCACCGGTAGATCGAGGGCGGTCTTCTGTGAGGGGGGTTCCGTTCGAGATGGCATCTTCCTCGGAACGAACGAGGTCGTCATAGTGGACGTCGCTGTCTCTCTCCCAGACGCCAGGGGAAGTGACGTCTACATCAGCCATGTCTTGATCCCGCATGGCACATTCCAAACAAACATCCTCCTTGGGAATATGGGGTTTGGCGTAAATGGGATTCCGCGTTCCATTGGGAGGGGCATTGACATATTTCGGAGATTGTGGAACCGCGCGCGGATTTGAAGAGAGGGGCATGGGAATCGAGGATGAAGTGCTGATGGGAGGATTGTCAGGTGGTTGCTGGGGAGGGTAATTTCCGAAACTTCCGGACGACCGGAAACCCGGCTGCTGAGTTACAGACCCTCGAGACGGTGGCGGGTCCTGTCCATAGGATTTGGCAGACTGCCATGAACCGTAGAGCTGAGAAGGCTGGCGGACCGGTGCGGAGGTCTCTGGGTTTGAATAGCGCAAGACTGGATCAGCGGGTTCCGGTGTCTCGTCGTCTGGGGGTCGCCTGATATTAGTAGACGAAGGATTTATGAAGGATTGAGGTGGGGTGGGCTGCTGGGTTGGGGGCTGCTGAGAAGGTTGGGCGGGGTTGTGATCGGTTGTCGGGGACTGTTGAGGGCTTTGCTGGTCATATATCGGGGAGGCGTAGGTTGATGCGGGGATGGGAACTTCAGAGGTGGACTTCTGGCTCCGTTGGTGTCTTATTGTTGGATATGGCCCATCACCATTGGGATAACCACCGAAGGGATTCTGTTGCACGGCGTTGTAGATGGGCATGGACGGGGGATTCATCGCGAAGGGTTGATCTTCTCGTGGGAGGTCCTGCGCGACGGCTGCCATATTCGCGTACGGGAAGCGTGAGGGTGAGTTGATGAGGCTGGTGTGGGTGTTCCGTTAAGGACGGGAGGCAGGTTGGGTCGCCCAGTTCCGTTGAGGCGAAGCACGGAGGTATGGAACATCCACAGGCCAGAGATCTTCTGGCGAGGGCGAATTCTAAGGCGAACGGACGAGAATCCTGGAGAGGAAGGTGGAAGTGAGGGTGAAGAGAGGAGGAGGTCCGAACGTCGGCTGTTAGTCCGACGCGCAAACGGTGGCGAGGGGGAGTGTTACGTTCGTCACCCCACGTCACAAATCGCCCAGCCGCCGGTAAAGCGACCGGTGCGCGTTGTTTCCGCCAATCCCACAAATATTTCCGACGTACCCGCTGCTCGTTTCGTCCACCCAAATAACCCACTCATTGGCATCCCACTGCTCTCGAAATTTCTCAAGATCCTCCCAATTGAGCGGCCCGCAACTCAACCCCGCATAGAATCGGTTTCATTCCTCGAGTTGTCCCAGCTGAGACATGGGTGATCTGGAACTGAATGTTGTTCACTCAGACCAAATCGGTCCCCTCTGGGCAACACCCAGCACGGTCGGTCGGTATTCATGTCAATCAGGGATGGAACGGTGCTGTCGCTCGGCGCGCAGTCTGGACCACTGTCATTGCAGTTGATCAAACGCTTTCATTCCGACCGGGAGGCGCCAACCTGTCCTTCAACCAATGAATGCTTTCTTGGCCAGGCTTATCCGAGGGACGACGTTTCCGCACGAAGTGGACGGTGCTGGATAGGTTGCCCTGATTTTTTTGGATTCCCGGATCCCTCTCGAGGCACGGCCCATCTGTGATCCGTCTCTCAACTCCATACACCTAATGAGCAGTCCAGCAACAACTATTTGTCCGGTTGTTCTCCCAAGACAACGGCGCTGAAGCACGAGTCACCACATTCAGGGCGAAAAATCATGATGTATCGACGTTTTGACTACTGGGGAGCCGGCGTGGTTGGTGTAGTGGCCTTGAGGCCGTTTTGGTAACTGTTTAGACAAGGAGGTAGGTTAACGGTGATCATCAGGAGCCAGGAACAAAGAATTAGACGTACTGAACGATACGCGCCAACTGCCCAAGGCCAGTAGCTCCGACGAAGAAGTTGACCTAACGGATAAACGAACGCGAGTCGGTCAAAACCACCCCAAGCAAACAACAAGATAAACGAACCGCGGCCAAACTGTAATTCACTGGGGTAATAACGAGGGAGTACCGGACCCAAATGAAACCCGTCGCTGCCAGAGCTGTTTCCGAGATAAATGCGTAACGCTTAGCGGTGACTGGCACTCGGCGCGATACCGAACAACTCACCCAAGTTCTGCGACGTGCTCAGTTTGTCCGCTGGTCGGCTCAGGTCCTTCACTCCGGCGAGGACGAGACACCACTTCATCATTGGGGCCCAGAAGAAGACAGTTTTTGGACCTGTTTCATGCACACGAGTGAAAAGCAATGACTCCTTCAGTTACGACTCTCCGCCAAAGACAGAGCGCGAGCTGACCAGCAGGGTGGTTCATAAACTGCTGGAACTTTGACGCCCCTGCTGAGGTTGCTGCTCCGGACATGGCGGGGATGTAGGTTTTGTAGAGCGCGAGTACGGGAACGAGACCAAGTCGGAAACGCGGGCAGGGAAGGAGGGCAAGCGGGGACGATTAGGTAAGCTGACCCATTTTATTTCCGTCCACCCCTCACATCAACTCGCTCGAAATCGTGACCGCTTGTGCGAGCACGGGTACACATACGACGATGCGTGAATTAGATAATATTGTAAATCCAAATAACCTGATAGCAATCCACAAAAACCACGAAAGGAACGAAGGGAACGAAGAAAGCCGTGGTGACAAACCGCGAACTCTACAATCAGCATATAACGCAAAATCACCGCACAAGCGAAGGGTTAATCAACAGGTATCAGGTTACCCCAGTATCTCGAGGGGCTTTTGAACGATGACGCCGAGTAGAACCGGTCCGATGTGGCCGTCAGGAACGCAATTGTCTCCCCCACACACTTTCGTATTTCGTCGACTCCCTTCTCTGGGTGAACAGGGTAGTCCACGGTTGACATCATTGCCACTTCCCGATGCAGGAGCGCCGCGGCACGGACCCAAGAGCACTACCAACGAAACATCAGTCCACAACGCACAACAATGAGGACCTTTGGGGACTCACGCCAGCGTAAGATGGGAGATGGCGCATGTCATCCTCGTTCATGAGTTCCCTGGACGTATCGGACATCAGGTACATCGTCTGCTCGTATTTCCTCATCGCGATCGCTGGTAGTTTCCACAGAGGGTGATGCGATAAAATGTGGTAGAGCTCTGCGAGGTTAGACAAGCAAACCACAGAGCACATCCGCAGGGAAACACAGCTGTCGTGATCGTTTGCGGCGGCAAAGTTTTCGATCAACTTGGTCACAGATTTTATACGCTCTCCGAGTTCGGCACAGATCTCTGAGCACTGTGTCAACCAAGCTAATGTCGGTGTTCCTACTCAAGCTATGGGTTGGCGGGGGAGGCGCATGCACAGAGATATAGGTATACTGACGTTCGGACGCATGCTTCGCGATCAATTTCCGCGCTTTGCGGATGAGCAGCATTGTGCGCACTCTGGCCATGAGGGGGCAGACCTCAAAGAGGACAGGACATGCAATCTGGGTTGAGTGGTGAGTACACTACCCGAGAATGAGTTGTGCGACCAACCGTGAGGTAATTTTGAAATAGATGAGTAAGACCGGAGAGGAGGCCATCGTGTGGACCGTAAAGCACGTCCTCGAATTTCTCCAAAATCATTTGCTAAAAACCGAGAGTGAGTGAGCGACAGATAACAATTCAAGGGAACGCATACAGGAATCTTTTCAGGGACGGTATCGGGCATCGGGTAGATCCCAGAATCGACAAGGAATATCGACATATATGTTCTAAACCAGAGTATATGGGCGAGTAGCCCCAACCTCTCGTGCAGGTCTTCTGAGTAGTCGACCGACGCCGTGACCGGCACAATACTCAGACCAGGTAACTGGGAAAGAAACAAATCACGGTTGCGCTCGACCGAATCGACAGCCTCGTTCATGAACTTGATGGCTTTCTGTGGGTTCCCTGTTGTCACGCATGCCATGGCCACGAGCCAGTGCGCATGCGCGTAGGATACGGGATCGGCTTCCTCCTTCATGGACGATAACGTCCGTAAAACGGAGAATAGATAGGTAGTCTCCAGCTGCATCAAATTTTTATCCGGGCTGGACCGTCGGTGGAAATGGCAGCCGACCAAATGGGAGAATTCAATAAAGAAAGGGTGGATGAACGAGCCCGAGGTATCCCCCAGAATGATGGCCTGTTGTTGTGCGAAGGACAGGTATATGCCCTGCGCAATCCGATAGGAGAGGAAAACCAGGCGGCTGTCGCAGACGGCATCAGGACAAAGGGCCTCAGACCCAGTTGCGCCACTCACAATCGAAGATTCATGTCCTCGGGAGAGATGCCAGACAGCGAGTAGCTCGATGGATTGACGAAGTCCAGTATAGCCAAAGAGACCGGGGCCCAATCGAACGGGTTGAAAACAGGATCCACGCTGAATTGTGGTGGGTTTGCGAAGTAGGGAGGGGTATCACGAGACGCCACAGTGCGAACGATGGCTAGCTCTGCCTGAGGCCCCAGCTTAACTGTCTCAGTCTCTCGGTAGGTGCATTCGACAACACCCCGACTTTCCAGGCATTTGCGACAGCTGGGGACCCCACCATCACACTTCTGGAATGGTTTGTCAGTGCGGAAGCAGGGTATATTTGAACCAAAAGTGTGGGGTACCTTCTTTTTCCGCCTGTGCACGCAAACGACCTCAAGATCAGGGGGAGTGATGGAATTATACGTGGGGACTCACCTGCACTGGAGGCATGCCCCACCTCTCGGTAGTGTACCAGTTTTCTCCTCCTCTGAGAACTTAAGCTTGCGAGAAGACCTCCCGGTTGGCCCGTCACAGATCTGCCGTTTCCAGTCGTTAGTCGGGTTGGAGTTAACAAGGCCACTAATGGGAGAGTTGGACGTACAACCAAACCGCGGACACTCCTTCGAACGAGGTGTTTATTAACGAGAGGCATCGGGAAGTCAGGTTACATGACCAATCCTCACCGAGCAGTTCTGACCACGTTCATCTCCTCTCGAACATATATCCAGGTAATCGCGACGAGGTATTCACCGTGCAGCAAAACCAGGGGTTATGGTTGCAGTGAGAAGGTGTGTCCGCAACTATCCCGTGAAGTGACAAGTGGGGCGCTAGTAACCATCTCTATTGTCACGTGAACGACAGGACTATCCTTGACCAAGTCACTCCTGCACTTTACAGACTCGAGCAACACGCACGCTCTGGCGTTTAGAGCACCTTTCTCACTAACTTTCACTCGAGGGTCCCGTCTAGACGGCACAAGCTTATCGCACCGCCACCGCAAAGTACTATGGCACGTCCTACACTGAGTACTCATATTATTGAATCGCCGAGAAGAGGACGCCACGGGCATCATTCAATGCCTTCAGGAATTCAGACGATCGGCTTTGTTGTCAATCTGTAGCATGGAACAAAGCGCAGCCGTTTGGGGGTTCGGGAAATAATTGGCTGCCATCGTGTCAGCGTGCACTTGGGTTCAAGAACACAATTATCTCACGTTGTTGGCCTTTGGCCGTTTGTGTTTCTGGCGTGGGCCCTGTGGCCGTGACGGCGAAAGTTTGGACGTCGTTGATGTCCTGACGGCCTCCTTCTGGAAGGTTCTGCCTGACCCATTCAAGCTCACGGGAGACCGCCTCGATCGCGGCTTGATGGTCGGGGTACGACCCGTGCTGATTTTGTGTTAATGTCATATACGGGTCGAAGGCTCGAATGACTGCCAGCCACTCCGGATCAAACGTGAGCCTCGGAGGCGAGTTGGTCCCAGGGGCGTCGATGTCCAGAACCTGATGTCCCCGTTAATACCGTAACTCAAGCTAGCCGAAGACCGGCGCCCACCTCTAAGAATTGCCGTTTCGAGCCCGGTATACACTTGTCGAGTGCCAAGAAATTCGTTCTCTCTCGTGGAGGTGGGGCCACTGGGGCGGGGACAACATCCTCTTCCTCGTCATCCAGCGTGATCTCATCCGGATTGAGGTTAGTGGCGGAAGGCCCGGGATCTGTAGGCGGTGCGACGGTGGGCGTCGGTTCGTCCTCAGCGTCGCCGATTACGATTTCGTCGGGGTTCGCCTCGACTGAGTTCGAAGGAAGGTTGGCTGGAACACCCCCGGAGTGGAAATATGTTGCTTCGAATTTGACATGAAGGTGAGCACTGAACCACCAATCCGGTTTCAACGTCTTCAGAAGTTCGAACAGAGGAGGGGACCCTAGTGCGCCTTTCTTCACGTCATCCTTGAAGAATGGCTTCCGTCGTAGTAGATCCC
>Ga0307509_10010061_pt1 | contig 11669 bp, 8 predicted proteins | sample 10_EM_MG_FD_202245 | JGI IMG/M metagenome (GOLD analysis project Ga0307509, IMG submission 202245) | Populus trichocarpa ectomycorrhiza microbial communities from riparian zone in the Pacific Northwest, United States - 10_EM | ecosystem: Host-associated > Plants > Roots > Unclassified | place... | reverse complement strand
TGAAAGTTGTGGTAGCCCTCGCCAAAGGTGACGAGGGCGGTGACGAGGTGGTCCCTCGGCGTATGCCTGTCGTCGAACGGGGCCTCCCCGAGCCAATGCGCGAGCGAGTTGAGCGCGAATATGCTGTGATGGACCGCGCACATGCGCATCGCGCCGGCGTAGACGTACCCGCCGCGCCAGTCGCCCCAGAAGTAGCCGGGGACCGTGGTCGGGATGGCGAAGCCGACGAGGAGGATGAGCGGCACGTACCACCGCTGCTGCCAGCGCACGATCGCGCTCTGGCTGAGGTCGCTCACGTCGGCCACGCCCGGCCTGCGCCGCGGCTTGACGAGCATCCACCCGACGTGGCACCACCAGAACCCGCTATTGGCGTCGTACGGATCGAGGTCGGTGTCGATGTAGCGGTGGTGCGCGCGGTGGCCCCGAGCCCACCACCGGATAGAACCCTGGGCGGCACCGGCACCTGCCAGGGCGAGGAACACCTGAAGGGGCGCAGAAGCGTTGTAGGAACGATGCGACCAGAGGCGGTGGTATCCCGCCGTGACACCTAGAGAGAGGAAAGTGAGAAGCGAGGATCACGTCCGTCTCGAGATACGAACCGATGCCTGTGAAGAAATAATAGAAAGTAGCGAACGCTGCAGTCTCCCAGCGGAGCTTCGTTGTCAGCGCTCCATATATCGCGATGGTGGGGCTGATGGTGAGGATGGCGACGCTGAGGTAGTTGAGCTCCTTCCACCAGTTGTTCCAGGTGATCGGGGGGAGAGATTTCGAGTTCTTCAGTGTGTGCTCGATATAGTTATCAGGTATATGCATATCGGCTGGTTCCTCGTCGGCCATCCTATCCCTAGTTTTGGTATTATTTTGGGACGCAGAGCTAGACATGTCTAATGAGAGCGTAGAGAGCGTGAATGGCGAGAGGCCTAGGAGAACATGCATTTTTACCCTCGCTATAAATACTGCTCTGACCAGATGTTGGGGAAGTCATCACAAGGGCACAACGCTGTACCACTGTACCCCAAGACGCAGATTGGGGGTATCGCGGTAGGGAAAGAACGGAACGAGTGTCGTAAATGTAGAGCTAGAGCTCTGCCACTAGGGGATAGGAGAGCGGTTCGAAAGGTCGACGAGTGTATAGGATGCGTTCCAATTCCGCAGCCTACGGCATCGAAGCGGCTATATAAGTCAACGAGCGGCTGGTGGCGAGGGTTACCACCGGACCAGGAGGTCTTACAACAGTCGCAACATTCAGCGGAGTGGCGCCCAGGCTGGCCCCACTACCCGTACTGAACTAGGATAGCAAGCTAAGCAGGAATTGGTCAGAAATGCTAATCTTGGTCTAACTGGTCCCTAGCTCTCATCGATCTCAAACACCGAGACAGCAGGTAATGAGCACGCTCCATGCCAGTAGTAGAAGTTGGGGTTGCCAGCATATTTCTAATCAGTAATCACTTGCATGGGTTTTTCCAGGTCTTCTCTCTTGACTCAGCATCGAAGTGTGTGTAAGATGTAAGACGGGCGCATGGTTCGCGCGACTCATCGCTAAGACGTAAATTCGCTATCACCGTACCCAATGCCGACTCCATACGCGCTCGTGATCAGTTGGAATCAGTTCGGATGACGATGACGATACTAATCTAATCTCGTGTGTATCAACACGTGGCACGTGAGCTAATTTGTCAGTAAGTCAATGCCCGAGGGAACCCAGGTGAGTAACACACACATTTTTATTCGCTTTCGATGGGACCGTGACCTTGAGTCGTGAAAGCGACCTCTTGCCTGTGACCCAGTTCCGACTCAAAATCAAAATCAGATTTAAAAGACCAAAATTGGCCAACGCCCAACTTGAGCTTCCAACACGAGATCAGATCAAAGTTGCCTCTTGACGAAGGCTATGTGTGATTCAGCGCCGATTTAAGATAACAGTGATCGTGCAGAGGGCTAGGACCCTTCTGTACACTAACACCTGAAACACTCTCGCTTGGATTTGTGTCGTCGCCTCGGTGGTGTGTTCCCAAGTTGGGAAGAAAGCCTCGAAACATATGTCTCCTCATGATGAGGAGGCTTGCGGCAGTCTCTATGCAAGGGACGGGACAGAGAGTTAGCGATCAGTAAACAATCGTATCATATCAGACGCACAGTGGATTGGTCTGATAGTGACTGTATGTGTATGAAACTAATCCCACGTGTCGGGAACAAGTTAGTCCGTCACTACCAAAACAAAACGCCGGAAGCTTTGAGGGCACCACACCCACATTGTTAAACTTTCCCCGTACAAGCCACCACCTCCATGCGTAGGTTTGTTTTCCCAGACCTGGCTCCGACTTGGCGCGCGCGAGCGGCAAGCAAGCGGCCAATGGGTGGGTTGTGCTTTCTTCAAGTTTTGTTTATTCGACCGGAGATATTCGGGACGGAATCCTCAACCACAATTCTCACATCACTTCTTTTTGCTCCTTAGACTGCCGCCGCCGTGTTTGAATTAGCCAACTATAGAAAACCCTACTACGCCGAGAAAGAAGAAGGGCCCTCTTTACGACAGGAACAAGCTCGACGCGTTGCGCCCATATAAGCTTCGCTGATGGGCGGGCATACGCCAGTACTTTTGCTATTCGTCTGCTCTGCATGGCAGCATGGCCCATTGACACGGACTCGGGCCTTGGGTCTAGCCTCAGGCGCTACTAATAATCATCGCAGTTATCGCCGCGTTAAGTGCCGCTGACCGGGTCAACAATACAGTGCTGTTGTAGTGTGCTGCGCCGAAAACCGGTGCGCTTCTCAATCACCACCAGATATCAAGAACCCCGGGCCCAAATGTGGGTGCATCGTTCCCCCTGGGCCCTGACTGCAAGACACAAGATCTCCCGACACAAAAGTGAGGAGATGACGAGAGTATGGCTATCTTGATCCAACTGTCAATTAAGTGGACGATGGAGTCCCCCGGAGCTTGAAGGGATAATACAGTATCACGTCCACCCTCCCTGCCACATCACTGCCACACCTTGCAGTGAGTCGTAGTAACTCACAATTTCTCAGGCCCTCAGACGCGTTATTGTGCAGTAAACAGCATTCTCATCAATCCCATGTGATCGAAGCTTCCGGTAGAATTGTCTCAACCTGCGCCGCAAACTTTCAGACGACCGACCGGACAAACTCGCAATCATGATCAGACCTTTTTTTTTCACATCGTCCAGTACAAATTCCCGTCACTCTCGCAGCTATGGGCCTCGCATAGGTGTCAAACCGTTTGGGACGTCATGCCAGTTTGATCGCATTTCTGCGCCGATGTTCCCGCTCAGTCCTCAGGCGATGTCCGCCACTGTCGCCTATGGAAATCGGGGTAGTCCGAGCCCTTGTACTTGCTTCGCGACATCTCATAGCACTCCGCGCGTCTCCGAGTGGGAGAGTCCCAGAACGACCTGAATCCGCCGCGGCCGGCGATTCAGTTTCTCGGTGATTGGGTGGATATCACAACTCAGGGAACCACGATGGAAGGGGGCACTTACATTATATTAACGGTACTATCGTTACAGTTGCCGTCACGGTATGATACTGCGAAGCACTTCTTTTTTTTTTTCTCGTCCTTCTTTTATCACCGCTGCATTCTCATCCAGGGGGATCCTTCAAGGCACCTGCGATTCATCGTCAGTCTTTTTTTTTTCTTTCAATGATTCCCGACCCTAATTGTGAAGCCCTATGTCAGGTTCCGACTCGGTGAGGCGCATTTCCGGGCGGCACCAAATGGTTCGGCAGCAATGGCAATGAGGATTCATCGAATTTTGCTTACCAATACGTCGTTCGGGTGCGATAGTTGTCCTCCCACATAGGCCCGAGGAAATAGCCTGGGCGGTGAAAAATCTGCAGCCTCACATGATTTGGAGGTAAGCACGTACCTTGCGACTTTGGTTATGTGCCACGCTCAACGCCTCGTCCACCACGCCTTTGTCGACGTTCGTACTGAAAACATGAATCCTGAACATCTCGGCAAACTTTTCTATCAATAATTTTGCCCGCCATCCACGCTCAGTGCTAAGCTTTCGCAACACTCGTCCATGGTAGTTTTTTTTTTCCCACCCAAAACCTAGTTCTGCTTCTGCAATTTAAAACTTGCTATATCTCTTACATTGCGACTTGAACGGGGCCGACCACTTAGGGTGTGTGAGTATTACAGTAAACAAATTGTTTGGAACACTTTCTTTACGAGAAGCAGCTGCGGGATTCGGGAAGCCTTCTCAGTGATGAACCATCTCATCGGTGTCTATACAGTGACGTTATGGGCTGACAGGAAATGCGTAAACAACGCGAACGCAGAAGTTAATAGGACGATGACGACGGTAAGTGCTCATCGGATGCGAGTAGCCATACGTAGCACACGCAGACGGAGAAGCGACGTATTTGTGCGTGGAACCCTACGCCCTAGACAGGGCCCCCTTTGATAGTACAGACAAGTGCACCTGTCTTCCATGTAGTTTCATCGACCCCCCACAGCCGTACGTAGGGTCACGGTAATCATGCTGTCGAGCTTTGGCTAAGCCACAGATCGATTAAGATTAAATATTGATATTGATAAGTGGTTAATGTGCTATATTAAAATCAGAGATGTGTCCTGTTCCTGCTTGTGGATCACTTTACAATCCACCGAAATTATTGCAGATGCGATACTAGTTTAATAGCGCATCTGTTATGGGTTTCAATCAAGTAAGACAAGAAAAGTCGCGTTCGACGTGCAGGGTCAACAAAGGGTTGTCACTCTACCATTGCATTTCGTCTTGTCGTGTTTCGCCTGATTTGAAATATGAATGGCTCGACCTAAGCAAGTCAGAAACAACCCTGATCATAAACCTTTGGACACGTTCGAGAACGATCACTGAAATAGATACAGAAGCAGACAGTGCGAACGCAAGCATGAAAGAACACCAATCGCCACCCTCGAGATGCGCCAAAAATTATACGCAGCACAACGCTGGGCTCACGTGTCTTCGTTGTACCTAACGCACTCTTAGACCCTCAAGCGGAAATTATCACTACACTGTATACTTGTCGAATTTTATGTCAAGGAGAGTTCGCAGTCAAGTCTAGTGTACCTCTTCGACGAGTCACATTCAAAACCATGATCTCAACAATGGTATCGTCATCCTCATTTCACGACTTCTAGTTTCGTCCAACATTCCACTTCAGCCCAGCATGCCCTCACCGTCTGACATCGCGGCAGAGCTATATGGGCTCGACATCTCGTTGTGCCTCGCGACACGCAAGCGTTGTGATGGAGCGATGGCCTTGTCTTCAAGACCATGCGGTGCACCGCCATGGAGAATACCCACCCGCATCATAGAGAGTAGCTATGTGCAAGTTTCACTATCATAATATGCGGTTAATGAAATTGCGGAGACGTACGTTGTGGGCAGCATTCGAGTGATCATACACGCCACCGAAGAACGCAGTTGACGCGTCCTTACCAATGTTCTTCACAAGTAGATGACGGCCACCGGGGTGCTCGTCGATAAACGTGGATACATCATGGATGTAGCCTGCTATAAGTATCAATGGCCGCTTTTGTGATTGTTCCTGGACTAGAGAATGCTAATCAGTGAAAAGACTAGTGTATGACTTTGAGTCGCTTTACAGCTTTGCCACGAGATAACAGGCAACTCGACACTATCCTGAGGCCAGATAAGCCCGTCCTGCGTCTCACGGAGACGTTTGAGCTGCATTGTGAGTTGACCTTTTTTTACTTCATTATCGGGGAAGGTCTGTCAAGAACATCAGTTTGATACATGAGACGTGGAATAAAGCGTTCATACCTTCAAATGAGATGCAAGACCGAACCAGCTACAGATGGCAATGAACCACTTTGTAGGATCATACTGATACCAACGAATAGCGTTTCTGAAATCGGTAGGGAACTGGTGGTGGAAATTGTGGTAGCCTTCGCCAAGTGTAACCACCGCAGTAACCACATGATCACGAGGAGTATGCTTGTCATCGAATGGAGCATCTCCAAGGTAGTGTGCCAAAGAGTTGACACAAAATGTCGAGTGGTGGACGAAGACAAGACGGGCAGCACCAGCATATATGTAGCCCCCACGCCAATCACCCCAGAGTAACCCGGGAATAACAGTGGGAAGACCGAAGGCCATGATGAGGATGAGCCAAATGTACCAACGATGTTGCCACCGAACTACCTCATTCTTGCTAAGGTCAGAGACGTCCGCGACGCCAGGTTTGCGCCGTGGCTTGACGACCATCCAACCAATGTGGGACCACAGGAGGCCGCGATGCGCATTGTATGGATCGAGTTCGGTATCCGTGTATCGGTGGTGTGCGCGGTGTCCACGAGACCACCACTTGATAGACCCCTCCACAGCGCCAGCACCTGCAGCAGCGAGGAAGTATTGCAGTGGCTTGGACGCATTATAGGAGCGGTGGGCCCACAAACGATGGTATCCTGCAGTGATACCTATAACAAACAGTAATGATGTTCAGGTTTTTTTCGGTATTCAAAGAACCAGACACAGACCGAAACCGGTGACGAAGTAGTAGAACACCGCAAAAGCGGCAGTCTCCCAGCGAAGCTTGGTAGTGAATGCGCCATAAAGAGAGACGCATGGTGTTACGGTGAGGACGGCAAGGGACAGGTAATTAAGTTCCTTGAAAAAATTATTCCAAGTGACGGGCGGCAGTGGCTTGGTATTTTTGAGCGTGTAGTCTACGTAGTTGTCAGGAATGTTGATGTCGGCTGGGAGTTCGGCCTCTCGGAGGTCATTATCGAGCCTTGCCGCATCTCGGGTGGATGGAGGAACAGAGGACATTTGGGAATGGTGGAACCGAAGGAAAGGGGAGTGCGCGCACCACAAGTTGGGACAGTGGACACCGCCGCGGCTTATATACAGCATATAATTGTTTGGGGCACTCTCAGATCCGCTCCCCTAGGGGCATTTGGCACCCTTGCTCTTCACACTACGCTCGCACACCACACTCACTCTAAGCTGTCTTTTTCTTTCCTTTCCCTGCCCTCAGGGCCTACACACCATTGGAAGCTAGCCAGAATATAACGTTGAGGGCCCTCGGAGCGCTCCCGCCGGCTACAGACTTTCCCCTCTTTCCCCTTCCAGTGGTTGGGGCAATGAGATCACGTGAGCGCGTTTTGTTGGGGTTACCTGGCGCACGTTGTTGCGACACGCTGACGATTGTGATCCAGAACGCAATGGAATCCCTATGTGCACAGTTAAATGCCATCCACGTGCTATGAATTCTACAATATGTCTCATGTGGCCAGATTGACTGAGCGCATGTGGTGGCGTCCATTACAACGCGCCCCTGCATGTGGTGCGGCTGGTGCTTAATAAGCAGCATGGACATACCGCCTATTTCGGCTGCGACGCATACCTAAGCTTCGAGGTCAGGGAGGAAAAGGAAACTAGCTCGGTTTGCTTTTGCAAGGGTGTCTGTACGCAGGAGGATTGTAGAAACTTTTCTGAGCTTCAAGCTTCGAGCTCAAAAGTATCTGAATGGTGTCGCAAGCGTCTGAGCTGAGGTCGGTCTCACGGCGGCAAACTGCACAATACAAATTTTCAGAACTGATAAGTTACCCTAAGAGTGAAGACTCTATGGACATTGACATTAGTAATGTGGGTGATTATGCCATGCCAACCTACTGACTTCAAAGCTGGATGGCATGTGGGGGGACTACCGGAACACGCCACTGCACGCGCACACGTTGTTCAATCTGCTAGCACGTGTTTTTTACTCTTGATGTAAGCCGACTGGCCCGGTTCTCGGAAATTGCCAGGATGTCCTCCCTCGCTCATACCCCGACGATAATATCTGACTTTAATAGGGCAATGAGGCCTCAAGTGGGGGCAACGACACAGTATGATATTAATAGCTGAAGTGATGAACGCATTGCCTGCGGCTGGCGAAGTCATGCTCCACCCGATATCTCCATATTGTAAGTAAGGCTAGTTCCAGATCCGTGCCCCGTTTGCACAATTATGACCGTGTGCCGGATGCTCCACAATACGTAGTAGTTGAATGTGAGGACATGTCATGAGCCGGGGATGTGTCCTGTTCAACCCACTACGGGCATGTGTGTCCGGGAGTTGGGTACCACTCCCATGCGGGGGAAGAGGGGAGCACAACGCAAAGAGAGTAACAAGCACATGCTATACCTTGGAGACATCAAACAATCAAAGAGTTATCAGGTCGCAGTCAGTCTGAGAGATCAGAGATCGCTCGGCCGGAAAAGGAAAAAAAATGTGGGTTCGTCGAAATTTTGTAAGGGGAGCGACAGCTGTTCCAGAGCCATCGGGCAGCTTACCATCCACGGCTCTTTTTTTTTTTTTGATATCCTTAGTATGGTGTTATGAATCTCCGCAGATGCGGCGCGCCGACTGACTGGTGGCGATGACAGGCAATTGTAGGGCAGTGTCTGGGAGAGAGAAGCAGATGCGCCAAATTCGGGTACCCCTGGTCGCATGGCTATATGAACCGACAACAACGGGACCACGGAGTGTATTAAATCGGCAATTCATCTTAAACCTAGAAAGTGCTCATGGATATCGTGAGGTACGAGTGTGGCAGAGACGCTCGCCAGCTACTACAGCTGGGGAGGTGTCGATGATCGATGATGATCCGTCGTTGATACGTACAGTGTTTCACTTGTGGAATTGAAGGTCCGGTCGCCCTTTTGGATAGGAGTATAATACACTGCCCGCCGAGCTCGGTGATGCGGGTCGTGACGGTGGGTGGTTGAGTGGGTGGTTGATCAGTTTGCGGAGGAGCGAAGGAGGGGGAAGGATTTGATCCGGAACGTAAGCGTGAGTTGGCGGCGATAACCCTCGCTTGGAGCCGAAATTGGGCGTGAGGGGATTTCGGAAGGGGGACCGATATACGAGGACGCTGACCTCGGGCTTGTGAGCGCCTCGCCACTACACATCAGCCGGTGACGGCTCGCCTAATTGATTTCAGACAAGTGCAGACCCAGACGTCGATCACGCAGTCTTAGATAGGATCTCAGTCCTCAGAAAAGGCACCTTTCCATGGAACTTCGGAAGGTCCCCATGCATTCCGTCTCATGCATCCCGTGTTAGTCGGTCGCCCAGTCGATTCTTCCCCACAAATGATCGTACGTACATATATAAGTCATCCACATCAATCCTATTACCCCCTCCACCCTCGTCCCCCTCGCCCTTTCCCGCCATGGTCCTCTCGTCCTCATCACCCTCCCGCCAATGGCTTTCCCTCCCAGTGGAGATACAGCTTGCAATCACCCAGCTTCTCGACCTCAAAACGCTCCACTCGCTCTCCCTGGTTTCCCATTACAACCGTACCCTTTGCCTACCAGCCATATACAACGTACGTGGGCCCGTCTTGTCCTATGGGCCAGCAATCATATTGATCTATCATCGCCCAGTCGATCACAATATCGTCGTTCGCCAGGCTCCAACACTTTGTGGGTCACGTGCCAGTCGACCATGCGCTACACATTCGCGCACTCGACATCAGCACCGCCGGCAACATCTCAAATACCGCTGCCATCACACAAGAGGCGTGTTCAGGCGCACTCGTTCGAATCCTTTCCCTCGCTCCCCGTCTCCGGACGCTCTCTCTCCACCTCTCCACCGAATTATCCCCCCTAGCGATATCTTCTTTTTCCAAGGCTGAGCAGCTGACAGATCTCGCCATCGAGCCTTGCAGAGATGCGATCCATACCTCACTGTGAGTTTTTGTACCTCGTGCGTCATACCTGCTTCCATACTTAAAAATGAATCAGGAGCGAGCGGACCGTCGTGGGCATTGCTGTCGCGCTGCCTAACCTAAAATCTCTCTCCATTACCCGCATTGCTCGTGCCCTGCCGCGTCCCATAGACACATGGCACTGTTCATCGCGCCACCCACCATCCCCCACCGACACGCGGACATGTACCACCGATGGTAGCGGTGATGTTCGACCACTCCCAGCAACTCTCCCGAGCCTGTTATCGATTCCTACTCTTCGCCACCTTGGCATTCATAACACGTCCCTCGGAGATCCCCTATTCGCATCTACCGATTTGGACGTGCGGTGTCAGCTTGAGACGATTGAGATCGGGGCGTATGAGAGCGCATCGCCAATGGAGAATGCAAGATGGGCCACCCACATCCTTCTCCGTGCCGGATCTCACCTGCGCAGTGTGGCACTGGGCTCGGGTATCCTCTGTTCCACGGAACGTCTGTCCCTTCCGGCACTGGAACGCGTGCGCCTCACCCCGTTATTTTCGCCCTGCCATTTGCCATCCACCCTGCGCGTGTTGGCAGCAGCCAGCGGGTCTTTACGTCATATTCACGTAGAGTGCCTCACGGTGGATCTGGAAGACGTATGCGACGAGCTTTCCGAGTGCGTCGAACATGTCAACGGTGGACCCTACAACCTCAAATTACGCGTGTTCCCGGCACTAGAAGGTGACGTCTTGTTGGCTGAGCGTCCGGTCACTTCGGATTGCGTCCCAGTTGCCTCTTTGGACGAAACGGTCCAAGACGCCCTCTCCCGCTTAGAAAACGTCTTTAGCTCAGCTGGAACCCCTATCTCCATCGTGGGCAGCAACGTGCTCCAACAAGAGGATGAGGAACAGGACTGGGATGACCTAACAGTGGTTGATGAGACTGGCGTTGGTATGGAAACCAAGGGTACACTTGTCGTCGCAGAAGATCCGTGGGTTCAAATAGGGGGCTGGTGATCTTCCTTCATCGCGCTACGCTAGCCGCCCCCTTGTTCTCCGTGTATTAGGGCCTAGAAGCCGTGGTTTGGTTTCAGGACTAGACTATTACCACATTTCTTTATTTTTTTCGTTCTTACATGTTGTAATATCATTCAAAACCTTATACCCATACACCCATGTGCAACATCGACATACGTTTCCCCCATCTCATGTGGACCCGTCTTGCTCAGCAGCCATGCTTGCATACTGTACGGAGAGGGTAGCGAGTGCCACCTCCCTTGGGATTATCAATACCGGTATCAAATAAGGTTGGGCGGGCGGCGAACACAGCCAACGTGACACACAACTCTCAGTGTTTACGTCAGCGGTCAACTCGCGCTGTTGACCACGCGCGCGCATCCGTCAAGCATTGGGCGGTCGGATACCCCTGAGAAGCATCGCATCGCTCAAAAATGAGACCCCGCTCATGCGTGAGTTCAGCGTCTCCGTCTGGGCTATCCGCCTTGGTATCATCGGTACATGACACAGACGCCTCCTCATCGGAGGCAGCATTGACAGCTCGAGCTACCACCATCATCTCCGGCTTTGCCCCGGTATCCAAGTCTCTGGGCGCGGGCGCGAGTACGAATGGCGAGATACCGAGAATTCGGGAGGAGGCCTTGTCCAGGCGCGATCTAGGTACTGAGAAATCCGGGATGGTGCTGACGTCGGGTATGAGACGGCGCGTGCCGAGGAAGAGCAGGAGATTGGCGAAACCTAAAAGGCAGCGGCGGCCGTGGTCAGAGATAGTTTGTACTGGGAGGTGGGGGTGCGAGTGCCATCGGTGGTGGAAAACTGACCTCCGAGTGCGAATACCAAGTCGGCCAAAAAGGTGAAACCGTACGGCACGCGGGCACCGGCGTAGCTCGCGAAGCGCGCTATTGAGATTGGGACGACGAGCACGGTGTATGTCACCTACGAAGCATCGCTCCGGTTCAA
>Ga0307509_10010060_pt1 | contig 11669 bp, 7 predicted proteins | sample 10_EM_MG_FD_202245 | JGI IMG/M metagenome (GOLD analysis project Ga0307509, IMG submission 202245) | Populus trichocarpa ectomycorrhiza microbial communities from riparian zone in the Pacific Northwest, United States - 10_EM | ecosystem: Host-associated > Plants > Roots > Unclassified | place... | reverse complement strand
TGCTGTCAGTCCCGAGCGTTTCGCCAGTTCACCAATCTTCATGAGCACCCTTCTCGATCAACGACGCAACGGAAGCTAGGGGTTCGAGCGCGCTCTAAGTCAAGAGGAAATCGCATCACAGTGATTCGAGCACCAGCACGCTGTCTCCGACGGGGTGGTGCATCGCTGCGATTTGGAACAGGCAAATGGACAAACAAGGTCTGTTCGCCGCTCGGCGAAGTGAGCCTGCCCGGCGACTGCTAAGCTTGAAGCCAATTCATTTTCGGCAGGGGGCAGGGAGGGGGCCGATTATGCCGATACGCGAAACTGCTGCTCATCATCTCTCCTCGGGAACGCACATCGGCGCGGCATAATCCAGAGATCGGCCTAATAGAGGTCATGCCGACGTCGGCATAATCTCTATTCGATCACAACGAACCAGGCGGCGTCTATCGCGGCTACCCGCTCGCGTGCGCTGTAGCGCCTGCCCAAGAGGGCACGTCGATCTCCGGTGAGCGAAAGGTTGCTTCAAGAGAAAACCCGACCGCGCTGCCATGGGTCCCGGTCTCGGCCGCAAGATGCGTATTACCCGAACCGCCGACCCGACGCTCTGGCTCCGAACCGGACCTCCTATTGCTGCTCTTGAGCGTTGCGCAAGAAATCGAGAACGGCGGTGTTGAAGCGCAGCGGCTGCTCGACCTGAGGAAAATGACCACAATTTTCGAACAGGATTGTCGAGGCTCGCTGCAATTTTCCTTCGAGAATCCGGGCGTGGTCCGCGGGCACGAGCCTGTCTTGTCGACCCCAGATAATCAGAGTTGGTTGCTTCATTGCGGGCATTGCGGCCTGCAGCGCCGCAATCTGCCCACGCCGGAATCCGCCGAACGAGACAAAGCCACGGAGCGTCCTGAGAACTGCCTGCTGCGCTCCCGGCTCGGCAGCCAAGGCATATCTCGTTCCGACGAAGTCGCGTGTCAGAAATGAAGGATCGTGAAAAGCGAGTTGCCAAAGCATCCGTGTTCCCATCCGGCTTGGCCGTGTGATCACCTCGCCGAGGATCGGCACAGCGGCAAGACGCATGCTGAGCGCGGTTTGGCGCCCGACCCCGGCCGGCGCGACAAGAACCATGGATCTTACGCGCGCGGGGGCAATTCGCGCACATTCGAGAGCGATACGGCCACCCAACGAATTGCCTACCAGATGAACGCGTCCCTTGCCCAGCGCTGACAGAAAATCGATGGTGAAACGGGCAAGCTCGGCAATGCTGTAGCAGTCCCGTTGCGGCTTATCGGTCAGGCCGTGCCCGAGCATGTCGAAGGCATAGACGCGATGTCGACTTGCCAAGGCGGCCATATTCTTCTGCCACTCCAAAACCGTGCAATCGATTCCTGCGAGAAGAACAATCGTGGAGCCGGCGCTTCCCGCCTCCCAATAGCGGGTGCGGAACGTGCCGACATTGATGTAGCGATCTTGAAAGAGTTCGGCCACGGTTTCGCGCTCGTTTGACAGCGTTGATCCCGGTCGATCAGAAGTCATTCTTTCCTCCCTGGGCAAACGGTGAGTGGACTTGATGCCGTCCCCGATCCCGGCTGAGATGTGGAAGGCCGTTCAGTGTGCTTCATCGCATCGAGAGCCCCCAACAGGGTCAGACTCGCAAGATCCAGGTGACAATCATGCGCATAGGCTCGCTCTCCCACAGCCAAGACGAGACAGCCGAAGCCAACGTGACATGGTGGGCAACGCGGCACGGCGAGGCATCTGCGCTGGGGCGCCGACCCGAGAACGCAAGGAGATCAAACAGAACGAAAAAGGGTTGCCTGAGGGTTGGGTGGCCCATGCGGACTGACGAACATATCACCCCTCGGGCCTTTGGGTTTCATCGGCAGATTTTTCACCAGATCGTCGCGGGTGATGATGGTCCGCGCACCATACTTGCGAATTCTCAACTGGCCTTCCCTGATCGCTTTGTAGATGGACGTCTGGCCGAGCCACGAAGGCGCCGCCGCCTCTGGAACAGTGAGACCGAATTTTTCCATTTTAGGTCGGAGCATCGACGATTCGCGTTTTGCCATCCTCTTGGGTTTCGCTTCGCTTGCGGTAGGTCGTGGTACCCTGCTCTCCCAATCCATGGTTTAATTCTGGGTTTTTCGTCGTTGCGGAGCCGATAGGGCTGCAAACCGCACACAGCCAACAAACCAAGAGATTGACCCTCTTCCGCGCATCCGGCAAAGGGTGTAACCTTATGGAGGCGCTGACGCATATGGAGTACGCTACGCGCCCAACGGCTCCAGGACGGCACCGCTGCGCGAAGCAGCGGCGATTGGACAATCAATGCGCCAAGCGATCGGCCAGTCGCATTTGTGTGCGCCTGTTCATGCGAGTTCATACCCTCTCGACCCATCGCGGTTGAAAGAGCTTGGAACGGCGCCGCTCTGATTTGAGAGCCTCGAAGCATGGGCATGGATCACTCGGACGAGACAAAGGCGATGGACCGCAGACTTGCGGCGGTTCTTGCGGCCGACATGGTTGGGTATAGCCGGCTCATGGAGTTGGATGAGCGCGGTACGCTTGCGCGACTGCGCACCCATCGCATCGAGCTGATCGATCCCGCGATCGCCAAGAACCAGGGACGCATCATCAAGACCACCGGCGACGGCATGCTGGTCGAATTCCAGAGTGTTGCGGATGCGGTCAGGTGTGCGGTCGAAGTTCAGGACCGAATGCGTCGCCGCAATTCCGACGTGTCCGATGATCAGCGCATGGAGTTTCGCATCGGCATCAACCTCGGCGATATCATCTTCGAGGATGGCGACATTTACGGTGAAGGAGTCAATATCGCTGCACGTTTGGAGCAGATCGCAGACATCGGTGGAATCTGCGTCACTGCAGCAGTCTACGGCCAGGTAGACGGTCGCCTCGACGTCGATTTTGAGGACCTCGGCGAAAGGTTGCTCAAGAACATCAGCAGGCCCGTTCGCATATATCGAATTGTTCCCGCCCTCCCGGAGCGCGAACCTGCGGCCAAGAAAACCGACATCACTGCCAAGGAAGCTGTGGTGAAGCCCACGGTGGCAGTACTGCCGTTCACCAACATGAGCGGCGATCCTGAACAGGAATTCTTCGCTGATGGGCTGACGGAGGACATCCTTACGGAGTTGAGCCGCCGCCATGAGCTGTTCGTGATCTCACGGACCTCGACATTCGTATACAAGGGTCGATCGGCCAACCTCCGCGACGTCGCGAGAAAATTGGGCGCGCGCTATCTGGTGGAGGGCAGCGTTCGCAAGGGCGGCGACAGGCTGCGCGTGACCGTGCAGTTGATCGACACGGCGAGCGACGCCCACATTTGGGCCGAGCGCTACGACCGCAAGCTCGATGATGTTTTTTCCGTGCAGGATGAAATAACCTCGGCGATCGTCGCGACCTTGCCTGGCCGCCTCGAAGCGGCACAACACGATCAACTCGCCCGAGCGAAGCCGTCGAGTATGGCGGCTTACGAATGTGTGCTGACGGCCAAGGTCCTGCACCACCGCGGCACCCGTGAGGACAATGCGGAGGCGCTGAAGCTGATTGACCGGGCATTAAGGCTGGACCCCGACTACGCTCATGCCCACGCTTGGCGCGCATGCATCCTTGGTCAAGCCTGGGGCTACGGATGGTGCAAAGACAAGGACGCCACGTTCGCGGAAGTCGAGTTCGAGCTCGGCAAGGCGGTCTCTCTCGATGACAACGATGCCGACGTCCACCGCATTCTGGCGGCCGTCGCCATCGCGCGCAACGAAATGAGCCGTGCCAGATATCACCAGGATCGAGCGCTGGCCCTCAATCCCAACTACGACCTGGTGGTGGTTCAAATGGGAGAGCTCTTCACCTGGCTCGGGCACGCGGACGACGGGATTGAGTGGGTTCGAAGAGCCATGCAATTGAACCCCCACCACCCCGCTCGATTCTGGAGCCACCTTGGCAAGGCCTTTTTCGTAGGCCGCCGGTATGCCGAGGCCATCGAATCTTTCATGCATGTGTCGACCATGGATGCGCAACAGCATGCCTTCCTCGCGGCGAGCTATGGCTGGCTAGGCGACCGGACGGCTGCAACAGCTCATACGATGCGCGTTCGGCAACTCGACCCCGAGTTCGACCTGCAGAAACTGCTAGCGACCATGCACTACGCAAACGAAGCGGATTTGCAGCACTTCCGCGAGGGCCTGACGAAAGCTGGGCTGTAGCTCACGAATTCGTGCACTTCAGCATGCGCGGCTATCACCCGACAACACGACAGGCGCGTCGTCAGGTCAATACAGCCCGCACCAGTCGCGTGAACGCAACCACCTCGTTGCGACGATGGTGGTCGTTTGGTGGCGCGTAGGCCGGTTCAGGAAAAGCCCCAAGCGTCACGACGATCAACTCTTCCTTGCGAAAGATGTCGATGCGCTGTCCGGCGTGCCCAAGCGCGGACATGAGCCCCTCACCCAGCCACCAGCTGTAGCCATAATGCGTGATGTCAGTGACGGAAGGCGTAGGCACCCTGAACGCCGGTGTGGCAGCCTCATCGACCCAACCTTCGGGCAGCAGGCGTCGGCCAGCGATCACGCCGTCATTCAAGACCAACAGGGCAAACCGGCCGAAGTCGCGCAGAACCATGCCGGCGCGGCTACCGCCAATCTCCTGCCCACCCTCGCTCTCCAGCGTGTAGAAGCCGTCACGCTCCATTCCCGCAGGCTGCCAGACCTTTTCCGACATGTAATCGGCGAGCGGCTTTCCAACGGCCTTGCTGAGCGCTGCGCCCAGCAGGTAGGTGTCGCCGGAGTTATAAAGGAAGGTTGTGCCCGGAGGATGAGCGCGCGTAAGCGATGCCATCAGCCTCAGCACTCCGCCCGGCACGCGATCGGCCAAGGACTTGCTGTAGCGATTCACATGCGACGTGGAGTCGGTGTAGTCCTCGTTCCATTGGGTTCCCGAAGACATTGTCAGCAGGTGGCGAAGCGTCACCCCATCGTAGGCTGAGCCCTCGAGTTCGGGCAGGAAGCAGGTCAGCGCCTCATCCACCGAGTTGATGGCGCCGTCATGTATCGCTGCACCGACAAGCACGGCCGTCATGGATTTCACCGTGGACATCGTCGACCAGCGGTCGTGTTCCTGCAGGCCCAAAGCATAGCGTTCCAGCACCACGCGCCCGCGATGAATCACCAAAATGCCGACAATGGCGTTGCGATGCATGAAGGCACCGACGTCCAGCTCCGATCCGTCGGCGACCAGGCTCAGCGAGAGGTCCGGTCCGCGCGGCAGCGCTCGCGGCCTGGGCCCGCAACGGATGGTTCGATGGGCAAAGAGTTGATCGACAATGCGATAGGCATAAGGCTGGATCCAGGGCGGGAGATAGAGAAACTCCTCGGCGCGCGGCAGGTGGTGATACGGCGCCGACGGCGCAACCGAGGGATCCGTCGTCAAGACATCCGATCCGGTCAGGTATTGTCTCCTTTGTTCTACGGGGCTCATCCAAAGCGGGCCCCTTTTAGTACCGATCCGATCCCTCACGGTATCGGAAGCAAAGGCCGGTCGGTCAGTACATTGCGTCCTCCAGGCCACAACAGGGGTCAACCGGATTGTTTCGATTCCAGGGATGACGCCCCATCAGAAGATCGACGACGGCCGCCTGCATCTCATCGATCGTGCAATAGGCGTTGATGTAGGTCGGCACGCGCGGCGCGTCGTAGAGATGGTAGGGATAGCCAAAGGAAATCATGGCCGTCGGGATGTCGTGCCAATAGCGCCGCATGGCACTCACGAAATCGCCGCCGAGGCGCGCCCAATCCAGGAAAACGCGACCACGGGTCAGCAGGGTCTCCTCACCGAGCAGATACAGGACGAGATCAAAACTGGCCGGATCGACGGCGGGCTGCTGCGTGTGAACCGTAACCTGGAATCCTTCCGCCGCGAGCATGTCGGGCAACTTGAATGGCTGCGGCTCACCATGAAGCGGACTGATGATTCCTCCGGATATCACCAACACACGCTTATGGCGTTGCGGGCTGATCGGCAGCAGCCCCTGAGTGTCCTTGACCAGGGTCGGCGCCCGCCGCAGGGCCGCGTCGGCGATGGCTTTGTCAGCGGCGCGCGAGTTCGCGCCTGCCGGCCGGGCGGATGCCGGGTCGTGGAGTCCGAGCGCCGCTTTCAGCGCCAGCACACGCAACACAGCGTCTTCGAAACGCTCCGCGGTGATACGGCCGTCCTCGACCGCCGCTTGCACTGCGGCCATGTCTTGCTCCGGCGCCCGCGAAAACAGGATCATGTCGCATCCGCCGGCGATGATCTGCCACTTGGCCGTCGCGGCCCGGCACCAGGATGTGAGGCCGCCCATCTCACTGGCATCAGAGACGATGAGGCCATCGAACCCCAGGTGCCGCCGCAGCAACTCGATATTGAGCAGCCTGTTGACGGACGCCGGCCGGAACGCCTCGACACCGGCGTCGAGCAGCTGGCTCCTCACAAACGCAGGGAGAGCGACGTGCGCCGACATGATCGAGAGAACACCGGCGTCAATGGCACGGCGATAGAGCTTGCCGAACGTCGCGTCCCATTCCGCCATCGAGAGCGGATTGATCGTGGTCACAAGATGCTGGTCGCGGTCGTCATAGCCTTCGCCGGGCCAATGCTTGGCGGTCGCGGCAATGCCGTGCTGCTGCAAGGTTTCGATGTGCGAAATCGCGTGGCGGCAAATCGTTTCGACGTCGGCGCCGAAACTGCGCGTGCCGACGATCGAGCTGCGAAACGCTCGATTGATGTCCATCACGGGCGTGAACGACCAATTCACGCCCACGAAATTGGCTTCGTCGGCAATGATGCGCGAGATTTCCGCGGTCACGTGCAGGTCATCGATTGCGGCGAGCGCCAGCGGATTGGGAACTTGCGTGCCGAACGGCAGGCTCATGCGCGAGCCCTCCAGGTCGGCGCTGACGAGCAGCGGAACCGCTGCGGCCTTTTGCGCGGCTGCTATCCGTGATCGTTCTGCCTCGCCGTCGGGACCGAAGTACCTCGTGATCCCGCCTGGTCGCAACCGCTCCAGCTTTTCCAGCTCATCGGGCTCGGTCCCGCGCGAAAGCAGGTTGAAGAGCTGCGCCACCCTCTCATCCACGCTGAGGGAGCGATAAGTGGCCTCGACCCAGGCGGCGGCGCCAGCGTCGAGACTGAAGGGCACGCGTGAGAGAAAGGAGGTGTTCATGAGGGGGACCGGGTGGTGCAGAATTGATCGCGGGTCCGACACACCACGATCCGCTCGATGGCGGAAGCGCTGTTTCTGATCCGAGGGCAGCCTAACTCGCGAGGCGGCATCTTGATAGACCGGCAACAATGCTCCCCTCGTCCACAGAACAAGTTCAAATCGCCGACAGATATTACCGGACGGACGCATTGGCAGCCCTCCTGCGAGTGAGCCGTTCCGAATGTCAAAGGGCCAAAGACGGGCCCGAAGGTCTCCTCGTTCCCCCCGGGCTCCGCCTCATGCATCTTCCGATCAAACCTGCCAACAGCACGGTTGGCTGCAAACCGCCTTGTCCAGGACGATCAACCCGGGCTCTTCACTGCACGCCACCCTTCCCGCGGATCAGTTCCGCGATCTCGTCACGACCAAAGAACTCGGCCCACCCCAAGGCCGTTGCGTGAACCCTGTCGTCGCGAACATTCGGATCGGCGCCGGCGTCGAGCAGAAGCCGGACAATCTCGATGGCACCGCTTTCGATGCTCATGTGGAGTGCGGTGTGATTCAGGTCCCACATCCGCCGCTTGGCGTTGACGTCGATGCCGTGCGCCAGCAGCCAGCGAATGGTGGTCAGGTTTCGTTTGCTGACTGAAACATGCAGGGCGATGGTATCGCCGCCGTCAGGACCGATCCGGGAGGGATCGTCCCGCAACATCGCCTCGGCCTCGCCGTAGCGGGCCAAGTTCACCACCGTCAGCAAGTCAGGCGTGAGCCCGGCTGCGAGCAGGGCCGCAACGATGCCCGGGTCCACGCCCTCCTCCGACGCCGTCGTCAAGGCGGTTGCGCCGGTCGCATCGCGGGCGTTCGGGTCGGCGCCGAGCTCAAGCAGAAGCTGCACGATCCGCAGCCGGTTTTTCCTGACGGCATGGTGGAGCGGCGTGCGGCGATGCTGGTTGCGGGTCATCCGGGCGGCCAGCAAGGAGCGATCTCCGGCCACCATGGCGCGCAGGTCATCGGCGCGATCGAGCGCAATCGCCGTCCACAGGTTGAGTTTGGCGCCGTGGTCGAGCAGATAGGCGGCGACCTCCTGGCGCACCTCGCCGAAGCAGGTTGCCCAGCCGAGCACACCGACCCCGTGATCGTCGCCCTTGCCGTCGACATCGGCGCCGGCCTCGACCAGCAGCCTGATCGTCTCCAGATCGCCATGCGCTGCCGCGAAATGCAGCGGTGCGGCGTTGTCCGGAAAGTCGCGACGGTCGAGATCGGCACCGCGCGCGATCAACAGGCGCGTGGCGGCATGCTGGTTGCGCAGGACCGCCAGATGCAGCGCCGTGGCCTTCTGGAAGTCGCCGCCGAGTGCGTCGATCCACTCGGGATGGCCGTCGAGGCCGGCGCGAAGCGCGTCGAGATTACCGGACTGCGCGGCCCGCATGATGGACTGGATCGCCTGCATCTCGTCATCGGGGCGGGTCTTGCCGCCCTGGAGATTGCGGACCAGCACTTCGATGGCCTCATGCCCCCGGTCCTTGGCGATCTGATGGACCGTACGCCCGTCGCGGTCGGGCGTTGCCGGATCAAAGCCGGAGGCGAAGGCGCGACGGACCGCCTCGACGTCGCCGGCGCGCGCGGCTTCGAAAACCCGCTGACGCTCGCGAAAGGCTGGACTGACGCTGTCCACATGCGACTTCAACGCGCGCCAGCTCTTGAAGCCATAGTCATGGGCGATCGCGAGCTGGACCTGGTGCAGCCTGGCGTCGGGCTGGCTGGTGCGGAGTTGAACGAGCCGCCGCCTGGCGGTCTTCTTGAGCCAATCGAGATTGGGATTCGCGGGCAGAGCCTGCGGCATGGCAACCTTCTTTCCTTAGCGCCCGGCGACCGCAATTCTCGGGCAAGAAAGAAGGAGATGTCAGCGACGTGCTGGAGGCGGGTTCAACCCTTTACGCGGTCCGTCGGTCGCCTGCTCGACCACTTGCGAAAATATCTTCGGCAAGGCGGCCAAGTCAAGCACCGCAAACATCTGGCGGCCAAGCACCTGTTGCTCTTTGGGCCACCCAGCGCCTGCCGAAGCTTTGGACCGTCCGGCGATCCTTGACCATCCCAGCTTCTTGCCAGACGACGCCCCTATCGGATCGCGTAGAATTTTGCATCAAACGACCAATTTGCCTCGCGCAAACGACCGGATCTGGTGTCGGGAATCCGCAGTTCGTTCGCCCGTTTGGTCAGATAGTCGAGCGCTTCGTTCTGACTTGTCACTTCAACGGGAACGTCGGGCAAATCAAGAACTTGCACGGCCTGCTCGCTCCAGATTGCGATGACCATTGCGTTGCCGACAGGAGGCGAAACCACATAAACGACACCGCCAAGGGCATCGGCGGCGCTTGGTATCAGCAGAGGCACACTGGGCTTGACGTAGTTGGCATTGGATCGCGAGCGCGCCGGGGAGACGAAGTTGGGATAGATCTGCCTCAGCTTTCCGGTCGCATCGACGTCGAACAAGACGACGTAGCCAGCCTTCTTGCTCGTGATCCGAAACGACACGCGAGACCCGATACTCACCGTTCCGCCAGGCGTCATTTCAACCGATAGTTCCGCGGAATTGGCGATCTTGATGGGTGCCGGACTGCCCTTGCGTGGGACGTCTGGCAACGGGACTGGCGCAACCGAAGGGACAGTCACGGTCCCGATCTGCGGGGTGCCCTGCGACGGCGGGGCCGGAGGGCGGACCTCGGAGGGCTTGTCCGTCGGCGGCGGGGGTGGCAGTGCGGAGCTGTCCGGCGGAGCCGCGGCCGGGAGCTGAACAGCAGGAACGGCAAGCGGTGCTCCCTCGATGATCGTCACGGAGCGCGCCTGGTCTTCCTCCGCGCTTGCCAAGCGAGCCGCAGCGAACGCGGCGCCGACGCAAAATCCTAGCACAGCTCGTCGAATCCGGGACATTGCACAACCTATGGAGCTGTAAACATTCCGATTGAACCGATTCGTGTATTCGCCGGCAGGTAGCGCAACATGTCCTTGACGAGCACACCAGATGCGCGTCGACGATTAAGTCCGGAGACGACCTGCTCGAAATCGGAAAGTCGTTCCGGAGAGGTCACAGCGACGATCTGATCGGCGCCATAAGGCCTCCGAACGCGAAGCGAAATCCGAAACACCGATGCATCGCTTGGGGCATGATTGGCCGCAAGAGGGTAGAGCAATTGGACGGTCCCGTCCCCCGATATGTTGAACAGCACGATCGAGCGTTGCGCCACGTCCGACAGTTCGACCTGCACGACGTCATCATTGTGATGCTGTTCATCGCCGGCGGACAATCGAAGAAGCTGGGGGGCCCTGGTCGATATTGTTTTCAGGTCTCGCACTGCCGCCGTCCGATCGATCACGCTGGCAAGATCATTTTGATCGACATGATAGGCTACGACATCCCCCCAGACGATGACATCGTGTGAACTCGGATCCCAGATCAGGTCGGGATTGTCCGTCGGGCGAACAATCTCAAGGGTCGCTTCGCGCGGTTTCAGGCCTGAAAAATAGCCTGTGCCGCCGTCCAATGCTGCGAGACGTATCGGTGCCTGTGGCGGCAGGCCCGTCGAATCCGGGATCGGCTTGGCCGCAACTGGCGGCGGGTTGACCGGTGGCTGAACGTCTGAGCCCGCTCCGCGACCGAGCTGATACACCACGTCGACATCGGGCGGACGTCCCGGCGACTTCTTGGTCACGATATTCTGGCGTTGGTTGGACAGCTGATAAACGACCTGCCGAACGTTGGCGAACAATTCCTTCAGTGTGACCTTGCCATCATGATTGTCATCGGCACTGCCCTCGAACGCTCGCGCGACCGCGTAGCTCAGCGCCCCCCGGAAGCCGTCAATGCCGGGTATCCGGACCTCTGGCGCTTTGGTGTGGCGGTCGACCGCGGCGAGAAAGGTGGTTCGATCCAGATCCAGATCCGTCGGCGCTTCGCCTTCATTGATCACGGGTTTCAGGAGATCGGCCGTCAAGGTATAGGTAGGGACCTGCCGGTAACTCATGTCCTCAGCCCGTGGGTCGATTTCGCGCGCCAGTCCGCCACCGTGACATGTGTCAGCCACGAACAGCACCTTGGCGCCACGGAGCTCGAACTGCCGAATGAAATGATTGAATTCGCTGGCAAGAATGCGCTGTTGGGATCCGAGTGCGGTCGGCTCGAAGCCGGGCAGCAGGAAAACATCCTGAAATCCGTCAGGTTCCGAGCCTTTGACGGTCTCGGGCTCCTGGGCTCCGTGTCCGGCGATGGACAGGATGACGAGATCGTTTGGTGAGGTCCGCTCAATGAAGTCGCTGATCGTCTGAAGAATGATGTCCCGGCTTGCGCGGGCATCCAGGAGCATTGTCACGTCACTTACGCCCATCGAACGCAATGACGTCTCGATATCGCGGGCATCTGCAACAGCGCCCTTGAGTTGGCGCACGTGCTGATAGGCGTCGATTCCGATGATCAGGCCGCGCACTGCACCGCCAT
>Ga0307509_10010059_pt1 | contig 11670 bp, 7 predicted proteins | sample 10_EM_MG_FD_202245 | JGI IMG/M metagenome (GOLD analysis project Ga0307509, IMG submission 202245) | Populus trichocarpa ectomycorrhiza microbial communities from riparian zone in the Pacific Northwest, United States - 10_EM | ecosystem: Host-associated > Plants > Roots > Unclassified | place... | reverse complement strand
GTATCCATAAACTCGGAATATCATTACTAGGACCATATAAGCAACTTGGCAAGGTTGATTTTGACTGGACAACAGTCTGGGCCAACTCCTGGCATGTTCTGTCAACGTCTAATTTCTTCCACATCGTGTCATTAATGGCGGTATGACTGTATGGCACTAAGAGAATTTGTTTCATTTGTGAAATTGATCGTTTTATCCAAGAGCTTGCCTTCCCCTTTCTTCTCCTCACAAGGACACACAACCTCAAATCCATTAAAAAATTGAAAGCGTATGCCCAGCATTTTTCTTAACAAAAGTACAGCCACTAAAAAGAAGTTTCGTACTTCCATTGTTAAGAAGGCAAGGGATGTTAGCTACTGTTCAAGAACAAAGGCAGGATGGTGACAGGCTGCAAGACCCACAAAAATTAAGCACTTGCCGTAAATTAATTTCAGTAATCGGTTTAGAAATAAGGTAATTAATGACTAAATTAAAATCAATATCATGATCCAGGGAAAATAAAATCAATACTGGCACGCATGATCAATCCTATAAAGTAGAAAAAGGAGAGAAGCTGTTTCCACTTCTGTAAGATAGGCAATATGGGGCCAAGAGTGCCACTCGAAATAATTAAGACATGAAGGGAATTTTAGTGGCGAGGGGAATTTATGCAGTGCAGGGAAATCTTAGAAACGAAAACAGCTTTTCAAAGTACCAATTGGCTTGCTGCAAAGCGAGAATTATGAAGTTTTGAATTCAGATCCCACCTTTGTGAAGCAACTGCTAATAATATCAAGTACGAAAAGAATAGAAATAAATTAAATAGTATTATTGGAACTTAACTGATGAAAAGCATATTGGTTTCTGTACATGGCTCCTCTGGGAACGTAGCTCCCCTTCTTGTATGATGACGAGTTTTGCGACCGAACTGCTTTGTAAATAGCTGCTCTTGCTATAGCTAAGCCTTCTTCAATTCTCTCAAAACCTGTCTTAATTTTCTTCCCAGAAAAACACACACACACAAATCAAGAAAACAAGAAACCATATATTCGATATATGCAGTGAAAGTTAATCAACCGGGCTCACCTTTTCATGCCTGGTAATTACTGGAATGCCGGGGCCGCTAAAAACTACAGAACTGTTCTGCACTGGCAATGAAATTGGTGCTGGTGATGGTTGGAGCCTTTCAGAAATCTTTCCCTGTCCATAACACCAGAGATAAAATCAAGAAATCTATTTTTAAACGAAAAGGAGAGGAGGAAAAAACATTTTTGTGCTGTCCATGCATGCGTGGTTGTAAAAAAGATCATTAAACAAGCTTTACTTTGTTCCTCCAATTAGTGATTTCTTGATCATCTCCAACAGTGGTGTTCGGTGGTGGTTGCAGTGCAACTGGTGAGGGAAGAGGTTGAAGCCTTTCAAAAGTATAATTATATGTATAAAAAGACGACAAACGGCTAGAAACTTTGATAGCTTGGTAATTGAAGGGAGATAAGCAAACAAAAAACAAGGTGGAAACAAGAGCTGCTAGCAGCAGAAAACTCAGGGGGGAGCAACTTAAAGTTGCCATCTGACTTCTCTTACAGTTCTTAATTTGTAGGGTTTATTAATTTCTTGTGCAGATATAGACACAGTAGGAGATGAAGCATGGTGGGTTTTTCATATCTTACACCTGAAATAGAAGGCTAGCTAGCAGCATATTACAAGACACAACTAGCCAGTACAATCATCTTGAGAGTGGAAAGAAGGCTTTTCATGTGAGCTAGTAACCGTCGGGCATTGATTGAAGCAATAGATGATTTATTTAATTTTTCCTCCTAGGAGAGCTGGGGCAAACTACATTTTTGCCCCTATAGATTCATAAGTGCTCCATTTCTACCCTTTTTGTTTAATATTTTTAATATCACCCCTACAATTCTTAAAACATTTTGATTTTACCCTTAATCATTAAATAACTAATGGAATGATCTAATGATGAGCCCACTTTTGAATTTTATTTCTTTGATTTTATGAGATATCATCGCATGTATAAGTCTTGAGAGGATAAAATACTGAGAGAAAATAAGAAAAGGCACACAAAGAAGATGAAAATAAGTAAAAGAAAGAAAAGAGGTTTTCTGGCTATTTCAAATATTAGGGGTAATATTGAAAGCTCTAAACAACTACAAGGGTAACATTGAAGTTTTAAACAATATGAATAGATTTAGGTGGAACATTGCTATATAGGTGTAAGATGCCAATTTTAACACGTACAGTATAAATTGACAAATGGATAACAGGCGCTCTCTCTTTCACTTAAACATAGAAGTAAATATAAAAACTAAAAAATTAATTAAACTAAAAAAACCGAATCATGAAAAAAAAATGATTAAACCGATTAAAATTTAAAAAAATTGACCGGTTTGATTTGGTTTTGGCTTCATAAAACTGAAATCGAAAAAATCAAATTGAACCAAACCGGGAAAAAACCGAGCCAAACCAATTTGAACCGGTTTTGTCCTAAAAAACCAAACCGAACCGAAACCGGTCAGTTTGAACCGATTTCGGTTTTAAAAAAAATAATTTCAGTTTAGTTATATTGTTTTATAAAAACCAAACTGAACTGAAAATGATCACCCTAGCAAAACATAAGGCAATATCATAAAATTTTATTTTACATTTGCGGGCTTAATCACCTTTTCATTTTAACAAGAAGTCGTTTTCAAACATAGATAAAAAATCGAGTTTTATTTGGAAGAAGAAATCGGTTTAATTTGCCAAAGAGGTTGCTTCTGGAGGGTTGATCGGTTTCCGGATCAATCCAATAAACCGGGTTGGATTAATAACAGTGCCAAAACAAATTTTTTTTCTCCCTTTCCTTTTTTTTACCCATCCTTTTGTATTCTTTTGCTTTTTTTATTTCCCGAGGCAGCTATCGGCCAATACATGGCTGCTTGCCAGCCGCCATCCCACAGGTAAAGAAGAAACATCGAATTATTGACTTTCTTCCCTCTCTTCTCTCGTGGGAATTCTTCCTCCTTGATGAGCGAGTTCATCAAATCCTTTTAAAACCTCGTTATTTTCTTTTGTTTTTTCTTTTTCTACTTTTTTATTTATAAACTTATTCATTTATTTCAAAGTTTTTAAAAGTCTTTATTTATATGAAGTGATGACAAAGGCAAATTGAGGAATTCATCTTATTTATCATCGTTGTTTTCATATTGATTTTTAGCTTTCTTCCTTTTTTTTAAACTAGTTTTTTGCACCACTAGAATTATTCAAGATTTATAAAATATTATTATATTAATAGCTCTATATTCATAAATCATGTTTAAAATATTAAAATAAATATAACACTCACAACTTAAAATATTAAACAAACAAAACATTAAATTCTGAGGGGTGTAGCTCAACTGGTCAGACCATATGTTTGCTCTCTAGATGTCAGTCGTTCGAGTTCCACAAATCTCAGGGTCACTAGAGACTTACATGGTCGTTAACTTCAGAGCCCGTACGTAGGATTAGTCGAGGTGCGCGCAAACCGGTCCGAACACCAACATTAATAATAAAAAATAATAACCCTGGGGTAGCTCAACTGGTCAGACCTTGGGTTTGCTCCTCAATTGTCACAAGTTCGAGTTCCCTTAGAGCCATTAGAGGCTTACATGATTCTTAACTTCAGGGCCTGTGAGATTAGTCGAGGGGCGCACAAACTGACCTGGACATTCACGTTAATAAAAAAACAAAAAAAAACATTCAAAGTATTTTATTTTTAATAGCGAAATATATTATAGAAATGATAGAATTATTTTTTAAAATATCATAAACGGATTACCGAAACAATGTAGTCTACTTTTTATGTTTATTGAAAGGACTATAAAAGTTCAAAACTATAATCTATATAGTATAATAGAATAACGTAAAAAACAACTATGCAAGAAACATATATTAGAAAATCACATCAACAATACATGAAATATACATAAATTAAAGGATCATTAAAATAATTTAAGAGCATTATAGTCTTTTAAGATTATTCAAGGATATTATAATCAAACAAAATCTTTATGTTCACATTAAAGTTGTTAATCTTAGTTCTTATATGATTAATGATTTATAATCTCGGCCCTGGGAGATTTCTTTTGCTAATAATGAAACCTCATAAATAATTGTAAAACTTATAATTACCAATCTAATATTAAATTATGCTTCTATTACTAAACGACAAGTTGTGTCCCCCGACTAAAAGAATTCCACTGGTTTTAGCTCAAGACAAACACAGTCCAACCGTACTTATAAAGACATAAGAAGTGGAAAAGTGGGCAGGCCACTAACAAATGTTCATAATGTGACACATAGTACTGTTCCATCCCGACAACCTACAACGCACGCCATCGTATAAAAACGTAAGAAAAAAAATAATAAAGAATATAGTTTCACTAGTTAAATTTTATATTTATTTTTAAAAAATTATCAATTTAAGTTTTATAAATCTTAGAATTACTGGAGGCTTACATGGTCATTAATTTTAGAATCCGTGAGATTAGTCGAGATGCGTGCAAACTGACATAAACACCTATATTAATTAAAAACAACATGGAAAAAAAAAACATTAACATAAAATAAAATAATAAGGGAAGGTAAATTAGTTTAATCAGTGTTAGGAACCGTTTGTTTGTGTGTGCTGCGCTGCATAAACAAATTGTCTTTCAGTATAAATAATATATAATTGTTTCAACTTAAAAATTTAAGCTGTATGTAAGATATAAAAATAATTTTATATTTTAAAATATATTTCTTAATAAATCTTTTTGAACATTAGATTCACCACTATCTTTGCAAGAAAAAAATGGTGACCAACCATCTAGGTGGTGACCCAGTGGAAAAAGTTTGGGACCAAGAGATTTGCTCCCTCTGTGGTCTCAGGTTCGAACCCTGTGGTTGCTCATATGATGGTCACTGGAAGCTTACATGGTCGTTAACTTCAGGGCCCGTGGGATTAGTTGAGGTGCGCACAAGTTGACCCGGACACCCACGTTAAACTAAACTAAAATAAAAAATGGTGACAAGAAAATAGCAACAGCTAGTACGAATGACAAGTTATTTTATATACCTCATAGATATTGACTAAACAATGTCTTAAAACAAAACAAAAAACAAAACCCAACATCTTGTTCAAGTAGGATTAGCCAATTGAGCCAAACAAATCAAGAATCATTGAGACTAGCTATATAATTTGTGCTTTGTTATATAGATTCTTTTAATGCATTTTTTATAATAAATATAAAAAATTAAAGGATTAAATTAAAAAAATATTCAAATTAAAAAATAACAAAAAATCAAAATCATATGTTTTAAAAAATTAAATGGAAAAAAACTACAACTAGAGCCCAGAGGCAATAATAGTAACTATTATCTCAAACAACAATTTAAAAATAAAAATAAGGGTTGCCTGTGAGATTTAAATAAAAAATAGTCTTCATTTTTAAAAGTTTGATAATAAAAAGAATTTTTTTAAAAAAATTATGCACCTGGCATTTTGTTTTTTTTTTCTTTTAAAGGGTTTTTAACCTCTTAAAATAAAAATAAAATAGGCTAGGTTCATGGGACTTTCCATATGCCTCACCTATAAAATGGTCTGGCTCGCGTGCTAGACCTGTGAAAGAGGTCAGATCTACAAGCCGAAACTTTTTTTCCCAATAACAAAATACGTATAACACGTTATCCACCTTTCTTTTTAAGTGGTTGTTTGGTATTGTAGCTGCGGGTGAGGTTCACCCGCAGCCACAATTTTTCCTGTTTGGTAACATTCCCACCATAATTTTTCAATGGTGGGTCCCATCATTAATTGTTGTGCAACCACAGGTTACAAGAAGCAGCTCTCGGCTGCTTCTTGTAATTGGAAAATGGATGAACAGTGGAGCATGGCTCCACTGTTCATCCATTTTATTCTAACAGTGGAGCCATGCTCCACTGTTCACGTGAATGCTCCACTGTTCATCCATTTTTTTCTATGAATAGTAAAATTGGTCTGATTCAAAGCTAAAAATGTATTGAACTGAGTCCGATCCAACAAAATATTTTTTTTATTTTTAATTGTGTTTTATTTAAAAAATTATCGTTAAACATTATTCAATGACTACATAAATTAAACAGAGATCGCTTGACGATGCCGCATTTACAAAATTTGATCGCAATTTCAATTTCATACGTGATGGAATTGTAGGTAGTTTAATGGAACAATAAAAAATATTTTAAATAAAGTATTATTTATTTCATGATGTAATAACAATAGTTAAATCTACAATATTAAAATTAAAAATCATCAATATTAATATATATATTTTTAAATTATTTTATAACCTCAATTTCAAAAGCATTATTAACCAAACAAATTAAACTACTTTTTGTTCAACCTCAATTTCAACCACAGTTTTAACCAAACACTTATTTTTTCAAACCAACCTCAACTAAAAGTACTTTTTATAAAACAACTTTTTTCAAACCATAACCATAGAAGTTACCACAATACCAAACACGCTCTAAGTCGTCGGCCCTCTAATTTGTTTTTCAAATAAAATTACGTACAATGAATGCATCATCACTTAGGATTCAGTGACCAAGGATCACTGGAAAATCTGTATTTTTTGCCCAAAAGTTTTATTCTCAACTCATGCCTCCATCTCCATTTCCATTGGAAATTAGCTATGAAATTTTTTTCCTCAGTGTTTTCATTGCTATTTATGGATACTTTTCAATAGCCAATGAACATTCTGAAAAGCTTAAAAAAAATGCATATGAAAATACATGCATGTCTGCTTTTACTACAAAAGAATATCTTTTGATGCCCTACGTGGGTGTGGGTGTGAAGCTTTTGAACATCAAAATGGCAGCCTGACATTAAGCCTCCTTAACCATATCGAATGAAGTATCATATGAAGCATATCATACGGCTGAGCAGGTCGGTTCAGTTTGAAATGTCTCCGTATCTTTATAACTCTCCCTTGCAATATCAGATACCTTCTGAACGAAATCTTTTTTAAAATTGTTTTAATCTCAGGTATCTTTTCCGACGGAATGTTCACTGAGAACTTACTCCAATCAAGAACATCACTAAATGGCAATGTATAGTTATCAGAAATGGTCACAGGTATACACCCTGATTGAATTGCTGTCACCACTCTTGGACTTGCTACTTCATGTCCACTAGGGCACAGGCAGAACTTGCTTTGACCCATTAATTTGAAGTAATCGTTTTTCTTGTTATGATCAAGATACTCATGGACTTGAATTTCATCGTCTTTATCTTTCCAATGCTCCAACAAGAGCTTCCTGATGTAACCATGAGCTCCCCCAGCGAAGAAAGCGAAAATCGAGCGCTTACTAGGGGGTAGACCTTTGCCAGGCGGTCCAAACTTGCCGAACGGGATGTTGATTTCAGGTATTGAAACATCCCTTCGAGGCTCGAATCTCTCTGATGTATTTGCATTGCAAAGGACTCTAATAAAGTTCTTGTAGAGACGAGGATTGGCTCGTGAGATGTCTGGTGCCTGAAATTTGAAATGAAGAATCAATTAATTCACAAAATTAATCGCACACATTTAGTTTTCATTACCGGACGACAAAAAGAACGTAAATTTCTGATACCCAGTCATGACAAGAAACCAAGAAATGATCAGCTCCCTCAGTTCTATTCCAGTAAGGGTACTTGCCGGCTACTACAGTAACATAGTCTTGGACCAAACGTTGCAGCTCCACACGAGAGAATGTAACGAGGGGCCTGTAGATATAGTGAATGATATAGGCCACGCTGATAGGGAGTAAGAATGTGTGTGCCTCGTCGGGGTGACTAGCAGCAAAGGGGCTCTTCCCACTTTCCATCTCGTCAAGAAACTGACCTTCAATGCTGTAGATGAGGTTTAAGGGCGCAGAATGGACTAGAGGAAGCTCTCCTTCCCTGTAAACCCATATCCTGAACCTCTTCTCCATCTCTGTATAACTCCTGAATAAATATAAATTAATTTTGGTTATGTAATTAATTATAATTAGTGCATGTTGATCTTAACAACTGATCATTGGAACATGTAACATGCATAGTACGAATTAATACTGTGAGAAAAACGTGTCCTTAGTGGAGCTGATGTTTTTCTCAGCACCCTCCCTTCCCTATTCTTCTCTCCCCCACAGACAAATTCAAATAATATTCCATTGTATTGCCACTGTAGCCTTGAAAAACCAGAAATCATGCACAACCAAGAGCCATGCCACATATATATTGTACGTAGCAAAGGAGAACCAATAAATGAAGTATCATTATCATGAAGGAAATAATTGGCGTACGGTGTACGATGTACAATGGTGACAGGCAGCTGGCACCTGGCAGCTAGCACAGCCTTAAACACTTGATTACCATAAATTTAAGTTCTGATCAGTTCAAAAATAAGGTAATTAATGATTTTTTTTACGACTAACGAGCTTCAGCTAATTAAACTCAATATTATGAAATAAAAAAAAATATAAAAAAACAAAATTAAAATATTAGCAACAATGAATTCTGTAAATATACTAACAGCTTCCTTTTGCGTTTCAAAAAAAATGAAAATAAATTTTGTAAAGCATGAATGGCTTGTAGCTCGAATGGTCAAAGTTGTACTCTTCCTAAACCGAGAATGGTGGGATCTTGAATTCGAGTTCCACTTTTATCAATCAACCGCTAGTTAATTAATATCCGAAAAGAAAAGAAAAGAAAAGAAAAGAATGTTGCAACTTAACTGATGAAATGCATAATGATTTCTGTACATGGCTCCTCTGGGGATATAACTCCCCTCCTTGTATGATGAAGAGTTATGTGATCGAACTGCTTCGTAAATGGCAGCTCTTGCTCTAGCTAAACCTGCTTCAATTCCATCAAAACGTGTCTTTTTCTGCCCAAAAAGTACACACACAAAGAAAGATCAATAACATAAAACAAATAAAAAAAGAAGATATTATTAACCAGGCTCACTCTTTCATGTCTTGTAATTAGTGAAATGCCTTGTGATGGTGACGGCGAGGGTGACGGCGAGGGTGAGGGTGAGGGTTGAAGCCTTTCAAAAGTGGGGTTTGGAGGTGGTAGCAAAAGAATTGGTGAAGAAAAGGATTGAAAGCTATCAAAAGTATGGTTGGTTTTACCATCAATACTGTAATTAGGTGTAAAAAAAGAAGACGAACGACTTGAAATCTTGGTTGTTTGATTAAAGGGAGATAAGCAGAGGAAAAACAGAGTGAGAACAATAGCTGATAGTAGTAGAAAACTGATGAAGGATCTAGTAAAAGTTGCCATGGGAACATGCTCTCTCACAACTTCTCTATAGGTTTTAAGCACGCATGGTGTCTTCATAGGCTGCCCTGGAAAGGATGAAAGACTAGCAATAATTTTGAAGATACAGCAAGCACAGAGAGACTTTTCATGTTGAGGGTACAAAGTATCCTTTCATAGGAGCTAGAAATGGAAAGGAATTCATTCAGCAACAATATTTACAAATGAACTCTTGTTTTGTTCATTAAAAAGAGATTGTTGGTAAAAATAACTTTTAGTGGACTCATGGAAGGAAACAGTCTGTAAAAATAACTTTCATCGGTAATTTATGAATTGTTGGTAAGTTTATCGGTAATAAATATATATACCGATGGATTTATAGACAGACAAAATACGCCAAAAAAATTACTGTTTTATTTCATCGGTATATCTATCAGTAAATATAATATACCACCAGCAGAATACCATTTGTAATTATGTTGGTATTTTAACAGTAGTAGTGACATTTGTAATAATTCTTTTCCAACTCTCTTAAATATACTAAGAGTCTAGTTTTGTCGGTAACTTCATCGGTAATAATGGCATTTACAGTAATTCTTTTCTAACTCACCAACGGAACAACTTCATCGGTATATTTTAGAGAAAATTCGAAAAAAATTATTGCATATGTCATTGTTAATGTCAACTCACTGATGAAATTACAGATAATATTTTATTGATGATATGTTATATTTACTATTTAATAAAAAGAATTCTATTTAGATCTTTTTCTCTTTTATCTTGGTAAAAAAAGATACAAAGCTTCATATAATTTTATTTTTTTCTTGGTCTGGGTTGATTTTTTCAAGTGATGAAATGCTAATTTAAGAACAAAAATGAATTTGTTGATGCATCTAACTTTTTTTTTTTTTTTTTTTGAAAAATGAGCGAGAATGGAATTTTTCAAGCCTAGGAGTTGACAATTAGATTTTTTAGCCATCATAGATTGCTAAAATCTGAAACAAACTTGTCATTTACAGTAAAAAAAAATAATAATAATTAAAGAAAGCCCAAGCAAACGTGCTTTAGCTTTTTCAAGGAACATCAGAACATGTGTGTTGCGAAAACAGTCACCGGCACCCGGCTTGTCTTGATTATTAAAAAATATGATAATAATTATTTTTTAAAATAATTTTAATTTGAAAATATATTAAATAATATTTTTTATTTTAAAAAAATTATTTTTAATATTAACATATCAAAATAATCTGAAAATATTATAAAAAATAATTATAAATAAAATATTTTATTTTAAATTTTTATAAAATGTTGTTTATAACGTATTTTCAAACGAGATCTTTGGACTATATGTTACGAGGTATGACATGAAACACGTTAGTTCTTTCCTTGCCCAATTTGTTCACGCATGTTTTCTCGTTCTGATGTGGCAAAAGGTGGAAGATATGATGGAGAATTGATCCAACTCATCAATTACGATAATTACGTTGTAAGTCTGAATTCTTTTTATTTTTCTCGATAATTACGATATATATTTTCACGCTAATTTTTATACATCAAGATTATGTTTTTCTATAATCGGATTTTAAACAAGTCATTTATACTTAAAAAAAAAAATTCTTTTTGTTTATTAGACTAGAGTGTGTATATAAAAAGTTGTTCGAAAATTGATATGATTGAAATAATGGAACCAAGAAGGTCTGTTATATCTTTGTTTCTTATTAATTAAAATATAAAACTAAAAAGTGCAGAAAACATTGTTTTGGTCCGCCAATTAACTTCATGGATTAAAATAGTAATTCACAAAGGTGGTTTTTATTTTATTTTTTTACATTTTGATCCTTTTTTGTTTTTCATTTTATTATTGATTTTTTTTAATTTAGTCCTTATATGATGTATTTATGGGGATTTTGAGTTGATAATTTATTTTAATTTAGCATCGAGTTAATATCAGAAAAATACTCTAGCATTGCGGTATAATATATTTTTAAGAAAGTTTAGTTAAATAAAAAATAATTTTAAAAAAAACTAGGTTATTAAACTTCGTGGAGTCAATGACCTAGTTTGCAAGTTTAGCGAGGTAACCCTGAATATCGAAGAATAAAATTGAAAACAATAAATTAAAAAAGAAAAAGAAAAGTTAAACTCTTCATACCCATCAACAGGCTCATGAATTTTCTAAAATTTAATAATATGTTTTTTTTCCAAAACTATTTTTTAACTATATAATAAAAAGAAAAAAAGATGATTATATATATAATCTAGTTCAATTAGAAAAAAAAATACTCTGTTAAACTCGTAAACTAAGGGAATAGAATTGAATTTTATAATTTGTTTCGTTTTGTTTTCTATGAGGTTATCATAGTCTTAAAAAAAAAATCTCAGTATTGATTTTACGTTCAATTTTACAATCGTCT
>Ga0307509_10010058_pt1 | contig 11670 bp, 12 predicted proteins | sample 10_EM_MG_FD_202245 | JGI IMG/M metagenome (GOLD analysis project Ga0307509, IMG submission 202245) | Populus trichocarpa ectomycorrhiza microbial communities from riparian zone in the Pacific Northwest, United States - 10_EM | ecosystem: Host-associated > Plants > Roots > Unclassified | place... | reverse complement strand
ATATTCTTCTGCATCTTCTGTTTTAAAACTAGGACATTTTTTAATTAAATGAGTTGTAGTTAATTAGCCTTAAGGGTTTGAAAAATAGGAAATTTGAGGTTCCCTTTTTGAACTGCCGGAACCATATCAGTGGAAATAGACTTTGGCCGGAATTTGGAATTGGTAATTTTTCCCTTTTTCCTCTCCTCCTTTTAGTTACTTCTTTATTTGAAAATTATCTCACTTAGCTTTACGAACTTATACCCATTTACCTCCAGACAGCCTGCTATAGGTGCGTTAAGAAATTTTAAATAACAGTGATGGTAGGTTTAGGCTGACTGTAGGCGGACTATAGTCAGTCCAAACTGCTGCTTTTATGGTCTGTAGGACTGGAGTCTAGCTTTAGGGCCTGTTTACCTATAGACGGCCGTCTAGCAACAAGAGAAAGTACCGACCGTCAAACAAAGTAATACAGTTGAAAGTGGATAAAGAAAATAGAATGGTCGTATGTTTAGCTGATATACTGTCTAGTATATAACTTAAAGCCTGTTTATCTAACTGTCTATTTCTAAAAACTAAGTTTATAATAAGTGATTGAAATAGACGGTGGGGTCTCGAGCGTTTTCTGATAGCGGTAAGAAAGTGTTTGGCGAATTTTTCACGGTTATATATTCGTATAGCTAGCCCATCAAAAGGTTACGTTGCCTACTCTAGGTAAAGGTCATCTACTTTGTCGCACTCTCCTCCGCTGTCAAGCGCCCCTTAACGGTCGCCATTATCTCAGGCTGTTAGACGGCCGTCTCGAGGTAAACGGGCCCTTACTCCCCTCATCTACTCGAGTACTGGACTCGGCAGTCTGGGCACTACCGTGGACTGGACGGACTGGCCGCTTGCGAAGACTGCTTCTGGAACACGGGAATCTGGATCCTGATATACCAGCCCCAAACGGCCAAACATCATGTGAGGTGACTGAATCGGGGAAACATGCAGGGATTGTGCAGTTAGTCTGGCAACATAAACCCTCCCCTTCATCCCCAGGGTACCACGCAGCCGAGCCTTCGGACTCAGAGCAAAACTCCTTTCAGAAACCGCTTTACTCGAGTGATCCAGGCTGCATCTTAGTCTCCCCCCCGAAGAACAAACTGCAAACCCGTCCCATACTTATATAACTTACATCTTCCACTTTATTTCTTCACCAAATATTTACAAAAGACTCTCTCTCTCTCTCTCACCTGCGCTCCTCCTATTTTTTTTTCCTCTTCGGTGCTCTCACAATATGTTTCTCCTCCTCGCCACCGCATCGAAAGCCCTCCCATCCAAGATCTCTTCCCTGATACTGCAACCGAACCTCAATCAACTCATACAAACAATCTTTTACTACTAAATTCTCTTCTACACCTGTTTGTATTGGATACCAGACTTGTCTATCTATCTCCTCTCCATTCACCGCCTCTTATTCTTCCCTATCCGGAATCACAGAATGGTAAAACTCCAATCTTAGTTAATGTCATCTTCTAATAACTCTCCGACCGTTTTCAATAGCTCTCATCTCGGTCGCGAACAAAGGAGCGGATCACCAATTCAGCCTGCACCGGGTGGAAATATTCCAGAGGGCAAGGCCGGAGACTCTCCCCCTACCTTTCGATCGGGTAATCCAGAATTAACAATCCGTTAATAGAGGGCAATTCTCGTTGATCAGACAAAACAAACAGAAGAAATCTATATCAATCCCCAAACTAATTTATCGCATACCACAGGTGTCGCCAACTCTCGGTGGCTCTGTCTGGCCAACATTACAAACCTCCCCAGGAAGCTTCTGCTTGAGCCTCTTGTAGGGATTTACAATGGAATCCTGGCGAATACCAAGACCAAAGGACTTGTTAAACTGGATAGTATCCTGGCGGTTACATCCAAGGTCGTTTCAATAGAACCATAAGAATCTATATTGGAGGAGCCTCGGAGGGCTCATCGCCCACCGCAGTCTCTCGAGCTTCATCCGCCCGCGTACTACCACCCCCTCCAATATGCCAGAAACAGCTACCACTCCCCCATCATCAAATGAGCCTAACAAATCTAGATCCCGACCTCACTCTCGCCTACACTACGCCCCTCCGCCCGCGGTTCCCAGGTTACTAAAGCCGTTGACGATGCTTTCTCCGCTCAATTCACTCGAACCTGCATTAGCAGAGCTCTGTGATGCTATGACTACCCTAAAAGTTAATATGGCGGAATATGCAAATTATGCATGACACTTTATCTAGATTTAGTGAGAGCTTCGCCAGTTCTCTCTACAGATTGATGAATGCTTCCTGCATGCATTTTACCGAGGTTTGTCTCTTCAAATCTTTCTACCATATTAGGTTAACGGATTGTGCCACAGGCGCCAATTCAGGAATCTTTTAGGAGCGCCGAGGAAGATGAAGCTACATTAGGCTTGTTGAACTTCAATTCAGTGGCCCACGGTGCCTGTTCTCACCCCCCTCAAGTTGATCGGTGGGTGGTGGTTCACAGTACGATCGTTGAAGAACTGATTATAAGGAGTGAGTTCTTGCTCCCTTTCTTTGTCTCTTCTCTCTTCTTTCTCTATTTGGGCTCCGGGGGGGAGGTGATGTGGGCTGATGCGAGTGATGTGGAGGGATAGTACCGCTTGTTGAGGTCAATTCATCGTCGATTGTTTACGATCTTTTACTTGGGTGAAAGGGGTTCTGGAGTGCGCTGGGGGTTCCGGGGAGGTGGTGGATGACAAGACCGCTAGTATAATGTCAGCGATGGAAAGTTGCTATGAGGCATCAGAAATGGGCTGGGATGCTGCTGGAAGTTGTCTTTCTTCCTCGGGATTATTTTACGTTGCCGAATGGGCTTCGCTTGTGGGATGCATTGGGGTGCCATTGGTAGCTTTGATTGAAAAATCGTTTCCCTATATCCTACAGTTAGTGGTCTAGAAGATTAAAGGTATGTGAATTATTCTTTTTTCGGAGGCACTATGCTGATAAGGCTCGTGGTAAAGCCGTTTCTGGGGCTGCTGTCCTAGGGACTTGATCGAACACGTCCTAGGCTTCGAGTTATTGCAGCTTGAGAACATTACTCTCCGTTGTCCTCCGTCGTTCTCCGTCGTCCTTCGTCGCCACCCGCAGTCCCCCGCCGTCCCCGACCGTTCTACAAAGTCACCTCCCGTCCCCTACCCGAAATTGTTTCACATCATGGGGCTCATCGTCATTCATAATGACGGCTGTCCTGCAAGTTCACGGACTAGGACGGTTTGCATTGTGCCGTCCCGTCTTGTCCGGGGCTCTTGAAAGTCGCCCCCTCGGGCCCTACCGGGGCCCTGCACTCTCCTGACAACACTGAATTTCTATCGCTGGGTGGGGAACGATTTCCAATTAATAAAAATTGGGAGTCATTCAATGACCTACAGACGAGAAACCTTTTGGAGACAAGTGGATATAACGAAGAGAGATACGGGGGTAATCACTGATAGCGTTCGATTTCAACTTTCTCATTTTCCGTCAATTCCATCTTTGCATCATTGTAACACTATTGGTTCACGGTGCCTTTCCAAAAGAGCGAAGATACAGAACATGGCAACCGGGTCTCCTGCGATCGAGTTTGCTTGGGAACACTAGGGAGATCTCTCCCGTGCAATTCCTATCCCAACCGAGGATATGGCCCTCGTTTAATACTCTCCTGACAACCCTCAGCTTTTATCGCTGGGTCGAGAACGATTTTGAGTTGATAAACATTGGGAAAGTCGTTTAATGACATACGGACGATGTGGGTTTAGTGAGGGTTTTGCTAGGTGATTGGGAGTGAACTACCGTTCGTCGGATCATGGAAGAGGTGATGATAAAAGGGATCCAATGTTGAGAAAAGCTTTACGACAAGGCTATTGAGAAAAGCTATGGTGCCGATTTTCAGGACACGGGGGACCCAATGCACTAGATGATATTATACTAGAAAATTTGTAATAATAAAAACAAGCTTTGGAGGATTCATCGTGCCTCTTGATATAGACATTCCCGATCATAGCGATAAATCGAGAGAGTGAAGGGGAAAGGGAAGGACAGAAAAGGAAAGCCTCGATTAGCAACGTCGGGAACCGATAATTAGCTAGCGGCTCGCAGAAAACCAGCGGGGGCAACATGTATTAGGGAAAAACAGAAAATGACAGAAGGTGGTATAATATCTCTTCTTTACGAAAGAAACTAGTTCTATAAGCTTGAACCCCAATCAAAACTCGAGATAAGAACAAACCCCGCGATAAACCTCGGTCAATGTAGCGCCGTGTTCTCCCCTTCTCCACGGGCTCATCCAACACCTGGAAAAGAATCTAGAACACGCCCATCAGCGCCACTCAAAACAGCGTTATAATAACTAGACCAGAACGCACAGCCCCATCTCCCTTCTCCGTATGACTCGCCCGAACAACCATCCATACCTTTCCTCCCAGCCAACCTTCCAGCCCTCAACCTCCTTCACGACAACAGCCTCATCAACAATGCAGCTTTTGACAAACTCCAGCACTTGCAAGGTACCCTGCCCATCCCGAAGCGCCCACGGACTCCCCCGCTGGAACAACCCGTTGTTGAGCATCGGGTGCCGGATATCGGGCAATAACTCGATTCGCGGGGGGGCCGTTGCAGTGCAATTCCGGGAACTCGATAGTGTACGAGGGAATGGAAGATGTCCTCAACGGGGGAAGAGCACGTTGTGCCAGGTACTGTGCGACGAAGAGAGTGAGGAGTATAGAGCTGGGGGGAAGTGTGTATTAAGCGTGCGCTGTGGGGGGTAGTGAGGGTGGGTTAAGGAGCAAGAGATGGGGGGGTTGGCGGGGCATCTCAGTGATGGGTTTTGGTTTGTTGTTGGCGATTGGGATTCAGGCACGCCGCACAATCAATTGTGGGTTGAGTTAAGCTTTGGGCATGGACATCTCGGATGCTTGGCAGGGAGGGAGCTGCGCCGGGATATCTATTTTCCGTGAACCCCGTCAAGGATGAAAGAGCATGATAGGGCAACGTCGCAGACAGGGTAATGTTGCACGCGGCAAATTTGGTTGCAACCAGGAGAGTAAATCTTTTTTACCTATCATACTAGTGGTGAGCTTCGCTGGAATCATAATCATGATATATAAGTCCAACTGATGACCACATCTGCACTAATGTACCCAAGGTAGAAGCGAGACATCAGGTAGAAGCGAGACAGGGTAACACTATGGTAACACAGAGGTAAAAACAGTGACAACTTCATCAATTCTCACCCAAATTGGACCAAACAAAAGAATTTTAATAGACAAATTGTAGGAGAATCAGCTCAAATTCCAAAGAGAGAGAAAAAGTAAAAATACAGTAAGAGAAGTAGGAAAGAATATGAAAATTATTAGTGAAATTGAGAGAGAGGGAAAGTTTCAATGGAGAAGATCCGACATAGTTTAAAACTCTAGAAAAGAGATTTGTAAGTAGTTCTCGGATTGTCAGAATGGTTTGGTGAATAATAGCATACAGGGGGGAACGTAAAGGGCTGATAGATTAGGTAAACTAGAACATAATTGAGTGGAAAAAGAGTGCAGTACAATAATGACAGAATTTCATAGAAGGTGATAATATTGGATATATTGTGATAGATGATATCATAATCACATACAGTTAGTCTGCTTATAAGGTTTAAAATAGCACTATTTTGTTAGATATAAATAATAATAGTGAAGTATCTCATTGTTTTCATATGGAGGTTAACTATTAGTTAAACTATTAATTCAAAAGCTCTTACTACTTTTGCAACTATTACTCATATCTAGAGTTATTAGATAAGATATATTTTGTTTTAAGACAATGATATTAGTACATTAGTATCTAAATCAAACATCTTCTCTACACATATTACAGACCCTTTAGTTTCTATTGTAAATTTATGAAAATTGACTATTTGTTCTTCTGATTTACATTTTTAAATTTGCCTATTTTAGGTAGCACATTATTAGGAATCTGATAAAGTATTGAGTGCATTATTTCGGGCTTGGAGGATATTGTTGAGATAATAACAATATACAAAGATAGGATTTTCAATTGAGAAACTATAGACAGAATAGCATATAAAGTTGATCTAAGAGAGGTAAATATTATTAAAAAGAGTAGATTTTTATTAACAAGCAAGTGAAGAATAGAGTGTTATTGGAAACAGTGTTGCAATCAAACAATATATGCAAGTGAGTATAGATTGAGTAATTTCAATTTATACTTGATTCATTTAAAGTATTATAAGAGAGTATACTTTTATATCTAATACCCAATAGTTATTTATTAAATCAAAGTATAAATAGACATTACCTGATAATTCCTCAAGCGACTAATCACAATATTCTCACTGTCACCTGACCCTACGGCTGAAATACATCAGGCTTTAATCTATCTAACTCTAAAGCCAACTAAGCACACTATTGGGACATATATTCTTGTAAAACTACTCTTCTTATAACCTCTGCTATATTGTGACACCCTACTAGCTATATATCATCTTTCTTTACTCTGGTCATAATGATTGTGTCCTAATACTCTTTATCATTATCAGTAATATTTATTCAGCCTAATTACCTTCAACTAGCCTGGTTCTATTACTACAAATCTTCTGATACTGCACGCTATTTTGATTCCAATTATTCCCCTACTCAAAAGCTCTATGCTGGCTCTTAGTTTCTAGTTTTGCATAACCCGACATCTCTATATTGTTAATTAGGCTCTTTTTCAATTTTCTATAATAATTCTCACCTTTTCTCCAACTTTTTTTAAACTTTTTTTATTTTTTTTTGATCTTTCCAACTTGTGATAATTCTCCTACAATTTCTCAATTGAAATCATTTATTTTGATCCAATTTGGATTGGAATTGACTGAGTTGTTGTAGTCTTTACAGCTGTGTAACCACAGAGTTACCCTGTCTCGCTTTTACCTGGTGTCTCGCTTCTACCTGGGGTACGTTAGAGCACATGCTGAGTGAGCAAAACAGGACGATCCATGGTCACGGGAATAGATCGTGTAATATAGCAGATATAATGGTTAAATTTAGGCCCTGCTCAGCATGTCACTATATAAAAATATGCCATATTTCTAAAAACAGCATATCTCTTTATACAGAGAGCGAAATATCCATAATCGGAAGTATTAAATCATAGAGAGATAGCCTATACTCTCTAGGATACCTTCTATAAATATGGAATCAATCAAAGGTGTTTCACTCAAGCAGTAGCAGAAACTATGATGTTGCGAAATATTATGGGACAAGACATTCTATATTTTGCAACATTGTAATTTCTATTACTACCCAACAGTGTAATATCCTATTGCTTCCACCTTTATGCAGAATATACTAGCGGATATTCTCTATCTATCTATGATTTAAAAATTTCAATTATGGATATCTTGCTCTCTGTAAAAAAAGAAATATGCTGTTTTCAGAAATATAGCATATTTTTATATTGTGACATGCCGAGCAGGGCCTTAATGAGTTTCCCGTTGTGTTTTTCCTCCCCTCGAACACCCCCAAATTCGTGCAGACGGGTAAACCTGTCCTAATGGTCATGCCTACACGTGTCCGGGGTAGGGATGTTGGAGTTATTGTGTTGGTCATGCTCTTCGCTGTTTCGGTTTTGTGTTTCCCGTTGGAGGTCGCACGATAGAGGCCAGAGTCGAAGTACAAAGGAATGGGACTGATTAGTGAAAGAAGAAGAATTGTCGCTGTGCTGCTTGATTGTCTATAGACGCGCCTAAGACAGCCGTACTTATAGTTGTGCGCAACATGAATCTACATCAATATGACTCGGGCCATTTCCCAGATTCTGACTTCCTAAGCGGCCAAGCAGTTGGCCCATCACACTAAGGTGATATTTCCGACGGAGGGAGGGAGTGTTAAATTTTGTGTTACTGTCTTCCATTGTCCTCACACAACGGCTTTGTCTAAAGCGTTTCCTTCCTATGTCATTGCGCTGTATTGGGGTGTATCTTTTGTGGGGGTGAGACATCACCGGTTGGGTGATGATTATTGGGCGGCTATCTCGTATCGGCTAGGCTTCATTGTACTCTCCAGATTTGGAGGCGTATACTTTGTTGGAACTTATGATGTGTTTGGGCTGAGGACAGGAAACCAGTTCCTTCTAGTGACAGATGAGGTCACTTATATTTTCTATATATCTTTGGTCGTTTGACCCTTTCCTTTCGATAAGTAAGAAATACATGGCGAGCAGAAGTTTCCCGAAGTCTCTACCGTTCCACTTTCACACAAGATTGGAGCACAATTTCAACAGGGAGAGAGAGATATTTGACGAGTGATAACCTATGACTATATATAGCCTCACCCGAGAATGCCGAGTTAGTTCGTTTTCAATGCCCGCGCCCGATGTATGATAAATTACTTTACTTCTCAAAATGCCAACTCCTAATCTCACCTAGGCCTAGGTTTTCTGTAGTGTTCTCAACGGTCCTGGGGCTACTTTCAGGAGCCTTGGAACGGGACGGCCAAAAGTGGTCCGTTCCCGTCCTTAACCCTTAACGTACTGGACCGGGAAGTGGATCAGACGCAGAAGTGAATCAGTTTGTATGTGGATTTTGCACAAATCCTCTCCACGGGAGGTTCGAGGGGATTAATCCTCCCGATTTAGCTGAAAAACAGGCAAATCTCAAATGGTGTACTATCAGAGATATCACTAACCTTTTTTTTTTTTTTTGTTAAGTCCGTGGATTGATAAGACCGGGGCTCCATCCCATCACTAACATTCATACCAGTATTATCCGTTTGCCACAAACCGGTAGCCACATCTCCCATACCGGCACTTTCAATTCTTCAAATGATCATCTCCCTTCACTCCCTCCGCTCTCGAAGGAGGAGTGGTTCAAACCGATATACAACGCCGCCCTATTTACGACAACGACAAAAAATCACAACATCCGTCTATTTATTACCTTATAGCAATAACCACCGGGAGCTTTCTTTCTCGTTGATTCCACAAGTTTAATACCTGCTACAAAATCCCAACTACAGCTGTGTCCGCGTCGGGAGCTGAGCCTGGCTCCTGCCCCCTCAACCCCCTTGAGCGTAATAAAAAGGCGGTAAAGATCAGGAACATGAGCACAAAAATCAGCGATCCATCGGGTTCGAAAATGTAAGGCAACACTAAGTCAGAAGCTACATCGGGAGAGATGAACAAGGCAGACAGCAACTTAGCTTTGGTGATGCACCTGCACGCAATCGGTGCCCCGGAGTCCCGGGAGCACAAAAAGCTTTAAGGAGTGAGAAATCCTATCATTTATCTCTAATTTATCACCACACTACTCCGGCGGGTGAGTTGAAGTTGGACACTTTTTATGGGAATTGCCACCTTAGGTGTCCAACTGCAACTCGGCCGTGGGAGCACTCTCGCGATGTTAACGTGTACAAATACTGACATCCTTCATCTTTCGCCTCTGCTCTCACAGTCTAGTTGCTCCTCGCGCGTTTCCAGTTTTGTCCAATCCCGATAAAAGAGTGGTTTTTGATAGACAAGGAGATCTACATGTTCGAGGGAAAGATCTTACCGGGGACTCGTTCGATCTTTTTTCCGGAGGTAAGTGAAATGAGCCCTGGAGGTGATTTGCTGGTTTTGGCGGTGGAATGAGAGACATGTGGCGGGCTGGGCATAAGGATCCCTCGTTTTGGTGGCTCTTGCCCGTACTGGCCAAGAAGAACACTGTCTACCAGACTTTGGTAAGATTTATCTCACTTCCTCACCAAAAATCGGCGGACGGTGCTTTTCTTGGCCAATACGGGTGAGTATAATTTAAGGCATATATGGGTGAGTATAACTTAAGGTATGTATTCTAAGTGGGTCAGAAGACTGACACAGGAGTAACTGTAGGTTACTCAAATACTGGACAAGGTTTAGAAAGCTTTTCTATCATTATTAGATTATGGTACGTAGTACGATCACTAGTTAGTTTTTCTCTCTTCTCTCTGTTGAAAGTCTTTTTCCATTTTCCATTTAACCCTTTACGATCAACTACCTCTGAACCGTACTAGTCCTATATGGGGCTAGTAAGAGTGTGGGAAGATCGAAGCAGCAGAAATATTTTTTTTCCGGTGTGAGGGATGGCATCTTCGGTTAGTTGTACGGTATCGCAAGATACTCTATTATCCAGCGCTGTTGTCAGGTTTAAATAGGCAACTCTCTATTCAGAGGTTAACTGAACAATGAACCTAGTGCCCTCCTTTGTCCGGGAGTAATAGGGAAGAAGATACCTGAGCTTTTGAGCTTCATTTTTTGCTTTTGTTTTTTTGCTTTGCTTTTCTTTTCTTTTCTTTTCGTGTTATTTTTCTTTTTTTAATTTTTGTTCTCTAATTCTTTGGAAAGTCTTTATGATATAGGACGAAGATGAGGAAGGCTAACAGGTGATAATTTAGGCTACAGTATCTTCCCGGTATTCCAAAGCCTCTGGACCCCCTGCCCTTGTACGGTTTCTGGGTGAGTGGGATCTGTGATACCGGTAAAAAGTCGAACAAGGTTAAGCCTTGTTGTCCCGGATCTGAATAATAGGGATACTTGATAATAAATAGGGAGGACAGTGAGGCAACCATCCAGGTGGCTGTCTGACGGAAAATTTGGAGTCAACGGGGTATTATTTTTTTGTCTCCGGAATGTAAGTTACACAATTCGAACCTAGATTACAGTACTTTCCACAAGTTTGCCTGATAGTGTAAGTGACATGATCAGTTAATTATTTTTTTTCTTAACTCTATCACTTATTCTCATCCAATTCCGCACACTTGAAACAAAAAAAAAAAGCTTAGTGTTGTGGTTTTCACTTCAAGTCTTTTTTTCCTTTTTTCTGTTTTTCAGGGCTCCATTGCCCGGGTTGAGCTTGCGTACCTCGGAAATGTACTGCCGTTAGTTCTATATGCCTAGATAGGCGGTGATCCTATTACATAGTAACACATGATATAGAACCACTAGGGGCAGTATGATACTAAGAATTTCAGAGTGAAGAATTAGATATACTAGCCCATAATAAAAGTCTGTCCCTGGCCTGTACCCATTAGAGCACGATACAAGGACGCCACCTGTTGCCATGAGCGAACCCGCTTCCGCTCCCCTCTTTCCCCCCCCTACATTTCTCAACACCACGTCGTTCTGCGCACGATCTCCTCACCCACACTTTTTGTCCTCATTGTTGGACCTCGCGTCCCCACCGTCACCTCCTGTAATGGAATCTGCCTATTGTTCTCGCTACTGTACCTACCTGATGTTGGATGTTTCCTATTTAGGTTCTACAATAGTAGCGCTACTCTTCTTACCTTGTACTTTCCTTATTTGTTATAGTTTCCTATTGGGTTATTTATTCTTAAGTTCGCTTATAGCTTCTTTCGCTACCCTTGTACCCTTTAGGCAACCTTATGCTTTCCTACTAGTACTACTGGATTAGTACATTAGTAGGGCTCCCTTATTGTTTGATTCCATTACTTGTTTTGTTATTTACATCCTGTCACCTTTATACCTATGTTCTAGGACTTAGTTGTTTGTGTTAGGCGGGAGCCTATCTCAATGTCTGGTGAGATAACTCAGGCCGATAATCTTAATCGTAGACGGAGATTGTCTAGGAAGGCTCAATGATTCAAAATAGAGGTAGGTAGAGTGATAAAGATTTTTCTAGCGTAAAAACTTATATTGATAAGATCTC
>Ga0307509_10010056_pt1 | contig 11672 bp, 14 predicted proteins | sample 10_EM_MG_FD_202245 | JGI IMG/M metagenome (GOLD analysis project Ga0307509, IMG submission 202245) | Populus trichocarpa ectomycorrhiza microbial communities from riparian zone in the Pacific Northwest, United States - 10_EM | ecosystem: Host-associated > Plants > Roots > Unclassified | place... | reverse complement strand
GCCCAAGTTCGGCATCGAGGTGTCGTTCGTCGACGACCCCGACGACCTGGAGGCGTGGCGAGCCGCGATCCGGCCGAACACGAAGGTCCTGTTCGCCGAGACGCTCGGCAACCCGCGCGGCAACGTCCTCGACGTGCGAGGGGTGGCCGATGTCGCGCACGCGGCGGGGGTGCCGCTGATCGTCGACAACACCGTGCCGACCCCGTACCTGTTGCGGCCGATCGAGCACGGCGCGGACATCGTGGTCCACTCCGCGACGAAGTTCCTCGGCGGGCACGGCACCACGATCGGCGGTGTCGTGGTCGACGGCGGCACCTTCGACTTCGGCGCGCATGCGGACCGCTTCCCCGACTTCAGCGAGCCGGACCCCAGTTACCACGGCCTGCGCTACTGGCCGGCGCTCGGCCCGGGTGCCTTCGCCATCAAGTTGCGCGTGCAGTTGCTGCGTGACCTGGGCCCCGCGATCTCACCGCACTCGGCATTCCTGCTCCTCCAGGGCGTGGAGACACTCAGCCTGCGCATCGAGCGCCACTCCGCCAACGCGCGGGCCCTGGCCGAGTGGCTGGAGCAGCGCGACGAGGTGGCCGCCGTCCACTACCCGGGACTTGAGTCCAACAGGTGGTACGAGGCGGGGCAACGCTATCTTCCGCGCGGTGCCGGGGCGGTGCTGGCCTTCGAACTGCGGGACGGGGTCGAGGCCGGGAAGCGGTTCGTGGACGCGGTCGAGCTGTTCAGTCATCTCGCCAACATCGGGGACGTACGCAGTCTCATCATCCACCCCGCTTCTACGACCCACAGTCAGCTGGACGAGGCGCAGTTGGCGGCGACCGGCACCTCGCCGGGGCTGGTGCGGCTGTCGGTCGGCATCGAGAACCTCGCGGATCTGAAGGCCGACTTGGAGGCCGGGTTCCGGGCGGCCAAGGGCGCGTCCTGAGCACCGTACCGACTCCGTCGGCGGTCCCCCTTCCGTCGGCCTCCGGGGCCTGGCGCGAGGGGGACCCGCCCGGGCGCCGTCAGTGGCACACCCGGGAGAAGTCCCTCGCTCTGGAGGCGGGCGGTGAACTCCCGGGTGTGCGGCTGGCGTTCGAGACCTGGGGGCGGCTCGCGCCGGACCGCTCGAACGCCGTGCTGGTGTTGCACGCCCTCACCGGTGACAGTCATGTCGCCGGGCCCGCCGGGCCGGGTCATCCCACCTCCGGCTGGTGGGAAGCGCTCGTCGGGCCCGGTCAAATCCTCGACACCGAGCGGTGGTTCGTCGTCGCGCCGAATGTGCTCGGCGGTTGTCAGGGCAGCACCGGGCCGTCCTCGCTCCGGTCCGACGGGCAGGCATGGGGAGGCGGCTTCCCGTTCGTGACACAGCGCGACCAGGTCGCCGTAGAGGCCGGTCTGGCAGATGAACTGGGCGTCGAACGTTGGGCGTTGGTGGTTGGCGGGTCCATGGGTGGGATGCGGGCACTGGAGTGGGCCGTGACGTATCCGGAGCGGACGGACGCGCTTCTGCTGCTCGCCACCACCGCTGCGGCGAGCACCGAGCAGATCGCGTGGGCCAACATCCAGCTCCACGCGATCCGTTCGGACCCGCACTGGCGCGGCGGCGACTACCACGACACCGGCCGCGGTCCCCAAGCGGGACTCGGCCTGGCCCGGCGCCTGGCCCACGTCACCTACCGCAGCGAACCGGAGTTGGCGGCCCGCTTCGGCCGTACGGCGCAGGGTGCGGAGGATCCGTGGAACGGCGGCCGGTACCAGGTCGAGTCGTATCTCGACCATCACGCCGCCAAGTTGGTGCGCCGTTTCGACGCGGGCAGTTACGTCACCCTTTCCGAGGCCATGAACAGCCATGACATCGGCCGCGACCGCGGTGGCACGCGCGCCGCGCTGCGCCGGGTGACCGCGAGGACCCTGGTCGCCGGAGTCGACTCCGACCGGCTCTATCCGCCGTACCAGCAGGCCGAGTTGGCGGCCGGGATCCCCGCCGCGGACCGTCTCCGGCTGATCGAGTCGCCGTACGGCCACGACGGGTTCCTGATCGAGACGGAGCAGGTGGCCGGGCTCGTCCGCAAACTCCTCGGCTAGCGGCCCGAGTTCACGGATGCCCCCGTCCTGTCGTCAGCGGCTACCGGCGGCGCCAGGGCAACGCCTCCTGATCGCCCTGCGCGTCCTCCTCGCGATGGAGTGCGCCGTTGATCGCCTCGCCGATCTCCGCGAACTGGCGTACCTGCTCGCGTGTCAGCACGTCGAAGACCGCGCGGCGTACGGCCTCGACATGGCCGGGTGCCGCGCGCTCCAGGAACTCGCGCCCTTGCGCGGTGAGCGCGGCGAGTTGGCTGCGCCGGTTCTCGGGGTCCTCGTAGCGGTCGAGGTAACCGGCTTCCTGGAGGCGGGTCGCGGCGTGGGTCAGCCGGCTGCGGGTGATCTTGAGGCGCTCGGCCAGCTCCGACATGGTCAGGGTGGCCTGCGGAACCGAGGAGAGGTGGGCGAGCAGGATGTAGTCGGAGTGCGTCATCCCCGCGTCGCGCCGCAGCTGGCGGCTCAGGTGGTCGGAGAGGAGGGTGGAGAACTCGACATAGGCGAGCCAGGCTCGCCGCTCCTCGGCATCCAGCCAGCGTGGCGTCGTCGTCATGGGAACACTTTAACCCGTATCCGTTTGAAGCTTCAAACCAATGGAACTCGCGTATGGACTAGACAATTCACGCCACGTGAACGGTAACGATTACAAGAGACCCCGGAATGCGACAGCCCTCCGACATCCGCGAGAGCCGATCGGCCCCGGAAAATAATTTCGGCACCGAGGCCGACCGGCTTCGCGATTACTCAATTGTCATATGCCTCAAGGCTTTCATACCTCCAGGCTGGACTCAAGTCGCTTGAGGTTATGCCTCGCCAACGCCAGATTGCTGCGCTCCCGGTCCAACGCCAGATACAGGAAGAGCGAACCGCGTGTGCTCGCCAATGGCCTGATCAGGTGGTATTGCTGACCCAGGGTGATCAGGATGTCCTCGATCCGGTCGTCCACGTTGATGGACTTCAGCGTGCGCTGCTTCGCCCGCACGACCTCGGTGTTGCCCGCCCCCGCGACCTCCAGGTCCAGATGCGGACCGCCGCCCAACGCCCCCAGCGTCATGCCGCTCTCGTAGTCGACCAGGGACACCCCCAGGGCCCCGTCGATAGTCATCGCTTCCTTGAGTGTCGCCTCAATGTTCACGTGCTGCCTCGATCCCCTCACGAACCGGCAAGATTCAGCATCTCGCCACGAAAACGGTCTCAATGCGAACCGTGCGGGTATAAGACAACACCATCTTTGGTCAGAGTTGCGATAGTTGGCAAACAAAGTAGTCTGCTCGCCGGAGTGACTGAAGGGGGGACCTTTGTCATCGCTCGACGCCGCACTCAGCCGTGCCCTGAACACACCCGGCATCAGCGGAGCCGCGGTACTCGATGCCGTCACCGGCCTCTCCTATGCGGAGTCGGGTGACGTGAGTGCCAGTCAGGACTCCTGCGAAATAGCGGAGATCGTCCGCACCCGCCTTGTCCGGGCCGGCGCGGAAGGGGAGTTGGAGAGCGTCATCGTGACCACCTCCACCCGGCATCTCGTGACGATCCAACTCCCGCGGCAGGGCGACCCCTTGCTGCTGTGCGCGACCGTCGACCGCGACCGCACCAACCTCACCTGGGCGCTGCGCGAACTGGGCCGGTACGCCGACGAGTTGCTGGCATGACGGCAGGGAGCGAGGAACCGCTCGCCGACTCCCGCAACATTCCCGCCCTGTTGGCGGCCCTGAGGACGCAACGGCGGTCCTGCACCGTGCTCGTGACCGGCACACCGGGCGGCTCGATCCATGTGCGCGACGGGCTCGTGGTGGCCATGGAGACCCCTGGCGCACCGGGCATCGAGGGTCTGCTGCTCAGGTCGGGCCGGATCGGTGAGCAGGAGTGGTCGGCGGTCCGCGCCTCCGACACCAGCCACGAACACCTCGCCGCCGAACTCGTGGATCGCGGGCTCGTCGGCGCCGGCGAGCTGGAGGTCATCAGCCTCGGCGCGCTCTTCGACGCCGCCTTCGCGCTCTCCCTCGCCGTACCCGACAGCTGGGAGGTGACCGACCCCGTACCCACCCTGTACCGCAATGCCGGCGTCACCCCCGAGCGACTCCTCGGCGAGGTGTCCCGGCGTATCAACCTGCTTGCCGGAGAGCCCGGTTCGGTCGCCGCCCTCGCCCGCACCCGGATGCGGCAGGCGACCACCGCGGACCTCCCCGGAACCGTCGACAGGCTTCCGCCCCGGCACCAGGACGTCCTGGCCGCCGCGGACGGCCGCAGAACGGCGAGGGACATCGCCTTCGCTCTCGGCCGTGGTCTCTTCGCCGTCATGCTCGACCTACGACATCTGCTGAACCGCGGTCTCGTCCGGCCGTACGCACCCTCGACGGACCGGCGGCCGAGCACGGCGGCCCGGATCGCACCTTCCGCGGCGGCACCTTCCCCGGGGGCACCCGCGCCGGTGGCGCCCTCCGCACTCGACTCCGTATCGCTGTCGCTCCCGCGTCGCCTCCCTGGCCGGAACTCCGCGCCGACTCCCCGGCCCCACGACTGAACCGCCGGCACCACCTTTCTCCCGGCCGCGTCCCCACCGCGCTCCCCTCCTGCCTCGTTGTCCCACCGCCTGCACGCAAAAAGGAAGAAGACGCCATGAGCGATCCCGTGACCGACCTCCTCATCGCCCTGCGGGACAACGTGATGGGAGTCACCGAGACCACGCTGGCCACCAGCGACGGGCTCGTCGTGGCGAGCGACACGACCAAGACGCACCCCGAGTCCATGGCCGCGGTGGCCGCGGCGACCCTCTCTCTGGGCCACCGGCTCGCCGATCAGGGCGGCACCGGACAGCTCCGCGAGATCAGCGCGCGCTGCAGCACCGGCCATGTCATCGTGACGGCCGTCGGAGAACGGGCACTGCTCGCCGTGGTCGCGGACGACGGCCTCGACCAGGCCGCGTTCCGCCGCGAGATCCCGGCCGTCACGGCGAAACTCCGCCGGCATCTCGACGAGGACGTGTAGCCGGGCACGTCGAATGCGCCGGTCCCCGATCGACGTGAGAGTGGAAGCAGCAGCACCTCCACGACTCAGGAGCACCATCGTGACCGTGACCGCGGACCTTGCCATCTCCGTCGACGGCTACATCGCCGGCACCGGCGTGACCGTCGACAACCCGGGCGGCGACGGCGCCGAGCCGCTCTTCGAGTGGATCCACGATCTGGCGAGCTGGCGGGAGCGCCAGGGCATGACCGGCGGGGAGGAGAACCGCGACTCCGAGTTGATGCGCGAGTGGTTCGACGCGACCGGAGCGGTGGTGATGGGGCGGATGATGTACGACACCGGGGAGGAGTTCTGGTGCGACAACCCGCCCTTCAGGACCCCGGTCTTCGTCCTCACCCACCGCCCCCGGCCGACCCTCGTCAAGGAGGGCGGCACCACCTTCACCTTCGTCACCGAGGGCATCCACAGCGCGCTCGACCGGGCGAAGGCCGCCGCCGGCGAGCGGAACGTCGACATCGCGGGCGGTGCGAGCACGGTGCGGCAGTACCTCGCGGCGGGTCTCATCGACGAACTCCAACTGCACGTGGTGCCCGCTCTCCTCGGCGCGGGACTACGGCTCTTCGAGGGCCCGGGCGCGGGACCGCAGCGCGTCGAGCCGGTCAGGGTGGTCGAGACTCCCCTCGCCGCCCACCTGAAGTACCGCTTCGGCAGGACCGAGGACTGACCCGTCGCGAGGGTGGTCACGCGGCCTCCTCCAACGCGATCGGGTCACCCACCCTGACCGTCCCGGCCTCCAGCACGTCCAGGTACACACCGAGGCACGACAGCCGGCCGAGGTCGAACACCGGGATGCGGTGCTCCCGGGCGACCGCGCGCATGAGGCCCGGGTCCGGCGGGAGTTCGTCATGGCCGAGGGTGGGGATCACACAGCGCGGTGTGGGGACCAGCACCCGGAACAGCGCCTCCCCCACCCGCAGGCGCGAGCCCACCCAGTCGTCCTCCGGAAAGCCGGGCCCGCCAAGGGTGTTGACGACCAGGTTCGGCCGGAAGCGGCGCGCGTCGAAGTCGCCGGCGGGATACACGCTGCGCATCCGGTCGAGGGCGGCCGTGGTGACGAGATGGACCCGGCCGAAGTCGAAGAACGTGCCCGGCGCGACACCGCCCGTCGTGATGCTCTCCCCCGTCGCGTCGACGGTCGCCGACGCCCGTACGACGTCCGGGACCCCGCCCTCGTACTCGGGTACGGCACGCTCCAGCCGGCTGTGCTCCGGCACGACGCCGGAGACGGACACCTGGCGGCCCAGCAGCTTGGACAACTCCGTGTCCAGGCCGGGGTCTTCGACCGGCAGGGCGGTGCCGTCCGGCAGCACGACCCGGACCACACCGGAGTCGTCGAGGCGGCTCCGGCAGCGCAGCAACTCGCCCCACTTCCGGGGGTGTTTGGCGCTGCCCACCGCGCCCGTCCCGTCGAGGACGGCGTAGATCCGGTCCCCGGACAGCCCGTTCTCCGTGACCGCGGCAGCGATCACGGCCTCACCCAACATCGACTTCACCGGATACCGGTACAGCGCCGTCACAGTCCCCATGGATCAACTATCGCCGAACCAACTACCGTCAGAGGGTGAGGAGTTCCTCGTAGAAACCGCCGAATCCCCGTTCGCGGTCGATGAGATGGATCTCCAGGATCCAGTGACAGGCACGGCCCGCCTTGTCGGTGCGACGCATGGGGGTGTCGTTCTCGGGGGTGACGTACGACTCGACGTGCGCGCCCTCGATCGTCTCGTGCGGGAACTCGCCGACCAGGTGCCCGGCGTGCCAGCCGCCCAGCTCCCAACCCGCCTTGTCGGCAAGGCGGGAGACCTCGATGTAGAGGCGCGCGCCGGTGAGGTCCGGGGTGTTCTCGAAGAAGCGCCGGCCGGCCGCGAACACCTTGGGCAGGTCGTCGCGCAGCCGGTGCTTGACCGGGTCGTCGCCGAGGACGAAGGTCCGGCCGAAGTCGGCCTCGTACTCCTCGAAGATCGGCCCGAAGTCGGCGAACACGATGTCGTCCGCGCCGATCACCCGGTCCGGCGGGTTCTCCTTGTACGGCGCGAGCGTGTTCGGTCCCGAGCGCACGATGCGCTTGTGCCAGTGCCGGGTCGTGCCGAACATCTCGTTCGCGAGGTCGCGAACCCGGTCGCTGACGGCCCGCTCCCCCTCGCCGGGCGCCACGAGCCCGCGCTCCTCGATCTCCGTGAAGAGCAGCGCGGCCTTGGCCTGGGCATCGAGCAGGCGGGCGGCCCGCGTGGGTTCGTCATCAGCCATGGGGCGAACCTAGGCCAGCTAGATCGTTGTCAGCAATGGGATTCGCCATGGGCCGGGTGGCGCATGCGACGGGGTCGGTGACGGGCGTGTCCGGAGCGGCTAGCTTGTGGACGCACAGGACGTATGAAATCCGGCAATACATCCCTTTTCTCTGTGAGGCGTTCCGTCATGAGCTTGAGCATCCGCAACCAGATTCCCGGCACCGTCACCGCCGTCACGCCCGGCGCGGTGATGGCGACCGTGAAGGTGCGCCTCGACGGCGGCCAGGACCTCATCGCGGCGATCACGCTGGAGGCGGTGAAGGACCTGGGGCTCGCCGAGGGTACGGCCGTGCGGGCGATGATGAAGTCCACCGAGGTCGCGCTCGCCACGAGCCGGGTGGCGGGGGTGTCCATCCGCAACCAGCTGCCCGGCACGGTCAGCGATGTCGCCACCGGCGGGGCGATGGCCGTCGTGAAGGTCACGGTCGACGGCGGTGAGCTGACCGCGGCGATCACGAAGGACGCGGTCGGCGACCTCGGGCTGCGCACGGGTTCGTCGGTCGTCGCCCTGATCAAGTCGACCGAGGTGTCGCTGGCGACCGTCTGACTGGCGGGGGTGTGGTGGCCGGGATTCCGGTGCCGGGCGATGCGCGGACCCGCACCGGGACCCGGCTTCGGCCCTGCCTGGGGTGAGCACCTACGCTGCTCGGGGAAGGTAGCCGTAACCCGGAGACCAGCGGAGAAGGGACGTCACCCGTGGCAAGCGACCGACAAGGCACAGTCGAGGCCGCCGCCGACGCGTCCCGCCCTCTTCCGCCCGGCCAGCGCCATGTGCACGGCTGGCCGGTGTCGCACTACGGGCCCGTCCCCCGTTTCCGTCCCGAGCGGTGGAACCTGCGCGTCCACGGCGCCACCGCCGACGGTGCCGAGCTCACCTGGACGTTCGACGAACTCGCGCCCCTGTCGCATGTCATGGTCGTCGCCGACCTGCACTGCGCGTCCGGCCCGACCTCCACCGACCACGAGTGGTACGGCATCCCCGCGACCGCCGTGCTGGACCTGGTCCCACCCGCGCCGGAGGTCACGCATGTCATGGCCTGGGCGGAGTACGGCTACTCGACCAACCTCCGCCTGGCCGACTTCGCGGCCTCGCAGACCCTGCTGGCCACCCACCACAACGGCGAGCCCCTCACCGCCGAACACGGCTTCCCGCTGCGCCTGGTCGTGCCCCACCTGTACGGCTACAAGAGCCCCAAGTGGCTGCGCGCCATCGAGTACCTCACCGAGGACCGGCGCGGCTTCTGGGAGGAGCGCGGCTACCACAACATCGCGGACCCCTGGAAAGAACAGCGCTACTCCTACCAGGAGCAGCACGAAGCCGGGGCACACCCTCCCGGTCGTTGAACAGCCTCCCGGTCGATGACCCGAAACCCGCGACAGGGCCCGACGATCACGACACGTAGCCTCGTTCGCATGGTTGCGCATCGATTCGTGGACGTGAACGGCATCCGGCTACACATCGCCGAGCAGGGCGAGGGCCCCTTGGTGGTGCTCCTGCACGGCTTCCCGGAGTCGTGGCACTCCTGGCACCGTCAGATCGGCGCGCTGGCCGACGCGGGTTTCCGGGTGGTCGCCCCCGACCAGCGGGGATACGGCACCAGCGATCATCCGGACGACGTCGACGCGTACACCATCTTCCACCTGGTCGGCGATGTCGTCGGTCTGATCCGGGAGTTGGGCGAGGAGAAGGCGTACGTCGTCGGGCACGACTGGGGCGCGCCGGTCGCCTGGCACACCGCGCTGCTGCGACCGGACGTGGTGCTCGGGGTGGCCGGTCTGAGTGTGCCGCCGCCGTTCCGGGGCAAGCGGCGGCCGATGGAGACGATGCAGGCGATCTTCGGGGGCCGCTTCTACTGGAACTACTTCGACCGACCGGGCGTCGCCGACGCCGAGTTCGCGCGGGACACCCGCACCACACTCCGCAAGTTCCTCTACTCCGCGTCCGCCGCCGCCTCTCCCTCCGGCGAGATCATGCAGCCGCTGGTCAACCCCGAGAAGGGCTGGCTCGCGGCCATGGAGGACCCCGAGGTGCTGCCGGAGTGGCTCACCGAGGACGATCTCGACGTGCTCACCGAGAGTTTCGCCAAGGGCTTCACCGGCGCCCTGAACTGGTACCGCAACCTCGACCGGAACTGGGACCTGACCGCGCCGTGGGACAAAGCCGTCGTCACCCGGCCCGCCCTGTACATCTTCGGCGACCGCGACCTCGTGCCCGCCTTCCCCGGATCGCGCGCCGTCATCGACCGACTCCCGACCATCATGCCCGGCCTGACCCGGCCGCCCATCGAGCTGACGGGCTGCGGACACTGGACCCAGCAGGAACGCCCCGCCGAGGTGAACGCGGCCCTCATCGAGTTCCTCACGACCTGCGAGCACGCTGCCGGCGCCGGGCCGGGAACGGGCTCAGACCCTTCGTGATCGCCTCGGCCACTTTCTTCCGAGGAGCGGCCGGGGAAACCGTTCGCCCCGGTGGCAGCCGGCGAGAGATCCTCTCGCCATGGAGTTCCTCTGCCACCACCGCGACCGGCCCGGCTCCCTCGCACTGCGCGACGCGCTCGTGGAGGACCACTGGTCCTACATGGACCGGTACGCGAAGGAGCTGATCGCCCGGGGCCCGACCCTCTCCGACGACGGCGACACTCCCACCGGAAGCGTGCACATCCTCGATCTGCCCGATCCGGCCGCCGCCCGCGCGTTCGCCTTCGACGAGCCGAACTACCAGGCGGGCGTGTACCGGGACGTACTGCTGCGCCGCTGGCGCAACATGCTGGGCCGCACCATGTGGGACTTCCCCGGCGGCCGGACCGGCGGCAACCGGTACCTGGTGCTCGGCCTCGGCACCGGACAGGCCGTGGACCTGGCGCTGCCGCCCGGATCGGACGAACTGATCGCGTACGGACCGCTGTTGTCCGACGACGGCACCACCTGGCTCGGCACGGCCGCCTTGCTCCGCGCGCCGGACCCGGAGACGGCACGCGCCGTGCTGACCCGGGACCGGTACGCCGACATCGAGGTGCACAACTGGCAGTTCGGCGGTCGGCCGTCCTGACCGGAGAGTCCGACAAGGCAGTCTGCTGGGAGGTGCGGCCTCCCAGCAGCGAGGAAACCGGTCGTGGCAGCAAGGCCGGTCACCGGCGCATGCTGGCTGTTCGATGAACCACAACCATCCCCGAACGGGCCCCCTCACCATCACCGTCCTCGTCTTCCCGGGCATCCGACTGCTCGATGTGACCGGCCCGATCGAGGTGTTCGCGTCGGCCAACGAGTTCGGCGGACGCTATCGGGTGCGGGTGGTGTCCGAGGACGGCGCCGCGGTGATCACCTCCGCCGGAACCCGTATCGGCGCGGACCTCGCGATCGACGACGTGCGCGAGCCGTACGACGTCCTCGTGGTCCCGGGCGGCCCGGAATGGGAGACGGCCATCAAGGACGACACGCTCCTCGATGCCGTACGGCGACTGCACGGCATGGCCCGTTGTACGGCGTCGGTGTGCACCGGCGCGTTCCTGCTGGCCGCGGCGGGACTGCTGCGAGGGCGTCGAGCCGTGACGCACTGGCGGCAGTCCCGGCAACTGGCCGTGCGCTTCCCGTCCGTACGGGTCCAGCCGGACGCCATCTTCGTGCGGGACGGACCGATGATGACCTCGGCGGGTGTCTCGGCCGGTATCGATCTCTCCTTGGCGCTCATCGAGGAGCACTTCGGTGCGGAGGTCGCCCGGTCGGTCGCCAAGGACATGGTCGTCTTCATGCAACGACCGGGAGGACAGTCCCAGTTCAGCGTCCGCTCCCAGGTCCCGTACTCCCGTCAGGAGACGCTGCGCCCGGTACTGGACGCGGTCGTCGCGAACCCCGGCGCCCCGCACACGCTGACCGCCATGTCCCGCCGGGCCGGCGTCAGCGTCCGCCATATGAGCCGGCTCTTCGACGAAGAGGTGGGCACCACCCCGGCCCGGTATGTGGAGCGGGTCCGGCTGGAGGCCGCCCAGGTGCTGCTGGAGACCGGAGACGACTCCTTGGCGGTAGTGGCGCGACGCACCGGGTTCGGCTCGGCCGAGTCGCTCCGCAGGGCGTTCGTACGGCACTTGGGGGTGACGCCGGGCGCGTTCCGGACCAGCTTCCGGACGACCGGTACGGGCACAGACACAGGCGCACGCGTGGACACGGACACCGCTGTGGCGAACACAGAACAGGACAGGCAGGCATGACCCCGAACGACCGACTCGACCTCGACCTCTCCAAGCCGGAGCTCATCGTCATCCCGTGCGGCAGCCGCAAACTGGACCATCCCGCGCG
>Ga0307509_10010055_pt1 | contig 11674 bp, 16 predicted proteins | sample 10_EM_MG_FD_202245 | JGI IMG/M metagenome (GOLD analysis project Ga0307509, IMG submission 202245) | Populus trichocarpa ectomycorrhiza microbial communities from riparian zone in the Pacific Northwest, United States - 10_EM | ecosystem: Host-associated > Plants > Roots > Unclassified | place... | reverse complement strand
TGCTCAATCCAAACAGCGATACCGTTTATCAGGTACCCTCAGTGGCCACAGAGCGGGAATTAATTGCATGAGCTTCCTACAGGAAGACATGCTTGCTAGCGGCGGTAATCTGCGCGTCTTTTTTTTTCGCAATTCTATTTCACACCCAAACAGGCGATGACCAGACGATCCGTATTTGGGACCTCCGGTCCCAAAAAATAAGCCAAACTTTCAGCGATCCAGGCAATAGGTGGGGCCCGGTCACCGCTATGGTCGCTTCAGACACTGCTATCACGGGGGGCACCACATTATTCTGTGGAACCGGTCGTGGGGATGTCGTCATTTTCAAAACCAAAAAGAAGGTTAGTGGTACAAAGGATCAATGCCTCTAGATCTTGGTGTTGATTGGTCTTTAGAACGAATTTCAGAAATTATCAAATTCAAAGGTATTCGATGCCGACAGTGTCGAAGCCATTGCCTACGACCCGGTCCACCACCGTTTAGCTTGCACGAGCCGCAGCGGGAAGTTAAGAGTCCTACGATTGGAAAGAGAGGGTAAGCCTTTGTATATCGCGCAACAGTCATCTACTCAATTGGACAGGGAGCTTGGAGGCGTATTTAGATGTGGACAACGGTGATCGCATTCCACGTGCCGTCATCTTTGGGAATGAGGGTGAGCAAGTTACAATATTTTGTCTCAGAAGCGGAGAGCAGTAAGTCGACCACTCAATGCTCCTGGAATGTTAAATCCGATTCTTCGATAGAATATCCCGCAACTCCGAAGGGGGAGACAAAGACATCAAAAGATTGCAATCCCCAATGTATGTCTATTTCTGCACTGTCGGGTCTCCTGCGCGAACTGAGGGCTTACCAGTGGCAACTTGGATCTCTGTCCGCGAGGGCAAAATATCGTCATTGATAACATGATCTCGGGATACGATTTGTATTCTATTGACAGAACGACCCCCACACGGTCGTTCGAAATACCTAATGGCCAACGCTATGTCAAAATGGTAAAATTCGCGGAGAAAGGCGATAGGATCGTCGGCGGAAGCGACCACGGCTGCGTATATGTTTTCAAGATAAGCGACTCCAACCCGATACAGGTCCTTTATCACGAAAGGGCGGAGAGCATGATACAGACGATTGCCGTGAGTCCCTTCAGGAAAAGAAATCTTTTCTGCAGGTTCAAACGTCATCTAGACTTTCTCTTCACGTGAAGAGGACATCATAGCCAGCGGGTCGTCTGACGGAGGATATAAGATTTGCCTATGGCGAAAGCCTGTGAGTTTCCTGGGTGTTGTTCGATGAACTATTGTTAACCTTTCTACAATAGTCCAAACGAGAGGCGGCTAGGCCTGCGAGTGCATGGCAGAGCTTTTGCGAATCCATCAAGTTGTCCGCGTTCGCCGTAGTCATGGTTGCTTTGTACATGGGTTGTACAATCTGGGCTCCAGTGGTGTTCGACGGCCTTCAGTCGATATCGCGAAGCGTACAAGATGGGGTCATGGTCCCCTACTGGCAAGCAGGCAATCCATATACGCAGGTGAATGGATCTGGACCGCGGTCGGTAAACGAGTCGTATAGTGCAACTGTGGAGCTGCCACTGGCACAGATAACGGATAGTGAGCATGATTGACCCGCGACCAGCATTTCGAAAAGCGTGAAGGAGAGGGGGAAGTAATTGGATGAAGATATATATGTAGATATATGTGTACTCATTCACCTTACCCCGTTGTTATGTAAGCACACCGCTGATGTATATGATCATTGATCAAATCCATTATCTTGAACGTCCGACCAAACTCTCGTTCAATGACATTTGACCGATAAACGTACCACCATTACCGGGTATTTTTCCAAACTCATTCCCACATCCCAGAGATAATTGTGAGACGGGAAGAGACCTCCTCTGAGTCTCATCATGACACGTACACGCGCCGACAACGTCCCTGGAAATTATGCTGATGACGCCGCCGCCTCTCTTTTTACCTCTGTAATCTTCGACGATGGTCCAGATATCAACTCGCAACCTAGTCGCTTGTGGACATCAAGAGATGAATTACAAGCTGCGTCAATTTCACAATCTCAAGCCCCTCAGCCGCCCGAGGGTGTGGGCATCGCCAACACAATCTTGGACAGCATCGGGCGACTACAATCTTCTCAGAACACCCACCCTGCAGCCTTCCTTCTCATTCCAAAAAAAGAAAAGCACAGGGCTACCCAAGCAGCTCATCATGTCCTGGATACTATCGAATCGCGTGCAAAACATTGCCAAGATCAGTTGGATGACATGTCGGTTCCTCTGTCACATGAAGCCTTCAGGACAGTGCACGTCGAGCACCAAAGGTTGCAATCTGCCCTCAAAAAGGTAAAACGTGATGTCCTTTCAGTCAACGAACGCAGGGATACGATTGGAGCATTGGTTCGCAATATTAAAGAGCGGCTGAACCACTGGGAAGAATTGAACCCTGCCCATAGCTTGCATCAGCAGCTGGATGAACCTTTGGAACAACCTTTTGAGTATGACTCCAGTGCGTATATTTTTATTGGCGAATAAATGCCCTCCTTAATTCACTCTGGCAATGGCGTAGGTCATCTTCACGACTGCCTACTCATCAATTCACACTATGATCAGGTCAATCTGATTGCCATGTTTATCGTTGTGACCTGTAGAGCTATCTTAGGCGTCAGCCGACGTCTTGGAGATCTCATTCTCGGCCTTATTACCGTCCTGCTCCAGGCTTCGTTTAGGCATGATATAGAGAATCCTGACCTAAAATCCTGGCAAAATATGGTTCTCAAGGAGTTGCCCATTACTTCCCAAACCGTGATGGATAAATTCAACTTGAATGGAAGGAAGACGACCTACGCTGTTTGCTTAGAATGTCATTGCACCTACCCCCCCCTGGGTGACCCCGAGATGCCGACATACCCCGAGCGGTGTTCCAATAAACCAAGTCCAGATAGGACTTGTCACGCCATCCTTCTTGAAAGCCATTCTGGCGGGCATGGTCGCCCTCTGAAAACGTACGATCATTACAGCTTCCATGATTATCTTGGCGCATTGCTCGCCAGAGGTGACCTCGAGGCGGCGATGGATGAGTCCTGTGACCAAATAATGAAATCCATACGGAAAGGCGACCCACCTCCGGAGCTCGTAGACGATATCTTCCATGCAGATTTCGTTCGGACCTTTGAAGGCCCCGAGGAGGGAAAACTTTTTATCGACAGGCCGTCCAAAGCGGAGGGACGGTATCTTTTCGCCTTGAATGTTGATTTTTTCCATTCTGAGGGCCAAACTCCAAGGAGTGCAACGGCGTCATCTGGGCTTATCAGTGCTGCATGCTTGAATCTCCCTTTGGAGATCCGATACAAGTCAGATAACATGTACGTTGCAGGAGTTATTGCGGATCATCCCCACAAAACACAGCTCAATCACTACATCCGTCCCGTTGTCGATGAGATGGCAGTTTCGTGGGAACGTGGGGTTCGGTATTCCCGCACCGCCAACTACCGTAATGGGCGCCCCACCCGAAGTGCCATCGTACTCAGCGTAAACGACCTCCCAGCCACCCGTCAGCTTAACGCATATGCTGGAACAGGAAGCCACCACTTCTGCACAGTATGTCAATGCTTTCATCTGTCCAAGCGTGGCAGAACAGATATCAACTCATGCGATTGGAACCCGAGGGATCTTCACCAGCTCCGCAAGAATGCTGAGGACTGGAGATCTGCCCCGACTGATAAAATTCAAAAGGCCCTTTTTTCGCAAACGGGTGTCCGCTGGTCTGAGTTGTGGCGCCTTCCTTACTGGGATCCCACCCGAATGCTCGTTGTTGACTCGATGCATTGTTTACTGGAAGGTCTTGCCCATCACCATTTTCGGTGGGTTCTCCACCTCCAAGACCCGAAAGGAAAAATGAAAGGCCCAATGATTCCTGCATTCAAATATGAATTCGAGCTTCCAAATGATGAGTTTATATCTGACTCGCCAACAGATGCAGAGCACATTGCTTCGATCCACAAACATCTCATCAGTCCACTAGGTGTCGAAAATGGTGACGACAATGGTGCTGAAAGTACAGTGGAAGACGGCGAGGATCAAGAAGAAGAAAATCTTGAAAAACTCTTCAGCGGATTGCAGAAGCGCCTGGAGAACAGGAGGTTGAAGGCCCTCAAATTTGTTATGGCGAGCCTGGTTCCCAAAACGGACCACCCACCAGGTAAACTCACCAGATCTGTGTGTGCGCAGGTGCTTGTAAACTGGGTAAGCTCCCTTTGTTTTGTGGATAGTCATGCCTGACGGTAGTTTCCACCAGAGAAAACAGTTCCCTCTTCGAGCTGACGAAGGTGATAACCCGGATGAAGCGCCCCAGCGCAAGTATGGCACACCAGCCGTCATGGGGCGCATTCGTGAAGTCATCCGGGACATGGACACGCCGTCATGGCTCCGCTCCGTTCCACGCAATTTTGGATCCGCGGCCGCTGGCACTATCAAGGCGGATGAATGGAGGACATTAGCAACTGTGTACTTGCCAGTTGCTCTTGTGAGCATCTGGGGAGAGGGGACAACTCATGGCTCGAAAGAAAATACAGCATCCTTGCGCCAAGTTCTTGATCACACGATGGATCTGGTCTGTGCAATTTCCTTAGCCTGTATGAATACAATGACCCCAATCCGAGTGGCTTCGTATCGTCGCTATATCCTCTCCTGGGTTAGCAAGGTTAGGGTCCTCCACCCGAAGAGCAAGCTCAGCCTCAACTACCACATGGCCATCCATCTCTGTGACTTTCTGCAGCTTTTTGGACCTGTTCGGTCTTGGTGGTGTTTTCCATTTGAACGCTTGATAGGATATCTTCAACGGCTACCTCATAACCACAAGCTTGGTACGTGAATTTAAGCACTGAATATGAACAAGAGTCTTGACTATTTCTTAGGTGAGCTGGAGGCAACCATGGCTGCTACTTACACAAGAGCGGCTAGGTTACGGCAATGGCTTGGTCAGCCTGATGCAGACCCTTTCCTGAAGGAATGTAAGTCAGTCTTCGACAAAGCATTTGGGGGTAGGCAGTCAGATGGTGAAGATGTCTCCCCAAAGAAACAGCCCACTCAATCCCGCACCCAGAGCATTCCTCCTGAGTTGACGTCCCTCATCGACGACGCCCGAATTCATCTTGCTGCACGATACAAAGATGAAGAGTCAGGTGTCATATACTCCCATTCTACCACTCACATTGGAAACAGCCTCATTATGTTTTATCCCAATGGCGACTTCAAACAAACACCAATACCGGGATCTATACAATATATTATAGAAACTCCTAGGAAATCCCCAACAGTGCGGTTCGCAGTTTCCTGTCAACTCCCAGCTCCTCCGAATTCCATAGATCCGTTTTTTCCATACGTGGACTTCCCAGCGAAAGTTTTCTCTACCAAACTTTCTCCGACGTTGAAGGTCGTTGAGCCTGACTGGGTTTTCGCGCATTACGCACGATGGAATATTGACGCTGAAAGAGCTGTCGTGCTTACCCTGGCGCGGGTAAGTCGGGATACCCTTTCATGAAATTTACTGATCTCATACAAGAACCCACAGGACTAAAGCTAAAGCGATACGTGAGCCCCAGGATACTTGTTTCTGATTTCAAGTAGGACTAGGGATGAATGGCGGCCGTAAAACCACACAACCCAGACTTCCACAAACTCGCAAAAGGATGTGTTTTTGATACAGTAGTGATGTAAACGCTTTATTCTACATCAAAGACGAGTGCGTCTCCTCATTCGAGCATTCTCGGCCTCATATTTGATAGCCTGGAGTCGTGCACGCTCGGAGGTGTACTTGAGTTGTTGACGGATAACATCCGAAACAGGCCAACAATTCTCGTAGCCGAGAAGGAAAGCGAAGCGATCAGCTGCCTGAAAATCCCAAATAATTATAAAGGATGGTCTCATTGTTCGTGATGATAAGCTTACCATGATTCTAACTCGCATGAGAGATTCAGGGGATTGGGAAGAAAAACTTAGCGAAGAATCGAGGTGCTTCTCGATCAGCCGCTTCACGTAATTCTATCGTGGTATCATTCAGCCAGCAGAAGGATATTTCATAACAGCATGAGTACCTTGACCGCTTTAAAGTCCTGCTCCTTCCAATTCAAAACTTTCTTGAGATTGTACCCCCCGCGTCCAGGACGACCCGCTTCACCGTCCGGTTTTTGAATCAGGTCGGATTCACTTTCTGGGAGGTTTTCCTCGGGAGATTGTGGCTCGGGTTGTTGTTGCTTTGATGAAGACGAGCGGTGATGTTGATTGCCTGTATGTGTGCCGCGCGAGCGAGCTTCGGACTTGTCTGGTATGGGAGACCTTGCAGGCGAGCGAAAGGTGACATGTGAGCGGGGTGCGGTAGTCGCTGTCTTCGTTCGGGGAGGCGAAGGATAAGGGGAGGTTCTAGGGGAGGAAATTCGCAGGTCTCGTTGTGTGAGTCGTTTAGAGGACGCGTTTGCTGTGATTATTCGCGTTTGGGAAAGCGGGGGGGCAGAAGGGAAATCCGGCGCGTTGGCCAGACCAGGTTCGTAAAATGGCGATATTTCGTTAAACGAATAAGTGCGACGACCAGAGAGTGACATTGAAGTTCGAGTGGACAATGTGGGTGGAATGTGAAAGACACTTCATGATTTAAAGGTGAAATTGGACAAAGGGCAATAACACAAAGGCGATGAAGGGTACCGGTGCGCCCCATCACCGTACTCAACTCATACCTTACGCTCTTATTCGATGTTCGCAAAGCTCTTCAGCGTCATTCATTCTGCCCTCGGGCGTCCTCAGGTCACTACCCTCAGAGGTCCTGTAGGTGCTGTCAACAGTCTCTCCATTTCGCCCGGTGGAAATTTTTTGGCGAGTGGAGGTAAGGATATATTCTTAAAATTACCAATCTCATGATTTTTGCAGGCACAGACGGGGTCAGGATTTGGGACCTTATGACCATGAAGGAAATTCCAGTTGCCCGCCACCATGCTCGGGAGCGAACTCATATCTCCTTCCTTCGTTGGATTAATCACTCCAGTGATCTCGGGCTAGAGACACTATGCTATGGCAACGTGAAGGGATATTTCATATTCCTGCAGAAGTCCAAGGACCAAGTGAGCATACCTCTCTTCTGATCCTGACCATATGGACACCAAGGCTGATTACGACGGTGCTCTAGTGCAACTTCGAACGCGTCCATTCCTCTCGCATCGCTCAAGGCGGCGAGATTATTTATATTGCTACCTCCTTTTGCGAACGAGGTCCAGCTCGGCTTGCTACGAGTACGCGGGACAAATGCGTCCAAGTCTGGGAATTTGACATCGAGAAGCATGGTCTCTCTTCAATTCATTCAAAAATCTACGACAAGGATAAGGATATCGTGCCCAATGTTCTAGCATTCGATAACAATCGCGACTTGTTGGTTTTCAGTCAAAATGACGGTGGAATGTGAGCGATTTCACCCTTTTCCAGTACGCTTCCTTTGTTCAACATGCACAGCTATAAGTATTCGTGCGATGATGCGAAGAGTATGTCCCATCTGGAACTCGAATCTATGATGTGCGTTGCCTCTCCCAAAGTACTGGCAGTCGAAACTCATCCACGATCCAGTGGTAACGCTGCCCTGGATGTGAATAAACGACTGGTGGTTGTCGACAACGTTTCCGATGGAATGGATATCTACAATCTTGACACTGCTAAACATATTGCAACCTTCCTCATTCCAAAAACATCGGCTGACGTTTTCCCGACGACTGTCGCCTTCGCAGGTCAATCCCGTGTGGTTGTTGGCGGAAGTGACCATGGAATTGTGTACATTTTCGACCGTAAAACCGCCCACGTTATCCGTTCGTTGAGATATGCAAAGAAAGGCGGGGTGGAGACTCTGGCAGTAAGTGTCCACCTTGCCACGATGACATGGTATTGATTGTGTCCCAGGTCCATGATAGTAGGAGCGATGATTGTATTCTCATAGCGGCTGCATCATCCACCTCTTCCAAGGCCACTGATATTCGACTTTGGAGGTGGAAACCACCAAAGGAAAACAACGTTGGGACAACCTCGAGTCCCATGCACTCCTTTCGGACTATGTTGATTGTTTTCGCAATCGTCTCATTGACAATTGTAATTAGAATATGGCAGGTGAGTATCAACCCTCTCCATTTTGTTCTTGTGTATCAACCCTCTCCATTTTGCTCTCTACATATACACAAACAGAATCTCAGCTTCAGTATGACGCTAGTTCCAGCAGCAGAAGGTACCTCAGAATGCATTGACTTGATTATTCGTATTCAAGTTCCAACCCGTTGGGTGCCTATGTGATCATGCCAGTGACGCAAAGGGCGAAAGCGATAGTATTGCGGTAGTTCAGACCAGCGAAAGTCTGAAGGACAAACGTAGACAAGCTTTTCCCTCTAAATAATCCGATCGTTTTTATATGTTACAATTGTTACAAATAGACATCTATCTACGTCTACAAGAGACTAAGGTTAATTAAAAAATATAACCTCGATAGACCTAGTTTAAAGGACTGAAAGGAAAGGTCGCCAGTACTGGGTGCGTTAAAACCCTTTGGGAAAAAGCTACCGGCCTGCGGTTAGAAACGTATGTACGCAGATGTTTACGTGTGGGTTGGGCATTGTTTAAGGCCGCCATCCGTGTTTGAAAATTTCCGAATATTCTTCCCGCAAGCCGTATGGACGCAAGATGCCAGTCTGCTGTGATATGTGCTGTGATGCGCCGTTTTTGGATTTCCGTTAGGTTTGAGGCAGATTGTACCCGTTTTGAGAGATTCGGTATTTGTCCTAGATAGTAAAAAGAGGAATGTAGGGGCCATATCGTCGGGTCATCGTTGAAAAGTGACTCAGCTGTTGTTATGAGGGCGCATTTTGTCTGTTCGTCAATTCCAATTGTCTCTACCTTCAGCTTGGTCTTCTCAACCACCTCTCTTTTCATGTTCCCGTCTGCTTGTATGCTTATATCTCTATATGAACATGCGTCGGGTGCTCGTGCAGTCACTGCATAGCATTCAAGATTTTTCATCGGGATGGTGCGAATCTCATGTTCGAGGTTTTAGGACGCCTAGGCTTCACTTTAGCTGCAGTGGTACCCCGTCCTGGCGCAATGAATTGGCGACGAAGAAAGAGAGAGAAAAAGAACAACACGTACATCGGCATGCATGGCAGGTAACTTGGCCCAACCTTTTTCCTCGTTGAGATCCTAGAAACTGTTGCAGTGATACAACAGCGAGCGCGGCTGTGTTGCAAGATTTGGATGAAGAAAACACGAGAGCGGCCATTGATGAGTGGTGTGGTGGAGGGAGTTGCGAAATCAAGCTCAGACCAAACGAAGCTGATCAGAGCAGCGCGACCGAATTTCAAGCAGCACGGAGGTTCTCCTTCGCAGTGGCCAGAGTTTGCAACATGAACTTCGACACGATCGTGGACCCTACATCATGCGGCTGATTTTATTGCATTTTTCTGCCTAGCCCAAGATTTTGTGGGCGAATACATCAGGCGAGACTCGCTGAAGCCGCTGGCATACTCTTCGAAGTGCCGCGGCATCAGGATTTTTGATAGGAAGAAGCAATGAATCACGGTCCTGTAAGCTCCGGATTATCATGACGTTTATCTGGGGGAATAATGAGTCAAGGAGTTCGCTTTCACGACGCTGGTGGGGCTGAGCGCTGAGGGGTGGACAAATAAGGAAGTCAACTACTGTAGATTGCCAAATGTCAAGACTTCGGATAAAAATTAATTAAGGACCGCCGGCAGCGGTGGCAAGGCTCGCTTCGCCATCCGAATAGTGTGACAGTTGTCCGTTGCACAGGCTACAATAATTCATTTACTTATGGACGTAAGTACTAAGTGCCACCTTGTGCGGGTATCTGCTCCGACTGTGCAATGGAGCTTTGCCTCGCTTTGGGTGGTATGGTGCTGCGTGGTGACAGAGAATCGGGAAGATACATTATCACCCACCTGAGTACTACTTATCCCTGGGCCGAGATCTTCGAAATTGCCCCGAAGTGACACAACAGCGAGTGTGTTTCGGAGCCACAGCGGGGGCCCTGAATGAAGAGGAGACAAGGGTGCCCGGCAGCCTTTGACCACAAGGAAACTGAGTCGAAGCGATTTATGAAAAAGAGGCTGGCGAACTGATACTTGAGGTCATCCGCATTTTGTTTTGGAGACATCACCACAAGTCAAGCATTTCCATCAGGGAATTGTTTGTGACGAGTCCCGTTGGTAAACAAATGATCGCTCAAGTCGCTTTCTCGAACCAACCAAGTACCACCACACGGTTTTCTGAGGTCAGCCTTGGAAAAGTCCTGTAGCTCTTATTACTGCCATGCCTTTTACTCGCAAACTCTTGGGGCAGCCCTTGAGCTTCCAAACATCCGTCAGCGAGTTGATGATTTCCTGAAACCGACAAATCTATTCAGTGAGAGAATTTCACCACCAACATTTACACCCAACCCCATGGATAATTTCCGTAGCATTCATCTATCTTTTAGAATGATCTTCCAGCTCTCGCCTCAGGAGTTTGTCGTCACTCTTCGCACCTCCTGGGGCATCCCACGAGGTCAGAGGGTGTTGCACATCGTCGGCGAGTCGCTCCTCGGGTGGGACGTCCCCGGAACGTGGAGTCATCGAATCGACAAACCTCGCCGGAATTATAGAGGGCTCTTCTTGTGGGTTTCTCCTTATTATTCTCCCAAGAATAGCGATGATTGACACGTTTTTAAATAGAAATAAATTCTCTGAGGAATCAGTCGCCCCCTTTGCGACAGATCCCCTTAGTTCACGGCATGAATGCATTGTCACGGGCAAGGAGATAGCCTTGCATCGGCCTTGATGAGTCACGAGCAGTGGCTCGCGTCGAAGGCGTTGCAAAGGAACGAAAGTGCCTCTTTTCAGCGAGTCAGGGTCAAGAAAGGCTTTCTGGTGTAGATTCAAGAACAATAATTCTTGGTAGGTGTTCCCATGCGACTTTGTTCACAAGTAATTTCACTCAACCCTTCGCAGAGCGTTCTTGACCCAGAAGTAATCAACGAGGCCCCAACCCCGGAGTGCTACGCCAGCCAATACAAGGATCTACGACTTTCCATGGTATAGGGATGCTTCATGATCAAGTACGAATTTGCCTTCAAAACAGCACAAATATTTTCTGCCCCATACCCTCCTTCCTCGTAGACCGTTTCCTCAGGCCGTCTTTGCAAACGTCACCCAATCTGAGGAGGGGCATCTCCGCAAGCCTCTTCACCCAAATCTCCGCGTAGGGCACCCGTCTCTTAGAACAATCTTCCTGCTCTCGCCTCAGGAGTTTGTCGTCACTCTTCGCATGACCTCCTGGGGCATCCCACGAGGTCAGAGCGCGTTGTACATCGTCGGCGAGTCGCTCCTCGGGTGGGACTCCTCGGGTGGGACTCCCCTCTTCGCCCAAATCTCCGCATAGGTGTCAAGTTGTCACGAAACGCGTCCCACGTGACGGTTGGGTTGTAAAAGTCACGCCTCGCGTCGCGTCGTACCTAATGTCTTCCATGGATGCGACTACAAAAAAAGGTGAGAGTTTTTATACCTCTCCGTTTTATTTTTTTTATTGTAGTGGGTCGATGAAGCTATGTACGGATCCAAGTTGGATACTCGAGCCCGGGACTCCGCTTAGATTCAGTGC
>Ga0307509_10010054_pt1 | contig 11675 bp, 9 predicted proteins | sample 10_EM_MG_FD_202245 | JGI IMG/M metagenome (GOLD analysis project Ga0307509, IMG submission 202245) | Populus trichocarpa ectomycorrhiza microbial communities from riparian zone in the Pacific Northwest, United States - 10_EM | ecosystem: Host-associated > Plants > Roots > Unclassified | place... | reverse complement strand
CCAGTCCTGGTCGAGTCGGTTTCGATAATCCTGACTGTCCAGTCGGTCTAATTTCAACCATTAGACTAGACTTGACTTTCGACCAGACTAGCTAGTCCAGTCCAGTCTTCCGCCGACCATTCGGAACTCTGTCTAACACCCAGAATATTAAACGGTTGAAAACAGGGTAAACAGTTTTGCTACGTCTATCGGAATATGACGCTGGTTGAGACGCCACCGTCTAGTTTCCCCACCAAAATCTCGAAACGCGACGGATCGGTAAACTGGCCCTTAGCTGTAGTAATGTCTGCCATGTACAGTACAGGTGAAACCGAAAACCTATACCAAGTAGAGAAATATACGATATTATCAATGAAAATATATATATGAAACGTATTATAAGGAAAAAACAACAATCACCCCTCGGCCGTAGGTGTTGCATGATCGGCAGGAAAGGGCATCACGGAGTCTATTAGCCGAGAGGTTACCAACAATCGCAGCTCCTTCGACTCCTGTACAGACACTAAGGGCAGCACTAAGGTTGGAAACAAAGGGGAAAGAGAGCCCACAGCATGGTACTCGACTGGTGTTCCGTCGGCTAGTGAATTGGGCGAGGAAAGTGAGGTGAACGGTGGTTATTTCTGTGTCCTATAGTGCGAGTTGGAGAAGAATTAGTGCGGCGCGACATGGGGACTGCGGTATGGATTGGGTAAGGGTGGATTCGTGGTTAGCGAATATGTGGTTAAGATGGGGTTATCCGTGATTGGGTTTGCAAAGGATACCTTCGGTACCGTAATCCGACCTAGGGGGTTGGAGGGGGGGGGGGTTGAGCGGTGACTTGTGAAAATGGGGATTGATGGTGGGATTGTTTAATTTCTTAGAAAGCAAGAGTAGCCGAGCTTCCTTACATTACCATCGGGGGGAATTTATGCAAGTACGATATATTTATTGCTGAGAGGCAAGGAAATAAGGGTACCCGTATGATACAAGTTTGCTATTGCTGCATTCTGCATCCTTTCGGGCCATTTTTTTTGCTCCTTTGTTTCTAATTACCTGCAAACGTCATTTTTCATTATTCTATTAGAAAGGGTTCTATCTTGTAACTTAATGCTCAGTTCCCACCCCCCATATTGGTTACCCGGGCGCCGATATCCAATACTAAGTTCAATATACAGTACTATACTAGAACAAAAGGGTTCGTCCGATTCCCTTTCTACACCAAAAGTGCCCATCTTCACCACCCTCTCTCATTGCGCAACGTCTATCAGAATTAGCGAAAATATGTCCTTGCATTAGCAAACCTGTAGATAACATGAAAAGGGTTACGGAATCCTTAAATACTACCAAGTGATGGAGAAATGGTCGTTTAGGTATCTGGTATCCGTTGCCATGTACCTTTTTGGCATCCCATACAAAAATTTAAGTCAATTTCACACTCTTTGACGCAATCATGAACAATGAAGACAGCTTTTATTCCTTACACCTCTATTTGCAGAGGTTTCAATAGGTAGTGATTCCCTAGCTGGTGGAAATATTTCAAGTGTTTGTATATAAGCAGTGTTGAGAATTGTTTGTTTAAAAATGTCCATTTTTGGCGCAAAAAGGGCATCGGACGAACCCATTTGTCCCCGTACTGTAGTATATATCGAGATCGTACCTACAATTAGGAGCTGGTCACTGGAGATGATGTTGCTTAATAGTAGTGTATCGGAAGTGATGGGTACCTAGTGACTAACCCTGCTATGATATATCAGTTTGGAGGGCCGGGGGCAGGTCAAGATGCTTTTCACGTCACTCATTAGTTTCATACCTCTTGAATATCAGTTTCAAAGTGTGAAACACACCAGAGGAGAAACAACCTGTAATATGCATGGTAGCGCGTGTTTAGTGATAATGATTCTTTTTGGGTTGTGGTTGCTGTAATACCGCTGAGTGCTAATCACACTATACTCGGAATTTCCTGACGTTTGTAAAAACGACTACAATTGCATAATATGGGCGAAATATTGAGGCCCCGGGCAACTCCTCGCCCATTTGCAATAGCAGTCGTTTTTACAAACGTTAGGAAATTACGAGTGGTACTAGTATGCATTGTGAGAAGGGCGGGAAAAGGGATCTCCGGACCAGGTGTGAAAAAGCTTGGTCAGCCATATAGTCTCAAGGAGATACAATGCCAGCTAGAAATCATTCAACTCCTATAAGGGGATGGCCCTATCCAGCTTGAAAATAGACTGGCCAAAGAGCCCGCGGGGGGGAGGGGCGGGATGAATCGTGGTTTTCTTTCTTGTGGAGTGGCTTCGGTTGAGTTGGAATTAGTATGGTGTTGTGGCGCATCATGCAGGCGGGCTTGGCACACCTGCTATCTCTAGACCTTGCCCACGCTAACAGATCTCGATATCTGTGTTCATGGCGGATTCTTAGAAAAAGGCTCGAGGGAGGGGGCAGGATCAAGCTCAGGAAAGTTCAAATCAAAAGCCGAGGAAAAAAGAAGCCTATGGAGATTCAATGCTTGCGGCATGGTTACCGATCCATCTATTTCTAAAGTTTGGGTGATAAACTAGACGGCGGTAAAACTAGACAGTGGTACTCGTGTGTCAACCAGGATCATTTTCTGATGGATGGTGCAATAGTGTTTGCTCAATTTTCTACCGTTCTAAATTGCCACTAGACGGGGAAAACATGATGTTGCCTCGGAGGTGCGTTTGGAGGTCCCACAATACACTACCCTACAGGAGGTAAACACAATATACTGGCCGGTAATCCTCCAACAGTCTAACCCCCTTCAACGGCCGCTACCGTATTGAAGTGCTAGACGGCCGCCTATAGGTGGATGGGACCCTGGAGAGGTTGTGGTTTTCACTTGCAACCGCAGCGGTCATGTGATCTATGTGGTGGGAGAGAGCTTCGGCCATATGGTCTAGGAAAGTTTGGGATATTATCACTGCTGCTGGCGCCTGTGGTTTCCACAAAGGAAAAAAGGGTTGTAATGTTGGTTGTTTGGGTTACACTACCGGCAGGGGCCCGTTTCCCTAACGGTCGACAACTAAAATTTGGGCGATAAAACTAGACGGTGGTGTCTCAACCGGGATCATTGTCCGATAGATGGCAAAAGCTTTTACCCAATTTTCTACCGTCTTGAATTCTTGTAGCTAGGTGCTCAAAACGTGATGTTGCCTCGGAGGTGGATAGGCAAATTCCACCAGACCCTGGACTGCCCCCCACTGTAGGCAAACGTCGTTTACTTACCCACACACCCCCAACAGTCAAACCCACCTTAGCGGTCGGTACCCCCTCGAGCAACTAGACGGCTTTCTATAGGCAAACAGACCGAGCCTAATTTACGATCTAGCTAGGCTTATTCTACAGCGGGCACCTAGGAATTTTCGTGGGTGGCTGCGGGGACAGTATTGTAGGAGAGTGGTACGATAGATTAGGAATTAGAAGCCCGTATAAACCGGTATGACTCCTAGGGTACCAACATGGCAGCCAGAAGAATCATGTTAGTTTCACAAGGTTCGGGTGGCTGAATTGGAAAGCTATTTGGCGCTGTACTTGTAAGAGAGTCGAGTGGGTGCTTGCGGCGTTGCTTTTACATCGACAACACCCCCGCTTTTCTTCAACTATACCCACTTTCTTCCTGTGACAGGAATACCATCAACCAACCATACCCAGAAGCGCCTCCATTTCAACCGTGTGAGCGATAAGGAGTGGGGGATGCCTCAATATACCGTCAACGCCAGCACCACGTTATCCAATAATGATAATGATAACACCTCTGATGTGTGGAATAGCGATACTATTACCGATGATCGGTCCCAACTCTTAGCCTGGTTATCACCACTGAGTACGGGTTTACGGCATTGGGACATTCAGGAACAGCGTGCCAATGGTGTTGGGGAATGGCTCTTAGAGACTGAGGAATTTAGAGGGTGGTATGACGGTAGTGAGAGCGGGGAAGGCGAAAGCGCTGTTTTGTTCTGTTATGGGAATCCTGGTGTCGGAAAGACATTCATAAGGTAACAGGGGTTCTTACCTAGGGAGAGAAGGAAGCGAGCCCGGGCTAACGAGGTGTGATAATAGCTCTCTAGTAGTGGATAGACTATGCGATCAGACCAGCGGACAAAACACTGCAGTTTCATGTTTTTACTTGGACTTCGCATTACGAAAAGAGCAATGTGCGACCAACGTATTGGGCTCCTTGTTAAAGCAGATGGTTGGGGGGATGGAAAATATTCCGGAGGAGATATGGCGGGCCTTTCAACAGCAGAAAACAACGGTTGGTGGGCGCAGGCCCCAACTCGGTAATATCGTGAGGATGCTACAGATTATCACATCCTCACGGCGGGCATTTATATGTATTGACGGCCTAGACGAATGCTCGGGGGTGCAGCGAGTCAGGCTCCTCGATTCACTTCAAAGAATCCTTGAGAAGTCCCCGGGCACCCGAATATTCGCAACCGGAAGGTCGCATATTCGGGCTGAGATCGAAAAGCGTCTCGCTGGACACGTGAAAAGTGTCTCTATAAGTCCCACCAGAAAGGATATCACCGGATACCTTCGTATTAAGCTCCACGAGGACGAAACGCCCGATGCTATGGACGAAAGTCTGGAGGCAGATATTCTGGAGAAGGTCCCCGAAAATGGATCGGAGGTGTGAGTAGGGCCAATAGTGCTGAGTATCATACCTCGATCATCCGCTAACAGGAATAATTAGGTTTCGACTTGTTTCTTTCAAAATTGAGGCAGTCTTGCGAGAACCAACTATTTATTGGAGACGGGAAGAGCTTAACAAAATGACCGATGGATCGGGGTGGGAATATGCTTACAGTTCGACGATTGAACGAATAAAGGCGCAGGATGAGGGTAAATCAGGACTCGGGCTGGCAGCTTTGATGTGGGTCAGCCACGCCGAGCGGCCGCTGAGGGCGGATGAGCTCTGCCATGCCCTAGCAGTTAATCTAGGCTCTAAGGATTTCAAAGCCGGCAACGCCCCTTCAATCTCAACACTGGTGGGCTTCTGTCAAGGGCTTATCACTGTAGATGAAGGGACATTGGCTGCGCGACTCGTCCACCCTAGTGTGAAACAGTATTTTTCCGCCGATCCCGACACCTTCTTTATGCCTCACGCGACAATAGCAACGGTCTGCTTGACCTATCTAAATTCCGAAGAGGTCAAGGCCCTTTCAGCCAACCCCTCTGCTGTTATCCATGATAATCCCTTTTTAGAATACTGTTCCGTATACTGGGGGACCCATGCAAAAAGGCAACTCACGAACCACGGTGAAAAACTTGCGCTAAAGCTGCTCCGGGAATACAATGGCCACATATCCAGCAAGTTGCTTTTAAAACAAGTAAAATATCCGGATCGCAGGGGCTGTGATAGCAACTTTGGTGGCGATATTGGTGCCGATATCAGTTTCCCCTTCAGTGGACTACACTGCGCATCGTTTTTCGGAATTGGGGAGATTGTGCCTACTTTGGTGGGGCGCGATATCAACGAAAGGGATGTTCGAGGGTCTACTCCCCTTGTATGGGCTGCTCGCAATGGACATGGGGAAGTGGTAGAAATGCTTCTTAGATGGCGGGGGGTCTGCCCCAACGAGACTGATTATTGCGGCCTGACACCGCTATTGTATGCCGTTTGGTGTGGTCATGAGCGAGTGGTAGAAATACTACTCAAACGGAAAATAGTCAAACCCGACATGCCAGATGGCCGCGGGGAAACACCCCTCTCGTATGCTGCTCAGGGTGGACTTGAAGGGATAGTGAAAATATTGCTCGAGCGGCCGGAGGTTAACCCAGACAAACAGGATTTTTCCGGAAAAACCCCACTTTCGTTTGCCGCCATGAGAGGGCATGCCCGAGTTGTGAAAATACTGCTCGGGCGGAGAGAGGTCAACCCCGAAAAGCTTGCGGACGACGGCCAAACGCCGCTCTCGTATGCCTGCTGTAGTGGACACGAGGAGGTGGTAAGAATACTACTGGAGCGCGAAGTAGTTAACCCGGACAAGCCGGACAATGCCGGTCGAACGCCGCTCTCCTGGGCCGCTTCGGGTGGGTATGAGGGAGTGGTCAAAATACTACTCGGGAGAGAGGAGGTCAACCCCAACAAGCCAGATAACCACGGCCAAACACCACTCATGATAGCGTCTAGGTTGGGCTTTCAGGAGGTGATAACTCTGCTCCAGTCCCACGAGGCTAAAGCCCCAGCGCAACCCGAGGGCTAGGAGTCACCACCCGGTAGAAATCAGTCCTTTCCCTTGTCTCTCGTCCCATGTTGTTCACGGAAATATCTCTTCGATTTAGCCCACCTCACGCGAAGGATGTCCCCGAGCTGGGAATAAACATACCGGTATAGGCGATCTCCCGTCCGAGACTCCCTGCCTAACTTATGCGATTGAGGAGGATTTCGTTATTGTGAGAAGGCTTAGTTTATGGCTTTATATTTCTATTCTATCATATGAATTTCCCTGAAGTTGCAATTCATCCCCAGCGCCTTTTTCTTCCTTCTTTTTTCTTTATTTTTTTTATTTTCTGGGGTTCTTGTTTTGATTCTCTTATTTTGCTCCCCCTCAACCTATCAGTGGAAGGTAGACCGTATGTATCGCATTTTTCCTGATAGAGGTGAAAAGGTCTACGATAGCGCAAGGATTCTTGATGTGGGTGTGAATAATTATACAAAGGTGGCATCAACAATAGGAAACTGGTTAGCACAAATTTTATACCTATTAGTCACCCACCCCCGCCATAGGCAAGCCTATGTGTAGGGACCTAACAAAAAAAAACTGCTATGTCACGTGCTAAACTCGCCCATCTCGCAATTTGCCCGACGGTATCAAAAATATCAGCGAGGAAACAATGAGGTGGGTACACTGTACTGCGTATCCGAGTGATCCCGCTGGGCGCTGGCCCCCCTCCCAGTCGTACGTGTCATAGGATTGGCAGAAGAGAATATCACGAACGCTACCCAACAATCCTAGCCCCCCACTCCCGTACCAATACTAGGTGCAGGCCCGTCTAGGATGGAGACAGAGCGAAGAAGCCCAGGGCATTGCAGTGTTCCTTCGGCTACTGAATTGGGCGGAGAGGGAAAGTGGGGTGAACGGCGGTTGTCCCTGTGCCCGGGGGTGCAAGTAGGATTAGGATTAATGCGACGCGACAGGAGGGAGCGCGGTATGGGTTGGGTAAGATTGGATTCCTAGTTAGCGAAAATATAGTTAAGATAAGGTTATCTGTTATCGGTTTCTCAAAGGATACCTTCCGGAATCGATCCCGGGGGGTTAGAGAAGACGGGATTGATGGTAGGGTTGTTTAATATCTTAGTAAGCAAGAACAGCCGAGCTTTGCAGAATTGGGGAATTTCTATATCTAACCCAGCTGTAGAGATACTTAAGCGACCTTTTCTCCATCCCTTGGTAATATTTAAGGATTCTGTAACTTTCTTCATGTTATCTGCAGGTTTGCCAATACAAGGAGAAATTTTCGCTAATTCTCATAGACATTGCGCAATGAGAGGGGGTGGTGAAAATGGGCACTTTTGGTGTAAAAAGGGCATCGGGCGAAAAGTTTTGTCCTAGCACTGTACATTGAACGCAGTATTGGATATCGGCACCTGGGTAACATATATGGAGGGGTGGACACTGTATCATACTGTACAGTACAAGATAGAACCCTTTCTAATAAAACAATGAACAATGATATTCGCAGGTAATTACTCGAGCAGAGACAAAGAAGAAAGAAAAAAATCCGAAAAGGATGCAAAATGCAGCAGAAGCAAACTATTATGATATCATACGGGTACCCTTCTTTCCTCACTTCTTAGCAATAAATACTGGTATCGGTTGCCATGTACTTTTTTGTATGGAGCAGCATACAAAAATCTAAGTCACTTTCACACCAGTTGATGCAACCATGAACCATGAAGGCGGCTTTGATTTCTTCCACTTCTACTTATAGAAGTTTGAATAGATAGTGATTCCCTAGCTGGTGGAAATATTTCAAGTGTTTGTATATTAGCAGTGTTGAGAATTGCTTGTTTAAAAATGTCCATTTTTGGCGCAAAAAGGGCATCGGACGAACCCTTTTGTCCCCGTACTGTAGTATATATCGAGATCGTACCTACATTTAGAGACTGGCCACTGGAGATGATATTGCTTAATGGTACCGTATTTGTTGGAATTAGGCTTTCTGATATGCACTCTCTATGCATTAGAGTACGACAAGGCCAGTCATTCTCACTCAGTTCCGGTTTCCTTCTCTCCGAGTTAGACCCACTGCATTTGACTTTTCCTCTCATGTCGCCGCTCAATCAATCCACTGGATACTCACTTCTGTTCTCATTTGTTTTCTCTTGTCTTCCATATTGTTTTCTTTAACTTCTTCTCCACTGCCGATATATGCCGCTGTTTCACTGTATAAATAGTAGGCATTCCTGGCCCTCTGAGATAGAATGAAGTTCTTGAGCATCTATCGTGTGTGCATGTTTCCGGTATATAGCCTGGCTATTGGACCCTCTTTCAACAGTATTGGACGTGATGGATACCTAGTGACTAACCCTGCTATATCGGTATGGAGGGCCGAAGCCTAGAAGAGAGGCTTTTCACGTCACTCATTAATTTCATACCATTTGAAATCAGTTTGAAAGTGCGAAACACACCAGAAGAGAAGCAACCAGCAATATGCACGGCAGCGTGATTTCGGTGATAATTATTTTCTCTGGGTTGTGGTTGCTGTAATACTGCCGGGCACTAATCGTTCCGGTACTCGAGTACCGGTATTCATTGTGGGAGGGACGGGAAAGAAAATCTCGGGACCACTTGCCAGCCGCTTCTGATCAACAATATACCGTATCATAGCTCTTCCTTGATTACTCTACGAAAGTGGCGATGCTAGCTGATAATCCTTTGACTCTCACAAGAGGATGTCCCTATCTAGGCTGAAAATAGACTAGCCGAAGGGCCAAGGTGGAAGCAAGGTGGGATGCGTGGGGCGGCTTCGGTTTGGTTAGAATTAGTGTGGCGTTGTGGCGCATCCCGCAGGTGAATTTTCCCTTCCCAAGTGCTGACACGCCGGCTATCTCTGGACTTGCACGGCTCTAACAGATCTCGATATCTCTGTTCATGATGGATTCTTGCACAAAATCTGGAGGAGTACCGTTCTCTCTACGATACGGAAGGGGAGGAGCAGGATCAAGCTCAGGAAAATCCAATCAAAAGCCGAGGAAAGAATGAAGCATATGCATACGGCCCGTTCGGCTAACCACCTAGTTCTAAAGTTTGGGTGATAAAACTAGACGGCGGTAAAACTACACAGTGTGTCAACCAGGATCATTTTCTGATACACGGTGCGATAGCGCTTACCCAATTTTCTACCATCCCAAATTGTCACCAGACAGCCAAAACCTGATGTTGCATGGGGGGTGCGTTTAGGGGTCCCACCATGCACTAAACAGTACTCTACCGGAGGCAGACCAAACACAACACACAGCCGCGTTCGCAAAGTTCTCGTACCCTCCCGAGGGCCACGAGTAATTAGAAACGCTTTGCTGACCCTCTCCCTTGATTATTCGGTATGATAAATGGTGATAAGGGTTTACAATGCCCCTAGGGGTATATCCGAAAGATAGTTTTCAGAGGGCTTCTTTGTTGTCCTATTGTTGTAAATAGGTATTGTTCTTGAGGTACAAGGAGGTACGAGAATTTTGCGAACGCGGCTGTACTTGTGTGTATCCCTCCAACCGTCTAGCCCTCCTTAACGGTCGCCACCGCATTGAAGTGCCAGACGGCCGCCCATAGGCAAATGGGCCCCTCGAGAGGGTGTGGTTTTCACTTGCACCCGCAGCGGTTATGTAAGTTTCGTGGCGGGAGAGAGCATATCTTTACTGCTGCTGGCGCCTGCACTTTCGACGGAATAAAGAAGGGTTCGCAAGGTTGGCTGCTTGGGCCACACTGAGTGCCCGTTTACCCAACCGCCTAGTGCTAACATTTAGGGCCCGTTTGCCTACTCGCGGCGCGAATAAGTCCTGAGACAACAGATGCCACAACAATTCCCCACAACCCCCAACCATCGCAATACCACAATCGCTGAAGCGGATACAATAGTCAAAATGAAAGATCCTACCTAATATTTGGCTCCTCAAGAGAGGGAGGGACTCTAATATAGAGGCATTTGGTGTTATAAAGATTACAGTGGTTGCCATTGTAATAGCTATGGTCTTGCTTGAATTTGGGGGGGTTTTGTGGTCGCGCCCGTTGTCTCAGGACTTATTATCGGGGCGAGAATAGACGCCCGGCTAATAGCCCGAAACGATGCCGACCATTAAAGGGGACTTGACAGTGGTGGGGAACAGTGCAGCAAAGTAGACGGCGTTTACCTAGACTAGGCAACGTAACTTTTGACGGTATAGCTACAAGAATCTAGGACCGTGGAAAATTGGTCAACCATTTTCACACCGTTTATCAGATAAAGGTTGCGACGCCACCGTCTAGTCCAACCATCAATTACAAATTGAATTTTAGAAATAGAGGGAGAGTTGGGGGTGTGTGAAGAAAACAGAATAGTTGCATGTTTAGCTAATATACTTTCTAATAGGTAAACGGGCCCTTAGTTGATAAAACTGGACGGTGGCGTCTTAACCGAGATCATCGTCCGATAGATGGTACAAAGGGTTTTTACCCTATTTTCAACCGTCTTGAATTTCCTGTGACTAGATCCTCAAAACGTGATGTTGCCCCCAGGGTTCCGAATAGTCCGACCGGTCAAGTCTTGGAGGCGGGACCGGGCTGGCCAGTCCTGGTGATGGCGATGACTGGGCCCGACTAACTTGGGTGGTCCGGTCCGGTCTGAACTGGTCCCAGACCAGTCTTTATAAAAAGATCGCACGAGTCTGAATAGCACCAAGCCCAACACTCGCTAAGAATAGAAGTATAGCTATACTAGGATCTTAAAGTCGCTTGTCACGCTATGAATCAACAGCCCCTCAATACAAGTTGATAGAATATCCTGGAGAGGATGATATGCGGTGGAAATACGATTACCTGATGGATAAGTCGCATCCAATACCGGTATTGTGGCATGTGGTCATGTTATATCACTCACTTAGTGAACCAAAAATGGTGTTGTAATATGCGATCGGAATATGTGCACAGAACTTGGACGAAGAAGTGATAACAGAAAGTAGTGAAGATCTTGTATTGTGACCACGCTTGTTAATGTAATAATAAGAAAGCCATAGCTCAGCTATATAATACAGCAATTGAGTTCAGCCATGACCACCGTATTCTGCTAATAAGGAAAGACAAAGACTATCAAAGAAGTATCCTGGGAGGAACAAAAGGAACAATGAAAGAACACACAATAGGCTTTCAAGTCAACCAGTAACGAGTATGAAAACATAAAGGGCTGAAAGAAATATTTGAGAGGAGAAAGAAACCATATTTGAGAGGAGCAGAAAACCATATACGAACAAATGGTTCGATACTCAAGAACCTATTTTCGCCACCCCTAATCAAAGCGAGGCACTATCTCCACCATATAACCCATGGAAACAATAAGTTTAATTAAGAAAAGCTTTATTTGGAAGTAATATATAGTGATAAAAATAGCATATCCTATTGCTTGGCAGGCCTGGTCAGACCAGTCTTGGTCAAGTCGGTTTCCATAATCCTGACTGTCCAGTCGGTCTAATTTCCACCATT
>Ga0307509_10010052_pt1 | contig 11676 bp, 1 predicted proteins | sample 10_EM_MG_FD_202245 | JGI IMG/M metagenome (GOLD analysis project Ga0307509, IMG submission 202245) | Populus trichocarpa ectomycorrhiza microbial communities from riparian zone in the Pacific Northwest, United States - 10_EM | ecosystem: Host-associated > Plants > Roots > Unclassified | place... | reverse complement strand
TGACGAGCAGGCAGGCGCGGAAGTTGCGGGAGACGTTGTCGGCCTGCGGGCTCGGGGCGCCGTTCCCGGTCAGGAGCACGGCGAGCGTCACAGCGATGACGGCAACGGCGGCGGCAGCGGCGCCACCGCCGACGAGGACCGGGCGTCTGCGGACACCGCCGACAAGGCGCGCGATGGTCGGAACCGGCATGGCGATGATCCTTGCTGCTGGTCGGTGACGGGGTCAGGAGGTGCGGCGGCGTCGCCGGAACACCGCGAGCGCACCCGCGGCGATCGCCGTCGCCACGGCGGCGGTGATGCCGACGGCCCAGGGCGTGGCGGAGCTCTGCCGCGAGGGGTCGACCGCCGTGCCGCCGCCGTCGGCAGCGAGCAGCGGGTTGGTACGGACGGCGGGTGCCGGGGCCCGCAGGGCCTTCAGCGGGTTGACGACGCCGTATCCGAGATGGTCGTCGCGGCTGTGGGCGCCTCCCGCGCCGGTCGGCCGGTCGGCGGTGGTGATGAGCCGGGCGATGATCTGCCCGGCGCTCTCCGCAGGAAACGCGGCGCGTAGCAGTGCGGCGGCGGCGGAGACATAAGGAGCGGAATAGCTCGTTCCGTCCTTGGTGAGGTAGCCGCCGCTGTTGTTCGTCGAATAGATGCCGACTGCCGGGGCCGCCAAGGATATGTACGAGCCCGATTCGCTGGTCGGCCAGAATGCGCTGTTCTGGGTTGTTCCGGAAACGGCGACGACCCCGGGAAACGCGGCCGGATAACTGACCTGGTTCCCCGCCCGCCCGTTGTTGCCCGCTGCCGCCACCACGACGATGTTGTGCTTTACCGCGTAGCCGACGGCGTCGCGAAGCTGCGGGTCGGCCACGTCGGTGGTCATCGAGATATTGATGACCTTGGCTCCGTGCCGGGCGGCGTAGACGATGCCCTCGGCGAGCGCGAGCGGATCCGAGGCGCCGTCGGTGCTGATCCGGACGGGCAGGATCGACGCTGCGGGGGCCAGCCCTGCCATGCCGTGCCCGGTGCCGCCGGTGGCCGCGATGACCCCGGCGACCGACGTGCCGTGCGAGTCGTCGGAGACATCGATCCGGCCGTTGGCCGCCTGGTGGGTGATGTCCGTACCGGGCAGCACCCGCCCGGTGAGGTCGGGGTGCCTGGCACTGACCCCACTGTCGACCACCGCCACGGTGACACCGGCCCCCCGACTGAGCCCCCAGACCTTCACCGCGTCGAAGTGCTGTGCGTCCAGCGGCCATTCGGCACCGACCGGCGCCACATCCGCCACCGGCGCGGCGGACGCGCCGGTCGTGGACAGCGCCGACAGCACGAGCAGCGGCGGCAGCACGCCGTACGCCAACGCCCGCAGGGTGCCGGTCCGTTGTGGTCCCATTCCTGCCGACCGTCCCCTGTCCGCTCTACAGCCCCGGCCCCCCGCCGGGGTGGTCAGCTTCTCCCGCGAACGGGTCGTCACCTCCCACGAAAGCGCAAAGAAAGGCTCGCGGAATGCTCAATGCCGGGCAGGTGTTGAGGAAATTTGGCCGATATGGCACGAGATGAATGGCTGTCGGGATTCGGCTCCGTGCTGATAGAAGGTCCCCCAACTGGCCCGGTAATGAAGAGGCTTGTGGTTCTTCTGGGGGGTAGAACAACAGTGGGTCATTTCTGGATATCCGCTCGGCGTGCGCCGGATTCGTTGCGGGCGACGGCGTTTTTGGCGGTTGCCGCGTTGGTCGTCACCTACGGCGGGCAGTCGGCGGTGGCGTTGCCGGTCGCGGCGGCGGCGCCTGTCACGCCGCAGCAGCAGGCCGGTTCGGCGGCGGGCAAGAAGCACGCGGTTTCCGCGGCGGCCACGGCGAGCAAGGCGAAGTCGAAGGCCGGCGCCTCGGCGGCCGGTCCGGTCAAGGGTGCCGTGCCGGCCTACAAGCCCCATGCCGAACAGAGTGATCCGGCCGGCTCGGGCAGCCGCGTGCACAAGGCACCCAAACCGGCTGCCGACGTACCGGCACCGGCGCGCAAGAAGCCGCAGGGCTTCCGTGCGTCCACCAGCGTCGAGCAGCCCAAGCTGGACACCGCGACCACCACCGTGTTCAAGAACGCCGACGGTACGTACACCGCCCAGATCCACACCCATGTCATCAACGAGCGTCGTTCCGACGGCAGTTGGGCCCGCATCACACCTCCCGCGACCGGCTCCGCTCCCTCGACCGGATCAGCGGCGCCGAGCGCTGCCGCGTCCACCGGTGCATCCGACGCGTCGTACCGGACGCTGACGGCCGCCTCCAACCCGACCGGCCAGGGCGCGAGTTCGGCCACGACCTACGTCGAGTCCGGGGTGACGCAGAACTTCAACGGCAACGGGCAGTTGTACGTGGGCCAGTACCTCAGCCACACCTACAACTCCTACCTGCAGTTCAGCGGTTTCAAGACGCAGTTCGCGAACGACTACATCGTCAACTCCACGCTCTGGCTCGACACCGAGTTCTCGGGCAAGGACACCAGCGGCACCTGTTCGGTCCAGCCGGTGAACGTCGCCGCGGTAAGCGCCACTTGGGATCCGACGAAGATCAATACCTATCCGGGTCCGGCGGCCGGTGCGCAGATCGGCAGTGCTTCATTCGCGGCCGGGACCGACTGTGCCAACGGCCGCCAGTGGGAGGGCATCGGCCTGAACACCGCGACGGCGATGAACTGGGCGCACGGCTGGGCGGCCAACTACGGGCTGCAGCTCACCGCCCCCAACACCGCCGCCGGGGCGAAGGAGTTCTACGCGGACGACGCCTACCTCGCGGTGGAGTACACGCCGAACGGCGCCGGCGCCTCGTACTCCGAGGTCAGCTACGCCTCGCCGTGGAACAACCAGCCCGGCTGGGGCAAGGTCACCGTGCAGAACCGGGGCACCGCGACCTGGACCCCGACCAACGGCTACAAGCTCTCCTACCAGCTCTACACCGTCTCCGGCACCACCCGCACACTGCTCACCACCCCGGCCTCGACCCCCGCCGTGATGCCGTCGACGGTCGCCCCGAATCAGCCGGTCACCGTCACCGCCGCCATCCCCGCGCTCACCGCGGGGGTGACGTATCTGATCTGCTGGGACATGGCGTACAACGGTGTGCTGTTCTCCACCTACGGCGTCCCGCAGACCTGTTACTCGCTGCCGGTGGTCAACAACCCGCCGATCATCGACACCTTCACCCCGGGCAACAACGGTTCTGTCTTCAGCCTCACCCCCACCCTCGGTGTCACCGGGCACGACCCGGACAACTACCCGGGTACCGCGCTCAGTTACTCCTTCGCGGTCTACGCCAACGGTTCGACCACCGCGCTGGCGACCTCGGGTGCGATCGCCACCTCGACCTGGGTGGTACCGGCGGCCAAGCTCGCCTGGGGCGGCACGTACTACTGGACCGCGCTGGTCAGCGACGGCAACGCAACCTCCCTGTGGTCCGCACCGGACTACTTCACCATCCCTTCCGCGCCACAGCCGTTGGTGACCGCGCACCTGGGCGTCGCCCCGTACGACACGACCGTCAAGGGCGTCGACCCCCAGATGGGCGACTACTCCACCCAGGCGACCGACCTGTCGGTGGGCGCGGTGGCCGACGGCCCGGCGCTGAACATCGAGCGGACCTACAACAGCCTCGACCCGGGCGTCTTCAAGGCGTTCGGTGCGGGCTGGTCGTCGATGCTGGACATGCGGGCGACACCGGACTCCGACGGTTCCGGCAGCATCGTGATCACGCTCGCCGACGGCCGGCAGGAGCGCTTCGGCGCCAACGGTGACGGCACCTACAGTCCCCCGGCCGGCGACTACGCGGTCCTGACGGTTCCGCCGGACGGCTACGGCACCTCGGGTTTCGCGCTGACCGAGAAGTCCGGCATGCGCTACATCTTCACCGTCGGGGCCACCGACCCGGTCACCGGTCAGCCGTACTGGGGCCTGTCCGAGTTCGGCAACCGCAACGGCCATGGAGTGGACTTCGAATGGAAGACGGTCACCCTCACCCTGCCCGGCGGCACCACCACCGCCGTCCGTGAACCGGTCCAGGCCGGATACGGCTTCAACCAGGACAACGGTTACAACGACGGCGCCACCAACAGTGCGCCCGACACGGACATCCTTCTCGAACTGACCTGGGGTGTACAGCAGTTGACGGCGACGGACGGCGCCGTCAAGAACGTCCCGCATGTCGTCTCGGTGACCGACCGCACGGTCGCCGGGGTCACCCACCCCTGGACCTACGCCTACAACGCCGCGAACTACCTCACGGGTGTGTGCCCGCCGGCGTCCAGCACCACCACGTCCACGGCCTGCACCGGCTACACGTACACCTCGGGCACCAGTTCCGGATCGCACTTCGCCTCGATGGTCCAGGACTCCAACCCGACCGACTACTGGCGGTTCGGCGACGCCACCGGTTCCACGACCGCCGCCGACAGTGTCGTGGTCAACCAGGGCACCACCAACGCCACGCTGGCGAATGTCACCCTCGGTCAGCCCGGCCCGCTGGCCGGATCGCCCGCCACCGCCGCGTCGTTCAACGGCACCAGTTCCTATGCCGCGCTGCCGGACAACCTGGTGGCGGCGAGCAGCAACCTCGCGGTCGGCATGTGGTTCAAGACCACCCAGGCCGGCGGCACGCTGTTCTCGTACCAGAGCGGGAAGCCGGGCACGGCCGTCACCTCCGGTTACGTCCCGTCGATCTACATCGGCAGCGACGGCAAGCTCCGCGCCGAGTTCTGGAACGGGCATGCCGCGCCGATGACCTCACCGAACGCGGTCAACGACGGCACATGGCACTACCTGGTGCTCTCCGGCGCCCGGACCGACCAGACCCTCTTCCTCGACGGTGCGCAGGTCGCCACCCTCACCGGCGCCACCATCGCCTTCGGCGCCTGGCCGTACACCACGGTCGGCGCGGGTGAACTCGCCGGCTCCTGGCCGGCCAGCCCGACCGCCAACGCGCTGGGCTTCTTCAACGGCCAGATCCAGGACGTCTCCTTCCTGCAGCACCCGCTCGGCCTCCCCGCCGTCCAGCAGGAGTACGCCTCCGGGACGCTCGCCGCCGACGAACTCACCGGCACCCAACTGCCTTCCGGCAAGACCGCGTTGGCCGTCACCTACAACGCCCTGACCGACCGCGCCGCGTCCGTCACCGACGCCGACGGCGGCACGTACAAACTCGCCACCCCGGTCACCACCGGCAGCAGCGCCGCCTACTACGGCGCCGTCCGCGGCACCCGGCCCTCGTACGACTACCCGATGACGGAGCAGGCCGGTCTCACCGCGGTCAACCAGTACGGCATCGACAAGGCGGCCGACAGTGCCACCGACGGCATCTACAACGACGTCATGCTGGGCGAACCCGGCATCTTCGGGCCCGGCGGGGACACCGCCGCAGGCTTCAACGGCACCTCCTCGTACCTCTCGCTGCCCTCCGGCGCCCTGGACGACAGCACCGGGAACGCCACCGTCGCCCTGTGGTTCAACACCAAACAGGCCGGCGGGGTGCTCTTCTCGTACCAGAACGGCCAGATCGGCTCGGTGCCCACCAGCTACACCCCGGCCCTCTACATCGGCTCGGACGGTCTGCTGCACGGCCAGTTCTGGGACGGCACCACGTCCCCGATGGCGTCCAAGGCCGTTGTCAACGACGGCAATTGGCACCTGGTCGAACTCAGCGCCACCGGCACCACCCAGACCCTGTGGCTCGACGGGCAGACCCAGGCCACCCGCGCGGGCAAGTCCATCGCGGGCCAGGCGGCCACCTGGGGCGAGACGACGGTGACCGTCGGCGCCGGGTACATCGCAGGATCCTGGCCCAAGCTCCCCACCGCCAACGCCCAGGGCTACTTCAACGGTGAGATCGGCCAGGTCGGGGTCTACAAGACCGACCTCGACCTGACCGGAGTCGAGGCCGCGCTCGGCCTGTACCAGGCCAAGGGCTCCGCCACCACCCTGATGCCGTCGACCACGGTCACCGTCACCGATCCCACCCAGGGCACCGAGAAGTACGCCTTCGACCCGGCCAACGGCAACCGCACCACCTCCGTCACCGACGCGCTCGGCGGCACCACCAGTTACGCCTACGACTCCCTCGGCTTCCAGGACGCGAGCACCGACCCCGACGGGCACACCGTCACCCGCCGGCACGACGTGTACGGCAACGTACTGACCACCACCACCTGCCGTGCGGCCAACTCCTGCCAGACCTCGTACTTCAGCTACCACACCAACGCCGCCAACCCGATGGACCCGCTCAACGGCAAGGTCCTGTACGCCGCCGACGCCAGATCCGGCGCCACTGGCACCGCCAACCCGGCCTACCGCACGGCGTACACCTACACCCCGTTCGGCGCCATCGCCTCGGTGACCACGCCCCCGACCCCGGACTACCCGAGCGGACGGGCCGTCAAGTACACGTACTACAACAACAACGAGACATTCACCAACGCCCTCGGCGTCGTCACCAACGAGCCCTACGGGATGCTCGCCACGGTCACCGACCCCAGGGGCCAGGTCACCAGGTTCAACTACTGCTACGGGCAGGTCTGCAGCGAGACCGACCCCTCCGGCGAGACCACCTACTTCAGCCACGACGTGTTCGGCCGGCTGACCACCAAGGCGGTCAGCTCCGACACCTACCCGGTGACCTTCACCTACTACGGGGCGCCGGTCGGCGGTGTGCAGACCAATTACACCTACGACGCCCTCGACCGGGTCTCGACCGTCACCGACCAGGCCACCACCGACGCCGTCACCAGCACCGTCCACACCCCGAAAACCACCTACAGCTACGACGCCGACGGTGATCTGACCGGCAGTTCGACCGCCGACACCACCGGCCACGACGCCACCCGCAGCACCGGCTACGTCTACGACGACCAGAACCGGGTCATCACCGCCACCGACCCGGCGAACCTGGCGACCCACTACACGTACGACACGTCCGGCCGGACCACGACCCGCACCGACCCCGGCGGGACCACCTACAGCTACGGCTACTCGGCGACCGGACAGCTGCTCACCACCACCCTGAACGGCTGGACCGGTGACCCGACCGCGCCCTCCGGCGCGCAGGACCTGGTACTGGAGTCACGGGCCTACGACCCGGCCGGGCGGCTGGCCTCCGTCACCGACTCCATGGGCCGCACCACCAGTTACAGCTACTTCGACGACGACCGGTTGCAGTCCGAGACCGTCGCCTCCGGCACCGCGTCCGCCGTCACCGACAAGGCGTACGACTACGACGCGGCCGGCAACCGCACCTGGGAATGCGACGTCTGGACCGGCACCTCCTGCACCCGGCAGACCACGTACACCGTCGACGCAGCGGATCGCACCACCAGCACCGCCGTCGACCCCTCAGGCGTCAACCGGGTCACCGCCAACACCTTCGACCCGGACGACAACGTCCTGTCCCAACTCCTCACCGGCGACGGCCAGACCCGCCAGGTCGGCTACTCCTACGACGCCGCGGGCAACACCACCTCGCGGTCCGTACGCACCGACGCCACCGGGCCGACCGGCTACTGGCCGCTGACCGACGGCGCGGTCAACGCCGCCGACTCCTCCGGCAACGGCTTCACCGGCGTCCCGGGCACCGGGGCGACCTGGGCGCCGCCCGGCGGCAACTACGCGCAGTTCAACGGCACTTCGGGTGCCATCCTGACCAGCGGAACCCCGGTCGTGGACACCTCCAAGGCCTTCAGCGTCTCCGCGTGGGCGTACCTCAGCGCCACCAGCACCACCAAGGACTTCACGGTCGTCAGCCAGCAGGGCGCCCAGAACAGCGCCTTCCAGCTGGAGTACAACCACACCACCAAGTCCTGGGCGTTCGTCCGAGCCGCCAACGACACCGCCACCTCGGCCAGTTACACCGCCGCGGCGAGCGCCCCGGCGACGGCCGGGGTATGGACCCACCTGGTGGGCGTCGAGGACGGGCTCGGCGAGATGAGCCTCTACGTCAACGGCGTCGAGGTCAGCGGGGTCTGCACCTCCTGCACCGGCCCGGTGCAGGACCTGACCCCGATGGCCAGCACCGTCGGTGTCGCGATCGGCCGGGGCAAGGCGGCCACCGCGTCCGTCAACTACTTCGCCGGCCGGATCCGCGACGTCCAGCTGTACGGACGCCAGCTCACCCAGAACGAGATCGGCGAGCTGTACACCTCCGCCACCACCAGCGGCGAGTCCGCCGTCTCCGTCGGCGCCGCCGGCTGGTGGAAGCTCGACGACGGCGAGAGCCCGACCGCCGCCGACTTCTCCGGCACCGGCAACGTCGGCACCGTCAACGCGTCCACCAACTGGTCGTCCGACAACGGCGGTTCGGCCGTCTTCGCCGGGGCCGGGCAGATCGCCACCGCCGGTAGCGTCGTCAACACCGCCAAGAGCTTCTCGGTGGCCGCCTGGGCGAAGATCACCAGCACGCCCACCGGCAGCTGGCAGACCGTCATCTCCCAGCAGGGTTCCAAGGCCGCCGGTTTCTCGCTGGACTACAACCCCACCGCCGGCCGCTGGGCCTTCGACCGGGCGACCACCGACGTGGCCGCGCCCACCCTGGCAGGCGCCAACTCCACCGCGGCGCCCACCCTCAACACCTGGACCCAACTGCTCGGCACGTACGACGCGAGCACCGGCAAGATGACGCTCTACGTCAACGGCGTCGCCCAGGGCACCGCGACCGACACCACCCCCATCGCCAGCACCGGCGCACTGGCCATCGGCCGCGGCTACACCGCCGGGGCCGCAGCCCAGTACTTCAACGGCTCGGTCAGCAAGGCGCAGGTCTACAACCGCGTCCTCACCGCCGCCGAGGCGACCTCGCTCTACAGCGGCGGCGGCACCGCCGGATCCGCACCGCTCACCACCACCTGGACGTACGACCAGCGCGGCCTGCCCAGGACCGAGACGGACCCGCGCGGCAACGCGGCCGGGGCGGTCGCCGCGGCCTACACCACCACCACCGCCTACGACGAGGCCGGCCGGCTCACCACCACCTCCTCGCCCCCGGTCAGCACCGAGACCGGCGGCGGCGCCGCCCAGCAGACCGTGGCCGTCTCCACCAACGGCTACAACACCTTCGGCGACCAGGTGGAGTCCAACGACCCCGACGGCCGGATCGTCACCACCACCTACGACGCCGACAGCCGGGTACTCGCGGTGTCCCAGCCCGCGTACACCGCGCCCGACGGGTCCGGCAGCGTCACCCCGACGACGTCCTACACCTATGACGCGCTCGGCAATGTCCTGACCGAGACCGATCCGCTGCACAACCAGGCGTCGTACACCTACGACCAGCTCGGTGACCAGGTTCGGCAGACCCTGCCCGGCGGTCGCGTCACCCATACCGGTTACGACACCGACGGCGAACCGCTCAACACCACCGACCCGACCGGCGCCAGGACCGAGGCCACCTACGACCCGCTCGGCCGGCAGATCACCGCCACCCAGGTGGAGCGCACCCCCACCGCCGCGGCCTACACCACCACTTACGGCTACGACGCACTCGGCGACGTCACCTCGATCGAGGACCCGCTGCACAACGTGACCACCACGGGCTACGACGCGCTCGGCGAACCGGTCACCACCAAGGACCCGGTGGGCAATGTCACCGGCTACACCTACGACGCCACCGGCCAGGGCCTCACGACGACCGCCGCCGACGGCACCAGGACCACCCAGGGCTACGACCTCGCCGGGCGGCTCACCTCGACCACCAAACTGGACGCCACCGGCGCAGCGCTCAGCTCCACCGCCTACGGCTACGACGCCGCGGGCAACGAGACCTCGGCCACCGACGCCCGGCAGCACACCAGCACCGCCGCCTTCGACGCGCTGAACCGGATGGTGAGCCAGAGCCAGCCCGCCGACGCCACCACCTCCATCACCACGTCCTTCGGCTACGACGCGGCGGGCGGCCGCACCCGTTACACCGACGCGGACAAGAACGTCACCCTCTACACCTACAACTCCCTCGGCCTGCCGGAGAGCAACATCCTGCCCAGCGTCACCGGGCTCACCTCCGCCGCCGACCGGACCACCACCACCGCCTACGACGCCGACGGCAGAATGCACACCGTCACCCGCCCCGGCGGGGTGGTCGTCACCGAGGGGTACGACGCCAACGGCGAGCTGACCTCGCAGACCGGCACCGGCGCGGAGGCCGCCACCACGACCCGCTCCTACGGCTACGACGCCGCGGGCCGCCCCAACTCGGTCTCGGCGCCCGGGGGTTCGGACACCTTCAGCTACGACGACCGCGGGCTCATCGTCGGCATGACCGGGCCGTCCGGCACCGCGAACTACACCTACAACGAGAACGGCCAGATCGCCTCACGCACCGACAAGGCCGGTACCGCGGCCTTCGGCTATGACGCCGACCAGCGGGTCAACAGCGAGACCGACCCGCTCACCGGCACCACGGCGACCCTGACCTACAACACCGTCGGCCAGGTCAAGACGATCGGCTACGGCACCGGCGGAGCCACCCGCGCCTACGACTACACCGCGCTCCACCAGCTCAAGTCCGATGTCCTGACCTCCCCGTCCGGCAGCACCGAGGCATCGGCCGCGTACACCTACAACCCCGACGGCCAGGTCGCCACCGTCACCACCACCGGCACCGCGGGATCGGGCACCAGCACCTACGACTACGACTACGCGGGCCGCCTGAAGTCCGCGACCACCGGCTCCGGCACCACCGGTTACGGCTACGACGGCAACGGCAACCGCACCACCGCCGGCTCCACCACGGCCACCTTCAACGCCCGCAACCAGCTGACCTCCGTCGCCGGCGGCTCCGCCACCACCACCTACGGCTACACCGCGCGCGGCACCACCGCGAGCGTCAACTCCTCGGGCAGTACGACCAGTTACAGCTCCGACGCCTTCGACGACGTCACCGGCTCCAGCACCGGCGCCGCCTACTCCTACGACGGCTTCGGCCGGCTCGCCACCGCCTCCTCCGGCGGCCGCAACGCCACCTTCAGCTACGACAACGGGACCAACACCCCGGTCTCCGACGGTTCCCAGAACTTCGGCCGGGACCCCTACGGCGGCCTGCTCTCCAGCTCCGCCGCCGACGGCACGGGCGCCGCCTTCGCCCTGTCCGACAGCCACGGCGACATCACCGGCAGCTTCACCGCCACCGGCAGCGCCCTCACCGGCTCCACCGCCTACGACGCCTACGGAAACCGCACCGCCTCCAGCGGCACCCAGACCAACCTCGGCTACCAGGGCGGCTGGACCGACTCCGCCACCGGCCAGGTCAACACCGCGACCCGCTGGTACGACCCCGCCAACGGCGCCTTCACCAGCGCGGACTCGGCGACCAACGCGCCCACCCCGGCGGTCAACGCCAACCCGTACGCCTACGGCAACGACGACCCGCTGAACAACACCGACACCAGCGGCAACGACGCCTGCGCCAGCGACGACATCAAGGCCCAGGAGGAGGCCTACGAGCAGATGCAGGCCTGGCTCAAGAACTACCAGGCGGGCCAGATGGGCCGGATGCTCGAATGGTCGCAGGAGCAGTGGGCGATCGGAGCGGCCAGGGCCGCCGCCGAGCGGGCCAAGAACGCCGCCGACGAACGGGCGCTGCACCAGCAACAGGACGCGTGGGAGAAGCAGTTCAACAAAGACTTCAACGACGCGATGAACCAGGACTACTCCAACGCCGGCTCGCA